>Ga0210051_1000262_pt1 | contig 45670 bp, 40 predicted proteins | sample CryGey092014_all_FD_185464 | JGI IMG/M metagenome (GOLD analysis project Ga0210051, IMG submission 185464) | Groundwater microbial communities from aquifer - Crystal Geyser CG23_combo_of_CG06-09_8/20/14_all (SPAdes) (version 2) | ecosystem: Environmental > Aquatic > Deep subsurface > Groundwater...
CCCGGCATATTTCAAAGGTGCATTTTTAAGTTCCACGCGTGCGCCGCACCCGCGTCCAAGTTCTCCTATCGCTGACGAAAAACCGCCAGCGCCGCAGTCGGTTATGGCGTCAAACAATCCTTTATCGCGCGCCTGAAGTACAAAATCTGCCATCCGCTTCTCCATAATCGGGTTCCCAATTTGAACTACGGATGACTTCAGCAGGCAATGCAACTCTTGAGACGAAAATGTTGCACCATGTATACCATCGCGACCAGTCGCCCCGCCGCATACGACAATCAAATCGCCAGCACGCACCTTTTTTGCTACGCACTTTCTTGGAATTATGCCAACAGTCCCACAAAAAACGAGAGGGTTCCCTGTGTATCTTTTATCAAACAGTATCGCGCCATTTGCAGTCGGGATACCCATTCTGTTTCCATAATCACGGACGCCCGACACAACGCCCTTGAAAATCCTTCGCGGATATAAAATTCCACGCGGCATATCTTCTATAGAAGCATTCAGTTCACCAAAACAGAATACATCTGTGTTCATTATTGGTCGCGCAGCTTTGCCAACTCCGAGGATGTCACGTATAACCCCTCCAATACCTGTTGCAGCTCCACCGTATGGCTCAAGTGCAGATGGATGGTTATGCGTTTCAACCTTGAAACAAATCCCGTACTCCGAATCAAATCCAATCACCCCTGCATTATCCTTAAATACTGACAGGCATTCAGTTTTTGTTTTATTGCCGTTAGTTTTACTTGTTAATTCTTTTGTTACAGCAAACACGGTTTTGCCAAGAAGGTTATCTATTCTTTCCTCACCACCAGGTCCTTCGTACTCTATAATACCTGTCAGAGTTTTATGTTTGCAGTGCTCTGACCACGTCTGCGCAATTGTTTCCAATTCCATATCTGTCGGTTCTCTGCCTGCTTTGTGAAAATAGGACCGAATTGTACGCATCTCATTTACTGTAAGTGATAGTAGCCGCCGGTCACTCAGTTCTTTTAGTTTTTTCTCGTCCATGCCAGAAATTCGGATTTGCTTAAGTCTCACGCTTTGTAATGCCTTCCTCGTGGCGTACCTTTCTTTATCACGCTTGAACCCGAGAATTGTTTTTCAAGTGAAAAGGTTCTGCGCGAAGCGCAGGTTCTTATATACCACTGTTCAACAAGCGGATTCGCAAGTAACCGCTTCACAATCCCTTCAACGTCCTTCCTGGATATTTCCCCACATAAGAAATATTCATGTCCGCTCTTAACTTCTTCTAGACCGCGAACCCCTATAACTTCTGCGGCTTCTCTTATTGTATCTGCAGTAGTATCCATAACACCAGGAAGATAACTTATTACAACTGACCATGCACAGTTTGGAGAGCAACCAACAGGACCACCTGGTGTCACACCGGTATAAACCTCGTATTCCTCGATTACCGGGTCATAAAGAATTTCACTTGCAATGCGGTCTGCGGCTTCTCTTGCAGTTTTAGTTTCGTCTCGCTCCCTTTTGAACTTAAGATAATATACGTTTGCAGTGTACATTTTGCGAACACTGGTAATACCAATATCATGGATATTTCCGATTATGTGAGTTCCGCGTTGGTCAGGCAGGTTTTTCTTCAGGGTCACGCGAACCGCGTACGTGTGATTGCTGGTTCCATTAGCATGTGAGGCGGTCATAAATCTCCTGATATCTAGCGCTGGTTTGCTCAACAATGTGTACGGGCAGTTCAGGAGGAGGCGAGTTTTTGTCCCAACCGGATTGTTCCAGCCAATCGCGCACAAACTGTTTGTCCAGCGATGGCATATGCTTTCCTGGCTCCCAGTTTTTTGCTTCCCAGAATCTGGACGAATCAGGCGTCAGTATCTCGTCAATTAACATTATTTTTCCATTGTGCAACGCAAACTCAAATTTTGTGTCAGCAACGATAATTCCACGGCTATCGGCGTATTCAACCGCGCGTTTGTATAATGCAAGTGTTTTTGTCTTCAATGCACGTCCGACTTCGGCACCCGTGTTTTGTATCATCTGTTCTTCACTGATATTGATGTCATGGTTTCCAGCCTCAGATTTCGTAGCAGGAGTAAATATCGACTCAGGGAATCCGGACGACTCTACAAGCCCGGTTTGCATCTTAACTTTACCGGCCGTCCCATAAACCTGGTATTCTTTCCAGGCAGAACCAGCGAGCCATCCTCTCGCGACGCACTCGATATTTATTCTATATCCTTTTTTTACAAGCATTGTCCGTCCATCAAGTATATCGGCGCACTTCTGCGCTTCTGGGGGAAAATCCTTTATTTTAACAGAAACAAGATGATTTGGAACGATATCTTTCAACTTTTCAAACCAGAATGCTGCCATCTGGGTCAAAATCTGTCCCTTGCCGGGAATAGGCGTCGGCAACACGTAGTCAAATGCAGATATTCTGTCGGTTGCAACAATCAAAAGATGCTCTCCAAGGTCGTAGATGTCCCGTACCTTACCCCTGAAAAATAAATTCAAGCCCTCTAGATTCGTCTCAGTAACTACATTCTCCATATCTCTCCTTCTGGAGTACAACCCAATTACTTGCCCATTCCTACTTTTTGCGCTTTCTGATACAATTTCCCTTCACTCTTTATCTCCGGTGCAATCATAATTTCAACCTGCTGCATCTCACGTATGTTCCTCACGCCGAGATTGCCCATACTTGTTTTTAGCGCGCCAACCAGGTTTTGTGTTCCATCATCAAGCTGTGCAGGCCCGAAGAGAATCTCATCCAGGGTCCCACATGTTCCGACGTACACGCGGGTCCCGCGCGGCAACCACTGATGTGGAGTTGCCATCCCCCAGTGATACCCGTTTCCCGGCGCTTCTTTTGCACGCGCAAAATTACTTCCAAGCATTACAGCATCTGCGCCTGCTGCAAATGCCTTGCAGACGTCACCGCCGGTCGTCATACCACCGTCCGTTATCACATTAACGTATCTGCCTGTCCGCTTGTAATAGAAATCCCTCGCCTGTGCGCAGTCGACCGTTGCGGTAATCTGCGGGACGCCGATTCCGAGCACGCCACGTGTAGTGCATGCTGCACCTGGCCCTATTCCAACAAGGATTCCATCACATCCGGTATCCATCAAGTCGAGTGCGACATCATAGCCAACACAATTCCCGATAATCACCGGAATCTTCATCTGGTTACAGAACTTGCTAAAGTCCAGCATCTTGTATTTTGTACTTTCGTGTTTTGCAGTTACGACAGTTGCCTGGACGACAAATACGTCACATCCGGCTTCCTGCGCCAGCGGGCCAAACTTGTCTGCACGTTGTGGAATTGCAGAAACAGCAGCATGGCCGCTGGTCTTCTTCATTTCCTGAATCCTTTTCACTATCAACTCTTCCTTTATTGGTTCACGGTAGATATCCTGGAAAATTTTCGTTGCCTCATCCGGCTTCGCATTTACGATTCTTTCTACAATTTCCCCGGGATTTTCATACCTTGCATATATCCCTTCAAGGTTAAGTACGGCGAGCCCGCCTCGCTTATTCATCTGGATTGCAAATTTCGTGTCAACGACTCCGTCCATTGCAGAAGCAATAAATGGTATGTCAAATACGGTATCACGCAGCTTCCATTTAATGTCTACTTCATCAGGATTGATGGTAAGCCGTCCGGGTACTAGACTAATCTCGTCAAACCCATAACCTCGTCTCGCATCTCTATCCTTGCCGATAAAAAATGACATCAGTCCCTCCTATGTTTCCTTTTTTAGTACCGCAGTGCAACCTTTTTCGTTTATTACAAAATCACCGAACACCGCTGGTGCCTTCTGTTTGAGCTGTTTCAAACATTCCATGCAAGTACTGCGGATTTCCCACTGTGCACGCGGTGACAGCCGCAACTCAAAGATATGCCGCCACTCACGGAAATTTGCGCTCATCACGATTTCACTGGTGCATGCGTTTGGCAACACAAACCTTGCATCTTCTCTCTTAACCCCCGCATCAAGCAGCGCACGATAGGCATTTCCTATATCTTCCATTGTTTTACGAAATATTTTTACTGCAGGTTGGTCTTTCTCTACGCCTGGCGGGATAACGTACTTGAAATTGTTTTCGTCTACATAACGCTGTGATTGTTGCGAGAATGAAGCGAGCCGGTGGCGGACAAGTTGATGTGTCATAGCGCGCGATACGCCAGAAATTCTGAAAGTCGCGCTTGCGTGTTCAAGTACGGAAGTATGTCCTGCCCTGAGCAACCGCTGAATAAAGGGCCCTGCGGTGTTTCGTCCTTTCCTGTCAAAAGAAAGATAGCACGTTCTTCCTGCTTCTTCTATTACCAATTCGGCTTTCGGTGTTATTGCAATCAGTTCAACTTTCACAGCAATTTTGTCTCATAACTTTGGCAGCGTGATGCCTCGCTGCCCCTGATACTTTCCCTTCTTGCTGGAATAAGTTATACCGCACTGTTCATCGCCGAGGAGAAAGAGTACTTGCGCGATTCCTTCATTCGAATAGATTTTTGCAGGAAGAGGGGTGCTATTCGAGATTTCTATCGTGCAGTGTCCTTCCCACCCCGGTTCAAAAGGAGTCACATTGACAATTATACCACATCGTGCGTACGTGCTTTTGCCAAGGCAGATACAGAGCACGTTCTTTGGAATCCTGAAATACTCCACGGATCTCGCAAGCACGAATGAATTCGGTGGAATCACGCAGAACTCTCCACGTACGTCGACAAACGACCTCGTATCAAATGCCTTTGGGTCAACAACCATATTGTTTATGTTCGTAAAAATCTTAAATTCGTCACTTACTCTCATGTCATATCCGTAAGATGAAACACCGTAGGAAATCTTGCCATCCCTTACCTGTTTTTCTTCAAACGGCTCTATCATCTTATACTCAAGAGCCATCTTCTTTATCCAGTTATCTGATTTTATTCCCATTATTCCTCCATAGATTGAATTTTCTATTCACAACGCGAATATCCACACGCAGGGCACACGAGACAACCTTCCTGAAAGTACAGAGACGTCCCACACTCAGGGCATTGAGCGGCATTGCCAAGAGTAGCACGTTCACCAGGAGTCATCTCGCGCAGTGGAGCATTATTCTTCAAACCCTGTTTTTGTTGTTTGCCCGCTTCCTTCTTTTTCATTTCAAAGTACGCATGTAGCGCTTTGCTTACGGCATCTGCACACGACAATACCACCCCTTCTTTCGTAAATCTTGGAGACGGACATCTGATTCCTTGTAATTGCTGAATTATCACCTGTGGGTCGATTCCGGACCTTAATGCAAGAGAAATGAGCCGGCTTATAGCTTCCGATTGGCTTGCAGCGCACCCGCCAGATTTTCCCATTTGTGTAAATAGTTCAAACGGGCCATTTTCATCTTCATTTATTGTGACGTACAAATTACCGCAACCTGTTGACATTCGTATCGTTTTTCCGCTGATTACAGACGGTCTCGGCCTTGGCCTTTTAAGTACCGTATCCGGCTCTTCTTTTTCCTTTGTTCCGACGGAAATCACGCCTTCCCTCGAGCCATCACGATATACGGTGACACCTTTACAACCAAGCTTCCACGCAAGCATGTAAGTGTGCCGTACGTCGTCCTGCGTTGCATCATGAGGAAAATTTATTGTTTTTGAGATACTATTATGTATGTATTTTTGGAACGCTGCCTGCATCCTGATATGCCACTCTGGCGTAATTTCGTGTGCGGTCACGAACAACCGTTTAACATCATCCGGTACCTCCGCGATTTCCCTTAAATTACCTTTTTCTGCAACTTTTTCCATCAACTCTTCAGAGTAAAAATTGCGTTCTTTTGCGGCTTTTACGAAACGCGGATTAACCTCTATCAATCTGTCTTTATCCATTACCGTCTTAACGTAGGCGACTGCGAATAGCGGTTCGATTCCACTTGAACAGCCGGCAATCATTGAGATTGTTCCTGTTGGAGCAATCGTAGTACAGGTAGCATTGCGTATACGCGGTGCACCCGGTACATTATATATACTCTGACTAAAATTTGGGAAGGCACCTCGTGTTTTTGCTATTTCCTGCGAAGCAAGGATTGATTCATTCTGAATGAATTTCATCAATTCCTGAGCAGTTTCTACTGCTTCTTTTGAATCGTATGGAATTCCCATTTGTATTAACAAATCGGCAAATCCCATTATTCCAAGACCTATCTTTCTGTTTGCTTTCGTCGTCTCCTCGATTTCTTTTATAGGATAACGGTTCATATCAATTACGTTGTCAAGAAAGTGAACCCCAAGATGCACCACCTTACGCAAACGGTCCTGGTCAATTTCTATTTTGTCTTCCTCTGATTTTTTCACCATCCTGCCAAGATTTATTGACCCGAGAACGCAACTCTCATACGGCAAAAGCGGTTGCTCTCCGCAGTTTGATACCACTATCCCATTACAAATAAAACTATGAGTTATTGGCTCAGTCAGATCGTACACTTCACGTATACCAGCAGGAGAAATTTGGGCTACCGAATCCTCAAAGTGGGTTTTATAAAATTCGTGTCCTTTTAGTTTTTCAATCTTTTTGCGGTGCATCATAGGCAGAAAGCCAATTTCTTTCATGAATCTGCTAAGGCAATCTCTAGAGATCTGGAGTTCATACAATTTTCCATCCAGCAGATATTGTTTTCGACCATTCTTTCCATTATATTCAAACCCTAAACGTTTGGGTCGATGTCTGGCATATATTCTGCTTTTTATGCCAAACAATATGAGAAGCATCTGAGTTCCGTCTAGCAATTTTCGCGATTTAGACGTTAATCGAACATAACAGGTTCCATTTTTTGCAATTGCTATCGTTCCGTCACTCGTAAATAATCCTTGCAGGAAACCAACAATGGCGTCTTTTGGTGCCGTAAATATGCTTGAAGGTACACATTTATTTTCTGCTTTTTCCTGTTTTAATCCCAGATTCACAAAATACTGTGCGAAGAACTTACTATGGTATGATAATTGATAACTCGAATTATTCCTATTGGCGACTTTTATCTTGTAGCCATAATACCTATCACAGATTTCTTTCGCATAATGCATAAGTTGCTTTTGGTTATGCCCAAACGAAATGCCTACGCGGGATTCTTTATCAGAAAGAATCACCCATCCGTCTCCTGTCACCAATCCAATAATTTGCCCCAGTTCTCTATCCCAATATTGCGGCATGGAAAACTTGTATATTCTACCGTTTTTTCCTCTGATGACATTAAGGACACTGAATGGCAATTTTCTATCCCCATTAAATTTTACCTGGCCACATTGGATAAGTACTTGGTCTACGCCAGGTTTCAATTTACCTGCGGGTTTCCAGCCATCTGGCGTCATTATTTTATGGTCTGGTGTTACAACTACCTCATAGCCGCATTTTGTTTTTATTCTAATTGTCTCTTTCACTCCGGTTCGCCAAACTCCAGCAGGCATACTCAGGATAGCCGATTCGGTAGGTTGTGTAAGTGTTGGGTGGCCACCATATATGAATTGTGGTAGCATACGCGGGTCAACCGCGACCTTTGTTGAAGATTTTTTTGAGTCCCTTGCGAGTGCAGACATTGAAACAAGCCCTTTATCGGTTGGAATTAGTGAATCGCCTGTAACACAAGGGTTGGTGCTTTCTATATGACAGAGTGAAGGAGTAGGGTTATCTTCATCTATTCTGTCGATGAATATAATGCCGGGTTCTCCAGTTTCCCATGCATTCTGAATAATCATATCAAACACTGTGCTCGCCTTTAGTTTCTTCACGTGTTCCCCATTCCTTGGGTTTATAAGGTCATATTCTTCGTCATTTTCAAGTGCGCGCATAAACTCGTTAGTTAGCGCTACCGAAATATTAAAGTTCGTTAGCCGTCCCGGCTGGCGCTTTGCTGTGATAAACTCAATTATATCAGGATGGTCTACTCTCAATATGCCCATGTTTGCTCCACGCCGGCGTCCGCCTTGGCGTACGCTCTCCGTTGTCGCATTAAAAACTTCTATAAAAGAAAGCGGTCCACTGGCAACACCGTCGGTACTCTTCACCATATCACCCTTTGGCCTGAGGCGGGAAAAGGAAAAACCAGTTCCGCCACCGGTTTTCTGGATTATCGCGGTGTTGTGGACAGCGGTAAAAATTTCCTCCATCGAGTCACCAACTGGTAAGACGAAACAAGCAGATAATTGTTGCAGTTCCCTCCCTGCATTCATAAGAGTCGGTGAGTTAGGCAAAAACTCAAGCGAGGCCATTACATGGTAAAATTCCTTTGCACTCGAAAGAACGTCCGCATTAAAGTCATAAAATCTGTCTGCTTCTGCAACGTTCCGTGCAACCCGCCAGAATAACTGTTCGGGTGTTTCGGCGGGCTCGCCATTTTCACCCTTTTTCAGGTAACGCTTCTTCAATATCTTATATGCGTTTTCCGTAAGTTTAACCTCAGGATGCGGCGGTGCAAATTCGATTTTTCTTTGACCGGGCTGTTCGCTATTCAGTTGACTATATTCTTTCGTCTCTATTTGACCCCCAGGGTTATCGTTGGTGCTGCTTTGAATATTTTGTCTTTCGCTGTCATTGATCATTGTTTGCCTCCTGCGCGGGCCGTTTGCTGTGTTCTTGCAGATTTTCTTTTCAGGCGGTTCAGTTCTTTCAAGAACGCGTCAAGCCCGTCAAATTCCTTATATATAGATGCGAACCTTACATAAGCAACTTCATCCAATTTTTTCAACTTTCGAAGAATCATATCGCCGATTGTTTTTGAAGGTACTTCCATAATATAGTTCTGTAGTTCCTGTTCGATTTCCGATACCGTTTTCTCGATATCATCCTGTGACACAGGTCGTTTGATACAGGAACGCACAATACCATGGGTTATTTTGGCACGGTCAAACGGTTCGCGTCGCTGGTCACGCTTTACGACCATAAGAGGCATTTCTTCCGGTCTTTCATACGTGGTAAATCTTCTTTTGCAAGCGAGACATTCGCGACGCCTTCTTATAACTGCGCTTGAATCAATCGGGCGGGAATCGACAACTTTATCAGTATCGGAGCCACAGAAGGGGCATTTCACTTTAATTTTAAACAGATTATCACGTACCAAAACCACAAAATGATGTGGCATTTAACACTATACCACACTATCTGTTGCGTTGTCAAGTCCTTTTGAAAATGTCCGAATAAAGCCAGTTTTGGCTAAAGAATTATTTGACATTTCAGTTCTATCCGTGATATAATTCATACCGCGTAGCGTTAGCCACTTAATAAAAAACCGCAAGAAAGTACCGGTAGAGAGCAAAAAAGTTATAGTATTTTTGTCGATTGCGTGGTATAATTGTTTGTCAAATTGCGGTATATATCAAGACGGAAAATTTGCAGACGGAGGTAAAGAATGTCTAAACTTACTAGGGGGAATTCCAAATTTGCAATCTCAGGTCTTGTTGTTTTTTCAATTTTGCTGGCAGTTACTTCTGCGATATTAACCAGTTGCACCAGCAAGGAAAAGCAAAAGTCGACAGACGTAATTATCTGGCACTGGATGACAGACCGTGAGGATGTATTCAATGAACTCGCAAAGCGCTATGAAAAGCAAACCGGCATTGTGGTAAAGTTTGAGACATTTGCTCCGTCCGATGCTTATCGCGACAAGATTCGCGCTGCAACACAGGGAAACCTGTTACCAGACGTTTTCAGCCCGCTTGGTGATGACCGCGAACTTGCAGCATACGTAAAAGCAGGTCACATTGCAAATCTTACTAAAGAAATGGAAAGCGGATGGAAGGACAGATTTTTTGAAAAGCCACTTGCGTATAGCAGCTTTTTTTCTGGTAATCAGTGGGATGTGGAACCGGGAATATATGGCGTGCCAATTGACGTAACCAGTATGCAGATTTATTATAACAAAGGCCTTTTTAAGGAAGCAGGTCTTGACCCTGAAAACCCTCCAAAAACATGGCCTGAATTTATAGAGGCAGGCAGGAAACTTCGTGCCGCAGGAATCCAGCCATTCGTAAGTGGTTTTGGCGAGGGTTGGCTTGCTGGTGCTTTTGTATCAAGTTATGAATGGAACCTTCTCGGCAAACAAGGTGTAATTGATACTATCCGTGGTAAATTACCATACACCGATCCACGCTGGGTCCGCCTGCTCGGGCTTCTCGGTGAAATGAGAGAAGCAGGTATGTTCGCTTCGGGCGTGGCGACAATGGTAAACAAAGATGCTGAGCGTCTTTTTGCCACCGGCCGTGCAGCAATGGCATGGAATGGTTCCTGGGGCGTCAATGTATATCATAGTATGAATCCCAAATTGAACTACGGCATTATGTTACCGCCCAGATTACCGGACGCTAAGTATCCTCTCAAGATCTGGGGAGGCGGTGCGTCCTCATTGAATGTAAACGCAGAATCACCCAACAAAGACAAAGCGATCGCATTCCTGGAATGGCTTACAGACGATGAACAGCAGGCCTTCCTTGCACAGGAGACCAGGAATATTCCTGCGAACAAGAGGTGTTGCACAGCACTTTCCCCGGTACTGCGCGAGTTCGCAAACAATTTAGACATAACGCAGGACCGACTTCCAATAACCGAGGATTGGAAGGTTTTGTCCGTCAAGTTCACCGGGATGCAATCAATCGTTGCGGATTACAAGACCCCGGAGCAGGTCGCGAAGGAAATTGAATCCGAGAAAAAGAGAGTAGCGAGTGCCAGGTAACAAAAATGCATAACCGTAGCCGGATTTCAAATCTCTTATTTATATTACCAGCGCTAGCAATGTTTTGCGTTTTTAGCGTCTACCCGTTCGTTAAAACATTCCAGTTGAGTGCATTCCAGTGGGACGGTGTGTCAAAGAGCATGCAGTTCGTCGGCTTGAACAATTACAAAGACGTGCTTTTCAACAACCCCAACTTCTGGTATTCAATGGGTGCTGCTGGTTACATTACACTGCTTGCACTCATAATACAGAATGCGCTCGCTTTGCTTCTTGCGGTATTGGTAGACCGCGGCGTAAAAGCGCAGAATTTTTTCCGCACAACATTTTTTCTGCCACCGGTGCTATCGTTTATTGTCGTAGCGTTAGTATGGAAATGGATATATGACCCCAACTACGGGATTCTCAATTTCGGCCTTACCGGCTTGGGGATGATTCAATTTCAGGGTTTCGGCTGGCTCTCTGAAGCAAAAACAGCGCTTACCGGCGTTGCAGTTGTTCATATGTGGAAAGGCTTTGGGTGGGGATTTATCATACTTCTCGCAGGCCTGCAGGGTATTCCACGTGAACTCTATGAATCAGCGTCTATAGACGGCGCTTCCGTATGGCAGCAGTTCAAGCGCATAACCGTGCCTCTTATGATTCCGACTTTTGTAGTCGTTTCTATCCTGACGATTCTTGGCTCAATGCAGATATTTGACCTTATATACGGTATGACGCGCGGCGGCCCGGCTGGTTTGACCCACGTTCCAATCACGCGTATCTATGAGTATATGAACAATGGGGAATTTGGTTATGCAACGACAATGGCCGTTGTATTTGGCCTTGTGCTGTTGATAGTTTCTCTGGTACAAATAAACGTCTCTCGCCGTGCATCGCAAAAGATATGAACCGGATAATGACTAATACCATTGTATATTTTGTCTTAATCCTCGTCGTGATCACCTGTCTTTTTCCTGTTGCATGGATGTTTTCTTCTTCATTGAAAAGCCAGAGTGAAGTTTTCACAAATATGAGCTTGGTTCCAGAACATGCAAAATGGTCTAACTACATAGCAGCATGGACAAAAGCAAATTTTGGCACTTATTTTTTCAATAGTATTATTTATACGGTTTTTGGCGTTCTCGGAGTGGTTTTTATTGCGTCGCTTGCTGCATATGCTTTTGCACGGCTCCAGTTCCCACTCAAAAACGTACTTTTTCTTTTGCTCATTTCTACTTTATTGATTCCATTGCCAGGAGCATTCGTTCCGTTGTACGTCCTTTTGCAAAAACTTCGTTTACTTGATACGCGTTTAGGCCTCATACTTTGCTACATAAACGGCGGTCTTGCATTTGCGATATTCCTATTGAGGAGTTTCTTTCAACAGTTACCGAAGGAACTTGAAGAAGCGGCAATGATGGATGGCGCGTCACGTTTTAGTATTTACTGGAGAATCGCAATGCCGCTCGCTCGGCCAGCGCTTGCAACTATCGTAATATTCAACGCACTTAACATCTGGAACGAATTTCTGCTCGCATTGGTAATGCTACAGGATAAGGCGAAGATGCCGATACAGCGCGGTTTAATGGTTTTTCAGGGGACTCATATAACGGATTATCCGCTATTAATGGCGGGAATAACCATAGCTACAGTGCCAGTAGTAGCGGTATACCTGTTGATGCAAAAGCACATAATAAAAGGGATTACTGCCGGCGCACTCAAGGGTTAAGATAAAAATATACCGTGCGGGGAGGGTAAGGTGGAACAGAGAAAATTTCAAAGGCGTCCATTTGAAGCAGACGCAAACTGTTTTTTGGCTGATGATAGTGGCAAGCGGCTGATAAATGAGGAAATCCCGGCTCGTATGGAAAATGTCAGTCAGGGAGGAGTTCGTCTTACATGGCCAAGCTGGTGGAAATGCAAGGATTGCATATATTATCGTCCGGGTAAAAAAGGGCCACGCTGTGCGTTAAAAAAGTGCATATATCAGGGCATGCACGAGTATCTGATAAAAGCAACCATAATTGAGCTTGCGATAGAAGTGCCAAATGGTCAGCCGATACACACATTTGGCAGAGTCGTCTGGGTCAAAGAGCCGCTCGAGCAGCATGATAAATGCGTTCTTGGCGTTTCTTTCATAGAGAGGAAAATTGATTTCTGAAGAGTTACGGCCCCTTACGCCTCGCGAGGTCAGTAACGCGAGGTCAGTAATTAATAACCTGCCCTTATTATTTTTTATACACACGTAGAAAAGAAACAGGAATAATACGGATACTAAAAGGATGGATACAAAAACCGTTCGATTATGGACAATGCCGAATGCCGGTTTCGCTTCCGAATCTGCGATTTCACGCGAGATTTTTGCATTTCGCAAACTTCACCCTGATATTGAAATATTGGCAGAAATAGTTCCGTGGCTCAAGGCCTGGGACCGGCTTATGGTTGCAATAAAAAAGCAGCGCGGCCCGGACGTGATACAGATAGGTAACACCTGGACCACTACGTGCAATTTCCTCGGGGGATTGAGGTCATTCGCTGGGGTGGATATGGAACTTGAGAAACGCAGTTTCCTGCTGCAGGTCCTTTCTACCTGCAGGCATAATGACCGGCTTTGTGCCGTACCGTGGTTTATGGATATTCAAGTTGTTTACTGGCGTAAAGATATTTTCAGAAAAGTCGGGCTTTCAGAAAGTATATTTGATACATGGGAAAGTTTTCGGTCTGGCTGCCACAAGTTGCGCAAAGCCGGCTATATACCAATCGGTATAGCAGGACTCAAAGACCCGTGTCTTATTCAGTACATTGCTCCGTGGATATGGTCGGCAGGCGGAAATTTTCTGGATACGACTGATGGCAGGGCGCGCGCCTCTTTTGCAGATGCAAATGCTCTAAAAGGGTTGGATTTCTGGTTTTCGCTTCTCGCTGAAGAAGCAATTGACCCTGCTGATATTGAGCTTGACCGTGGTACTATTTCTGAACGTTTCTTTATGAGGGACAAACATGCAATACATATATGTGGAACCTGGCCTTTGTCTGACCCCAGTTTGTCTGAGGCAACGCGGTTTTCAAGACATTTTGACGTTTCGTTACTTCCACAGGGCCCGGCTGGCCGCTTCGTATTTATCGGCGGCTCAAATCTTGCCATAACTTCATTCAGTGACGTTACCCAAGAGGCAATGCTGGTATTGGAGCATCTGCTAAGTTCCGAATCACTCATAAGATACACGCGCGCTGTTGGTATGATTCCTCCAACCATACCAGAGCAGCGCCTATGGGCTATTCAGGTTGGCGAGACAGGAGAAAAAGTAATCAGCTTCTTGAGGTCGGGCCGGTCTTTACCTGCGCATTCGCTTTGGGGAAGTATGGAGATGGTCCTGGTGGAACATATTGCAAAAATACTTAGTTACATCCGTTTAGGCACATACACACGCACCCGAATGGAAGAGGAGATGAGCATAGCATCACGAGAGGTAAACGAACTCCTTGTTTCGATAGCGTAGCGTCTCATGCCATGTGGTAGCCGCAACCTTCAGGTTGCGCAGGCTAAAGCCTGCGGCTACCAGTGCAGTCTTATGCTGGCACAAAAGTAGGTGTAATTTGGGAGCATCAGGGACGTCGCATTTAGAAAACCTTTATCAGGTAAGTCGACTCTTTCTTTCCTTGCAGTCAGACATCGCTCTTGCTCTGCGCAAGTCGCTTACCTTCATAGTCGAAGTTCTAAATTTTGACAGGACAGCGGTTTTCTTTTATGACGCGGATTCGAACACTCTTTCCTTACAACAAATCCTTGAACAGAGAGGGGTACTGGAGGGAGAAACGGTCTATTCTCTCAACCGCGATACTAACGTGCCTCCAGTCAAGTGTCTTATCGAAAATATGGATTGTCTGGTCCTGCCCGAGCCGGAATATTGTATCTGTGTCCCGCTAAAGTTGCACGGTGAGATAATGGGTGTGCTGTCAGCCGACAATGCACTCGGCCATCGTTCTATTTCAGATGAACAAACCGGGAAATTACGCGACTATGCAGGAGAGATTGCGGTTGGTTTGTGGAATGCGCGGTTGTACGCGCGGGAGCAAGAGGAAATAAAGAAGTTGCTTGCTTTCTCCGAAATAACGCAAGCAATAATAAGTTCAATGAACCTGGAGAGAATATTGAGGACTGTCATGCATGCCCTTATTACTCAGATTGGTTTTGACAGGGCACGGTTATATATGGTTGACAAAGAAGCGAAGGTACTTAAGGGCAGATATTCAGCTATGATTGGGCAGGGCCTGAAGGAGTTGGATGAATCCGTTCCACTGAAGTCCGGCATATCTCAATTGGTTGATATGGTGCTCGAGAACAAGCAGGAATATTTTGATGGTGGTCATATTTACCGTACACTGCTTGCAGGACGGGATACCGTAGGTATCGTACAAGCAGACAATATTTTTAGTCGGCAGCAAATAACCCGGACAGATTTAAAGACACTGGGTACTTTTGCAAATCTCGCAAGTGTTGCAATCTTTAATGCGCAGTTGTTCGAGGAAGTCCAACGTCTTTCTATAACCGACGGTCTAACCGGTCTTTACGTGTACCGGTATTTCTCAACCCGTTTAAGCGAAGAGATAACTCGTGCCAGACGTTTTGGTGGCAGTGTCACAATGATACTGTTCGATGTAGACCATTTCAAGGAAATAAATGACCGTCATGGCCACCCATTCGGCGACAAGGTGCTCAAAGAAGTATCAACTCAAGTAAAGAAATGCATCCGTGAAGTCGACTCCCCGGCCCGCTATGGCGGGGATGAATTTGCTATAATCCTTCCCGGCGCCAGTTGTGATATGGCGAGACGAATCGCGGAGCGAATTCAAACAGCTATTTCTTCTCCCGGGATAAAATCAGATAGCGTGATTGAAAAGATAACTATCAGCATTGGCATTGCGGCTTTTCCTGAGGACGCAGACACAGATAAAGAACTTATAAAGAAGGCAGATACAGCGCTTTATGCAGCAAAGCGGTTGGGTCGGGCCAGAATTGTCACGTGGTCCGAAGACCTTGAATAATAATTTTGTCAGGAGAAAAATATGTCTATTTACAATTTGAACGGCAGGTGGGAATATTCATTTGACCAGAAGCTCTGGAAGCGTATTATGTTACCTGCAAACTGGTATTTGCGCGGTCTTGATGTATCTGGCGTTGTATGGTTCCAGAGGCAATTTCAGGTACCCGAAGACCAGATGAGAAATGCGTCAGTCCTTAGATTCCATGGTGTTGATTACTTTGCAGACGTCTGGCTCAACGGTAAGTATCTCGGGAAGCACGAGGGATACTTCCAGCCGTTTGGGTTTGAGACAAGTGGGTTGTTGCGCAAGCAGAACACGCTTCTTGTGCGGGTTGACTCACCGCGTGAGAGTCCACGTATCTGGCCGAACGAAAAGCGAATTATAAAAGGTATATTTGGTCATCACGATTGCCGCCCTGGTGGTTGTAGTCCTACGTATGGTCAGGATAGAAACACAGGTGGTATATGGAACAACGTAGAGATAGAGGCATTTGAATTGCTCCGGATTCCTTCGGTAAAAGTCAGATCTAAAATTCTCAATCAGTCCCACGCGTCAATCAATGCGGAGATAACAATCGAGGCAGTGAAACCTATTGACAATACACAGTTAAAAGTTGAAATTGCTGATGCAACTGGTCGTGTGGTGTCGAGAAACATCAGTATAAATTCATTGTCACGCGGCCAGAATTTTCGTACAATTACTCTATCTGTCCAAAGACCACATCTCTGGTGGTCCTGGGACCATGGAAAGCCATACCTCTACACATTAACTGTCATTGCGAGTGAAGCGAAGCAATCTCTTTCCGCTTGCCAACAGGTGCAGTTCGGCATTCGCGAAGTTCGTTACGATGAGCAAAAGGGCCTGTTTCTAAACGGCCGTCACATCTTTCCGCGTGGTACAAACATAATACCAACCCAATGGCTAAGCGAATACACCGGACAGAAAATCGAACACGATATGCAGATGTTAAAGGACGCGAACGTAAACCTTGTCAGAGTCCATGCACATGTAAATCGTACCGAATTCTATTCTGCCTGTGACAGGGCAGGTATTATGGTGTGGCAGGATTTTGCACTTCAGTGGGAATATGCGCACGATGACGAATTTGCTGGTCGCGCACAAAAACAAATCCTTGATATGATAGACCTTCTGTATAACCATCCGTCTATTCTGTTCTGGTGCTGTCACAACGAACCATCGGTCAGTCAGAGAGTAACGCTTGATGTCCAGCTAAAACAGGCGGTTGACGCCAGGGATTCTACCCGTATTGTTGTCCGCTCTTCTGATTTTGAACAACATCCGTATCCCGGATGGTTTATAGAGAATGGTCTCTACGACTATGACCCTGACTGTTCAGGACTGAAATTTGTAACTGAGTTTGGTTGCGAAGCACTCCCATGCGTAGCTTCATTAAAGAAAACGTTCAATAAAAAAGACCTCTGGCCGCCGAATTGGAAAGTATGGAAGTATCACAACTTTCAATATCATCAAACGTTTGATGTTGCTAAAGTAAAGATGGGGCGCACACTCGCCCAGACAGTGCAAAACACTCAGGAACATCAGGCGACTATGTTGAAACGCGCAATAGAGCACTATCGCAGAAACAAATATCGTCCTTACACAGGAATATTTCAGTTTATGTTTTGCGAGCCGTGGCCATCGGTTACATATGCAGTTGTTGACTACTGGAGGAAACCAAAGAAAGGTTATTTTGCCCTGAAGAAAGCGTACCAGCAGGTTCTTGTGAGTTTCTATCCTGCGACCAGGACAGCAAGCAGGCATTCAGGCACGTGGGTGAAGTGGTATCTTATTAATGATTTAGCAAGGGCTATACACTGTGACATAAAATACTGGCTGGAAACACCATCTGGCATCGGGGTCTGTCAGGGGAAAATTTCTGCAGATTGTCCTTGTGACAGTGTGATTCAACTTCCTGGAGAGAAACTAACCACGCAATTCGCAAAATATTGTGATAAGACAAAGAAATATGGTAAGCACCGTCTCTGCGCAGAGGTCTACGAGCGCGGAAAGAAAATATCAGAAAACGATTGCGAAGTGACAATTTTGAAACCGGTTCCCGGGCTGTAACTGTCATTCCAGGTTCAGACACATGACCGACAGTTGGTCGGCTGCCTGGCGTTCCGCACGCGGACACGCTCGTATTAAAACTTTAGGTTAGGTTTAGATTACTTTAATGCCTCGCTATAGATTTTTTGGCATAATGAAAAATTTACTACATTAAATACTATAAGCCAAAAAATCAATGTCCGCTTAGCGGAATTGCCGGCGCGCCGACCTAAAAGTGATGCTGGTGATGTATTGAACTAGCACGCTGTCATTTTCTGTAATCTCATCATAAGGAGGTTTATTGATGTCAACAAGCAGCGCGCATTTTGGAAAATTCTCAGATGATGGAAAAGAATACGTTATAACCGACCCGCGTCTTTGTGGCCGGCCCTGGGTAAACTATCTTACAAATGAGGACTACTGTTGTCTTATAACCCATACTGGCGGTGGTTTCTCATGGTACCGTGACTGTTGCACAGACCGTCTTTTGTCATGGTTTGGTCAGAATTGGCAGACAGACCGCCCCGGCAGATACGTTTATATAAAGGACACGGCAACCGGTGAGTTGTGGTCAGCAAACTGGCAGCCGCTGAAGAAACCCTATCAGCGTTTCCAGGCAATCCACGGGCTTGGATATACCAGTGTGCTTACCCAAACCAATGAGGTAGAATCAGAAATTACATATTTCGTCCCACAAGACGACCCGCTTGAGTGCTGGACAGTTCGCATCAGGAACAATTCTTCTAAACAGCGGACGCTGCACGTCTATCCTTCGGTTGAGTGGCTTATCGGTGACGCCAGCGGTGAAGCAGCTCTAGGCAACATAACGACTTTATTCAACAAAGTCAGCTATGACAAAACTACTCAGTCCATAATAGCGTACAAAACAACGCCATGGCGCTTCTTCAAGATAGAACCGATGACATACAATGCATTTCTTGCAATGTCTATCCAACCGCTTTCTTATGAGTGTCACAAACCGACGTTTCTCGGCCCAGAAGGTGACGTGGCAAATCCAAAAGCGTTGACTCAGGAGCATCTCAATAATTCCTATTGTGATGGAGAAAGAGGCGTCGGTGTACTTCAGGGTGAAATGAGCTTGGAGGCGGGCGAGGAGAAAATGGTAGTTGTGCTTCTCGGGGTAGCAATGCGTTCTAATTCAGACGATATAACAAATTCTTCAGATTCAATTTCTATCCTCAAAGAAAAGTATCTTGCTCAAACAAAAGCACTTTCTGCACTGACAAAAACGAAGGAATACTGGCAGAAGCGTACTTCCAATTTCAAAGTTACCACGCCAGACCCCCAGGTCAATAACTTGATAAACAACTGGCTCCCATACCAGATTCACATAACAAACTACTGGAGCCGTTCACCAGGACTCTATCACGAAGGGCAGGGTGGCCGCGGTTACCGTGACTCCTGCCAGGATTCAGAGGGAATGCTCGCAATTGATGCTGGGTATTCACGTAAGAAATTGCTCGCAATAGCACGGCTGATAAGACGCGACGGCACCTGTGCTCCTGGCTGGTCAGACGTTTATGGCCCGTATTCCAGCCGGCCTTGCAAGGACCATCCTATATGGTACGTTTCTTCAGTTGATGCTTATATAAAGGAAACAGGAGATAAGGATTTTCTTAACATAGAGATGCCTTACCTCAAGGATCGCTGGCGTGACGGTGCAACAAGGATAGACCCTAACTGGGACAAAGGTGCGATTGAAGATGGTAAAGGTACGGTTTACGAACATATCCTCCGGCAGCTGAACTATACCTGGAATGACACGAGCGTCCACGGTTTCCCGCGCATAGGCCATGGTGACTGGAATGACGGTATAGATAGTGCAGGCCTGAAAGGAGTAGGCGAGAGCGTCTGGCTTGCAATTGCTCTCGTCCGTGCACTTAAAATAGCAGCAGAACTTGCGGAAATATCTGGTGATAGAAAGACCCAGAAATTATTGCTTACTCGTGCTGAAAAAATGTCGGAGCGTATAAATAAAACTGCATGGGATGGCGAGTGGTACGTGCGTGGTTATAAAGACAACAAAGAGGTCTTTGGCTCTTCAAGAAACCAGGAAGGGAAAATATATCTTAACCCTCAATCCTGGGCGATAATGGCAGGAGTCGTTCCTCCAGAGCGACTGGAGAAAATACTGTCAGCAGTTGATAAGTATCTTAACACGGAATACGGTCTTGCTCTGTTTCATCCGCATTATTCCGTGTATGACCCGACTCTCGGGAGAATTGCGCTGTTCTCTCCAGGGACAAAAGAAAATGCAGCTGTCTTCTGTCATGCTGCAACGTTTATGATTTGCGCGCTTGCAATTGCTGGTAAAGGTGACAAAGCATACGAACATTTAAGAAAAATAATGCCAAATACAAAGCAGGATATAAATCTCTACAAGACCGAGCCATACGCATTTGCAGAATATCTCGTTGGCCCGGGGCATCCTTATGCGTTTGGAGAAGGAGCATTCACCTGGCTTACGGGGACTGCCGGCTGGGTACTGATAGCTATGCTGGAGTGGATAGCCGGCGTCCGGCGAACTTTTGACGGCCTGGTAATCGACCCCTGTCTGCCGTCACAATGGAAAGAAATAAATGTGACACGGCGGTTCCGCGGTGAGACCTGTGAGATTGAAATAAAGAATCCGGAGACAGTCCAGAAAGGCGTCCGTTCTATAGAAGTTGACGGTAAGCAAATAGAAGGAAATCTCGTCCGTCCGTTTGGTGACGGCAAAACCCACCACATTAAGGTCCTAATGGGTTGATTTACAAAGAAAAACGATGCAAATAGGCGTAACTTTTTATCCGGACCAGTGGCCAGAAGATTACTGGCTACGCGCATTTCACGAAATCGCCAGCGCAGGTTTTACTCTCATTCGCTTCGGTGAGATGGCATGGAATTGGGTTGAACCCCAAGAGGGTAGATTCAAATGGGAAGGGCTCGACCGTGCGATGGAACTTGCAGACGAGTGCAATCTGCACGTTCTTCTCGGCATTGCTACTGCGCAGGCGCCTTCATGGGCAATACATGACTATCCTGAAATCCGGCCGGTATCTGCTCTTGGCCATCTTTATCCAGAGTATGGCCCCAGGCCAAACGTTTGCCGCGATAGCCACCGTTTCAAAAAAATTGCGGAGCGATACATAAGAGCAGTAGTCCGTCGTTATGCAAAACATCCTGCGCTTGCAATGTGGCAGGTGGACAATGAACCTGTCTATCCTCCTCTTGATATGACCGCACCGGAAGAATACTGCTTTTGTCCTGCAACCATAGATGCTTTTCGTAACTGGGCGCGTGCACGCTATCGTGACCTTGCTACGCTTAATGACGTCTGGGGCACAAAATTCTGGACACAAGAGTTCTCTGATTGGTCGCAAGTAGTACCTCCACGCACAGGATTCTGGGATGCAGGTAATCCGCATATCTATCTTGATTGGTATAGATTCAAAGACGTGCAGCTCAAAAACTGGATTGAGTGGGAAAAATCAATAGTCCGCGAGTATGATTCCGTGCATCCTGTGGGCACGAATGGTTTCCTCGGCATTGCACCGAGAGTGCCTGACCACGATTTACTTGCTGAGAATATGGATTGGTATGGCTGGGATGTTTATCCTGCGGGCGGCAAAATGTCACTTGAATTATTTGGCCTTCTCGCTGACTGGTGGCGTAGTTGGACACGCGGCAGAAAGTGCGAATTCCATGTTACAGAACTGCAGGGTGGGCCGAATGTCAGGTGGGGAAGTCCTTCGCCGGTATCCGGCGAAGATATTACAAAGTGGACCAGAAAGCTTGCTTTACACGGCGCCGAAACAATATTATACCATAACTGGAGAGCACCGTTGTTTGGCAGTGAAACGGCTGGTTTTGGCATACTTGATTTCGCAGCCGGGCCAACTGAACGGCTTCATGCAATTACAAAACTCACGCATGAACTACACTCTCAAGAATCTCATGCAAAAATAAATCCGGACGTAGCAATAGCATACCTTCGCACTTCAGACGTAGAGACGTTTCAGGAGCAGGGCTATCCACGTGTTTCAATCGGACAGTGGGAGCCAGTAAAAGGCGAGACGGGGATTGGCCATTACTTTGCGTGCCTTGACGGAATAACGCAACTTATTACACGTAATGCGCAGCCAGCTGATTTTATTTTTGAGCGAGACCTCGAGGCAAAAGAAGCATTCAAATACCATGCCATTATTTTACCGAATCCATATTGTCTCAAGAAAGAGTGGGCAGAAAAACTTCTTGCTTTTGTTCGTAACGGCGGGACTCTTCTGACCGAGGCGCGTTTTGGTCAGAAGGACTATATGGCAAAATTATATGAGGAGCAGTTGATAGAAATATTCGGGCTCAAAATTATAGAGCCACAGACAATCGCGGAGAAAATACCTCTAAAGCCAGGAAGCAGTTTTGCTTTTGGATGGCGTGACGTAATTGAGTTGCCGCACGGGAAAGAGTCCACGGTTTCGCTGAAATTTGCAGATGGGTATCCTGCGTTTATTGTCCGCAAAATAGGCGAAGGCCGTCTTCTTTATGCATGCTTTAGCATTTTTCTTTCGTTGTCAAATTCCGTAAATCGCCGCAGCCGCACACTTGCTAAGCATATCCTAAAACACATCGCAATCAACTAAAAATTTGCGCTTGACATTTCTGCGGAAATTTATAAAATATCTACTCTGCATATTTTCCAAACAGCAGCAAAAAAATCATATTAATATTTGGGAGGCTATAATGAAAAGGCCGTTTTTGTTGATTGTGCTTGTTGTGGTATGGTATATTTTTGGTGTAGCGTTGATTCTCGCTGGCGCAAACAGCGTTACAGTAGTAATAAAGGATAGCTCGGACTTGCTTGGTGCTGTCCATAACGCAAGCTTTGGATTTGCATTGGTATTTGCGGGTGCCGCTGCATTCGTTATTGGACAGGGACTATGGCGCAGAGAATATTGGGCACGCCGTCTCGCTCTGTTCGCTCAGTATGCTTGTGCTTTTCTCACCTTACCTGTTGCTATCACATCTGGCAACCCTCAAAAAATTATTTGTATAAGTGTCTGCGCAGTAAGTGTGCTCATCATCTACTGGTTTTCACGCACAAGCACAAAATTCCTCTTCCTGAACGATTTACACGCCAAACGGTAAGTATTCTGACCAATTTGCAAAACGTATCAAAAAAGGGTAAAATTTGGTAATATAGATTTCATGGATTAAGGTAGGGATATGGGAGGTGAAACATGGCAAACTCACGCATTGCAAAGGAACTTGTAGTAGAGGCAGCGGATGAGAAGGGACTGCTTGCAAAAATTGCCGGGGCAGTTAGTTCGCAGGGGGTAAACATTCAGGCGATCTGCGCTTGCTCTGAGGAAGGTAAAGCGTATTTCATGTTTGTTACCTCAGACAATGAAAGAGCAGCTGAAGCGCTGAAGGATGCTGGCTACTCAACAACCGAGAAAGAAGTAGTTGTGACAGAGATGGAAGACATAGTCGGCATTCTTGCAGAAGTGAGCCAGAAAATTTCAGATGCAGGGATAAACATGGGGCACATCTATGGTACAGCTCCTGGTTGGGGTGCAGCGTCAACTATCGTAGTCGGCAGTTCTGACAACGCAAAAATCAAAGAAATTCTTGCCTGAAAACTCAGGCGCTTTTTTCTGCCGCCAATTGTTATATGCGTTAATATCTAATGAGTGGGATGTGTCTTAAAAATTTTTTACCTGTATTGTTTTTATCTATCGTTTGTGTTGCCTGTGCACGAAAGGTATCTCCTCCTATCGAGCAAACCCTTGCAAAACTTGATAGAGGAAAACCAATCACTATAGTTGCGCTTGGTGATTCTGTCACATATGGTTATGGTGTGCAGGACGGATACGTAGCAAAGTGGAAGCGGCTACTAGAGCAGGAATTTCCACAGGCCACAATCAGCATGATAAATGCAGGAGTATCTGGCGATACATCTGCAATGGGACTTGAGCGCCTCGGGAGAGACGTGGTTTCAAAAAGCCCTGACCTTATAACTGTTTGCTTTGGCCTGAATGATATGAAAATACAAATGCCACTCGAGGAATTCAGAGCAAATATGGTGGAAATAGCGAACCGCCTCAAACAGGAAACATCAGCTGAAATCTGGTTTCTGACCACAAATCCAACCTACCAGCCACCAGGCAACTATCTTGCGTCAAAGTATAATCAGGCAACAAGAGAAGTCGCAAAAGCAGAAAAAATCGGGTTGATAGATATATGGAAAGCATGGAAGAAACACTACGACGGCAATGCGCCTGGCAGTGACCTTTTACTTGACATCGCTCATCCAACCGAAAAAGGTCACGAAATTATTGCAACCGGGTTAATAAAGCCATTCAAAAGGAGGTAACTTTTTGATGACCAGCGTAACATACGATGTTATTATCATAGGAGGTGGGCCGGCTGGTCTTACAGCTGCAATCTACGCTTCAAGGGAAAAGCTCAAGACACTTGTGCTTGAAAAAGTACTTCTTGGCGGCACGCCAATTAACACCGACTTTATAGAGAACTATCCAGGTTTTCCAGAAGGTATACAGGGAAAAGAACTCGTTGACAGGTTCAAGTTGCAGGCACAAAGATTTGGTGCGCAGTCACTTGAGTTCAAAGAAGCTACGGATGTAGAACAAGGTGACGGAATATTCAGGGTTCGGACTGATAGTGATGATTATATTGGACGTGCCGTGATAATTGCAACAGGCAGCGTACCAAAAAAATTGAACATACCAGGTGAGCAGGAGTTTACAGGTAAAGGCGTTTCGTACTGCGCTACCTGCGACGGACCTCTTTTCAAGGGTAAAAAAGTAGCAGTTATTGGCGGTGGGGATGCCGCGGTAGAAGAAGGGCTTTACCTTACGCGATTTGCAAGCAAAGTTACACTTATCCATAGGCGCCATCAATTACGTGCTGCAAAACTATTACAGGAAAGGTTAGAAAAAAACGAGGAGATGGAACTGATACTAAACTATATTCCCGTTTCTATAAACGGAGACGACCGCGTGACTTCGCTTACTATAAAGGACAAAGACACAAACGAAGAGAAAGAAATTAATGTTTCCGGCGTGTTTGTGTACGTTGGCGTTAAACCGAGCTCACAGTTTGTGAAAGAGCTGGTAAAACTCAATGAAAGAGGATACATTATAGCAGATGAAAAAATGCAGACATCTGTGCCAGGTATTTTTGTGGCAGGTGATATCTGTTCTGGTAGTATTCAACAAGTAGCTTGTGCTGCTAGAGATGGTGTAATCGCTGCGCTATCTGTTCGTTCCTACCTTAGCGATTAATAATATGATTTTAAAAACAATTCCTGTTGGTGATATGCAGGCAAATTGCTATATCCTTGCGAAAGCACCTTCAGCAGAAGCAATAATTATCGACCCCGGTGCAGATTACCCTAAAATCAAGAGTGCTCTGGATGAAGATAATCTTAAAGCGCAGGTTATTATTAACACTCACGGTCACATAGACCACATAGGCGCGAACCATGAATTTGGCGTACCAGTATGGATTCATCGACTTGACGCAGACCTTCTCATGAGTCCTGTAAAAAATGGCTCGCTGATATTCCTGCAAGCAGCATACAAATCGCCACCAGCTTCGCGACTGTTGGAAGATGGCGAAGAAATAGCAGTTGCCGGGATAACCCTGAAAGTCATCCATACCCCGGGACACACTCCCGGTGGAATATGTCTCAAAGTAGACGATATTCTCTTTACGGGTGACACTCTCTTTGCTGGCTCAGTTGGCAGGACCGACTTACCCGGCGGGTCACAGCAGAAACTTGTCAATTCCATAAAAGAAAAACTTCTTGTATTTGATGATAACACGGTAATATATCCGGGACACGGTCCATCATCCACTATCGGCGACGAGAAACGCACCAATCCATTCCTGTCATTCTAGGCGAGGAGTGGTAGTCGCAGGCTTTAGCCTGCGCAATTGCGCTATTGTCATTCCGGGCATAAAGGTTAGATAGTGAAAAAGAAAACCATCGTTGCACTGGTATTACTTTCTACGTTTATTGCAGGAGTACTCCCGCCTGCTTTTGCGGAAGAAGATACTTCTGTTTTGATTACGCCAAATGGTGCTGTCAGGGAGGTCAGTGGTTCCTGTTATCATGTTCAATTCAAAGACGTACAATTTCTCGTTGACTGCGGTCAATTCTATCCCGATGGCGAACCAGATGGTGGAGGTTCTTTTGAAGAAGCAGAAAGGATGGTTAGTGAAAAGGACAAAATGTTTACATTCGAACCAGACAAAATAGATTTTCTGCTTGTTACTCATGCACATCTCGACCACATAGGCAGGATTCCTTTGTTAAAGAAAATGGGATTCAACGGCCCTGTCTACTGTACGCAGGCCACAAAAGAATTATCCGGAATCATGCTGGCGATGGCTTATCAGTATAACGATTTAGGCGTAGAGGACTTTGTCAAATCAAAGCGTTCAGACGTGGTTCACAGTCATCCATTATGCAGCTGGAGAAATAAAATTGCAGAACGTAATTTAAAACATGTAAAAATGAACAGAGTGGATGTTGCTGAAAGAGGTTGGCGAATTTGCAAAGAATGCGCCAGGAGAGAGTCGGATGAACTTCTCGAACTTTTCCAAACTTATCCATATAGAACGCATTTTAGTCCGGCTGAGGGAATTACCATAGAATTCTATAATGCAGGGCACATTCCGGGAGCAGCATCAATCCTGGTTGAACTGGGGAGCGGTGCCGGTGAAAAGACGCTTCTTTTTTCAGGAGACCTTGGGAACGACTTGTCTCCAATAGTACCGGAACCCACACCTCCAGAATTTGCAGAGTACGTATTTATTGAATCAACTTATGGAGATGTCGTCCGTCCTGTGCCTGATGTTTCATATAAGGATTTCAAAGAGGAAATCGGCAATGATATAAGGAGCAATAAAATTATCTGGATTCCTGCATTTGTTCTGGATAGGACACAGAAAGTGTTAGTTGAGATTTGTGAAGGGAAAGAAGATGGTATTATTCCGTATGAAGCGCCTATCTATGTTGCGAGTAGTTGGGCGAAGGAAATTACTGAGGCCTACGATGGTTGGTATTGCGGGGAGGACAGGTCATTTTTACGTCCGGAAATCTACCGGTTAAATACATCGCCTTTTGACCATTCTGGCTTAAATTATTCATACCCTCCTAAAGGTGCTGATGGTCCTTACATTTTTCTTAGTTCAACGCGAATTATGGATTACGAGTTTTTCAGGGATGTACTTAAAGAACGTCTCAGTGACCCTCAAACTACCATTGTCTTCGTTGGCTATATGGACGAGCAGACTGTTGGAGGAAAAATCAAGAAAGCGGCAGAATCCCGGCAAAAGCATATTGAACTTGATGGTGACAGGATAAAGCTTAAATGCAAGGTAAAGTATTTCAGCGAATTTTCAGGGCATGCGGATGCCAGGGAGTTAGTTGAATGGGTCTCATCAATAGATGGCGTTGAGAAGATATTCATTGTCCATGGCGAAGAAAAAAGTGCGGTTGCTCTCAAATCCCGGCTTGAAAGACACCTCCCGGAAGCGGATGTAATTATTCCTGAACAATACACCACGTTTACAATCCACTAGCCACTAGCCCATTTTTCATACATCCTTGTCTGCAAGAACTTGACATTTTAGAAATATTAGTATATACTAATACTGGATAAATACCCAATGGGGGTATATAAATGGTTTCAAAACATACTATCCTGACTGAGAAACGATTGAAAGACATAGAAGATATTATTATTGCCTCAGGCAAAATTGTAACCACTGATGATATTTATAAGGCACTGGGTGAAAGATATTCTAAGTTTGCACTGAGAAAGAGAATATTTGAATTGAAGGAAAAAGGATGGCTTGTGCCTCTAAAAAGAGGACTTTATTTCATATCAGATATTACCTCGCGTGGATTTGCAGGTGTTTCACCTTTTATCATCGCCAGCGCCTTCTGTAAGGATTCTTACATTTCTCTGGATTCCGGCTTAAGTTTTTATGGCCTCTTTGAGCAGATGCTCCGTACTACAACCTCAATAACAACACGCAGAAGCAAAAGTTACGTATTTGACAGGAACACTTATAGATATTTGAAAATTAAGCAAAAGTTATATTTTGGTTTTAAGACCGAAGCATTGGAAGGATACTATATAAAAGTTGCTGAGCTGGAAAAGATAATTCTGGATTATTTATACTTCAAGAACGATACGTATTCCATAGACTTACTTATGGAAAAGCTAAACAAAGCGAAAAATAAACTTGACTTAGAAAAATTGTTTAATTATGCTGAAAAATTCTCAGAAACAACCAGAAGGAAACTTGGATTTATCCTGGATTTATTGAAAATAGATACTAACCAGTTGTACAAGTTAGTAAATAAGACAGGATATAGCAAACTTACGTCTAAATCGAATAGATTTAATGCAAAATGGCGGATTTATTATGAAGATAGATTTACTGGATAGACCACGGCTTGAACTCTTGAACAAGAGAGGACCCAGGTATCACCTGCAAGATGCCGAAAAAGATTATTTCCTTGGTGTCCTCCTTGGTGTCTTCTATGATTCCGAATTTAAAGAAGACCTTGTCTTTAAGGGAGGCACGGCGATTTATCATTGCTATTTAGACCAGCTACGATTTTCCAGAGATTTAGATTTTACTTCAAGAACGAAGTTAAAATTGCTGGATTTGGAAAAATTATTCTCAAGGTTTGAGATGTTTAAACTGAAAAATATAGAAGAGAAAAAATACGGGTTAGACTTTTCTGTGCAATACCAAGGCGTGTTGACCCAGTCGGATACGATAGAAATTAATATAAATACTAATCAAAAGGTATTGGTTGAACCAATGACAATGGAATATAGAAATTTTTATGGCATTAAACTCTCCTGCACGGTTATGGACATAAAAGAAATATTTGCAGAGAAGATAAGAGCGCTGAACGATAGAGCAAGGCCAAGAGATGTTTATGACCTTGTGATTATCAAGAAAAAGTTTGGAATTGAAATAAAAGATGCCCTGGGACTGTTAGCCGATAAGGAAATGCATAATCCATTGGACAAAAGAAAAATTGAAGAGAATCTAAGGATATGCCTGGATAGATTTGAAGAAGAGATGAAAGAATTGTATTATCGCGAAGCATTGAGCAAAGAGGAAATAAAAGGTTTTGCTGGTGAGCTTTTTGGAATAATGAGATAAGAACCTTGCACTGACGCGGTAGCCGCACCCTTTAGGGTGCGCGAGGCTCTAAGCCTGCGGCTACCGGTCGGGTCTAATCCTGGGGAGAAAGCGTGACAACGTTGCTTTTGCAGTGCGGAATTTTGTAAGATATTGGCATCCCGATGAAATATTCTTTAAGTTATCTTTTGAGCGGCGATAATGGGCAGGAATTGACGAGCGGGGTAGCTCAAGCTAGACTTGAGGAAGAGGTGCTTTCTATTCTTCCTGAATTTGGCGAAGCGTTTATTTTCTCGCTAAGGGATATTCTTGAGGTTTCTCAAGCAAACTACAAGATTCATCTTCATTTGACCTCAAAAGAAAAACTTACTCTTTTTGACCTCGGATACAGCTATGAGGATTTCTTGAGAGTTCTATCAAGATTGCGCAACCAGCTCCTCCTGAAAGACATGCTGATGCACGAAACCGTCAGGAAAACAGGGACACAGGCAGAGTTCGTTTATTTTGATGAAACCGGCAAACAATTACAGAAAGGAAATTGCGAACCGCAACTATATGAAACAGGAGTAGTGGTGATACCAGAAAAAGGAGAAATTGTCAGGATTCCCTACAGCGACCTGTCAGAAATCCGCGAAGAAGATTTCACGCTGGTAATAAATACCGAGTCCGGAGAAAAAATTGTTTTTTCAAAGATGGGCAGGCAATTTGACCCGTTCAAGAAGACGCTTTCTGATTTAATGAACGAACTCACCCTCAAAGTCCAATCGTGCTTTAAAGAATTACTGCCAAAGGCTGACCCATCTGTCATAAGACGAGCTGCACGGTTTATGAAAGAAGGCAGGGCGGCCCGAAGAAGCGACATAGAATCAATCTCGCCTGAACTATGGAAGGAACTTGAAAAGAAGTTAGGGACTGTGGGTATAGAGGAAGAATACGGTTTCTTGAAGTCACTGGCACAACAGGAAAAACTCTGCATCGGCTTGAAGCGAGGGCTCTTAGGTGATTTAACCGGTGAGTATCTATGGTTCTTGATTCCGATTTACGGTATGAATCCAGAAGAGCCAGGGAATGCAGTTGCCATGGAAGCTGCTTCTGCCGAAGACGGCGGAAAAGCGACTTACTTCTTCAGGATAGTCAGCAGAAAAGATTATCAGAATTTTAAGAATGTAGAGGACTTGCACAGAGAAGTGGAGAACTTCATCAAGAGAACCAATCGTTGCATGCTCGCAATAAACTTCAGGCGCGAGCCGATTTATTTGCCAGATGAAAGATTAGAAGAACCACAGTATCAGAAATATAAGTTTGCAATTGCAAAAATACCGGCACTGCGCGAACTGCGCGAGCTTTTTGTTGGCAGAGTGATTCATTCATCGCCTGAGCAGTGGAAGCAGGATGTTATGGATTTGCTGAAGTTCAATATCAGTACCCAGAACGATAATCTGAAGTGGTCTAAAAATGAAAATAAATCGGCTGAAAATTAATCGTTTGCCGTGTGTGGCAGGGAGGAGGAAGAATATGAATTTTGTTTGGCGGAACAGTCGGATTTTTATGGGGATGTTTGTTTTGGCGATGTTTCTGGCCGGTTGTGTAAGTATGTCCCATCAAGTCCCACCTGCAGAGGATGTATTAAGAGCCGGTCCGCTGGCGAGAATCCTTGTGTTTGTCGGCAATGTACCGCTGGGAGGAGCCGGTACCAGCGCAGTTGGAACAAGTATCAATATCGGCGGAACGGTATATTTTGGCGCTCAGGGCCGGGATATGAATAATAAGCCAATAGCAATTAATCCGACATGGACGGCGAGCAAACCGGAGGTCGTGGAAATTTCTCCCAGAGTTGGTTCTATGGTGGCTGTTAAAGGGCTGCGCGAAGGCAGCACGGAAATTGTTGTTGAGGCGCTTGGAGTAAAACATACGATAGAATATATTTCTGTCAAATAACTACCGCTACAAAAGTTCGGGAAAGGAAGGAAATTATGCCTGGTTACCAGCATCCATGTCGCTACTGCGATAAACTGATTCCACCTGACTCAAATGTTTGTCCATTGTGTAGTAAGGTGAACCCGTTGGGGCCATTGAGATGTCCCAGGTGTCGTAATCCTGTCCAGAAGGACTGGGGGGTGTGTAGTAATTGCGGTCTATCATTGGAAGTTGTTTGCCCCAAATGTGGCAAAACAACTTTCTTTGGAGATTATTGTGAGCACTGCGACGCACGTTTGGTGGCCGTCTGTCCAAATCCAAAATGCAAAACCGAGCAACCGCCGATCGGTGAGAAATGTATAAAATGTGGAAAACCATTAAAATAGGGATAAAATAAGGAGGAGGTAAGAAATGGCTGAGGGAAAACTTATGGGCTTTACCGACAATTTCGCTGATAACAGCACCGAAGCAGGTTTCCAATTCACGTTTTATTGCGACGTTTGCCGTGAAGGTTACAAGACCAGATTCGCAGAGTCGAAAACCTACAAGAAGGGCAGGTTCTTCAAGTTTCTTGGGGATACGGCAAGTGCCGTTGCTCAGGTGACAGGGAAATACAACGTTGGATACGGAGTTGAAAGAGGCACCGATGCTATTAGTGAAAGATTCAGGGGTATGTCTCCTGCCTGGCACAAGGAGCATGAAGAGGCCTTTGAGTCGGCACAAAACGAAGCAAAAGAGCACTTTCACCGCTGTTCAAAGTGTACCAAATGGGTTTGCGAAAACGATTGGAATGAGCAAGTAGGACTGTGCGTGCAATGTGCCCCCCGCGTTGGCATTGAAGTTGCCGCTGCCAGGGCTCAAAAGGCGGTTCAGGATATACAGGAAAAAGCCGCCCAGACGCAGGTCTTTACTGGTGAGATTGAAACCAAACAGACCATCTGTCCCAAATGCGGTAAACCTGCGGGTGAAGGCAAGTTCTGCAACAACTGCGGTGCGCCACTTAATTTGATAAAATGTCCAAAGTGTGGAGCAAAAAATCCGGCAGGGACAAGATTCTGTGGTGAGTGCGGCACAAAACTTGGGTAGAGAGGGTCGCCTGCTTGGGTGTCTGCGCCGCATGACTGGGGACTCCTCTTCCTGCGCAATACGTTAGGCAAAACCCGATAGGATTTCATCCAGAGTTGCGCATAAACGAAGTGCCCCACAGAATGTGCCAATTTGGCAGGATAAACGAAATACTTCGTCTATCCTCCCGTTTTGGGAGCATAGACGAACCAGTTCGGTTATTTTAAGTTATACGAAAGATTTTGCCCAAAATTATATCAAAAATTTTCCTTGTCGGTTACCCGAAAACAGGAGTGTAGAAAATGATGACGAAAAATAATGCAATTCTGTTACTTTCCTGCCCGGACCAGAAAGGGATAATTGCCGAGGTTTGTAATTTCATCTTTCTCAAGAACGGAAATATTGAACATTCCGATAATCATCTGGATGAGCAAAAAGGAACATTCTTTATGCGTGTTGAGTGGTCGCTTGAAGGGTTTGGCATCCCGAAAGAGAAAATAAAAGACGCGTTCTTGCCTCTGGCGGAGAAATTCCAGATGGATTACCAACTCTATTTTACTGCCGAACCAATACGGATAGCAATTTTCGTTTCACGGCATGAGCATTGTCTTTATGACCTTCTTCTTGGCCATAAGTCAGGGGAACTCCAGGCAGAGATTCCGTTGATTATCAGTAACCATCAGGATTTGAAACAAGTTGCTGAGTATTTTGGGGTTCCGTTCCATTGTTTCCAGGTGACTCCTGAAAGCAAGCAGGAACAGGAACGCAAACAGCTTACGCTATTGGAGCAACACAATGTAGAACTCGTAGTTCTCGCACGCTATATGCAGATTCTTACTCCTCAATTTGTCAGCGTTTTTCCTAACCGGATAATTAACGTCCATCACTCTTTTTTACCAGCTTTCAAAGGTGCAAAAGCACACGAGCAGGCATACGCAAGCGGGGTGAAAGTTATCGGAGCAACAAGTCATTATGCGGTTGAAAAATTGGATGCAGGCCCGATTATAGAGCAGGACGTAGTTAAAGTAAGCCATCGCGATACTCTGGGGGATTTTATTCGCAAAGGGAAAGATTTGGAAAAATCGGTTCTAAGACGTGCAGTTTCTCTGTATCTTGGAAGAAAAATCCTGGTTTACGATAACAAGACCGTAATTTTTGATTGACAACCACTTCATTTCAAACAACGCTCATTTCCAGAATTCTATCTATCCGGAAAGTTCTTTTTTCGTTTCTCAAAAAGCAATATGCTTCAATGCCCAGGTATTTTTTCCCGCGATATTCCATTTCTCCAATTCTTTCAGGCAAAATCGTTCTTTGCGATTTCTCGTCCGTATTTTTAAGATAAATAATTTTTAGTTTTCTTCTATTCTTAATTGCTTCTTCAATAATTTCTATCTTTCTCTTTTCAGGACAATTCCTTTCAGATAGACCATACTGATAATTTGTCATAAATCTGACTATTCTCCAATCCGTAAAAATGTTTGTTTTCTTTATTTTTGTTTTTAGAATCATCCCTTCCAGCGTTCTGCACCGGCTTAATGCAACGTACGTCTGACCACAGGCAAAAGTACCTCCACTCAGGTCTATAACAGCTCTATCAAAGGTTTTTCCCTGACTTTTGTGAATAGTAATTGCCCATGCAAGCCGGATTGGATACTGGATGAAAGAACCCAAAAGATGCTTGTCAAGGACTCTATCTTCTTTGTTAAAATAGGTTTCAAAAATATCCCAGCTGTAAGGAGAAACCGAAACGGTTTTTCCATTTTGTAATTTTATATTAATTTTGTCTTCTTCAAAATCAATAATTTCTCCGATGGTGCCGTTAATCCACCTTCCGCGAGAATCATTGTTCAGAAGCATTATTTGAGCGCTTTCCTTAACCTCCAGCTCAGTCTCGGTTGGCAGGTATCTCTTATCAAATTCTCCTGTAATTTCACCTTCAAATACATATTTTCTTCCAGGTAACTCTTCCATGTTTATTCTGTTAATCTGGTCAGCCAACCTATTAATAGTAGTTAAGTAAACATATTCATGTCCTAAATCCTTGAGGTCTATATCTTCATTGACTCTTTGATTGATGGTTTCTAATTGCGCATCAGTAATAGTGTTGTTGCGAATGCTATTCAAAATTTCAATAAATTTCTTATCTTTCTGGCGATAAACCTTTTCCAGTTCTATAAACTCCACCTGGAAATTATTCATTGCTTTTGCGTCAAAGAAATACGGAGTTTTATAATTGGTCTTAAAAACATTTCTTTCCTTCCCTATAACGACAGGCGGCAGTTGATATAAATCACCGAAAAATATCATCTGGATTCCTGCGAATTGCAACTGATTTTTCAGAATTGTTCTTAAGAATATATCTACGCAATCCAATAAATCCGCTCTTGCCATAGAGATTTCGTCAATCACAATTGCATCCAGTTTCTTGAATAGCTCTTTCCTTTTACTCCGCATCTTTTTTGCAATTTTTTCTGCATCATTCAGCGTAGTATCTGGCTTGAATCCAAAGAATGAGTGGATTGTTTGGCCACTTACGTTGACAGCACCTACTCCTGTTGGGGCAAGAACTACCAGCGGCTTCTTTGTGTGCTCGCAGAAATAACTCAACAAAGTGGACTTACCTGTTCCGGCTTTTCCGGTTATAAAGACACTCTTGTTTGTTTTCTCTAACAAATAGAGTGCTTTCCTGAACTGTTCGTTCAATTCTATGTTTTTCACATGGTCCATTTTTGTACCTGCTTTTTCTTTTTTATCACGCATAAGCGGTGTACACCTCGTGCCTTTCGGCACTCGGCGACAATTTGCCTCGCTTTATCCTCCACAGGAGGCGCGAGACAAATTGTAGGATTAGACCCGACCGGTAGCCGCAGGCTGTAGTCGCAACCTTTAGGTTGCGTCCTACAGGCGCAGGCTAAAGCCTGCGCCTACCGAAGCCTGCGAAGGTTCTGACGCATAGCGTCAGGTTCTTATAGTTATAACAAACTTTTGTGCAGGAAACAATACATTCCTACCGTTGTTTATGTGTCGCTTGCCTTGTCGCTTCAAATCTTGTAAGATATTTATGTAAAAATAACGCTATTTTTGATTTTGATCCTGTTTGAAGAAATCTAAAGAGGGGGGGGGTGAAGAAGATGGAAACGGCATTCGTATTGGTAAATGTGGCAGGCGGGAAGGTGCAGGGGGTTGTCGACGGGTTAAACAAAATTCCACAGGTGACCGAAGTCTATTCAATTGCCGGGGAGTATGACATACTTGCGAAACTTAAATTTGCCGACATCAAGTCGCTTGGTGAAATAGTTCCCAAGAAACTTCAGACCATACCCGGGATTACCCGGACAGTGACTCTTTTGACTTTCGAGACCCATAAATATGTGGACTTTGACCTTGCAGCAGGGCACAAATTAGAAGAAAAGTAAGGGAGAAAGCAGATGGAAAAAAATGAAGAAATTATCAAGACAGTAATGCGTAAACTTACGGAAAAAGAGGAGTTGACCGAAGTAGAAATTAGAGGAGTAATTGAAGGAATTAGGGACGATAAGATTTCATCAGTTCAAATCGGAGGATTCCAGGTCGCTCTTCTTATGAAGGGTCAGACAGTTCCGGAAATTGCAGCAATAGCTAAAGCTATGCGGGATGTTGCAATCCCTTTAAACCCAAAAGTTCCAGGGGAACTGGTTGATACTTGCGGTACTGGTGGGGGGATGCCAACTTTTAACATCTCTACGGCCAACGCAATTCTGGCCTCAGCAGGAGGATTGTATGTAGCAAAGCATGGTTCGCGTTCAATTTCTCACCTTTCTGGTAGTGCGGATGCTTTTGAAGCATTAGGAGTAAACATTGAACTTACGCCTGAGCAGGCAGAGAAGTTGATTGAAAAAGCTGGAATTGCATTTGTCAATGCAGGACTTTTTCATCCCGTGATGGGTAAAGTATGGGGGCCTGAAAGTGAATTGGGAATCAAGACGATTTTCTTTACAATCATTGGCCCACTGATTAGTCCGGCTCGCGCAAGGTGCCATATCAACGGTGTATATAGACCGGAATTAGTCCGTAAAATAGCAGAAGTCTGGGCAATGCTCGACCACAAGCATATTCTGGTTGTTCATGGAATGGATGGGCTGGATGAAATTTCGCTTATTGGTGAAACCAGAATTGCTGAAGTAAAAGAAGGTAAGATAAATGAATGGACAATCACTCCCGAGGAATTAGGGCTCAAGAGATGTAAGATTGAGGATATCGCTCCAGGAGACCCCAGGTATAATGCCAATGTAATCCGTAGTATTTTTGAAGGCAAAGAAAGAGGCCCTAAACGGGATGCGGTATGCTTGAACGCCGCAGGAGCATTTGTTGCCGGAGACAAGGTATCCAACCTGAAAGAAGGAGTCGAATACGCTCAAAAAGTCATTGACGAAGGGAAAGCTCTTGCAAAACTTGAGGAATTAGTCAAAACTTCTCAATTGATGAAAAAAGAATAACCAGCAACGAGATTAGAATGAAGCTGACTTCTGCAATAAAGAGGGCAAAAAGGGATAAGAAGATTCCGCTTATTGCTGAAGTAAAAGTGCATTCTCCAAAAGACGGCGACCTGCTTAAAGGTAGAGAGCCGGTTGAAATTGTCCGTGAATATGAGAGAGCCGGTGCATGCGCAATTTCTGTAGTTACAGAGCCAGAGCATTTTAAGGGCAATTTACAAATTTTAGAGACCGTACGGAAGAGCACAAATCTTCCCGTTTTAAGAAAAGATTTTATCCAGAACACAGCTCAGATAAAGGAATCTAAAAAGTTTGGTGCAGATGCAGTCCTTCTTATCGCTTCAATGCTTTCCCGCCAGCAGCTTGCCAGACTAAATAAATTTTCCCATCAATCAGGTCTTGAAACCGTGGTTGAAATTCACAATAAAAGAGACTTAAAGAAAATCGAAAATCTGGAAGTGGATATTATCGGGATAAATAACAAAGATATTCTGGATTTAGAGAGAGGAAAAGACCAGATTCAACCTACATTGGAATTAATTGACAGAGTCCCAAAGCACGCGATTATCATTAGCGAGAGTGGAATCCGGAACCTTCAAGACCTTAAAAAAGTAATGACAGCAGGTTCCGACGCCGTGTTGATTGGAACATGCTTGTTAAAAGCAAAAAATGTCGGTCAAAAAGTCAGGCAAATCGTAATTGCAAGACCTAAAAATGACTAAAGTAAAAATATGTGGCACAACGAATCTAAAAGATGCTGAATTGTGTATAGAAGCAGGCGCGGACTTTCTGGGCTTTGTTACCGAATTTCCTGTAGATGTCCCCTGGAATTTAACAAGAGAAGAAGCAAAAAACCTGATAGATAAAATTCGTGATAGAATTGCCACGGTAGTGGTCACTTCAGGCACTGTTGAAAAGATTTCCGATATTGTCGAGCTTATCCATTCTGAATTTGTTCAATTACATGGCCGGGAAACACTAAACGATATTAGAAGACTTGTAGATAGATTTACTCCTGCTGGTATAAAAATCATAAAAGCTTTGCCTATTGAACTTGATACCGGCAAGGCGTTCTTTGAGATAGAGGAACCAAAAGAAGCCGCACTTGCCATTCAGTCTACAGGTGTTTGGGCAATAACCCTGGATTCAAAAACATCGTCAATGCCGGCAGGAACAGGCAAGGTTCTTGACTGGACTTTGGCCAGAGAATTGAGAGAAACAGTCGCTCTTCCCGTGTTTTTGGCAGGTGGGCTTACCTGTGACAATGTAGCAAGCGCAGTAAGAGATGTTCGGCCGTTTGCAGTAGACGTAATAACAGGGGTGGAAGGGGTTTCGCGCTATAAAGACCCCGAAAAAATAAAACTATTTATCGGGCAAGTTCAAAGTCAGTAAGAAGTGATACAAATCATAACGAAAAATGGAAATGGAAGAATTTGAGGCAACAGTGCGTGCCTGTTTGGCAGGAATTCCTGAAAAATTCAGGACAATCCTCGAGAAAGAACAGATTCAGGTAATCCCACGCGAGAAAGCCCCTCAGGCAGTAGAAGAGAAATTTCCATCCAGTTATGTATTTGGCGTGTTTGCCGGAGTTCCTTATGGAAAAAGAAAAGCAAGCATAGTTCAGTATGAGCCAACAAGAATTGAACTCTACAAAGAGACATTTGAGAGAGTTTTTGGAAATAGAAATGAGAGCAAAGTCAGAGACCAAATTGCACGAACCGTTATCCACGAAATAGCACATTATTTTGGTTACTCCGAGAAAGCTATCCGTGATAGGGGCTATTAGCATCTGCTAGGGAACGTAAGATAGATGCGAGTGCGCTGTTCCGCTTGATTTTCTTGTAAGTAGTGGTTAAAATAGTCACTGAAGATAACCCGTTGGTAATGCCACTGCCCCTGGGAAATACGCCATGAAAAAATATGTTGATGAAGAAACCGAATGGCTGAATCTTACACCTGCTCAAAGAATACTGGAATCAGGAAAATTATGGCAACTATATATAGCACTTGGAGGCGACCTTGACCCCGAACCCGATCCTCAAAGTCCTTTCTACTTTCCAGAAGTTCGGTGTAAGAGCACTTCTCATAGGCGGACAGGCGTGCATCATATACGGTGCCGCAGAATTTAGCAGAGATTCAGATTTTGTTATCCTGCCCGACCTCGCAAATATTTCGCGCCTCAAGAAGGCCCTCCATTCCCTGAAAGCACGCAATATCTATTTTCCTCGTCTGACAAGACAATCTCTTGAAAAGGGCCATGCCTGTCATTTCAGGTGTTATGACGAATCGGTGAAAAACCTCAGGGTGGATGTCATTGCTAAATTGAGGAACTGTCACTCATTCGAAGAACTATGGGAAAGAAAAATGACGGTCAAATTGCCAGGTAACGGGAGGATTGAAATAATTGGACTGGAAGATTTGGTACGGAGCAAGAAAACGCAAAGAGACAAGGATTGGCTCATGCTCGACCGGCTCATCGCAAATGATATGCTAACTACGAAGTATCCACGACTTGAGAAGGTCAAATGGTGGTTGTCTCAGTGCAGGGACGCAGGGCAACTCATTAAGTTGGCAGCCAAGTATAAAAAACTTGCAACTGAAATTGCAGTGGAAAGGCCGCTTGTGAAAGCTGCATTAAGAAAAGATAAGCGGACACTACGGCAGTTAATACAAAGAGAAGAAATGCTAGAACGTGAAAAAGATAAAAAGTACTGGCAGCCACTGAGGAAAGAGCTTGAATTGTTGAGACACAAAAAAAGTTCGGTGCACTGACGGCCGGTGTTTTGACTTAGCCGGAGTGGCGGAATTGGCAGACGCGTATGGTTCAGGTCCATATGGGCTTTATGCCTTTCGGGGGTCAAATCCCCGCTCCGGCATCTTTTGTAGCCATCATCCCTTGCTAAGCCGAAGAAGCGCCCATGGTGTACTGTTACACCAACCATGGTAGTCCTAAATCAGTTGGACGCCATGCTCCGGCACCATCAATATGACAACAGAGACCACTTCCCAGGTTCAGATAAATAGGTAACACTTGATGAAACCTACAGCTTGTTGTATAATGCGATAAGGATCATTTTCATATGATTTTTCAGTCAAGCCCCACTCTTGAAATCCCGCGGTATATAAATTCTATAAAGAGCAATACCTCTAAAGAAATACAGAGGAACTTCCCGGAAGTAAAGAAAAAACTCTGGAAGGGGGTATTCTGGAGCCCCTCATATTTCTTAGCCACCACAGGACAAGTGACTCTGGATGTATTGAAAAGATACGTAGAAAATCAAGATAAAAACTATGCTTAAAACCTTCAAATACCGACTTTATCCAACACCCCAACAAGAAAAGAAAATGACTTCTATTCTTGACTCTTGTCGGATACTCTACAACTCCGCTTTGATTGACAGGCAGAGGCATTATCAACGGACGGGGAGAGAGCTGACTCTTACTCGGCAAGAATCTCAGTTGCTCAAAGATAAAGTCAATTATCCTATCTTGAATACAGTTCATTCTCAGGTTTTGCAGGATGTTTTGTTTAGAGTGAAAAAAGCTTACAGCAATTTCTTTAGAAGAGTTAAAGAGAAAAACGGCAAGCACGGATATCCCCGCTTCAAGTTTGGTAAACGATACGATAGTTTCACTTATCCACAATATGGTTATGCGTTTAAGATAGTGAATCGCAAAACGTTGTTTCTCTCTAAAATAGGAGATGTTCCAATCCGGATGCACAGACCTGTTAATGGAACGATTAAAACCTGTGTTGTGAAACGTATATCTGATGGGTGGTATGCTTCTATCTCTGCCGAGATAAACACTCCTGCTGTTGTTACAGATGTCAGTCGTCCTGTCGGCATAGATGTCGGGTTGACTCCGCTGGTTACTTTGTCTGACGGCAAAACAGTAGAACACCCTCATTACTTTAGGGGAATGGAGAAGAAACTTGCCAGGGCACAACGATTGCTTTCCCGTAAAGTTAAGGGTTCTAAAAACTATAAGAAGCAACAGATGAAAGTAGGAATAATCCATAAAAAGATTTCTGACAGCCGCAACGATTTTCTGCATAAACTTTCCCGTTCTGTCGTAGATACATTTACTTTTATCGCTGGCGATTCTATAAAAATCACCAACCTTGTTAAAAATAATCATCTTTCCAAGGGCATATATGATGCTGGTTGGAGTAAAATGCTCAACTATATCGCTTACAAAGCGGAAGAAGCTGGTAAGCGATATGTAGAACCTCCAACAGCAGGCAGCACACAAGAATGTTGTCTTTGTGGAACTCAAGCTCACAAAGACTTGAGTGACAGAATGCATATTTGTAGCAACATTATGTGTGGTTTGATATTGCCTCGTGATCGTAACTCCGCCCTTGTAGCATTAAAAAGGGCGCTAAATACCGCGGGAACCGCGGGAATCAACGCCTGGGGAGATTTGGCCTCTACACTCCGAGCTCGTATCGGGATGCAAGCCGAGTCATTGAACCAGGAAAAATACTCGGGTTGCATCATTACCGAGAAGCCCCGTCCGTAAGGTCGGGGTAGTTCACGTAACAACCCGCTACCACGGCATCTGCTGTTTCATAAAAAAGTATTACAGGCGGCTTGCGCAATATGGTGCAACCACCTGATTGCTTTGCTCTCCTGAAAACGCTACAATAGTCCATACCTGTATGAATTTACTTTCTCACTTACTTTCACGTGTTATAGAGGAAGATAACTGTGTGCTGCTCTGTGGAGCGGGGTGGGGCAACCAGCCGCGGCTTTTCCTTAAGCCCACGAAGGTTATAACGTGCAACTCCGGGCGAGAAATTGGCAAGTTCCTGCGAGAGTTAGACTGGGAGATAGCACGCGGATATTATACTTGTGGCTACATTGCGTATGAGGCAGGATACTTTTTTGAGCAAGCACTTGAGAAATATTATACCGGAAATACAGGGGGCAGTGCACGCTCAGACATACCACTTGCATGGTTTGGGATTTATAAGCACCCGGAATCAGAGAGTGCAGTCAGCGCAGACCCAGTTACCCACCCTGTCATTCTGACCCCGAATGGAATGAAGGGGAAGAATCTTGCACCTCCGCAGGCGCCACCTCCAGCAGTATATTCTCTTCACCCTTCAGTAACTCGCAATCGATATGAACGTGCTATCAAACGCATAAAGCACTACATCTCACGTGGCGAAACATACCAGGTAAACTATACCTTTAACTTCCACGGAAAATTTCAGGGTGCACCGGAAGCGCTGTTCCAAAAACTCGTCACAACACAGCCGGTTCCGTATGCAGCGCTTATCAAATTCGGTCAGCACGCAGTACTTTCCCTTTCGCCTGAACTGTTTTTTGCAATAGATGGTGAGCGTATTACTGTAAAGCCAATGAAAGGAACGATAGCGCGTGGTGTAACACCTCGTAAGGACTGCCACAATCGTAGCACACTTTCAAATTCCCTCAAGGACCGTGCAGAGAATCTTATGATTGTTGACCTCCTGAGAAACGATATCGGCAGGATTTGCAAACCGGGGACGGTACGGGTACGCAAACTTTTTGAAATAGAGAAATACAGGACTGTCTATCAGATGACTTCAACGATTAATGGAGAGCTAAAGCCCGGTACAAGCTCGTCACAGATAATCGCAAAGATTTTCCCGTCTGGTTCTGTGGCTGGCGCGCCAAAAATCCGCACAATGCAGATTATCTCAGAACTGGAGAAAGAACCACGCAGTGTCTATACAGGTGCGGTCGGTTTTATCGGGCCAGGCCCAAACCGCACAGGGACATTCAATGTAGCGATAAGGACGGTAATTCTTGACTCTGCCGGCCGTACGGTGCAAGCGGGAGTTGGCGGTGGAATTGTGTGGGATTCAACACCGGAGAAAGAATATGCTGAATGTGAAGTCAAAGCAAAATTTCTCACATCGTCCGTCAGGGACTTTCACCTCATAGAGACGCTTGCCTGGCACCCTCGCAGCGGATATTTCTTGCTGGGCCGCCATCTTAGACGGCTTGAAGACACAGCACATTTTTTCGGATTCAAGTATGACAGAACCGCAGTCATTCGCAAATTAAAGCACGTTTCGGCTCGCATCAATCCTGGCAATTCATGCCGCGTGCGTTTGCTACTCAAGCGCGACGGAACAGCGTCAATCTCAACGCAGCAACTAAAAGAGGACCGCTCTCGCAAACGTGTGGCAATAAGCAAAGAACGTACTGACTCTCACAACATATTCCTGTATCACAAGACGACAAACCGCAAACTGTATGACCAGGAATACGAGGTCTACCGACGTCTCGGCTACTACGATGTGCTTTTCTCAAATGAGCGTGGAGAGATAACAGAAGGCGCAATATCAAACGTTCTCATACGAATTGGCGAACACTACTACACGCCTCCGGTGAAGTGCGGGCTCCTAAACGGAGTGTACCGTCAGTACCTGCTTGAGAAACAGCCGCTTAAGTATCGTGCGGGAGAGAGAATTATCAGACTGGGTGACCTTGCACGTGCAGACGAAATTCTACTTGTAAATTCTGTTCGTGGCACAGCACGCTGCATTCTACCGAATCTATCTTAACACACGGTGGGAAACTTGACAATTCGCAAAATTTGTGTATAATGCACAGTATAGTAAGCAGAAATCCTAAATTTTGCGTAACAGGAGATAAATAAATGAACAGGAGTGAAATTCTCTCAATCTTGTCTGATTGGAATTTCTGGACTAAAGACCAACCAACCGGAATTAAGAGACACCACTACATAGTCCGGCTTGAAAATCTCCTTGGAACAGGGCAGGTTGTAGTGATATCCGGGGTTAGAAGAAGTGGAAAATCATTTCTTATGAGACAAGTTATTCAAGCGCTTATGTCAAAGGGTGTTCCCAAGAATCAGATTCTTATGGTTAACTTTGATGACCCAAGGTTTGCAACTCTGGATACTGCAGCATTAGAGCAGCTTTTTCAAACATACATGGAATCCTTGCAACCATCGGACACTCCTTATATCTTTCTGGACGAAATCCAGGAAGTAACCGGGTGGGAAAAATGGGTTAGGATGATGCACGAACTGAGAAAAGCGAAAATAGTCATCTCTGGTTCAAATGCACGGCTGTTGAGCGGTGAACTTGCGACTTTGTTGACTGGAAGGCATATGGACTTGAACGTATTTCCTCTCTCATTTGAGGAGTTTCTCGAGTTCAATAATATGAGCACGCAAAACCTCGACGAAATCACGCTTGTTTCCAGAATGACCCGGATAAGGGCACTGCTGTATGACTATCTTGAGTTTGGTGGTTTTCCGGAGGTTACTCTGACTGACCAGAAAAAACCACTTCTACTCTCGTACTATGATGACATATTGAACAGGGATTTGATAAGGAGATTCCATTTAAGACGACCTGAATCACTCAAGGCAATCGGTAAGTTTTGCATGAGTAATGTCGCTTCTCAAATGACATTCCGTTCGCTTGGCAGATTTGCTCAAGCTACTGGCAACACCGCTGAGAAATTTTCATCCTATCTTGAGAGTGCGTACCTATTATTCTTCTTGAAACGATTTTCATTTGCTGTCAGAGAACAGGAAAAAAGTCCACGTAAAGTGTATTCAATAGATATAGGACTCTCCAATGCCGTGGGATTTAGGTTCAGCCAGAATGTGGGGCGGGTCGCTGAGAATGTAGTTTTTCTGACACTAAGACGGCACGCTGCGAGTAATCCTAACCTTGAACTTTTCTACTGGAAGGACGCAATGCAGCATGAAGTGGACTTTGTGGTTAAGGATGGGTTGAAGGTCAGAGAGTTGATTCAGGTCTCGTGGAATGTTAGTGACCCCCGTACGAGACAGAGGGAAATAAACGCGCTTGTGCGTGCTATGAAGGAACTCGGCGTGAATGAGGCATTGGTTGTTACTGAGGATGAGGACAAGACAGAGGAATTTGACAAGAGCAAAATTAAATTCGCCCCACTCTGGAAGTGGCTACTTAAATATGAGCGCGGATGAAAGAAGTAGTTGCAAGAAATCGCAAAGCATATTATAATTATCAGATTTTGGAAGAGATAGAAGCAGGGATTGTGCTAGAGGGGTGCGAGGTGAAGTCACTCCGTGCTCACGAGGTATCTCTCGCAGAAGGTAGGGCGCAGTTTGAAGGGGGCGAAATATTTTTGTATGGTGTAAACATTTCACCGTACCCGCAGGCAACTATAGAGATTCCTGACCCCCTGAGGCCAAGGAAATTGCTCTTACATCGCAGGGAAGTAAACCAGCTTGCTGGGAAAGTAAATGAAAAACGCCTTACGTTGATTCCACTTGAGGTATACTTCAAGCGCGGCATAGCAAAGGTGAAACTTGGCCTTGCACGTGGTTTGAAGAAGTATGATAAACGCGAAGCACTGAAAAGGCGCGCAATGAAACGGGAAATAGCACAAGAGAAAACACGGAGAACAAAAGCCTAAAAAGATGAACGAGATACTTGAGAAAACGCGTCTATCGCAGGAAGTTATAAGAATTGTCGTAAGTAATCCTGAAATTGCAACTCATGCGAAACCAGGACAGTTCGCTGTCTTGCGCGTAAGAGAACAGGGTGAAAGAATTCCGCTTACACTCTCTGAGTGGGATGCTGATAAAGGTACGGTAACCCTTATATTCCAAGAAATTGGTTTAAGCACAAAGCTGCTCGGCAGGTTGAATGTCGGTGATAAAATTCAGGACCTGCTTGGTCCACTTGGCAGGCCGAGTGAAATAGAGAAAAAGGGACTTGTTGTAGGCGTCGGTGGTGGAGTTGGTGTCGCACCTCTACTGCCAGTTCTTCGTGGCTGGCACAATGCCGGTAATGAGACAGTAGCGATACTCGGTGCCAGACGCAAGGACCTTATAATTCTTGAAGATGAATTCAGGAAATTTTGTGCGAGAGTGGAAATTTGTACTGATGATGGTTCATATGGAAGAAAAAGTTTCGTGAGTAATGTGTTGGAAGATTTGCTAACCGAAAGAAAGCCGGATGTCGTTTTTGTAGTCGGTCCAGCAATTATGATGAAAGTATGTTCTGACATTACGAAAGGATCTAGAGTAAAAACGATTGCTAGTTTGAACCCGCTAATGGTTGATGCAAGCGGTATGTGCGGCGCGTGTAGATGTGAAGTAGACGGAAAAACAAAGTTTGGTTGCGTTGATGGACCGGAATTTGATGCTTATCTCGTAAATTTTGATTTACTAATCAAGAGACAGAACATGTATCGCAAACAAGAAAAAGAGGC
>Ga0210051_1000265_pt1 | contig 45543 bp, 37 predicted proteins | sample CryGey092014_all_FD_185464 | JGI IMG/M metagenome (GOLD analysis project Ga0210051, IMG submission 185464) | Groundwater microbial communities from aquifer - Crystal Geyser CG23_combo_of_CG06-09_8/20/14_all (SPAdes) (version 2) | ecosystem: Environmental > Aquatic > Deep subsurface > Groundwater...
ACTTTTTCAAAAAGTTGTTTTTCCTTTCCAACCTTAACCGGAATTTCTATCTCCAAACCATCTATTTCCGAAACAACATCGCTAACTTCTTTTAATTTTTCTTCCGCCTTTTTTTCTTCTATGCTCTTTTGAGCTTCAACCCATTTCAAAAGTTTCTCAGAGGCTTGGATAGCTAAACCCTTAGGAATTAAATAGTTCCTGGCATAGCCATTAACCACTTCTTTGACATCATATTTTTTACCCAACTTTTCTACATCTTGGAGAAGAATAACTCTCATAAGCTTTTAATTAAATGTCTAATTTTTAATTGACCTAATTTCTAATCAATGTCCAATGCCTAATGACTAAATGACCAAAATTTTTGACATTAGACATTAGAAATTAGAAATTGGTTATTATATAATCTTATCTCATTTGCCTTATTACTTCAATTGCCTTATCAAGTTGGAGGTCTCTATCCTCTTCATAATCTTCTTCGGTCATCTCCACTATATTATCCGGCTCTAATCCCTTCTCATCAATAGAGACACCGTTTGGAGTTAGCCATTTAGCTATGGTCACTTTTAAATAAGAATTGTCAGAAAGTATTATTGGCTTTTGAACCGAGCCCTTGCCAAAAGAAGTTTCTCCAACCAGTTTAATTCCTCTCTGGTCTCTTAGGGCGCCGGCTAAAATCTCAGCTCCAGAAGCTGACCCCTGGTTAATTAAGACTACCACCGGAAAAGAAACAAAAGTAGCCGGTCCTTTTGACTCATAAGATTTTCTTTCCTTTCCCTCTCCCTCATCTTCCCAGACAACTACTTTTCCTCTTTCTAAAAACCAACCAGCTATGTCTTGAGCTACCTCTAAATAACCGCCGGGATTATTACGCAAATCCAAAATTATTCTATCAGCTTCCGAATCTAGAATTTCAAAAGAGGCCTTTTTAAACTCTGAATTTAATATCTGATTAAATTGATGAATTTTTATTAAGGCAATCGGGTACCCCTCCGGGATGTCTATAAGTTTCCACTCTAAAGTTGGTATTTTTATAACTTCTCTTTTTACTTCGATTTCCTTTGGCTGCTCCCAATCCTTTCTTTGAATTAAAAGCTTCACAGTCGTTCCCTGGGACCCCTTAATCAATTCTACCGCTTTTTCAACGGAAATATCTTTGGTGTAGGTATCTTCTATCTTTATAATTTTATCTCCGGTCTTCAATCCAGCTTTTTGAGCCGGACTTCCTTCAAAAGGTGAAATTATTGTTAACTGCTCATCTTTAATCCCAACAATCATTCCCACTCCCTGATACTCTCCTGAGAGTTGTTCTTCAAATTCTTTAGCCTCTTCGGGTTTAAAAAAATTAGTATAAGGATCCCCTAACGAGTCAATCATTCCGCTTATTGCTCCATAAATCATCTCCTGAGGGTTAATTTTTTCTCTCTCCAAAAAATTTCTTTCGGCTTCTCTCCAGGCCTCCCAAAAAATAGAAAAATCAAGTTTTTCTGGCGCCCCCAAATCCTGGTTAATTATCTGAGGAGGCGGCGTCTTAAGAATATTTTTTTCTCCAATATAAACTCCAACTTTATAACTCAAAAAAGAAACCCCGATTAAACAGGTAATTAAAACTACTATTTTAAAAAAGATTTTTATCTTCCTGTTCATATTGTTCATTATAAAAGATATAATGATTTTTTTCAACCTTTCAAATTAAAATCTTCATAAACAAAATAAAAAGAATTATTTTAAAATTCTCTTTAAAGTGCTTTCTCCCCTTTCTCCGGGGACTGTCCCTATCAATAGTTACCGTATTGTTTTTGGCAGTCGGCTGCGCAAGCCGCCGTAACAGCTGGATCAGTAGTAATCATGTGATCTTTTTGAGCTTTTTGGCTTTGGCAAGAAAGAATACAATTGATTATTGTACTGCGACGCATATCTTCCATTCGTTTTTTCTCTTGCCAATTCCACGATATATAAAAAATTGCAATTACTATCACTGCTGAAATAAGCCTTAAAAGAAGATAGTGTAACTGAAAAAATGGTGGAAATTTTGAGGTAAATTTCAATTGTTCCATTTTTGGTAAAGGATTTATTTTTTTAGCTTTATATTATTTTTGTGCCTGTCTTTATCTCGCTTTGTCTTTTTATCAAGATTTTTCTGAAGCGCGTCTGTTAAATCGACTCCTGTTTGATTAGCAAGACAAATTAAAACAAAAAGAACATCTGCCAGTTCATCAGCTAATTTTTTGCCCTCTTCTGATTTCTTAAAACTCTGATCACCATAAGTTCTGGAGATAACTCGAGCAACCTCACCTACTTCCTCAACCAATTGAGCTAAATTTGTAAGTTCAGAAAAATATCGCACCCCGGTCATGTTAATCCACTTATCAACAATTTCTTGAGCTTCTTTTATAGTTAAATCGGGCATAAATTTATTTTTTAATATTATATTTTGACTTTTCATAGTTCTCCTTTAAATGCTTTGGATAAAATCGATTGGTTTAATTAAATCGTGCCATTTTTAGAAAATGAGCTCTCCGGCCTTATCCTGTCTGACTTCTCACTCCCCTTTCTCCGGGGACTGTCCCCATGTTAATAAAGTTCTACATTTTTCAATTAATAGTGGATTGGTTTTATACATAAAAAAAGTGAGTCCGGTGGGACTCGAACCCACAACCTCTTCCTTAAAAGGGAATTGCTCTACCGGTTGAGCTACGGACCCATGCCACTACCGAGCAGTGGAATTTCTAAATCCTAATTTCTAATTTCTAATTTACAGGCCTTGGGATTTTAATTTTTCCAGTAATTCTTTTTGCTTTTTTGAGAGTTTCTTGGGGGTTCTGATATTGAGTTTAATATATAAATCCCCTCGGCCCAAACCCGAGAAATGGGGTATCCCCCTCCCCGAAATTCTCAAAACTTTTCCCGATTCAGTCCCTTGGGGAATTTTCAGAGAAATCTTTTTTCTTTCCAAAGTAATAACTTCGACTTCACCACCTAAACAAGCATCAGAAAAAGAAATTGGAATTTCTAAGAAAAGGTTGTCGCCTTTTCTTTGAAAAACCGAATGAGGCCGGACAAAAACCCTAATATACAAATCTCCTGGTTTTTCAGTCCTTCTTCCTGCTTCTCCTTTGCCTTTAATTTCTATTATTTGATTGGAATCAATTCCAGCTGGAATAAAAACCTCTATCTTTTCTTCTCCGCTGATTCTTCCTTCTCCCTGACAAACATTACAAGATTTTTCCGGTATTTTTCCCTCTCCCCGACATTCAGGACAAATAACATAAGTGGTAAAAGAACCAAAGAATGTCTTTTTTATCTGCTGAACTTCTCCCCTCCCTCGACAGGTAAAGCACTCTTTTAACTTTGTTCCCGGTTCAGTTCCTGTTCCCTGACAACGGCTGCAACTTATTAATTTTCGGAGAGAAATGGTTTTTTTAATACCTTTTAAAGTATCCTCAAGATTCATTTCAATATCAACCTCAATATCTCTTCCCCGGTTTGTTTTTCTTTTTCTCCTCCGGCCAGAACCAAAAAATTCTTCAAATAAATCTTCAAGATTTAATGAACCAAAACTGCCTTCCTCCGGACCTGCTTCAAAAGGATTAAAGCCAAATCCAAAGTCAAACCCTCCTCGAGAATCTGCTTCCTCAAAGACCCGACCGAATCTGTCATACTGATTTTTTTTCTCCTTATTGGAAAGCACCTGATAGGCTTCATTGATCTCCTTAAATTTCTTTTCATCTCCTCCTTTATCAGGATGGTATTTATGAGCCAACTTATAATAAGCTTTTTTAATTTCCGATTGGGAAGCATCTTTTGAGATACCTAAAATATTATAGTAATCCTTCATAGATAAAATTATTCTAATTATTCTAATTGCTCTAATTATTCTAATCAATGACCTTCGTCCCGCTATCGCGGGACTCGCTAATTAACTTTTTGGTCATTGGGATTTGGGATTTGATTAGGTCAATTAGAAATTAGGTCAATTAGTCATTTTTCTCTTTGTATTCTCCTTCTTCTGGTTTTTCCTTCCCTGGCTTTTTCCCTTTGGCGGCTTTATACATTTCTGCTCCGATTTTCTGAATTGCCTGAGACAGTTCTTGAGTTTTTGATTTTAACTCTCCAATATTATCACTATCTTTCACTTTCTTCAAATCAGCAATTTTCTCTTCAATTTCTTTTTTGGAATCCTGAGAAATTTTATCGCCTCCTTCCTTTAAGGTTTTTTCTGAAGTATAAATCAGATTATCAGCCAAATTTCTTGCCTCAACAAGTTCTTTTTTTTGCTGGTCCTGAGCGGTATAGATTTCCGCCTCTTTTTTCATCTTTTCAACTTCTTCTTTTGATAATCCGCAGGAACCTTCAATCCGAATTGACTGAGATTTACCCGTTGCTTTATCTTTAGCTGAGACATTTAAAATCCCATTGGTATCAATATCAAAACTGACTTCAATTTGAGGAATACCTCTGGGGGCCGGCGGAATGCCGTCTAACATAAATCTCCCCAAACTTTTGTTATCAGTCGCCATAGAACGTTCTCCCTGTAAAACATGAATCTCAACTGAAGGTTGACTATCAGCCGCGGTTGAAAAAATTTGGGTCTTAGAGGTAGGAACAGTGGTATTTTTAGGAATTAAAACGGTACTCACCCCTCCTAAGGTCTCAATGCCCAAACTTAAGGGAGTAACGTCCAACAGTAAAACTTCTTTCATTTCTCCCTGCAAAATTCCGGCCTCAACTGCCGCTCCAATTGCCACCACCTCATCGGGGTTTACTTCTTTATAAGGTTCTTTGCCGAAGAATTTTTTAACCTCTTCCTGAATTTTAGGCATTCTTGTCTGGCCTCCGACCAAAACTATCTCTTCAATATCTCCCGGCTTTAGATTCGCCTCCTTAAGGGTCTTTTTCAGTAAACCAATCGATTCTTCAATATAATCAGAAACCATATTTTCCAAATGAGCTCTGGTTAATTTATAAAGCAAATGTTTTGGACCCGCGGCATCAGAAGTAACAAAAGGAAGGTTTATCTCTGTTTCCAAACTGGAAGATAATTCTATCTTTGCCTTTTCGCCTGCCTCTTTTATTCTTTGTAGAGCCAGGCTGTCTTTTGATAAATCAATCCCCTGGTCTTTTTTAAAATTACTAACTATCCAATTCATTATTCTCTGGTCAAAATCATCGCCTCCCAGATGGGTATTTCCTCCGGTTGCCTTAACTTCGATTGTGTCCTCTTTCGTATCTTTCCCAATGCTTAAAACAGAAATATCAAAAGTCCCACCCCCAAAATCGTAAACAATAATCTGATGGTCTCTCTTTTTAGTCAAACCGTAAGCCAAAGCAGCAGCGGTTGGTTCGTTAATAATTCTCCTCACCTTAAAGCCAGCTACCTCACCAGCTACCTTGGTAGCTTTTCTCTGAGAATCATCAAAATAAGCCGGACAAGTAATAATAGCTTCATCAATTTTTTCTCCCAATTTTTCTTCGGCATCCTGCTTCAGTTTTTGCAAAATCATAGCTGAAATTTCCACCGGTTTATAAAATTTTTCGCCCATCTTCACTTCCACTCCCCCGTCAGCTGTTTCTCGGATTTCATAAGGCAAAATTTTCTTATCTTTTTGGACTTCGGGGTCGGAAAATTTTCTACCTATTAACCTTTTCACCGAAAAAATTGTATTCTCGGGATTAGTGATAGCCTGGCGACGGGCTAAAATTCCAACTAACCTCTCTTTGTTTTTTGTTACCGTTACCATTGAGGGGGTAATCCTCGCTCCTTCTTTATTTTCAATGATTTTCGGCTCTCCGGCTTCAATTACAGCCATAACCGAGAAAGTTGTTCCTAAATCAATACCTAAAATTTTTGACATAATTTTTATTTAATGATTTTTACCCTAGCAGGCCTTATGACCCTGCCATTTAATATATAACCTTTTTGAATTTCTTCAATAACTATTCCTGCCTCGCCCGCCGAAGCTTTAGCGGAGGCGAGGTTAACTTCTTCGATTACTTCCATAAAATTTGGGTCAAACTTTTTTCCTATTGTTTTTATTTCTTCTACTCCCTCTTTTCTGAGAAAATCTTGAAGTTGACTTCTAATTTGTGAAATTCCTTTGACCCATTCATTATCTTTAAAATCTAAAGGAACCTGAGCTTCGGCCTTTTCTAAATTATCTAAAACGGGAAGGATTTTTAAGATTAATTCCTGGGAACCATATTCCAAGACCTCTCTCAATCTTTCCATTTCTTCCTTTTTATAATTTAAAAAATCAGCCCTCGCTCTCTGCCATCCCGCTAGATATTCTTCTTTTAATTTCTGGCATTTTTTAAGCTTTTCTTCTGTTTCTTTTGGAGCTATTTTTTTTTTATTTGCTTCTTCCTCTTTTTTTTGTTCCGCCATATAAATTTTATTATACCAAATTAAATCCAATAGTCAACCCCGTTAGAAGTCCTTGACGAAAAAATTTTAGGATAAAATTTTTTCTAACAGCGAGACAAAGTATTAATAGAATAAATATTGATATTGCCTCGTTAGTTGTTTGTTTGGTTAAAAACAGACTTCTAACGGGGTCAAGAATCATCTACTGGCTTATTCCTGAGGATTTGTTAAAATATATTAATGGAAAAAAATCTACAATACATTATTTTTTTACTAATTATTTTAGCCATTGCTGCCTTTTTCAGGTTGTGGCAATTAAACTCCATTCCGCCTGGGCTCTATCCCGATGTGGCAATGAACGGAAATGACGCCTTGGAAAGTTCAAAAACAGGAAATTTTAAATTATTTTATCCGGAAAATAATGGTAGAGAGGGCTTAATGATATGGCTCATTGCTTTTTCTTTCTCAATTTTCGGAGTAAGCGTTTGGTCAATCAAAATCGTGGCTGCCCTAATAGGAATTTTAACCGTCCTTGGTTTATATTTATTAATTAAAGAACTATTAACTTTAGCGACAAGCGACAAGCGACAAGCGACAAGCATTGCCTTGCTTTCCAGTTTTTTCTTGGCTATTTCTTTCTGGCACGTAAATTTTTCTCGGATTGGTTTTCGGGCAATCTTAGTTCCCTTCGGCCTGGTTTTTTTGTTTTATTTCCTTTTTCAAGGTTTTAGAACTAAAAAGGTCTCAAATTTTATTTTCTCCGGCTTGTTTTTTGGTTTAGGATTCTATACCTACATCGCTTTTCGATTAACTCCTCTTTTAGTGTTGTTAATCTTAATCCCTTGGTGGTTAATTTACAAAAAAGAAAATCAACGAAAAAAATTTTGGCTATTTGCTATTTGTTTTTTGCTATTTGCTATTCTCGTTGCTCTGCCAATAGGAATATATTTTTTAAACCATCCTCAAAATTTTATTTCTCGGACCGGCGACGTCTCTGTTTTTTCTCAAGACTACAACCCGCCCTTCTCCCAAATTTTGGCTTTAGGTAAAAGTTTAGCTTCTCACCTTTCAATGTTTAATTTTTATGGTGACCAAAATTGGCGCCACAATTTTGCCGGCTCTCCAATACTATCTTGGCCTATTGGAATATTATTTTTAATAGGAGTTTTTATTTCTCTAAAAGAATTAATCTCTTCAATCAAAAATAAGAACTTGTCGCTTGTCACTTGTCACTTGTCGCTTTTGTGTTGGTTTTTCGTTATGCTTTTACCAGGAATTTTAACTTATGAAGGCATTCCTCACGCTTTAAGAACTATCGGAGTAATTCCAGTAGTTTATATTTTTGCCGGTCTTGGTGGTTGGCGGGTTTATGAAAAATTCAAGCAAAAGTTGATGAACTTCGTTCATCTCCGCCCCTCGCTATCGCTCGGGTATACGAAGAGCCAGAAACTGCTTCTTGTTGCTTGTTGCTTGTTTCTTGTCGTTATTTCTTTTTCTGAATTTGATAAATATTTTAAAAAATGGGGCCAAAACCCCGAAGTGAAAAATGCTTTTTCAACCGATTATGTTGAAATAGGAAATTATTTAAATTCTCTGTCATCCAAAACCCAAAAATATGTAATAGTAAATCAGCCTGGCGTTCCTGTCCCCTATCCTAATGGTATTCCAATGCCAGCTCAGACCATTATGTTTATTGAAAGAACAAAATTCAAAGAACCCCAAGCCATTTATTTATTACCAGAAAACATTAACCAACTTGAAATAAAAAAAGAAGAAGGAGTGGTTGTCTTAATGAGATATGATGAAAATTTGTTTAACGAACTTCTTAAAAGATTTCCTAAAGGAGAAGTGAGCCAGAAAAATGAAATACAAATATTTAAAATAAGCCCTTAATTTTTGATATTATGTCTAATCGTCTTACAAATTTAATAGCAGTTGGTCTTCTAAGTCTAATGTTCCTTTTAGCTTTTTTCAGCACGAAAGAAATGTCGGCCACCATGGATGAATTAGCTCATATCCCGGCTGGTTATTCTTACTTGTCTCAAAAAGATTTTCGGCTAAATCCGGAACATCCTCCTTTAATAAAAGATTTGGCTGCTTTTCCTCTTCTATTTTTAAATCTCAATTTTCCAGAAGACCATCCCTCCTGGACCGAAGGAGTTAACCAACAGTGGTGGTTTGGAAATCAGTTTCTATATCAATCTGGCAACAATCCCGACCAAATTTTATTTTGGGCAAGAATTCCAATGATTTTGATTTTATTATTATTGGGATGGTTTTTGTTTTATTGGGCAAGAAAGATAGGCGGTAATATAATGGCAATCTCTGTTCTATTTCTTTTCGCTTTTTCTCCTACTTTTTTAGCTCATGGAAGATTAGTAACTACCGATGTCGGCGCTGCCTTGGGAGTAGTTTTAGCTACTTATTTTTGGTTAAAATGGCTGAAAAATCCCTCAAAGAAGAATATAATCCTGGCTGGAATAATTTTCGGTTTAGCAATGCTTCTAAAGTTCTCTCTGGTCTTATTGGTTCCATTTTTCGCGATAATTACTCTGGCATATGCCTGGCTTTACACCCACAATTTTAAAAAAGTTCTAAAATATATTGGGTTGGCTGTTTTGGTAGGAATCATCGGTCTGATTGTTATCTGGCCAGTTTATCAATTTCATCTCTTAAATTATCCTCTGGAAAAACAATTTAACGACGCAAGATACACTTTGGAATCAAATAAGTTAAAACCCTTAGTCAATCTTACTTATTGGATGAGCCAAAAACCAATATTCCGGCCTTATGCTCAATACCTTCTTGGGCTTTTAATGGCTACCCAAAGAGTAACGGGCGGCAACACCACATATTTCTTGGGTCAGGTCTCAGCAACCGGAAGCTGGTATTATTTTCCGGTTGTTTATTTTCTAAAAATTCCCTTGGCCTTCCATCTATTAACCTTGATTGCAATATGTTGTCTTCTTTTGAAGACGAAAAAAGGAATAAATAATTGTCTTCCCAGATTAAGCAGGTCGAAGAAAGCAAACTTTCTTCTCCCCCCTTCACTACTGTTCGGGAGCTGGATTAAAAACCATTTCCCGGAATTCTCAATGCTTGTCTTTTTAGCAATCTATTGGTTTACTTCAATTAAAGGCAACCTCAATATCGGAGTCAGACATCTTCTTCCGGTCTTTCCTTTTACTTACATTCTGGTTTGTTTAGTTATTAAAGAACAATTCAAGAATATCCAACAACCATCCTTGAAAAAAATAGCGATGTTTCTTCTTTTTGCCATCTTTGGCTGGTATATTCTTTCTTCCGGTCTGGTCTTTCCTCACTATCTTTCCTATTTTAACGAACTAGGAGGAGGACCCAAAGACGGCTATAAATTGGTTACCGATTCAAATTATGACTGGGGGCAAGATTTAAAAAGATTGAAGAATTGGGTTGAAGAAAACAGAATTGAAAAAATATATGTTGATTATTTCGGAGGCGGAGACGTTTTTTATTACTTAGGAGAAAAATATATTTCCTGGCCGGGAACAAAATTATCTTCAGAATTTCCAAGCGAAAATTATCTTGCTGTTTCGGCAACTCTGCTCCAGGGCGGCCGGGGAAAACCAGTAAAAAACTTTGACCAACCAACCGGCTATTATAACTGGCTGGATAATTATGAACCAATAACTCGGGTGGGAAATTCAATATTTATTTATTATATAGATTAAGGCTATTTATAAAAAATTTTTTCAAATCTCAAATCAATATATTCAAGATTCCTCCTTTGTTCAAGAGGAATCTCTTTTTCTAAAAGCACTTTGAGTTTCGTCAGTTCCAATGTTGTATCCTTTTCTAAACTAAAATAGATTTCCCAGTTCTCATCTGTCCTTACGTTTAATCTTCTCTCCGAAACAATTGTGAAATCTTTAATCTCAATCTTTAAATTTTCTCTGAGGTCTTTTTTAATTTTTAAAATCAACTCCAGTATTTGAGGAATAAGAATCTTTTTCCCAAGAACTAAAGCCCCTTCTTCGACTAAGGAAAGAATTATTACTTCCTCTTGAATTGATTCTTGGGCGAAGAGAGCTTCGTTCTCTTCTTCCACCTCGTTCCCATAAATGGGAACTCGGTTGGCGATTTTTTTAAATATTATTCCTTCTCTATCAACAAAGAAACATTCATTATATGTTTGATAGCACCAAACTCCAATTGCTTCTCTTTCTTTAATCTGAATGGTTAGGGTGCGAGGAAATTTTCTTTTGAAATTTAGCTCTACAATCTCAGGAAATTGGCTCAAAATTTCTTTATTTATTTCTTTAAGGTTTACCAAAAAAATGTTCCTACCAATTTCACTTTTAATAACTTCTTCAACTTTTAATTTTAAAGAATCACCTGAGTTTAATATTTTAATTTCTTTTATTCTAAAAACATCGGAAAAAATAAAAAGATAAGACAAACCAGAGATTAAAATCAAGATAAGTAAAGAGAGCCAAAAGAATCGATTTTTTAAAATCGACTTTCTCCCTTTGGCCATTCTTTTAGGTTTATATATTCTGTAAATCTTCCTTCTCCTCATATATCAACTTTTAAAAACCTCTCTTTTTCTTGCGTAATTTTTCAAAAGCAAAGGTTAGCCAATATCTAATAGAAAGAGGTAAATCCTGAGTCTTCACATATTCTTTTTTATAGCCACCAAAGCCCATTTTGAATAAAGTAAGTCCGTACCAAGGATGCTTTTTAAAATTTTCAATTGGTATAATTCCCCAAAAATTATAAATTTTACAACCTCTCTTTTTGGCTTCTTTTATTACTTCCCATTGCAAGAGATGAGAGGCAGGGATTTTAGGGTATTTCTGGGATGAAGCTCCTTGATGATAAAAAGCCATCCCCTGCCAAAAAATAATAATAGCTGAAGCTAAACATTCTCCTTGATATTCGGCTAAAAACACCAGAATTTGCCCGTCGGCTAAAAAAGCAGAGAATTCATTTTTCAAGTAATTGAGAGAAAAAGGAATAAAATGATGGCGATTAACTGTTTTTTGATAAAGAGTATTGAAAATTTCAATGTCTTTTGGGTTCTGAGATTTTTTTATTTTAAGATCCTCAATTCTAAAACCTTGTCTTGTCGATGAACTTCGTTCGTCGAGCCGAAGGCGAGACGGGAGAAAAAACTTGTTTCTGCGACCATCTTCACCCTTCGCAAAAGCTTGTCTTATTAAATAACGAGTTGTTTTTCGCATATCCATCAAAAGTTCTTCCTCTGATTTTTCAAGATTCAGCTCCCAGGTTATTTCCGGATGTATATGAATTGGAGCTTCTCTGAACCCTAAATTTTTGAAAATTTCAATATTCTCCTCGTTTCCTATTAAAATAGGCGCAATTTTAATAAAACTACAATTTTCTTCTTTGGCAATTTTTTTTAGTTCGTTTAATAAAGCCTCTAAAATTTTTGATTTTTGAAAGGCGAAGAGGACTTCGTCCTCTTCTTCACCTTCGCCCCCTCCTCTGGGGGAGGGGGCTCGGTTTTTGATTTTTGATTTTATGTTTGGCCCATGAGGGACGAATAAGAATGTTCCCCTTCTTGCCTGAACTCTAACCACTAAAGCGACGGAGAGCGGGTCTCCGTTAGCTTCAAAAACGCCGAGCCGCCAGATTTTGTTTCCGCTCATTTTTTGAAACTCCCCCCAATTCCAAGAACTCAAAAAAGTCTTTTCCTCGCACTCCAAAAGAAAATTCTCCCAAATTTCCTTGTTTTGTATTTCTTTAATCACCAAGCGAGGCGAAGCCGAGCGAAGGTGGAGAAGAGAACGAAGTTTTCTTCGACTTCCATATATTTTCAAAAAATTGACAATTCTTTGAGCCTCTTTCTCGGAAATATTAATATGAGTTGGTAAATTCACAATTCTCTTGGCAATTTTTTCCGCTTTAGGACAACTGCCTAAATTATAATTCATTTTTTTTAAATCGGTGTCCAGAGGAACTATCGGGCTTTTTCTCCATCCGTCATCCAAAAAAATTTTTCTTTTCCTGGCTTTTTTTAAAACATCGTCTGTATCGTCATCCATCACGCGAGCGTTAGTGAAGCGTGAAGATGAACGAAGTTCATCGACTAAAACCGGATAACGCATAAAAACCGGAGTCCTATCTTGGTCTCCTTTTGATAGAGGCAAGAGAAATCGATTTTTTAAATTTCTTTTATAAAATTCTGCTATTTCTCTTCGATGACGATTAAGCCTTTCTAACTTTTGAAATTGATTTAAAGCCAGCATGGCTAAAGCATTGGGCAGCTTTTTGGGAAAATACTTCACCCTCTCCCCTCTTTTCTCTTTTTTGTAAACTGCCTTAGATAAAATAGAAATTTTATGTAAAAATCCCAAAACGATTCTTCCCAGATATTGATTTAAGCCATAGCATGGTAAAATCAACCAGTTCATTAAAATCGGATGTAATAATTGCTGTAATATCCAAAAATTTGAAGGGTAATTTAGTTCTTCCCGGAATTTTTTTATTCTCTCAGCTATTCTTCCGTCATTAGTTACAGCCATCCCTCCAAAAACAGAAGATATCACTTTATCTCTGCTAAAGCTAAAAAAAGATGCATTACCAAAAGTTCCAATCTTCTTGCCTTTGTATTCGGCGCCCAAAGAATGAGTGCAATCTTCAATTAAATATAAATTATTTTTTTTAACAATCTCTGAAATTTCTTCAATTTGAGCTGGCCAGCCAAAATTATGCTGAATCATCACTGCTTTTGATTTTAAGGTTATTTTCTTTTTTAAGTCATCAGGGTCCATATTTATTGTCTCATCAACATCTATAAAAATTGGTTTTGCGCCTCTATTTAAAATTGGATTTACTGCCACATTGCAGGTGAAAGCTTGGAGCAAAACTTCATCTCCTTTTTTGATTTCCATTGCCTCCAAAATTGCCATCAAAGCCGAGCGTCCACTATTAAAAGAAAAAGCATGCCTTACCTTCAAATATTCCTCGAACTTTTGCTCCAGTTGTTCAGCTACCTTTCCCTTTTTCCACCTCCGCGGCTGGAATAATAATTTCCAGGCTAAAATAACATCGTCTCTTTCAGTATTAGGAGACAAAGATATTGAAATTGGTTTAATCATATACCCGAGCTTTTGCGAAGGGTGAAGATGAACGAAGTTCATCGACTACCCGAGCTTTTGCGAAGGGTGAAGATGAACGAAGTTCATCGACTACCCGAGCTTTTGCGAAGGGTGAAGATGAACGAAGTTCATCGACTACCCGAGCTTTTGCGAAGGGTGAAGATGGTCGCAGAAACAAGTTTCTTCTCCCGTCTCGCCTTCGGCTCGACGAACGAAGTTCATCGACTAATCACTCAATCACTTAATAACTTAATAACTTAATAACTTTACTTGGCACCCTGCTTTCCAAAAGTACGATATCTCCTTCCTGGCAAAAGTTTTTTATCTTTTTAAAAATTTCATCGGATTTTTCCATAAACAAAATTTTTTCTTCTGGCATTCCGGACTTCAGAGCGCCTTTTCTCAACTCTCCAAATCTATCTTTAGTTGTAATTATAGCGAAATCGCAAATTCTCCCGATCTTCTCTCCTATTCTTTGGTGAACTTCTTTTGACACCTTACCCAACTCAATCAAACAGGGCATAACAATAACTTTTCTACCAGTTCTATCTTTTAAATAATCTAAATGAGAAAGGACGCTTTTAGGGTTAGCAGAGTAAGTGGCATCTATTATAGTAATATTATTAATACTCTTTTTAATTTCTATCGGACTTTCAAATTCTGCTAAAGTATTTTCTATTTCTTCTCTGCTCACCCCCAAATATTCTGCTGCTGTGGCAGCCAGGGAAAGATTCTCAATATCCCAAAGAAATAGGTTCTTCCCCTTTAAGTCAAACTCATAGTCGCTTGAGTGGACAAGATTTTTTGAAACTTTTGTTTCCTGAAAAAGCTGCTGGCAGTATTTGTTATCGCCATTAAAGATAGCTAAGCCACTTTGAGGTAAACTCTCTATCAACTCAAATTTTGCTTTGATAACGTTCTCCTGAGAACCAAAAGTTGAAAGATGTTGCTCATTAATACCGGTTAAAATCCCTATTTTTGGTTTTATCATCTGGCAAACCTCTTTTATCTTACCTTGCTCGTAAGCTCCGATCTCAACTACAAAAATTTCATGCTCTTCTTTTAAATCATTTAAAATACATTGAGAAATTCCAATTTCTGAATTCTGGTGTTCTTCTGTTTTCAAAACATTATACTTTTTAGATAGAATCGCAGCCAGGAATTCCTTGGTTGAAGTTTTACCATAACTTCCGGTAATGCCAATAACTAAAAGGTTTTTAAATTTTTCTCTTTTTTGCCGGGCTTTTCTTAAAATTCTTTTTCTTAAAACAACTGTCGGAATTTGAAAAAGCAAGACAAGCAGAGAAAAAATTATCGGAGCCAAAATAAGCGTAGTTAAGAGGAAAAGATAAAATCCTTTACTTTGAAGAGGGTAAATACCAAATAATATCAGGATTTCTAACAATATGCCTGAAATGGAGATGACGATTATTTTTTTAGTAAATTTGGGGAATTTAACCCGCCAAAAACTGGAGGCTAATTTTTTAACTTTTTGGGCCTCAAAATGAGCTCGGAACCTGCCAAAATGATATTCTTTCAATTGCCAAAGCCAAAGCCAGAAAAAGAGGCACTTTGTGAAAAGTAAAAACCAAAGGATGGTGATAAATATTCTCATGTTAGTTTGGCTTGCTTTCGCCGACAAAATCCTTTATTTCTTGGGCTAAAATTCGAGGATTCTCTAAATGGGGAGTATGGCTGACATTTTTCAGAAGTTTAAGTTGGGAATTCTTAATTTTTTCTTTCATTAGATAGGCATCTTTTAGGGGAGTAATTCTATCTTTTTCTCCCCAGATAATCAGAGTAGGGACAAAAATTTTATCTAAAAAAGAGGTTAAATCCTCATTCAGAATATTTTTTATTGTCTCCTTTAAAAAACCCGAGGCCTGTAAATAGTCTGTCTTTCGTAAAATATAATGGTAAAAAAACTTTTTAAATATTCCCCAAAAATCTTTTAACAGCGGAATTTTCTCAATTTTTAATTTTTTTGCAGCCGTTGCTCCCAATCCCAGAATTTTTTTATAAAAAGAACGTTTATTAATCCCTGCTGCTGAAACCAAAATTAAACCCTTAACCTTTTCAGGATGTTCTGCGGCAAATTTAATGCTCATTCGTCCCCCGAATGAATGTCCTAATAAAAAAAATGGTTCTTCAACTTTTTCCTTCTCGTAAAATTCCTTGAACCAATCAAGGTAATCATTCAGATTCCAGGGCTTTTTTAATTCTGTCTTTGGTTTAAAGCCGGGAATATCAGGAACAATAATTTTTAATTCTTCGCTTTCAAGAATTTGTTTCGTTTTTTGCCATTTTTCTTTTGAGCTTTGCCAACCATGTAGGATGATTAACGTCTTCATTTTTTGGAGATAGTTTTAAAACCAAGGTATTTTTGCAAAATTTTTGGCACTTTAACTTTTCCATCTTTTGTTTGATAATTTTCTAAAATTGCGATCAAAATACGAGGGCTTGCTAAAACAGTATCATTTAAGGCATGAACATATTTAATTTCTCCTTTAGTTGTTTTGTATCTTATATTCAGACGACGCGGCTGCCAATCAGTCACATTGGAAGCAGAATGGGTCTCTCCGTAGTTATTTCTTGAAGGCATCCAGGCCTCAACATCGTACATCTTTCTTTTACCAGCCCCCATATCGCCGCTGCAAATTTGAACTACTCGATAAGGCAATTTCAAATCTTTAAGAATTTCCTCTGAATTCAATCTCATTTTTTCCAGCCATTGGTCAGATTCCTTGTTATCATTCTTGCAGAGAACAATGTGTTCAACCTTCATAAACTCATGAAGCCGGTAAAGACCTTTGGTATCCTTTCCATAACTACCAACTTCGGAACGGTAACACTGGGAAAATCCGCAAACCTTAACAGGCAAATCACTTTCTTCAAAAATAACATCTGAAAAATAAGCCAATAAAGGAGTCTCGGCTGTACCGGCTAAAAACAGAGGTTCTTTTATAAAGGTTCCGTCTGCCAATTTGCCCGGATTTGCCACCTGATATATATCTTCCTTGCCACTAGGAAAATGACCGCTCCCGATTAAGGTAAATTCTTTTAAAAGGGTCGGAGTAATCATTAACTCAAAACCCTTGGACGCCATTTTCAAAATGGCATGAAAAATTAAGGCTAATTGTAAAAGAACGGCTTCGTTTTTTAAAAAATATCCCCGAAATCCTGAGACCTTCACTCCTTTTTCAAAATCAATTAAATCTAAGTCCTTTCCTAATTGAATATGGTCCTTAATAGGAAAATCAAACCTGGGTATTTCTCCCCAGCGATAAACTTCTTTGTTTCCGCTTTCGTCCGGCCCAATAGGTGTATCTTCAGAATAAATATTGGGCACTAAAAGCATTATCTCTTCATATTCTTTTTCTATTTTCTTAAGTTCTATTCGAATCTTCTTGAAATCATCTTTTATCTTCTTAGCTTTTTCTCTTTCTTTTTTCCCCAATTTCTTCTGCTCAAATCTGAGTCCTTCTGATTTTTTAATCAAATTTCTTCTTTTTTTATCCAAAGACAAAAGCTCATCTATATCAAACTCAATCCCTTTTGCCTTGCAAACTTCTTTTATTTTATCAGGGTTTTCTCGAATAAAATTAATATCTAACATATTCGCTTCGCTTAAGTTAAAAGTCCAAAGTCAAAAATTAAAAGTTACAATAAAAAATAAAAATGAAAATGAAAATGACTACTTTGGACTTCATACTGAAACTTTGAACTTTTGACTTTTAATTTTTAACTTCCTTTTGGACGCATTGTTGGAAACAATATTACTTCTCTTAAACTGTGCGAGTCTGTTAATAATGCCACCAATCTATCTATTCCCATTCCAAAACCAGCGGCTGGTGGCATTCCATATTCAAGAGCCTCTAAAAAATCCCTATCTAATCTTTGGGCTTCTTCAAGTCCGGCTTTGAAAAATTTTTCCTGCTCTATAAATCTTTTCCTCTGTTCTTCAGGATCATTTAATTCAGAAAAAGCATTAACCAATTCCCAGCCTTGGACAACTAATTGAAAATTGGCTAATTTCTGGGGGTCCTTCTCCAATTGTTTAGCCAAGGGTTGAAAACCTAAAGGATGATGAATTATGAAACTCGGCTCCCAAATTTTCGGCCGACAGACCTTCTTATAAATCTCATCGGCAATCTCTGATTTTGGCCTGGCTTTTTCTATCGGAATCCCAAGCTCCCTTGCTTTTTTTGCTAAAGCATCCCGACTGATTTCTTCAAGATTTATTTTTGCATATTGTTTAAGTATTTGTGAAAATTCTATTCTTTTCCAGGGAGTTCTAAAATTTATTTTTTTACCTTGATATTTTATTTCCAGCTTTTTAAAAAGTTTTTTAAGGAGATAATCAAACATTCTCTCCGTAAATTTCATCATATCCCTATAATCAGCATAAGCCCAGTAGAATTCAAGCATAGTAAAATCCGGATTGTGCAATTTATCCATACCTTCATTTCTAAAACATTTTCCAATCTCGTATACTCTCTCAAATCCGCCAACTAAAAGCCGTTTTAAATAAAGTTCGGGAGAGATTCTTAGATATAAATCAATATCCAAAGCGTTTAAATGGGTTTTGAAAGGTTTAGCCCGGGCCCCCCCGTAAATTGGCTGTAAAATCGGGGTTTCAACTTCTAAAAATTCCTCTTTTTCTAAAAATTCTCTAATAATCTTTATAATTTTGGAACGAATTTCAAATTTCTCTTTGACTTGAGAATTGAAAATTAAATCCAAATATCTCTTTCTATATCTCTCTTCAATATCCTTTAAGCCATGCCATTTTTCCGGTAAGGGAAGTAGAGATTTAGCTAACATTCTAAAATCAGATGCTTGAATTGTTTTTTCTCCCGTTTTTGTCTTAAAAAGTTCTCCCTTGATTTCAAGAAAATCACCAATATCAAAAAGTTCCTGAAAGAACTGGTAGGTTTTTTCTCCTACTCTGTCTTTTCTAAAAAGCGCCTGTATTTTACCTGAGCCGTCTTCTATGTCAAAAAAGACAGCTCCTCCATGTCCCCGAAGACTCTTTAATCTTCCAGCAATAATTATTTCCCGAGATTCTCTTTTTAATTTTAGAAAATCTTTAAGAACCTGACTTATTTTGTGGGTTCTTTTTGTTTTCTGAGGATAAGGATTAAGCCCGGTTCGTAAAAATTTTTTCAATTTATTTTCCCGATTTTTTTTAATCTCTGGTAAATTAGCCATATATCTTATTATAACTAAAAAAATCCCAATGCCCAAATCCTTTGGTCATTGGTCATTGGGATTTGGGACTTTTTCTTCGAAATACCATTCAAGAACCTCCTGGGCTACTTTTTGGGCGGCAATTCTGGTTCCTTTCACTTTTTCTATCAGCACGGTTAAGACAATTTCCGGATTATCGTAAGGAGCAAAGACCGTTACCCAGTTTTGATAAATATCTTCCGAACCTATCTGAGCTGTTCCAGTTTTAGCGGCTGCTTCCACTGGTAAAGAATTGAGCATAAAAGCCGAACCGGCCGGAGAAGCCACTGCCTGTCTCATTCCTTGTCTGATAATTTCAAGATTCACCTGATTAATAAAATCTTGGCGAATTATTTCTGATTTTTTCTCTTCAATCACTAATTCCTTTTCCGAACCAATAATTTTATCGACTATTTTTGGTCGATATAAGATTCCGCCATTAGCAATTGCCGAAAAAGCCGAAGCAACCTGAATAGGAGTCACCAAAAGATAACCCTGGCCAATAGAAAGATTATAAGTATCTCCTATATACCATATTTGCTGAGCCCTGGGTTGATTAGCAAAATAATTTTCTTTCCATTCGGGGTCAGGAACTCTCCCTTCAAGTTCTCCCGGCAAATCAATTCCTGTCTTTCCTCCCAAACCAAACACTTGAAGATATTCTTTAATTTTCTCAATGCCTAAGCCCTCGAAATGTCCTGGCAATCTTAAATCAGCAAATTCCGGCCGCGTGTATCCGCCTCCAATCATATAAAAGAAAGGATTGACCGATTCGGCTATTGCTCTTTTAATATCAGACAGACCATGAAATGTCCAGTCAGAAAAACACTCTTTTTCTCCGGTATATATATTCTTTAAACAGAGTTCTAAAGGACAATAGAGCTGAGTGAATTCCTTGATAATACCTTCATCTAAAGCAGCGCTTCCAATTAATGGTTTGATGGTTGAACCCAGAGGATAAAGTCCGCCGATAACTCGATTAACTTGAGGATTTCTTTTATCTTCATTAAGTTTTTGAAGTTCTTCTGGTTTAATCCCTTGAGCAAAAAGATTATTGTTAAAATAAGGCAAAGAAACCGAGGCTAAAACATTTCCATTTCTCGGGTCCAAAGCCACAACCGCTCCTCCTTGGGAACCGACTTCTTTTAAGGTCGCGGCTAATACTTCTTCAATCTTTTCCTGTAAGGGAAAGTCCAAGGCCAAGACTAAGCTATTCCCTGATTGGGGATATTCAATTATTTCTCTGGAAATTTCTTCTCCCTCGACTGTTTTTTCAATCTGGATTTTTCCTTTCTTTTCCCCTAAAACTTTTTCATATGAGTTCTCTAATCCTTCTCGACCAACAAAATCTAAAATTGAGCATTCCTGACACGCTTTAAGCTCCGAGGCTTTTATCTTGCCCAGATAGCCAAGAAGATGGGCAAGGCTATAAGAATCTTCATATTTCCTAATTGAAGTTTCCTTTATCAAAAAACCTGGAAATTTTTCAATTTCTGCTTCCAAAGAAATTAAAGTTTGATAAGGAAGATTTTCAGCCACCAGGGTATTTTCTATTTGAATGTCTGAACCAACAATTTTAGAAATTTCTTTTATTATCTCCTTTCTCTCTGATTCCTCTTCCGGGAGCTGGGATTCGTCTAAGACTAAGTCAAAACTTGATTGATTCCAAACTAATTGTTCCAAATTGCGGTCGTAAATTACGCCTCGAGAGGCTTGAATTTTCAAAACTGCAAATTTGTTTTTTTCAGACAATATCTTGTAATTTTCTCCCTGGGCTATCTGAAGCCGAAAGCATGAAATCCATAGAATTCCAATAAAAACAAGAGAAGCTAAAAGAAATAAATAAAGAATTTGTTTGGTTAAAGGAATCTCTAATTTTTTATCAGAAATCTCAAGATTCTCTTTTTGTCTCTCCAAAAAATTATCCAAAAAAATCTCCTCCATCTCAATTTCTCCGCTTTTTTTCCTCACTTTTTTGTTTTTTAAACTTTTCTCCATAATTTAATCAATCGGAAACCTAAGAAAAGTAAGATTAAGCTAAGAAAATCTTCTATTAAAAAAGTAAAGAGATTGAGCTGAAATTGAAAAGAGAAATTTTGAGTAAAACTTAAAAAGAATTTATAAAAAAGTAGGCAGAAAGAAAACATAGCAATCAGATAAATAATATTTGATTTTTGAAAAAGCCGGGAAGATTTTCTAATTAAAACTGCCAGAATTAGAAAACTCAGAGCAGAAACACCCAGAGGCAGACCGGAATAAATATCTAAAATCAATCCGGCCAAAAAAGCTAAGATGAGTCCTGAACTGTTTTCCAGAAGATTCAAAAGAAAAATAGAGATTAAAACAATATTTGGAGTTATACCCCGAACAGCAAGATGAGGTAAAAAACTTTGCTGAAGTAAAACTAAAAAATAAATAAATAAAATCAAGAATAGTTCTTTCCTCATGACTCTTTCTTAGGAATAAAATTTTTGATAACAAATAAAATCTCTGACAAATTTCTTTTGAAATATGGTTCAATCTCCGCTTCTTGAAAAGCCGATACATCACTTTTTTTTACTTCTCCAATCTCTCCCACCAGAAGTCCTTTTGGAAAAATTCCAGCCAGAACAGTGGTAAAAACCCTATCACCTTTTGCTAATTCTTCTTCTCGAGGAATAAACTTAAGCCGGATTCTTAAATCCCCTTCTCCTTGGGCTAATCCATAAATTTCACTGCTTTCCTGGTTTTGAATTTCAACGTCAAAATTACTTTTTTGATTGGAAAGGAGTAAAATCCTTGAAAAATTTTTGTATACTTTCTCAATACTTCCTATAAGTATTTTTTCTTTCGTTATAACTGGCATGCCTTCTGAGATTCCCTCGTCTTCTCCTTTTGAAATGAGAACGAAATCTCCATCTGTTTCTTTACCTATCACTTCAACTAAAATCAACTCAAAGTCCTTCTCAAGCTCAAGATTTAAAGCTTCTTTTAAAGTTTGATTCTCTTTTCTTAAATTTTTAATTTCTCCCATGACGCTCAAGAATTTTTGATTCTGTTTCAAAAGCTCCTGGTTCTCTATTTTTAAATTTCTGAGTTCAAATAAAGTTTGGAGAAAACCCGAAAATTTCTCTCCTCCTTTCCAGAGAATATTCTGGATAGGCAAAGTAATAGTATAAAAAGTATTCTTAACTTCATTCAGAAAAAACTTATTTAAAGTTATTAAAATTAAGAAAATAGCAATGGCCAAAAAGAGATTTCTACTTTTTGATGTCATAAATTTACCCCGTTAGAGGTTTGCCCCGTTAGAGGTTTGTTTTTCTTGTGTTTATCTGAAAACTCGTTGACCTCTAACGGGGTTTACTTTATTGTATCACAATGAAATCCCAAATAAAAACTCCCCAAAATGGGAGTTTTAAGTCGAAGAACTCCGTTCATCTTCGCCCACCGAGCCCCGCCCTTTCTAAAAGAAAGGAAAGGGCGGGGTGAAGGTAAAGAAGAGAACAAAGTTCTCTTCGCCTTGAAGTATTTCATCCCGTACTAAAACAAAAAATGAAGTTATCTTGTGGCAGCTACCTACTTTCGCAGGATAAACCTACTATCATTGGCCTTGATGTATTTCACTTCTGTGTTCGGAATGGGAACAGGTGGGACAACATCAGTATAGCCGCCACAGCATAACTCCATTAGTATGGAAACTAAGCTGCCGAGGCCCGTCCTCTGCACTTTCATCTTCACCCTCGCCCCGCCTTTGGCGGGGCTCGGTAGGTCGATGAACTGCGTTCATCTTCACCCTCGCTTTTGCTTCGCAAAAGCTCGGTAGGTCGATGAACTGCGTTCATCTTCACCCTCGCTTTTGCTCGGGTAGGCGGCTTTTGCTTCGCAAAAGCTCGGTAGGTCGATGAACTGCGTTCATCTTCACCCTCGCTTTTGCTTCGCAAAAGCTCGGTAGGTCGATGAACTGCGTTCATCTTCACCCTCGCCCCGCCAAAGGCGGGGCTCGGTTTGTGATTACTAATTACTAGCCAAAAAGCTTTATCTAAAAATATAATTGATTATTAGTACTCCTCGGCTGAATGGGTTACCCCACTTATACCTGGAGCCTATCAACCTCATAATCTCTGAGGAATCTAAGAGTTCTAATCTTGGGGCGGGCTTCGCACTTATATGCTTTCAGTGCTTATCCCTTACTAACTTAGCTACCCAGCAGTGCCGCTGGCGCGACAACTGGTACACCAGAGGTTAGCTCCGAGAGGTCCTCTCGTACTATCTCGAACCCCCCTCAAAACTCAACGCCTGCGGTAGATAGGGACCAACCTGTCTCACGCATTAATCATCTATTACTAAATGTATGGACTATACCATCACCCGGATATAATCCGGGGACCGACGTATAATAAAGGGTGCTCCTCTATTATCTTGATTTAATCAAGAAAGTCTCTACGGGGTCATACAAAATCAAAATATAAATATCAAAATGTGAAATGACAGTTTAAAAATTTTTAATTTTACATTGTCATTTTGATTTTTGAATTTTTAATTTTACATTTTTGTAGACTTCCCTCGGTATTATCCTATCATACGACAGGTTAAATGTCAAAATAGGAATTTACCGATATGAGTCGGTTTTTCAATCGCAATTACTTACGATTGCCGCCGTGTGTTACTCGATATTTCAAAGGTTCTTTTTGACGGTTTGAACCCAGCTCGCGTACCCTTTTAATTGGCGAACAGCCAAACCCTTGGAAGCTTCTCCACCTCCAGGATAGGATGAGCCGACATCGCTGTCGGTATTTTTCTCCTTTTACAAGGAGGATCGGACTATATCTTCACCCTCCCTATATTGCCTTTGCAATAAGGTTAGGGGCTGACGTATTATGAAAATTTTATTTTCATCTGCCCGATCGACGAAGTCAATCTAGGGCAAGTCTCTACGGGGTTATAACCCAATTTATATTTCATTGAAGGAATCAAATTTTCTTTCAATGTTTCTTTTAAACGAGATATAGATGATGAAAGAAACCTTATACGATAATAAATTTTATCTTTATTTAATCTTGCTTTAAGACCGAGAATTGATAACTTTTTAATCAAAAATTCTTGGTCATTTTTTGTAAATTGCTGAGTGTTAAGATAAAAACTTGAATTACCGCATTTGCTTCCGTCATCCATAAACCAAATCGATAAAATCACCGGATTAATATTTATTTCTAAAGGAATAATTTTTTTACCGTTTTTATAAAATAAATTATACAATTCCGTTAGTTCTGGTAATTGTTTTGTATAAAAACGATAAGCTATTCTTCCGCCATTTCCCATTCTTTCTTTTGGCGGAGAAACACAGATGTTTTTAAGATTTAGGTATTTCCAATCAACATATTGTTTTTGTTTAATTGAATGATTAATTTCTAAAAAGGCATTATTTCTGCCAGAAATAATTCTTAAATACCCATCTCCTAAAATTGATCCTATGATTATCGATTTTTGGAATTGAGTTAAACTTCCCACGGTATTGTCCATATATATATTATAACATATGGATTTCACCGTTATAAGTCAGTTTTTTCGTCCCGCCTTACTCGAAGAACATTCGTTCTTCTCCACCCTTCGCTGTGGCTCGGGTAAGCGAGATATAGCATTACTACTATAGCACCCCGATATGTTAAGGTGCCGAACAGGGCCGTAGATATGGACTCTCGGGCCCTACCAGCCTGTTCAATCCTTTGTTTTGGATTAGACTATATCTTTATCCTATCACCCGCCGTAGGTCTTCTTTAAAGATTAAAACCTTAGCGTGGCTTTTTTTGATAGGAAACGGCGTATTGTCTGACTTTTTTAGGTCAAACCTCCCCTTTCGGGTCAGTCGTTACAGGGTCAACCCGCCTAAGTTTTACTTCGTAAAATTTTGGCGGGCGACTTCCCACGGTATTGTGAGAGTTCAAAACCTAAATTTTAGGAAGACCAACTCTCCTTCTACCGTTATAAGCCGTACATTTCCCGCATTGCTGCGGGATTGGACAACAAACTCTTTTTTCCGCCGATTGGCGGAGCAGAGTCTATCCCCGGGGTAACTTTTATCTGATAATCCTCCCCGGTCCTATTAACCGAGGTCGGTTCACTAAGTTCTGCTTTCGCAACTGCGCGGCATAGCCGCCTTGCAGTAAAGCCGGCTTTTGGCTTTGCCCTACCCTCGCCATTTCCATCGGCGAGTAGCCGACCTTTAAACGCCTCCGTTACCTTTTAGGAGGCAAGCGCCCCACTTAAACTGTCTACCAGACACTGTTTCCTTCGATTAACTCAGGATTAGAACTATGATTCTGAAAGAGTGGTGTTTCATTGATGACTCCTCCTAACCCGAAAGTCAGGATTCAAAGTCTCCCACCTACGCTACGCATCCAAAACCAAAGCCCAATATCTGGGAACAGTAAAGCTCCCGGGGTCTTTCCGTCTAGCCGCAGGTACCTCGCGTCTTCACGAGGATTGCATTTTCATCGAGCAACTCCTGGAGACAGTCCCCCAGTCGTGAAACCATTCATGCGGGCCAGAACTTCATGTTTCTCCATTATCACTAATGGCATAGACTATATCTTCATCTTATTAAGAGAATTCAGAATTGCTATTTTGTTGTAGTGGCGCTTTCCAGAAAAATTCATCTTAGATACTAATTCACTGATTTCAATTATTCCTTCCTTTGTTAAATGTTCCCCTTTATTCATTTTCTGACAAACTTTTTTGAAGATTTCAAAATCTTTTTGTTTACCAGATTGTAAAGGATAATTCTTAAAGTGAGGAATAATCTTTGTCAGTAAAGCATTAAGATTTCTCGTCTCATACTTCAAGGTCTTATCACCGACATTCCTTCTAATAAATCCACACTTAAAATACTCCTTGATCAATCTTAATACTTCAGCTCTGTCTTCGTTTTGAGATACTGAAAAACTTGCTACTACTTCCCAACCCGTTTTATTACCTTTGCGTGGCCGGATTGAGATGCAAAAGCATCCTTCTCCATCTACATATCCACTTATATAGGATTCTAAATTCATCTTGATAAGCGTCGGCGTATTATGATGGTTTTGAAATCCATCATCCTACCCAGCTCTTTTTAAAAGGGCTGGGTAAAGTCGTTACGGGGTGAAGCACATAAAATTTATGTACTCACTTCCCACGGTATTACCTTATTTTATCATAAAGTCTATAAGGTTTCACCGTTATTAGCCGAATTTTTTCTAGAGATTACTCTCTAGACAGGCAATTTCTTACCTGGCAAGGGACTACGCTACTTTAACACGGTCAGAGTTACCGCGGACGTTCACCGGAGGCTTCAATCGCTCAGCCCAAGCACATAACAAGTTATATACTTGGACCGGCAACATTAACACTCCGGCACTGGTCAGGCTTCAGCCCCTATACATCCTTTTTCAAGTTAAGCAGGGACCTGTGTTTTTGATAAACAGTCGCCAGGGGAATGTTTCTGTGTCCCCCACCACTTTGTCAATAAGTCCAAACTGCAATAGAGATTTTTAAAATATTTATGTCTCAAATTGCAAAATCAGACTTCTTTCCAAAGTGGTGGGGGAAGGTCTTATTGCAAACTTACGACCACTTTTTTGCCGAGTTCCTTCAGGAGCTTTCACTCGTTCACCTTAGTATACTTACACCAGCCTACCTGTGTCGGTTTATGGTACGGACCCGCCAAAATTTTCCTCCCTTGAAGATTTTCTTGGAAGACTGCTCTTCTCCGTTGTCCCAACCGAAGTCAGAACTTCCCTTATCCTATTGGAAAAATCCTCAGAATAAGAATGTAAATCCAATAATACACGGAGATTACAAACCTTCGTCTCTTCAAGGAAAAATTTAAGCGGGGGGCCGGAATATTAACCGGCTGTCCATCAGCTACCCCCTTCGGGTTCACCTTAGGACCGCCTAACCCTTGGCTGATTGTCATTGCCAAGGAAACCTTAGGCTTTCGGTGTCCCGGACTTTCACCGAGATTGCGATTACTCATGCCAACATTCTCACTCCTCTCCGCTCCACCCTAACCTCACGGTAGAGCTTCAACGCAAAGAGGACGCTCCCCTACCACCCTCGCGCTCCGCGCGAGACCGCCGAACAACGCTGAAATAACGCTGAAAAATCAGCGTAAATATCCGCGCAAATCAGCGGACTTGTGCGAAGCACAAGGATTCATACCTTCGGTATCGAGCTTGAGCCCCCTGAATTTTCGGCGCAAAGACTCTTAGCTAGTAAGCTATTACGCACTTTTTAAAGGATAGCTGCTTCTAAGCTAACCTCCTAGCTATCGAAGAGACTCTACTTCCTTAATACACTTAGCTCGAATTTAGGGACCTTAGATAATGATCTGGGCTGTTTCCCTTTCGACCATGGAGCTTAGCCTCCACAGTCTGACTCCCAGGATAATACACTATAGTATTCGGAGTTTAGTTGATTTACCTAGGAAAATCCCATAATAAACCATCTAGTGCTCTACCCCTATAGTTCATTTACCTGAGGATAGCCCAAAAGCTATTTCGGGGAGAACCAGCTATTACCAAGCTCGTTTAGCTTTTCACTTCTTACCACAGCTCATCCCAGAGTATTGCACGGCTCACGGGTTCGGGCCTCCTTCCGTCTTTCGACGGAACTCACCCTGGCCATGGCAAGCTCGCTTGGCTTCGGGTCTCAAACATATAGCTTTAAACGCGCTTTTAACACTTGCTTTCGCTCTGCCTTCGTCCCATAAGGACTTAGACAGCTATATATTTGAACTCGTTGGCTCATTCTTCAATAGGCACGCCATCACCCGCCACAACTTTGCAGATGTGGGCGGGCTCTGACTCCTTGTGAGCAAATGGTTTCAGGTTCTATTTCACCGCCCTCACCGGGCTACTTTTCACCTTTCCCTCACGGTACTAGTTCACTATCGGTGAGCGGGTAGTATTTAGCCTTTCCGCATAGTCACGGATGCTTCCCTCAGGGCTTTCATTTCCTGAGGTACTTAAGAGACCATGAACCAGAGCAAAGCTCGGTTCACGGTACAAAATAACAAGGAGCACAAAAGGATTTTCGGGTACGGGACTATCACCCTCTATGGTATTCCTTTCCAGAAAATCTCCCCTAACCAACTTTTGTCTAAATGCTCTCCCTCAGGCACCAACCGAGCACATAAAACGTTATGTGCTTCGGTCGGCTCCCGACGTTATTTTCTTACAACCCCCATCGCTCACGCCTCGCTATGCTCGGCGTTCGCTCTAGTTCATAGTTTATAGTGTGTAGTTCGTAGAAAATTAAAAATATAATTCTACTCACTACCAACTACTTACTACTCACTAAAGTTCGTACCGAACGCAGTGAGGCACGAACGATAGGTTTGGGCTCTTCCCTTTTCGCTCGCCACTACTAAGGGAATTTGCTCGCTCCGCTCGCTAATCGATACTAATATACTAATTGATACTAATTATACGAATTCGTATCATTAGTATGCATTCGTATATTGGCATCGCATAGCGAACGAAGTGAGCGATTTTTTTCTTTTCCTCCGGGTACTGAGATGTTTCACTTCCCCGGGTTCGCTAGCGCTGCTTCGCAGCTAAACTAAAAATGAAAAAGTCAAAATGAAAAATTTTGGTATCCCGCGTAGCGGGATTTATTTTTATATAAATCGTCCGCCCTGCGCGGACACCTCAATTTTGCATTTTACATTTTAAACTTTTAACTTAGCTGAAAAGTAGCGCTCGACGCTGGTTTTCAGCATCAGGTTTCCCCATTCGGAAATCCCCGGATCAAAGGTTGCTAAACACCTCCCCGAGGCTTATCGCAGTCACGCCACGTCCTTCATCGCCTCCCGCTCCCAAGGCATCCACCATTTGCCCTTAAAATTATCTTTAAATAATTCCTTTGGCTAGTAATTAGTACTCACAATATCCATATTTACCCCGTTAGATAAAATCTAGCGGAGCTCACTCAATTAGATAAATCCATTGTGGATTATCTAACGGGGTGAAGTTTGAAAGAGCATCATTCATCAAACTAAAAAACCGCTGGGAAGCGGCTTACAATAAAAAATCCAAATCTTTGGCACCTTAGCCGCTTCTTTTAACCGAATTCATCAAATATCTTTTGCATACTGAGTCAAATTTAGCAAATTAAAAAACCTTTGTCAACCCCCCCCACCAAACTTTTGGAGGGGGTTGACTTTGTACCAAGCATCTAACCATCTATTACTTCTTTAGTTTATTTCTTATACCCTCCAGAATATCTTTAGCTAAATCTTTTCCTCCCAGCCCAAAGGCAATCCCCCAACTGATTACAATTAGGCCAATAAGTCCGGTGAATAAAATCTGAATCAATTCTTTAGCAATCCCCAATTGAATCAAAATAACAAAGAGAGCAAAAATCCAAATTGCCCACTGAACAATTGAGGCTATCAGCCCTGAATAACCTACTTTTGCTTTCTCTACAACCTCCTGGATTATCTTTTTAGCGAAATCAGCAATAATTATTGCCACTACAAAAATGGCGACTGATACTACCAAATTCGGAAGCCAATTAACTATCTTATTCAAGAAAATGGCAAATTGGGAACTTCCCAAAACCTCCACCGCTGCCAGTAAAAAAACAATTACTAAAATCCATTGAACAACCTCTCCGAAAAAATGAGAGACAGAAACTTTAAATTCCGCTTTCTCCAGAGCATCTTGCCATTGGGTTCTTTCAAAAATCCGGTCAAACTTTAATCTCTTTAAAATCTCAGTTATCAATTTTCCAATCCAATCAGCAATAAACCAACCAATAAGAAGTATAACTATTGCTCCGATAAGACGGGGCATAAAATTTAAAAACCCCTGCCAAAAATCCTGTAAGGCTAATAATGTGATACCTGACCAATCTTCAATCATAATTTTAGATAATATTACTTTAATGAGCTCGACCTTTATAGAAAAGCGAACTAAAATTTTGGACTCGAGCGGATTCGAACCGCTGACCTCCGCTGTGCAAAAGCGGCGCTCTACCAACTAAGCTACGAGCCCCGATTTTCTCCATCTCTACCAATAAGGAGAATAAGGAGTACAAAGGCAATAATAACTATTATCACTTTTGCTACACCAATTCACACCAGGCGCCCAAGGACGGCATGAGCCAGGAATTCCTTCGGTACCACTATAGCTTTCTAATGTTACCACCAATAAGGCTCCTATTGAATTATCGGGGCCATAGTCATAATAACAGTAATTTCTATTACCTGGATCTTTGGGATTGTAAGGCCATAATCCTGCGTCTACTAATTCCTGTAAGAAATTCGCTTGGTTATCGCAATAACCAAATCCTGGAGTTCTATTAATAGGCATTTGGTGGTGGATATCATAATATAATCGTAGAGCTGTCTGAATTTGCTTTAATTCCTGCATTCTTATTGAATCCCTTGTTTTTTTTGTTGAGGTCGGGAAAGAAACCAGAACAACCGAAGCTAAAAGACCAATAATGGAAATTACCACCAGCAATTCAATTAAAGTAAACCCCTTTGTTGAAAAAGAAATATTATTTCTCATAATTATTTTTGAAGATTAAATTATTTTCCCTCTGATGGTGAAAAATCTACTCTCTGAGAAGGAAGATATAAAGATGGTTCGGATATTTTAGTTTTTCCTAAAAAATAAAAAATCAAAATACCAAGAGTTATTATAACTACCACTAAAAAAACTATCATTTCTATCTTTGTCTTTTTATCTGTTTCGGCCCAAAAATCTTTGAAAGAATCAATAAAAGAACCAAAAGAAAATCTCTTTCTTTTTTCGTGTCCCTCTACTTTCTTTTCTTTTTTTCTTTCGAAAAATTTACTGTAGTCTATTACTTCATTTTTTTTATCTTGATTCATAATATTTTTTATTTAGTGGGTGTGGTAGGAATTGAACCTACAACCTCCATTTTACCCGCCTGCCAAAGCCGATCCGAAATTTTGATGTGGGTGAGGGAGGAATCGGACCTCCAACCTCTTCTTTATCAGAGAAGCGTTCTACCACTGAACTACTCACCCAAAATTTCGGTTTGTTCGGCGGGCAGGTCAGAATGGCGTTCTACCACTGAACTACACACCCATAAAAGGTGGGGGGCTGTTCTACCTCTGAACTACATGCCCTTTTCAACCATATTATCATATTTTACTCTGTTAGAAATTACAGGTCAACCCCACACAAGACCCAACAAAAAACTCCCCCTTAAGAATAGGAAGTTCCTTGTTTCTAATCCATTAGACATCTAATCGAAAGATCGGACGAGTATGTAATTAATAGTCAATTTATGAGATGACTTGACTAACATCTAAGATTTGAAATTCAAATTCCAAATTTCAAATCTTGTCGACAAAATCAAAAAAAGAAATGATCCACGACCAGGTTCCCCTAGCCGTGCCTTGTTCATGTTTCTCCCTATGTCGCCATAAGGCATGGACTATATCACCATCCTCTTTCTTAAAGCTTTAATCTTTCTCGGATGCCAAGTTCCTATTTTCTTTAGGAAACTTTGCTGTGATTTAGCAACAACATACATTCTCCAATAATCCGGGTCTACGGATTGACTTGGATTATGAATTTTGCCTGTTTCTATCCTTAAATCATTTAGAAGCTTTTTAATCTTTACTAACTTTCCTCTATCATTCTGAACTAATTGGATATAAAATCTTGCTTTTTCGTCTCTTGGAATGCCGCCTTCGGCATCAAAAAATCCTTTAATATAACCAATCTTTTCTTCTTCGGTTTTCAGCTCTAATGGATTGAAATTAAAATCCAAAAAATTTGCTAGCGTTTCAAGGACATATACTTTTCGGTATTTTCCTTCTTTATAAATCCAGGAGTTATAGCCTAACTTCCTAAAAAGTCCTTGTAAGATTTTAAGCCAATCAGTGCCAACTTGAGAAATTCGAAACCTCTTGTTGCTACTAAATGTTCCATCATGCAATGCTCCGAGTAGATAAGCTTTAATTGGAGGAGCTCGGCGTGTAGTCTCTGAGGGGTCGCCACTACGGCGACTTCCCTGCTGATTGTCTGCACCAAAAACTTTTTCACGCATATTCATTTATTGTAACATTTTAATAAATTCGAAATTTATTAAAAGGTGAAATGAATCAAAGATTCATTGAACATACGTAGTTTTGGATACACAGATGTTCCAGCATATAGCCAAGTTTTTTCCAGAAAATTACTCTTCAGGAGTCGCAACTTTCTTACGACTTCATTCTGGTCACCGATCTTAGCTTAAACCCAGACAAGCTGGGGTTTCGGCTACTACCGGCTTCCCTAATGTGACGGGCGGTGAGTACAAGGTCCAGGGACATATTCATCGCGACATAGCTGATTCGCGATTACTAGCGATTCCAGCTTCACGAGGTCGAGTTTCAGACCTCGATCCGAACTGAGACCAGTTTTGATGAGATTAGCTCCAGCTTACGCTTTAGCAACTCTTTGTACTGGCCATTGTACCACGTGTGCGGCCCAGGACATAAGGGCCATGCTGATTTGACGTCGTCCTCGCCTTCCTCCTCATAAAATGAGGCAGTTCCCTATGACAAATAAAACATAGGACAAGGGTTGCGCAGGTTTCCCCATTTAAGGGAGCATCTCACGACACCTGCTGACGACAACCATGCAGCACCTGTATCAAGTGCCTTGCGGAGTCCGCCTTTCGGCAGATTTTCACTTGACCTGTCAAGCCCTGGTAAGGTTCTTCGTTTGTCGTCGAATTAAGCCACGTGGTCCACCGCTTGTGTAGACCCCCGTCTATTCCTTTGAGTTTCAACCTTGCGGCCGTACTTCCCAGGCGGGATGCTTAATGCGTTAGCTTCGCCAGTGAAAGGGTCGACACTCCCACTAGCTAGCATCCATCGTTTAGGGCGTGGACTACCGAGGTATCTAATCTCGTTTGCTCCCCACGCTTTCGTCCCTCAACGTCAGGGTCGCCCCAGCCAGCTGCCTTCGCTTTTGGTGTTCTACACGATATCAACGGATTTCACCCCTACACCGTGCATTCCACTGGCCTCTAACGCCCTCTACCTCGTTAGTTTTTCCCACAGCTTCAAGGTTAAGCCCTGAAGATTTAACAGAAAACTTGACGAGGCGTCTACGGACCCTTTACGCCCAATAAATCCGGATAACGCTTGGGGGCTCTGTATTACCGCTGCTGCTGGCTAGTTAAACTTACGAATTTTGTACTCAAAGCATGGATTTACATAAGGCTTAATTAAACTTATGAAACGACCCATGCTTGAGGAAGTGATGTAAAGTCGATAGCGTATTTTTCCACGCATCTGACATTTACATACCCTTACATCAAGATTAAAATTTTCTCTCAATGCTTCTGTAAGTAACTTGCAATCGCTGAATGAAAAACAATATGTAGCAAATGACGCATTATAATGGTATTTACTACGGCAATCCAAGGTGCCATCGTCTTGATACCAAACCGCTAGACTAAGTGGACTCTTAAGAAGTTTTTTAATATTTCGTGGGACAATTTTTTGTCCACTGGGATAAAATAACTTTCTTAATTTACCTATCTCTTCAGTAGTTTTGGTATAGAAGCGATGCTGGTGATAATTCTTCTTAGGTTTCAAATCCGAAACTCCTATTGGCTCCAATTGCGAATATAACCATTTGAGGTAAGATAGATTTTTATTGTCGCCTTTTATCTCCATTCGAGATTGACGACTTGTGCCAACAAATGGAGTAAGATAACCATCACCTAAAGTTAACCCTATAAGGATTGCCTTGGTTTTTTCATTCATACGATTTAACTGGACTATATCATCACCCGCCACAACTTATAGATATTGGCGGGGGCTCGCGTGTAGATTTTATCAGGAATTACAGCGGACATAAATAGAGTTTCCAGCATATAGCGAGATTTTCTCCTCCGATGTTACCACCGAAGCTCTGCGCCTAGTCCGTATTTGGACTCACAGAGTTAGCACCCCCTTATTCAACCGATACCGTCACCCGAAGGTTCGTCTCGGTTAAAAGCAGTTTACAACCCGAAGGCCTTCTTCCTGCACGCGACGTCGCTCGGTCAGGCTTTCGCCCATTGCCGAAGATTCTCGACTGCTGCCTCCCGTAGAAGTGAGGCCCGTATCTCAGTGCCTCTGTTGGGGATCGTGCTCTCACACCCCCTACCCGTCATTGCCTTGGTAAGCCATTACCTTACCAACTAGCTGATAGGCCGCAGACCACTCCCTAACCGGCATAGATTACTCTATACCTTTACCCCGCTAAAAGCGGGGACTATCATGAATTAGCTAATCTTTCAATTAGTTATGCATATGTTAGGGGTATGTTATCTACGTGTTACTAACCCGTTCGCCACTACCCGCCACAACTTCTTGCGAAGATGTTGGCGGGCCGTACGACTTGCATGCCTTATCCACGTCGCCAGCGTTCATCCTGAGCTAGGATCAAACTCTCAAAAAAATGAAAGGTTAATTTCTTCGCTTACCTAAAATAATTTAGATGAGCTAGCCCGCCGAAAGCCCTTTGGGCATTCAGGCGGGCCCGCCATAATGCCAGCAAAGCTGGCTTTAGGCGGGGATCAAACTCTCAAAAAAATACTCGTCCGATCTTTCAATCAGACGTCCAATTAAATAATTGAAAAGAACTGCTACTTTTCTATTTTACCTGTTTAATCTTTTATGTCAAGCCCGGGAGAGAACTCGAATCCCCAACTTTACCCCACACCATTTGCTAAAAAGCCAGGAGAGGGATTCGAACCCACGACCTGCTGTTTACAAAACAGTTGCTCTTCCGCTGAGCTATCCTGGCAAATGGTGAGGGACTACGCTCCGCTTCGCAAAACCGTTGCTCTGCCAATTGAGCTACCCGGGCACAATTATATCTCGTATCTTGCAAATCTTTTAACTTTAATATTTTCTCCGAGCTTCAAACTGTATTCATTAATCAAATCTTTTATTGTCTTTTCCTCGTCTCTCACCCAGGGCTGATTCAAAAGAGAAACTTCTCTTTTATATTTTGACAATTTCCCCTCAATGATCTGGTCAATTACTTTTTGGGGTTTGCCCGAACCCTCGAATTGCTTTTGATAGATTTTTTTCTCGCCGTCCAAAAATTCCTCAGAAATGTCTTTCTCGTCTAAAAATAATGGCTTCATGGCAGTAATCTGCAAACAAATTTCATGAGCTAATTTTTTAAATTCTCCCGACTTAGCCACAAAATCAGATTCGCAACAAACCTCCAAAAGAACCCCAATCTTCCCTCCAGGATGTAAATAACTTTCAATAATCCCCTGTTCAGTTTTTCGCAGGACTTTACTCTCAGCTATCTCTTTTCCTTTCTCTCTTAAAATTCTTTTCGCTTCTTTAATATCGCCTTTAGCTTCCTCCAAAGCATTTTTACATTCCAGAAAGGAAACTCCGGTCTCTTGACGAAGTTGTTTAAGTTGATCAATATTTGTCATGTTTTAAGTTTTGGTTTTGCGCTTTGCGTTTTGACAGGCAAAGAGGACTTCGCACTCTTCTTCACCTTCGCCCCTTCCTTTAGAGGAGGGGGCTCGGTTTTTGAGTCTAATATAACTTTTTTAACCTTTTCTAATATATATCTGACTGATGATACTGCGCCATCATTAGCACAAATGGGATAATCAGCTAAATTGGGGTCAACATTTGTATCGGCTATGGCAATAACTTTTACTCCCTTTGTTTTGGCTTCTTTTATTGCCAAAATATTCCTTTTTACGTCACAAATAAATACTGCCTCAGGAATTTTTTCCAGATTCTTTATCCCTCCGAATTTAATCTCAAGATTTTTTAATTCTTTGTCAAATTGAACTCTTTCCTTCTTCGTATATTTCTCTAACTCCCCCTCCTTTTTTCTCCTCTCAAGCTCTCTAAACCATTTAATTCTTTCTAAGATGATTTTAAAATTAGTAAACGTTCCTCCCAGCCATCTCTCATTAACATAAGGAATACCACAGTCATCTGCTATCTCTTTTACCAAATCTCTTAATGGGGGTTTTGTCTCAATCAAAAGTAAAATTCCTCCTTTCTTTATAAGTTCTTTGATAAACTCCAGCACCTTCTCAAGTTGAACGGCTGTTTTTTCTAAATCAATAATATGAATAGTATTTCTAACGCCAAAAATATAATCCTTCATTTTAGGATGAAGTTTTGAAATCTGATGACCAAGATGAGCCCCGGCTTCCATCATTTTGTTAGTGTCAATATTAAATTTAGTTTCTTTTGCCATATTTGTTTATGAGCGTAGGCTCACCTGCGTGGGCGAACTACTTCATTCTACAATATCCCTCTTGATTTTTCAATAGTTCGATGCTAATATACGAATACGATTTTCATTAGTATCATTAGTATGCATTCGTATATTGGTATCGCGTTTATGAAGAAAGATTTACATCCAAAATATTATCCCAAAGCGAAAGTCCATTGTGCCTGTGGAAATACTTTTGAAGTTGGCTCAACCAAGGAACATATTGAAACTGAAATTTGTTTTAAATGTCATCCATTTTATGCGGGAGGAGAAAAAATAATTGATACGGCCGGACAGGTACAAAAATTCAGAGAAAGATTAGCAAAAAAGAAAAAATAACATGTCATCAATTACCCAAGCAGCAGCGAAGGGTGAAGAAGAGCGAAGCTCTTCGATTATCATGGAAATAAGAAGTGGAGTTGGTGGAGAAGAAGCCGCCCTTTTTGCTCAGGACCTCTTTAAGATGTACTCAAAATACGCTGAAACTCAAAGCTGGAAAATTAAAATTTTGGACTCTAGTCAGACAGAGATGGGCGGTCTAAAACAGATAATTTTTGAAATAAAAGGCGAAGGTGCTTCTTCAAAAATGAAATATGAAGGCGGGGTTCATCGAGTTCAAAGGGTACCAAAAACAGAAAAAGGAAATAGGATTCACACCTCCACTGCCTCGGTTGCTGTTTTGCCAGTGCCAGAGTCAACCCAGATTAAAATCAACCCGCGAGATTTAAAAATGGATTTTTACAAGGCCTCGGGACCCGGAGGCCAGAACGTTAATAAACGTCAAACTGCTATCCGGATTACTCATTTACCAACCGGCCTAATCGTTTCCTCTCAAACTTCGAGAAATCTTGAAGAAAATAAAAAAGCGGCTTTGAATATCCTAGAGGCTAAGCTTTTTGAAAAAGAAAGAAAAGAAATTGAGAATAAAATAGCCGGCGAAAGAAAAACTCAAATTGGTCGAGCCCAAAGGTCAGAAAAAGTCAGGACTTATAATTTTCCCCAGGACAGAATCACAGATCACAGAATCAGTAAAAAATTTTATAATATAGAAAAAATTTTAGCTGGAAATTTAAACCCCATTGTTAAAACTCTTCAAAAAAATTTGTAACTTTATTTTAGACCAATGGCTTCTTGGCACTTTAAAGACATTGAGCCAGAGGTGATAAAGTTTTGATGACAGTCAGCGAGGTAAAGGACATTCTTTTCGTACCAACTGCACCAATAGGTATTTTTAGGACTACCGCAGAAATAAGCCTGAACAGCCTTACCTTCTGTACCGTATTTATTTATACCATCTTTTAAATAAGTAGAGGCAGCCAGAGAAGCGTCTCTGAGATCCCAAGGATCGGCTGAATTGCCGGTCCTTTCTTTTACCCTGTCTTCATACAAAACCCAAGTAGAAGGAATGAACTGGGCCGGTCCCATTGCTCCTCCCCAACCACCAAAACTCATTGGACAAGAAACCAAAGTCTCAAAAGGGTCAAGATTCAACCCCTTATCACTGTTGAGTTTTTTAATAATGTTTAAAAAATGAGGAATGTCTCTTGTTGGATTCATTACATTATTAATTGCTTTTCCGCTATAAGCTACTACCCCTGAACCAGTTGAAGTATTTTTTACATAGCACTGACCAACATTTTTTCCGATAGCAGATTCCTGGCTTAAAACTCCAAGCAAAAGGGCAGGTCTTATCCCAAGCTGAGAAGCAGCATATTTGGCTACCTCGAGAGCTTCTTCATAAGTAACCTCTTTTCTAATCCCAATTAACTCATAAATTTTGGCTCTAATTTCAGCCGCTTTTTTTGCGGTCTCTTCTTTTTCTTTAAGCTGTTTCTGATATTCTTCCTCAGTTAATTTCCAAAAATACTCTTGCTGTTCTTTCGTTTTCGCGCTTTCTTGCTTTTGGAGTGTTTGAATCATAACCACGTTTTCTAAATCTCCTTTTTCCTCATCCATAGACTTTTTTTGGCCTTCTAAATTGAATTTCAAATTTTTAATATTTTTTAAAAGATCTTGGGTTTTTAAATTTATTGCTTCTAAAGCCATCAATTCATCAAAAAGACCGGTTAAAGTTTCCTCAGCCAATAAAATTGTTATAGAAGATCGTTGGTCCTCCTCATATTGGAGTTGTAAAACATTAGATAAATTTCTTTTAACTTCTTCAATTTTTAAATTAGTTTCATCAATTGATAATTGAGTATCTTGAATTTGGGCACCAAGGTCTTTAATTATTATATTACCCTGATATATTTGATAATCTAAACTCTTTATTTTGTTTTCAAGAATATAAATTTTGTTCTTAAGGGTATCTTTTTCCTGTTGGGTTTTCGTAATATCTTTCTCGATTTCTTCAACTTTTTCCTCGTAATAGGGCTGGCATTTTTTCAACAAAGATTCATAATCCTTATCTGAAAGATTTTCCGGTTTTTCTTCAATTTTTTCCCATTGACAAATTTCCTCAAGATTTTCTTGGGCAAATCCATTGATGATTGGCAATAAAAAAGCTGTAATCAAAATGAAGCAAAGAATTGTTTTTGAAAAACGAGAAAACATGAAGCTTAATTTCTAATTTCTAATGTCTAAAAGTTTTAGTCATTTAGTCATTGGGATTTGATTAGAATAATTAGAGTAATTAGTTATTTTTTCTCCGCCTTTTCTTCTTCTACTTTTTCTCCTTCAACTTTTTTTTCTTCTCCTTTCTCTTCTTCGGCAGCAAGTTCTTCTTTAACTGTCTCTGGCGGCCTAACATGAACAACAATTTCCTCAGGATTTTTTAAAATCTCCACTCCCTTAGGGGTCTCTAAGTCCTGAATTAAAATCCTGTCTTCAAAGGTTTTAAGATTTTCAACATTAACCTTAATTTCTCTAGGAAGATCTTCAGCCAATCCTTTAACCTCTACTGTCTGGAGCTCTTTTTCTAAAGTGCCTCCTAATTCTTTGACAGCCGGCGCTTCTCCTTCAAATACTAAAGCAATTTCAGCCTCGACCTTCTTTTTGCTAGAGGGATGATAAAAATCAATGTGTAAAAATTCTCCGTTTATAGAATCACGAGCTGTTTGATGAATTAAAACAGAAAATTTCTTATCTAGGACCTCAAGGGATGGCGATGAAGCTTTAGCTTTAGCTTTAGCTTTAGCTTCATCTTCACCCTTCGCTATCGCTAGGGTAATCAAGGAACTTCCTCCTGCCTGTTTGTAGACATTTTCAAATTCTTTTCGGTCAACCTCAAGAGAAAGATTCTTAATTTCCGGCCCATATAAAACAGCCGGAATAATATCCTTCTTCCTTAGAGACCTTGTTTGTTTGCCAAATTTATTTCTAATTTTAGCTTTAAGACTTATCATGATAAGATTTTTATACACTCTACCGGGCAAACTTCTGCTGCCTCTTTAACACATTCTGGCTTTGGAATTTCTAATATTTCTTCCTTTGTTTTAGAATCCAACTGACTTCCTTTTAAATGAGCTATCCCTTCTTCATCTATTTCAAAAAACTTTGGACATAAAGCTACACAAGAGCCGCAGCCAATACATTTTGATTTTTCGTGAATAATTTTCATAACAATTTCTTTTTAACTTTGACTCGAGGCCAAGGTCCCCATTTACCTTTTTGTAACAAACCATTTTTTGCTCCAATTTTTTGAGTACAACTGGTAGCATTAGCCGTCGCCAGTTGAATAGCATATTCTATATTATTCTTTTCCAAAAGTCCACTCAGAAACCCGCTTCCATAAGCATCGCCGGCCCCCGTTGCTTCTACAGCTAAAACCGAAGGAGCCCCCGCTTCAAAAATATATTTTCCATCAGAAACTATTGACCCCTTTTTACCTCTTGTTACAACAACGATTCCTTTGGTAGAGGAAGATAATCTCTTAATCATCTCTTTTTCTTTTTCGGGAGAAATCTTTGTTAACAAAGAGGCTTCTTCTTTATTCAAAATCAGAACATCAAGCTGAGAAAGAATCTTTCTTAGGGACAGTCCCCATTCGGGGACTGTCCCTATTATCTGGCTGTTTCCGAGATTGGCCGCAACTTTTATATTATTCTTTTTAGCAAATTTTACCAAGGGACCGAAAACTTGAGACGAATCTCCGCTTAAAGGAGCTAAATAAAACCACTTGGGGACTGTCCCCGAACGGGGACTGTCCCCCAGCCAAGGAATATCACTTTCTCTCATAAAATGACAGGCGCCTCGATAAATTAAAGCCGTTCTTTCCCCAATTGAAGAAGATAAAATAAGAGAAAAAGCAGTAGGATAATCTTTGTCCTTTTTTACAAATCGAGTCCCAATTTTAAATTTTTTAAGTTCCCCTATTAATTCCTTTCCCCTTTCATCATTGCCAACTTTTCCTATATAATTCACTTTAAATCCTTGTTTTGAAAAGGTGCAAGCAGTATTTGTTCCCCCGCCTCCACTTGAAACTTTTAAATCATCAATCATCAATATTTTTGAACCCAAAGGCAGACAAAAAGATTTTCCGCTTGAGAATCTATCATCTTTTGAAATCCGGTAATCCCCGTCTCTTAATTTTAAGAAAGTATCTATCGTCGCCGAGCCAAATGTAATAATATCGTACATAATTAGTGATTAGTGATTAGTGGGTAGTGAGTAGTGATTATTTTTTGTTCTTTGATAAGGATAGTATTGTTTTTATAACAGCATCTGGTGATAGAGAAATCGATGGAATTTTGCAATCTACTAAGAATTTAGCAAAATCAGGGAACGAAGAAGGAGCATCACCGCAGATTCCGCAGTATTTGTTTTTCATTTTGCAAAGTCGGATGACTTTGGAAATCATTTTTTTAATGGTTTCGTCTCTCTCATCACCGATTTTTTGCAAATAGGCATTGTCCCGGTCAATACCTAAGGATAATTGAGTTAAATCGTTTGAACCAATACTCATTCCGTCAAAAATTTTCAAAAACTCCTCAGCCAAAATGACATTTGAAGGAATTTCGCACATCACAATAACTTTTAATCCATCCTCTCCTTTTTTCAATCCATTTTTTGCCATTAATTCCAAAACTTTCTTTCCTTCCTCAAGGGTTCGACAAAATGGAACCATTAGCCAAATATTTTTTAATCCAAAAATTTCTCTTGTTCTTTTTATCGCCCGACATTCCATTTCAAAAGCAGGTTGAAATTTCGGGTCATAATATCTCGAAGCTCCCCGCCAACCAAGCATCGGATTTGCTTCTTCTGGCTCAAATAATTCTCCGCCGACTAAAGCTCGATATTCATTTGTTTTAAAATCAGAAAATCTAACAATCACCGGCTTTGGCCAGAAAGCGGCCCCAATCTGAGCGATTCCTTCGGCTAATTCTTTGACAAAATACTCCCTCTTATCTCTGTGCTCTACAGTAATTTCGTCTATTTTTTTAATAATTAGTTTTAAGTTTTGAGCTGTTGCTTTGCGCTTTTCGCTTTGCGCTTTGAGCTTTTTATAATGGTATAAAGCCAAAGGATGGACTCTAATTTTTTCAGCAATAATAAATTCTTCTCTGGCTAATCCCACCCCATCATTGGGTAAAAATGAGGTCTTAAAAGCAATATCTGGAGCCCCAATGTTTATCATTATCTTTGTTTTCAATTTAGGTCCCGCACCGGAATCTTCGGCTCGGTACGGGGTAAAAATTTTCTCTAAATCGTATCTTTTAACTTCAAATGGAATTTTGCCAAGAAAGATTTTCCCTTCTGCTCCAGAAGTGCAATCAATAGTAATTTCCTGGCCATTTTTTAAAACTTTGGTGGCTTTGCCAGTGCCCACAATACAAGGTATGCCTAATTCCCGAGAGATAATAGCAGCATGGCAGGTTTTTCCTCCTTCATCAGTAATAATAGCTGAAGCCAGAGGCATAGCTGTGGTCCAATCTGGATCTGTCATTCTGGTGACTAAAACTTCTCCTTTTTTAAATTGGGAAAGTTTATTAATGTTTTCAATGATATGAACCTTACCAAAACCGATTTTATTGCCAATAGCAATGCCGTTTACGATTGGTTTTTTCTTAGTTTGAATTTCATATTCTTGGTAAAATTTGGAAGTATCAAGTGAATGAACTGTTTCCGGCCTAGCCTGCACAACAAAAAGTTCGCCAGTTTTCCCATCTTTAGCCCATTCAATATCCTGAGGCGTCCATTTTTTGTTTTTTTGAGAATAATGATCTTCAATGATTAATCCCCATTTAGCCAAAGTCAAAATATCTTTATCATTAATGCAAAATCTTAACTGCTCTCTTTGAGAAACACCTGCTTCTTTTACTCCACCCTTTTTACTATAAATATATTTTCTGACTTTTCTCCCCAAATCTTTTCTAATGATTGGCTTGTAAAGCTTGCCCTGAGCTTGCCGAAGGGTAGGTTTAAAGACTAAAAACTCATCTGGAGTGATTTTACCCTTGACAATCATTTCTCCTAAACCAAAAATACCATTGATGACAACAATGTTCGGGAAACCAGTTTCGGTATCTAAGGTGAACATTACCCCAGCAGAACCGATATCAGACCTCACCATTTTTTGAATGCCTACTGATAAACCGACTTTCATATGCTCAAAACCCTTTTCTTCTCGGTAGCTAATAGCTCTATCTAAAAATAAAGAAGAAAGACAATTTCTCACTGCTTTGAGTAATTCTGCCTCTCCAGTGATATTTAAATAAGTTTCATGCTGGCCAGCAAAACTTGCCGAAGGCAAATCCTCAGCCGTGGCCGAAGAGCGGACAGCCACTGTAACATTTTCTTCTCCATATAATTGAGATAATTTTCTATAATTTTTAATAATCTCTGTTTCTAAATCCTTGAAAATAGAAGTTTTAAGTATGAGGGTTCTAATTTTTTTACCAACTATTTGTAAATTCTTAATACTATGAGGATTCATTTGGGCTAGAGTTTTTTCTATCTCTTTTTGTATTTTGCCTTTTTTTAAGAAATCAAAATAAGCTTTAGCAGTAATGGCAAAACCATTAGGAATATTTACCCTGTTAAATAATTCCGTCTTCGGCGGAATTCCCGCTTTGCGGGATTTAACAGGGTGAATTCCTTTTTGAGAGAGTTGATTATACATCTCGCCCAAAGAAGCGTTTTTCCCCCCCACTAAAGGAACATCTTTAATCGTAATCTCTTTAAACCAAAGAATGTTTTTTTCTTTTTTTATCATAATTTTTTTTGCAATTTCTTCGCGATGGCTAACTCTTCATCTGTTTCTACGGCTAAAATTTTAGTATTTTTTAAAATAGCCAAATCTTTACAAATCATCTTTCTGATTTTCAGAGAACCCCAGCCAATCGCTCCAGTAAAAACCAATAAATCACATCCTCCTAAGACAGCGAAATAAGCCCCAATATATTTTTTGATTTTATAGATAAATATTTCCAAAGCTAATTTTGCTTCCTGGTTCCCTTTTTTGGCTTTTCTTAGAATCTCTAACATTTCTTTGGTCCCTGAAATTGATTTAAGTCCCGATTCAAAATTTAAAATTTCATTTGCTCTTTTTGGAGAAAAACTTTTAGCAAGTTCTAAAACAATACCAGCGTCAATATCACCAGGCCGGGTCATCATTACTACTCCTTCCATCGGAGTAAATCCCATTGAAGTATCAACCGCTCTGCCGTTTTTAATAGCGGTTATACTTGAGCCGCCTCCTAAATGACAGGTAATAATTTTTAGTTTTTTAAACGGTTTTTTAATTTTTTGGGCCGCTTCTTTTGCTACAAACTCATGAGAAATACCATGAAAACCCAACCTTTGGAATCCAAATTTTTTTATTATGTATTTTGGCAAAGTATAATTATAAGCTCTTTCTGGCAGATTCAGATAAAAACCAGTATCAAAAACAGCAATCTGTTTTGAGTTTGGAAAAATTTTCTGGCTTATTCTTATTCCTAAAATATTAAATGGATTATGGAGAGGAGCAAGTTTATTAAATTTTTCCAGTTCTTTTAAATTCGCTCGGTTAGGCGATGAACTTCGTTCATCTTCGCCCCTCGCTGTCGCTCGGGTAATTAAGGTCGGCCTTCTAAATTTATTTCCTCCCTGAACAACCCGGTGCCCTATTACTTTTATATCCTTTTTATATTTAGCTGTTTTTCTCAGTTCCTTTGTTAACATCCTCTGATAATTCTTTGGATTAAAAATCTCCCTTTCGCCTTCTTTTGCCAATTTCAAATCATCTTCAAATAACTTCCATTTTATTGATTGACTACCGCAATTTAAAACTAAGAGCATGTTTTTAAAATAATTTCTCCTTCTCCTTTTTTTATTATGCCGGCGGCATTTCCCTCGTCAGTATCAAGATGAACAGCAAGTTTATAATTTTTCCCAATCCTGACTTTTATATTATGAAAGGTTAGAGCTCTTGCTCCTTTGATTTTAATTGAAACAGACATCCCATTTTTAAGTTTTAACTTTTTGGCTTCTTTAGGATTACAATGCAGGTGCCGCTGGGCAATAATTACTCCTCTTTTAATTTTTAATTTCTTTTTTGACTTAATCAGAGTCGCTCCCGGCGTTCCTTTAATATTTCCCGACAATCTCAGAGGAAGATTGATTCCAAGCCCCACCGCATCTGTTATAGACAGTTCAATCTGAGTTTCTTTTCTGACTGGTCCAACTATTCTTAATCTCTTAATAATTTTAGAACCAATCTTAATATCTAAAGTTTCTCTGGCCGCAAAATCATCGGCCTGGCTGAGTTTTCTTATTTTTTTCAACTGATACCCCCGGCCGAAAAGCGTTTCTAAGTCTTTTTGACATAAATGGATATGTCTAGCCGAAATTTCAATTGGGACTTTCTTATTCATACTTTGGTTATAGTTTAATTATAACTTAATCCTCCAAAAAAATAAAACCCTCCGAGGTTCAACCCCGAAGGTCCTATATCTTATATTCTATATTCTACCCCCTATATTCTATCTCCTATATACTCTGCCATTTCAGCTAAGCGGCAGGCATAGCCATATTCGTTGTCATACCAGACCAAAACCTTTATCAAGTTTCCCTGAACCATTGTCGATAAAGCGTCAACAATCGCCGAGTAAGAATTTCCTTTGTAATCAGAAGAAACTAAAGGCGCATCTTCAATTCCTAAAATCCCCCGCAACCACTCTTTTTCTGAACTTTTTTTCAAAATGTAATTTACTTCCTCGGCTGAGGTACTTTTCCCAACCTGACAGACAAAATCAATAATAGAAACAGTAGGAGTAGGCACTCGTAAGGCTAAGCCGTCTAATTTTCCTTTTAGTTGAGGCAGACATTTCTCAACTGTTTTGGCCGCGCCGGTAGTGGTAGGTATAATATTAATTCCGGCCGCCCTGCTTCTTCTCAAATCTTTATGAGCTAAATCTAAAATTCTCTGGTCATTGGTATAACTATGAATAGTGGTCATAAAACCCTTAACAATTCCAAATTCCTGGTCTAAGACTTTGGCTATCGGGGCCAAACAATTGGTAGTGCAGGAACCCATTGAGATAATATCATCTTTTTTTAAATCATATTTTTCCTGATTTACGCCTAAGAGATAAGTTGGAATTTCATCCGATTTAGCCGGCCCGCCTGCTTCGCTATGCTCGCCCGAAGACGCTGCATCGCTGCGAGCGGGCGAAGCATTGCGGGCAGG
>Ga0210051_1000266_pt1 | contig 45308 bp, 58 predicted proteins | sample CryGey092014_all_FD_185464 | JGI IMG/M metagenome (GOLD analysis project Ga0210051, IMG submission 185464) | Groundwater microbial communities from aquifer - Crystal Geyser CG23_combo_of_CG06-09_8/20/14_all (SPAdes) (version 2) | ecosystem: Environmental > Aquatic > Deep subsurface > Groundwater...
TCTTTGGATGCAAGGCAGGCATTAAAATTTCTTGGCCGCCAGCTGAATTCATCTCTTCCTTGATAATTTCTTCAATTTTTTTATGAACCCTCCAGCCCAAAGGTAAAAAAGTATAGACACCTGCCATTAACTTACGAATAAAGCCGCCGCGAATTAAATAAATAGCATTAATGCTTTTTTCGTCTTTTGGCGCCTCTCTAATTGTCTTTGCGAAAAGTTTTGACTGTCTCATAATTAAAATAATCTCGCTACATCTTTAATTGTGACCAAAATCATCAAGGCGATAAACAAGATAAAAAATCCGGTAGTAATATTCTGTTCAATTTTCTGATTTACCGGGCTACCCTTAATCTTTTCAATGCCGAGAAACAATAGCCTGCCCCCGTCCAAAGCCGGTATGGGCAATAAGTTAAAAATGGCAAGGTAAATAGCGATAATAGCAATAAACTGAAGAAAATAACTTAGTCCAACCTGAACAGCTTGAGCCACTAAAACACCTATTCCTATCGGGCCCATGAACTGAACCCCTGGCGGCAATCCTTGTCCTTTAATTAAGCTTACCAAAACTTCTACCAAGCCAACAACAATAGCTTGCGTTAAATTAATCGTGGTTTCTGCCCCTTTAATAAAAGCCTGAAAAATTGGATAAGATTTTTCTGCCGTTCTGACTAAAGCCACTCCCATTGCCCCTTCTCCTTCCGGAGGCGAAACCCTGGGGACCAATGAAACTTCAAAAACCTCTTTCCCCCTTTCAATTATCAAGGTAACTTCCTCTCCTTTATATTCCTCTGTCAACTCCTGAACCTCTTTCACTTTCGAAATTTGAAATTTAAAATTTGAAATTTGAAATTGTTTTATTGCATCGCCGGGTTTTATTCCGGCTATTTCTGCCGGAGAATCCGGAGCAATTGCCGCTATTTGGACTTTCGGAGGATTAACGAAAGGGCCCTCTTCTTCATCGGAAATCGCTTGAAAAGTACCAATACTGAAAACAATGCTTAATAAAATAATACCCACGAGCCAAAAAGAAACTACGCCAGCCAAAATAATTAAAGCCCTTTGCCAAACAGGGATATTTTCTAATTTCTGATAGTTTTCCTTGTCTTCTTCGCCCCCCCCTTCTACGCTCGGAATTTTTACAAAAGCTCCAAAAGGCAAGAGATTTAAAGAATATATGGTTTTGCCGATTTTCTTTCCGAATAATCTCGGAGGCAGACCCACTCCAAATTCCTTAACCTCAATGCCAAACCTTTTTGCGACAATAAAATGACCAAATTCATGAATAATTAATAAGGCGATTATGCTGAAGAAAGCAATTAAGATTGTGATTGCCATATTATTCTAATATTTCCTCTTTTTTTCTCTCTCCTAATTCTTCAATTTTTTTATTATATTCATCAATCAATTTTTGAAGTTCTTCTTTTGCGCGGAATTTATCATCTTCTCTAATTTCTCCTTGTTTTGTTCTTTCCTGAATCTCGCTCCAAACCTCTTCTCTCCATTTTCTTATCGTTTTGCGGGTCTGTTCTTCCTTTTCCGAAATCATCCGAATCAGATCTTTTCTGTATTCTTCACTTAAAGGCGGTAAATTAATTCTAATTACTTCTTGGTCCACAATCGGGTTAGCTCCTATTCCTGTTTTTTCTAAGGCCTGAACAATTCCTTTAATGTAGGACTTATCCCAGGGTTGGATTAAAATTTGTTTTGGTTCGGGGGTGGAAATTGCTGCCAGTTGTTTTAAGGGAAATTTTTGACCAAAACACTCGGCAACAACATCTTCAACCAAAGAAGGCGTTGCCCTACTTGTACGAACTTTACTTAGTTCTTTTTCCAAAAAACTAATTACCTTGTCAAATTCCGGTTTAATATTTTGAATTATTACTTTGTAAATTTCCATAAAATATTATATTTCTAAATTCAATGAATTAAAAATTATTTATCAAGCTTCTATTTAATAGAAGCGAAGATGAAGAAGAGAATTTAATTCTCTTCGCCCAATCTTTATTAAATTTTCAATTTAATTCGATCATTAATGTTTCTAAGGCTAATCTTGAGTTAATATTGGTGTTTGACAATAAGAATTTTGTTGTTTGGATACGATTAATGATGTTTTTTATTTTTGTTGTTGGATATTTGGAGAAGAGGACTTCGTCCCCTTCTCCACCTTCGCCCCGCTTTGCGGGGCTCGGTGTGCTAAGAGATAAATCTCTTTTTACCTCTCGCTTTGTTTCGTCAAAGCTCGGTGAAAAACGAGAAAGTAAAATGCTTCTAAAATAGTTTAACCAAATATCTAAAATATCTTTAATACTTTCTAAATCTTCTGCTAAATTTTTTGCATATTGAAAGCGAAGATAAAACGGCGAATTTGATATTTTGTTAAGTTCTGTTATTCTTTGGGTGAAGTTTTCTAATTTTTCCTTGCCGGAACTTAAATCCAAAGCTACTCCCGGTCTTCCTAAGGCAATCTCGGAAATTTCTTCTGTTTCCTTCTCTGAAACGCCTTGGCCTAACAGATAGTTTTTAATTTCTTCTTTTTTTACAGAATTAAATTTAATAATTTGGACGCGAGAAAGAATTGTTGGAAAAAGATATTGTGCTTTGTCGCTGATTAAAATTAAAAGAGCCTCTCCCCTTGGCTCTTCCAGGGTTTTCAAAAGGGAGGTTTGCGCCTCTTGATTCATTAGGTGGGCATTATCTATAATTGCCACCTTAAGAGGGGCTAAGCTCGGCTTAAGAGAAAGTCTCCAGATTAAATCTCTTATTTGGGAAATCTGGATTTCTTTCACTTGAGGTTCAATAAAAACCACGTCCGGGTGATTAGTCAAATTTTGAACATCCTGCCCAAAGAGAAAAGAAATCCATTCCAAAGCCAATGTTTTCTTTCCTAATTTCTCCTGACCGCAAAACAAATAAGCATGGGAAAATCTTTTGGTTTCTGCCGCTTTCCTTAAAAAATTCCATTGTTTTTGATGACCTATTAGCATAGTTTAACGCTTTGACATTATGCTTTTTTTGTACATATCAAGATTTTCCAAAACCACGCCAGTTCCCTTCGCCACACAAAGTAGCGGGTCTTCGGCCAAAAAACAGGGAACGCCGGTTTCTTGAGAAATTCGCTCGGTAATATTCCTTAATAAAACTCCTCCGCCAGATAGAATCATTCCTTTATCAATTATGTCAGCCGACAATTCGGGGGGCGTATCTCTTAAGACTGCTTTAATCACATGAATAATCTCTCCCAGAATATCGGAAATCGCTTCTGAAATTTCATTAGAAGAGATTCTGATTGTCCGGGGCAATCCATAGATTAAATCCCTGCCTCGAATTTCCAGGAACTTGGCTTCTTTTTCCGGTAAAGCGGTTCCAATTTTAATTTTTATCTCCTCGGCTGTTTGTTCTCCAACGGCTAAATTATATTTTTTCTTAATATAATCTGAAATGGCCAAATCCATTTTATCGCCGCCAACTCTAGTCGAATTGCAGGTAACTATTCCTCCCAAAGATATTACGGCTATTTCGGAAGTCCCTCCGCCAATATCAACAATCATATTCCCGGAACAAGAATTAATCGGAATGCCGGCGCCAATGGCAGCCAAAATGGGCTCTTTGGCCAAATACGCCTGCTTTGCTCCGGCGTTTAAAGCGGCCTCAACCACCGCTCTCCTTTCTGTGGAAGTAATGCCGGCCGGCACTCCTATCATCAATTCCGGCTTCAAAAACCGCCAAAAGCCGCCGACCTTATCAATAAAATACTTAAGCATTGCCTGGGTTACCCTGAAATCAGCGATTACCCCGTCTTTGAGGGGCCGATAAACTCTAATGGTATCGGGAGTGCGACCGATCATTGCTTTTGCCTCCTCCCCGATTGCCAGAATTCTGTTTTCTTCAAGGCTAACCGCAACGACCGAGGGCTCCTGTAAAACCACTCCTTTGCCGGGAAGAAAAACCAAAGAATTACAAGTTCCTAAATCAATACCTATTTTCTTCATATACCAAGCTTTCGTACAACGAAAGCGAAGGTGGAGATGAAGCTTTAGCTTCATCGACTACCCTACTTCCGCATAGAGCGAAGGTTAAGAAGAGACGAAGGTCTCTTCGCTTTTAAGTATAGAGAAAATTTTAGAATTTGGCAAATTTTTTACCAAAAATTCCCGCTCCGAAAATCAAAACGCCGGCTAAAATAAATACTGTAGGATACCCCAAAAAAGGAATAACCAAGCCACCGATTACGGCTCCCAGAGCCGTAGCAAGGGGAGAAAAAATCGTATCGACGGCCGCCGATTCTTCAGGATACTCTTTCAATTTAGTAGTTAATAATCCGCTCCTGCCGGCGCCAGTCATCAAACCGCCGATATATTTCCCCAACATAATAAAAAAAATAAGATAAAAATTTAAAACAGAAGCTAATCCGCCCAATAAAACGGAAAAGAAACCAGTAATCTGGCTTCCTTGGAAAATATTTATTTCGCTTTTAAATTTGCCAACCTGCTTTATAACCCAAAAAGAAATCGGCAGAAAAACTAAAGACAAAATGGAACTGAAAATCAGAATTTGGTTTTGCGACCAGCCCAAGTTTTTCAAAAATAAAACAAAAAAGGTGTTATTAAAACCGGCTAAAATCAAAACTAAAAAAGAAGTAAAAATAAAAGGAAATACATTTTTTCTTTTGGTGCTTTCTAAAACTTTTAAATAATTTAAACTGGATTCTTTAATTTTGACGCTGTCGGTCAGGTTGGCTGTTTGTTTTCTTAATCGGCCGAAACAAAAAATAGAGGTAAAAAATTGGATAGTCATGCTTAAAATAAAAACGCCGACAAAACCAAATTTCCAAATCAAAAGAGCGCCCACTGCCGGAGCAAAAGCATCGGTGTAAGAGGGAGCCGAATAAAACCAGGCGAAAGCCCTGTCCGGATTTTCCAGTTTTGAACCCATTAAAATCGCCCGCGAACTGACGAAAAAGAGGCTGGCTGAAATGCCCAGAATCACCTGAAAAATATAAAAAATAAATTGATTTTGGACTAAAATCATTCCTAAAGAATAAACGCCGTATCCTAAAATTCCAATAGAAGTTAAAAGAGCGGGGTTTATTTTATGATTTAAAAATCCGGCAAGCGGGGCAAAAATAGCAATCGGCAAATATATTAAAAAATTAGTGTAGCCAATTTGGGGCAGAGAAAAGTTTTTCGCAACCAAAAACAAAGGAAAATACAAAGAAAAAAGTTTATAGCCGAACATCAAAAAAAAATGAACTACGGTCGCATCCTTGGTAATCTTTTCAATCTTCGGAATAAAAGACATATTAATAATTCTAACAGAGTTGCTTAGCTAAGCCAAACAACTACTAAATCAAACGACTAAGCCAAAAATAAAATGCGCTCAGCTCTGACTAAGTCAAGAACTGAGCGCCTCGTCGATGGAATTATTTACTCCATCCCTCCTGAATTTGAGTCAATGTCGTAGCTGCTTGCCGGGAATAGTCAGTATTGCGACTCTTAAAGAGAGCCATGAGGGCCATACAGTGCATTCTTTTGCCGTAGCCGCTAAGCAGACCCTTACCATCGATTCCCTTTTTTTTGTCTGCTGAAACGAATTCCCTAGCCAATTCATTCAGTTCTTCCGTGGAGACAAAAATGAAGTCTCCTTTCATGCCTTCAATGCCTTGCCCGACACTAAGATTTGAAATCTGTTCCGACTGTACCGGCGTTACCATGGCCAAGTCATAGCCAGCCGGCCCTTTGAACATAACGGTGAAAAGGGGCGGCATTTTACTAATGGTGAGTCGGATTCCCACCTCCTCTCGCACCTCGCGTTTTAGTTCTTTTACGGCGTAACTGTATGGAATTGATTCTTCATCTGTTTCCATAATTCCGCCACCCGGAAGTTCCCAGTTTCCCTTAAAGGACCTGCCTGGGATGATTGAACCGGTCTCCGTTCTTCTCCGCAACAGGAGCTTGCCTTCACTGTTCAAAATGCCAGCATATACTCCCACCGCTATCTTTGCTTTTTCTTTCACTGTATACCTCCTATTAAATTTTTACTAAAAATATTTTAGCAAATTTATCAATATTTGTCAACTACGATTGCCAAAATGGTTTTATTAAATTAAAATTAAAAGAGCTGTAGGCGAAGAGGACTTCGTCTTCTTCTTTAGCTTCAGCTTAATAAATTAAGCTTCGCTATATGACGAAAAGAACGAGAACAATTATATTTTCAGTTTGCTTTCTCCTTTTTATTCTCATTGCGTCTTCGGCGGTTTTGTATTCTCAAGGATATAGATTTAATTTAGAAAATAAAAAATTTACCCAAACAGGCGGTCTTTTTTTTAAAATCGTACCGAGACAAGTTGATATTTATATTGACGGAAAACTAAACAAAAGAACCGATTTTTTCTTCGGCTCTGCCTTGGTTGAAAATCTTTTGCCCAAAAAATATAAAATAGAAGTTAAAAAAGAAAAATATCATTCCTGGGAAAAAACCTTGGAAATAAAAGAAAAAGAGGTAACCGAAGCCAAAAACATAGTCTTGTTCCCTCAAGATGTCAATTTTAATGTCTTATCTAGCCAGGTAGAACAATTTTGGTTTTCTCCAGACCAAAGAAAAATAATCTTGAAAGAAAAAGAAAAACTCGGCTGGGCTTTAAAGCTTTATGATTTGGATAAAAATATAAAAAGCTATCTAATAAGCGGTGAGGATTTTTTTACAAAAGAACCTCAATTAATTAATTTAGATTTTTCTGAAGATTCAAAGAAAATTTATTTGGAAGTAAGTGTAGGAGAAGAAATTAAATATTTCACATTAGAGGAATTTGATAGAGCAAAACCGCTTTTAACCGAAAGGGAATCTCCTTCTCCACTTGTTGAAAATGTTGTTGTTTATCAACAAGTTGGTAATGATATTTATTACTTAGATAATTCTGGCCATCTTTTTAAGAACGGGGAACGAATTACTGTAACCCCTTTCCCGATAAAACAAGAAACCGAATATGCTTTAGAAATCTTTCAGGGTTTTATCTTTTTGCGAGAAGATAATAATTTGTATAAGTTTAATTCCGACCTAAAAGTTTTTGAGAATTTTTTTGAAAGAATCAATTCTCTAAAAGTTTCTCCGGATAATAAAAAATTGGCGTATTTTTCGGATTATGAGATTTGGATTCTTTTTTTAAGCGATAAAAACGAGCCACCGCAAAAAAGAGCGGGAGAAAAACTTTTTCTAATTCGTTTATCGGAAAGAATAATCGATGTTTTTTGGATAAATGATAATTATTTAACTTTTACTGCCGGAGATAAGATTAAAATTAGCGAGATAGACGACAGGGATAGGTTAAATATTATAGATGTTTTTGAAACAAAAAAACTTCCGCAAAACGGAAGCCCCGTGGAAATGTTCTGGAATCAATTTGATAAAAAATTATATCTCTTGAACGAAGAAATCTTATATGGTTCTGGCGCTTTGCTCCCTTAATTCAACTTTCTTTTTAAAATCATCCCAATTAACTTCTCCGGCATTAGCCATAACGCAAACTTCTTTAAACTGACAATAGTGACACTGCCAGTTGTCAGGATACTCCGGTAACCTATCGGGAATAATGTTTTTATCAATCTTTTTTTTGACATCAGCCAAGGTATTTAGAAGAGAAAGGGCGCGCTTTTTGTCATACCTTACTATAAAATCCTTTAATTGCTGGTTGTCTTTATTAACGTAAAGCAATATTCCTTTGGGGATTTTAAAATAATGCAAATAAAGCTGGATTTGAGCAATATTTTCTTCCTTTGGCTCGGTTAATTTATTAAAAACCATGCTGTTCATGCTCTTGATGTCCAACACGTATAAATCTTTTCCGTCGCTGATGATGGCATCGGCCCTTCCCGAAATTAATTCTTGGGGAGGAATGTTTACTTCGGCAGCAACCACATGGATTTCCCTGATGCTTAAAAGAGGTTTCATAATAAGCTGATGAATGTGGTCACCGTGGTCGAATAATCTTAAAATATTTGCTTCCATTTCTTTCCGGGGAACATTTTTAAATTTAAAAAATAAAACTCTGGCACACTTGCCGGCATCGGTAATGTAAAAGTGATGCTGTTCTTTATCCTTTTGCCTGTCCAAATAAAATTTATCAATAAGTTCTTTAAGAAACATGGTGGTACTATCTCTTTGACTACTCAAGGAGTTAAGACTCCTTTCGGTCAAAAAGATTATTATCTTTTTGACCACTGAGGAGCGCGGCGGGCTCTTTTTAAGCCAAATTTTTTTCTTTCTCTCATTCTTGGATCTCTTTTTAAATAACCTACCTTTTTTAGTTTCTTTCTAAAGTCCGGACTGAACAAAACCAAAGCTCTGGCCACTCCGTGCCTGACTGCTTCTGCTTGCGAAACCATTCCTCCTCCTTTTACTTTTACTGAAACTTTAAATTGTTCCAGACAATTCATTAAAGTTAAGGGCGCCAAAATTGTCTGTTGAAGTTCTATCGTTGGAAAATAATTTTCTAAAGGTTTTTCATTGATCAAAAACTGAGCTTCCGTTTTTTGAAGCGAAGGTGGAGAAGAAAACGAAGTTCTTTTCGACAGGCTCTTTTCTTTCTTGTTTGCCCAAAGTCGAACCCTGGCGATGGCTGTTTTTCTCCTTCCTAGACCTTCAAAATATCTTTCTTTTTTCACTCGAGCCGCAGCGAAGAGTGGAGAAGAGGATTTATCCTCTTTGACTACTGGAGTTGTTTTTTTAACCCTTTTAACCCTCTTCGGTTCTTCTTTTACCGAGCCCTGTTTATGGGGCGCGGGGGAAAAAGAGAGTTTATTCTCTTCGCCCTTTGCTTTTTTAATTTTTTTCATAAACTTTATTCAAACTCCGAGTTTCCGCAGAAACGAAGGGAGAGAGTAAAGCAAGGCTTTACTCGAACTTTAATCTTTTTATCATTTTTACTCTTAGTTTATTGCTGGGTAACATTCCGAAAACTGCTTTTTTAAAAACTTCGGCTGGATTTTTGGCGAATAGTTCTTTTAAAGATATTTCTTTTAATCCGCCTAAATACCCTGAGTGACGATAGTATTTTTTTTGCTCCATTTTTTTTCCGGTAAATCTCAATTGAGCAACATTCTTAACAATAATAATATCGCCTATGTCTTTGTAGGGCGCAAAATCTGACTTATGTTTGCCGCGCAAAAGCACGGCTATTTCAGCCGCTAATCTGCCCAGAACTTTTCCCGTAGCGTCAATTGTATGAGTTTCTCTTTGCATACCCGAATCGCAATGAAGGGTGAAGAAGAGATTTATCTCTTCGACTACCAAGCCCCGCGCAACGGGGTGAAGGTGAAGATGAGAACGAAGTTCTCATCGCCTTGTTACTTAACTAACTCTATAATGGCCATTTTCGCTCCATTTGTTTTTCTCTGTCCAAGTTTAATTATTCTGGTGTACCCCCCTTTTCTTTCTTTGTATCTTGGAGCAATTTCATCAACTAATTTTTTAACTATTTGGGAAGGGAAAAACTTTGCCAATAATCTTCGGGAATGCAAACTGCCAATCTTGGCTCGAGTTATCTGTTTTTCAACAAAACCAGAAAATTCTTTCGCTTTTGCTTCGGTAGTTTTAATTTTTTCTTTCAATATCAAAGATACAGCTAAAGACCTTAAAAGGGCTTTTCTTTGATCTCTTTTTCTACTTAGTTTTCTTCCTTTTTTTCTTTTTCTCATATTGAGCTTTCATTTTTGAAAGCGAAGATGAAGAAGAGGATGAAATTCTCTTCGACTGTTTCGCCTTCTTTTTCGCTTTTGGTTTTTCTTCTTTAGCTGGCTTTATTTCCGAAACAATTTTTGGTTTTAGTGTTTCTGTAAGTAAAGAGAAATGCTTTACCAAAATCTCACAAGCCTGCCAAAGAGCCTGTTCTGGCGTGATAATTCCATCTGTTTCAATCTCTAAAAACAACCTATCATAATCTGTTCTTTCGCCAACTCTCATATTTTCAATCCTATAACTCACCCTTTTTACCGGTGTAAAAATAGCGTCAACCGGGATAGCTCCAATTTCTAATTTTTCCTTTTGCCTGGTTTCGCGAGAAGAATAACCAATTCCTTTTTCAATTTGAATTTCCATTTCCAATTCGGCGGACTTTGAAGTTAAAGTGGCAAGAAGGCAATTTTTATTCGCCAACTCTACCTGGGCCGGGATGGTAAAGTCAGAACCTTTTACCTCTTTCTCCCCTTTTACTTTAAGCACTGCTTTTTGGGGCTCTGTGGCAAATAATCTAAATCTTAATTGTTTCAGATTTAGCATTATCGTAATTACATCTTCTAAAACTCCGGGGATTGCTGAAAACTCATGAGAAACACCTTTAATTTTCATCTGAGTAACGGCGGCTCCCTCTAATGAAGATAATAAAACTCGCCTTAATGAATTTCCTATGGTTACACCGTAACCCGGATGCAAGGCTTCTATTTCAAAAATGGCTTTATTTCCTTCTTTTTTAACGATTTTTGGCGGATGAGGTAAATTAATCATATAGCGAAATTTTAATTTATTAAAATTGAAGCCCGAAATGAAGCTTTAGCTTCATTGAGCTTTTCACTATTTCGAATAAAACTCGAAGATAGACGAGAGTTCTGCCGGCGGGGCAGCCTCTTCTAAACTTGGTGAATCTGCGACCTTTCCCCCTAAACTCTTAGCATCTAATTTTAGCCAAGACGGAGGATTATGTTTTTTTAAAAGGGGGCTTATTTTTTGAAACATTGTTTTTTTTACGGAACTTGGCTTCAGGCTAATTTTGTCTCCTTTTTTAACTAAATAACCGGGAATATCAACTGGTTTGTCGTTTACCATAAAATGGCCGTGGGAAACTATCTGACGAGCAGCAGTTCTGGAGGGAGCAAATCCCAACCTAAAAACCACATTATCTAAACGACTCTCTAAAGTTTTGATCAAAGCTACTCCGGCATCCGCGACTTTGCCTCGCGCCTTTAAGATTTCTCTTACATATTTTCGAAATTGTCTTTCCTCTAAATTATAGCAATTTTTTAATTTCTGTTTCTCTTTTAACTCTTTACCATATTCAGAAAGAGCCCTTACTCTTTTTTTTGCTTTGGGGCCGGGCGGATAAGGTTTTCTTACCATTGGACATTTTTGCGACAAACACCTCTCCCCTCGCAAAAAAAGCTTTGTTCCCAATTGACGACAAATTTTACATTTAGAATTTTCCATAAATTTTTATGATTTCTCAAACTCTTCTGGCTTTTGGCGGACGGCAACCATTGTGAGGAACTGGAGTCATGTCCTTAATTGAAACGATTTCCAATCCTCTGGCGGCCAATGACCTAATTGCCGATTCTCTTCCAGAACCAATTCCTTTTACCAAAACCTCTATCTTCTCAATTCCAATCTTCTGGGCAATTTGAGTAATGGCTTCGGCTATCTTAGAAGCTGCAAACGGCGTTGCTTTCTTCGTTCCTTTAAAACCAATACTCCCGGCGCTTACCCAACCTAAAACATTTCCTCTAAGGTCGGCTAAAGTAATAATGGTGTTATTATATGAAGAAAAAATATAAACTCTCCCCTCTTTAATTCTTTTCAGGGGTTCCTTGGCTTCTTTTTTTACTTTCGCTTCTACTTTTTCTCCTTCTTTTAATAATTCCTCTTCGGTTTGTTTAATGACGCGCTTCTTTCCCATAGTATTATAGTATTATGTGGGGGTGGCAGCCGGTTTTCGACCGGAGCCCACGGTTTTTCTTACATTTCCCCTCACGGTCCTGGTGTTGGTTTTGGTTTTTTGTCCTCTTACTGGCAATCCTTTTATATGACGAATCCCTCTCCAAGTTCCTATGTCTTTTAATCTTTTAATATTCGTCATTATTTCTCTTTTCAGTTCGCCTTCTACCTTATAGTCTTTTTCAATAATGTCTTTAAGTTTGGCAATTTCTTGAGAAGTTAATTCTGCTGCTTTTTTTGTTGGTTCAACTCCCGCTTTTATTAAAAATTTTCTACTCAAAGAACGACCTATGCCATAAATATAAGTCAAAGCAATTGCTATCTGTTTGTTTTCGGGGATATTCACCCCGGCAATACGTGGCATAATTTAACCTTGTCTTTGTTTATGCTTTGGGTTTTTTTTGCAAATAACGTAAATTCGTCCCTTTCTTCGGACGATTTTACAATTCTTACAAATTTTTTTTACTGATGCCCTTACTTTCATACCAAGTTTTTACGAAGTAAAAACGAAGGTGAAGATGAATCTTTAGATTCATCGCCTACCAAGTCCATTACTTTCCTCTATAAACAATCCTTCCCTTTTTTGCATCGTAGGGACTTAACTCTACGGTTACCTTATCGCCAGGTAAAATTTTAATTCGGAACATTCTTAATTTTCCTGCCAAATGACAGAGAAGTTCTTGTCCGTCATCTAATTTCACCCTAAAATGCGTACTGGGCAAAGCTTCTATAACGGTTCCGGTTTTTCTTAAATTTTTCTTATCCATTAAGTACCGAGCTTCCCTTTATGGAAGCGAAGGTTAAGAAGAGGACGAAGTTCTCTTCGCCTAGACAATTTTTTAGCTTATCAAAATCTATTAAATTAGTCAATGTTTATATTAATCTCAATTTTATTTAAATCTTCCGGTACTTTTCTCACCCAAAATGGCCAAAGTTTAACGCTGACCTTGGTGATTTTAGGTTGATTTTCTAAAAATAACTTAGTCTCAAGCAATGATTTCCCTAAAAGAGCGTTTTTAAAATTATAAACATCGACCTCTGGATAAATTTTGGCTGAAATATTCAAAGAAAGAATAATTTTACCGGAATCTAAGTTAACGGTCTCGACGGGATAATCTATTTTTAAACTTTCTTCATAAAGCTTCTTTTCTTGAGGAATTTGATAAATAATTGATTCTTTGGCAAAGTTCCTAAGATGTTCTTTCTGAAATATCAAAGTTTCACACCTTGCCTTAACTTGAAATTTAAATTCTTTTATTTCTTCTTCGGCGGCAGCTAAAGGAAATTTTTCAACGATTTCGGTTCGAAGTTCCTCTAAAAAATAATTAAACTTTGAAGAAATTCCTTCTGATTGCAACTCACTCTTCAACAACTCTTCGCATTCTTTTTTAGCTTGTTTTGTTAAAAAATCCTCGGCTCGAGTTAGGTCTTCTTTTGTTACCTTAGAAACCTCCTCCCGAAATCCGCCCGCCATTGGTTGAAAAGACTCGCCATAAAATTTAGTGTATCTGTCGGTACCCGCAAACCCGGGAATGGAAAAAGTAGAAAGACCAATATTATATTCCGGTCCGGGCTGATCTGCTATTACCTTAATGTCTATTTCGCCGCGAACGAACTTTCTTCCTTCATATCTACCACCAGGAATAGTAACCATAACCGGGGTTCGAAAAAGCTTGCCATCGGCTGAGACAAAACGAGTGGCAGCGATCAAAGTCTGAGGAGAGGTGGAATAATCATTATAAGCTCTTATAGTGCCTTCCGCTTTTTCTTCTTTCAAAATTTTACCGGAAGATTGAAAAAGTTCAACAAGGGTTTTTTCTTTTTGAAAAACTTGGGCCGGGATAATTTTTCCCAAAATATTAGGTTCTTTTACCTCTTTATCAATGGTTAATTTCGTCTCTAATTTTGAAATTTCTGTTTCCGGCCAGAGTTCTATTTCGGCTTTTGACAAAGTAAAATAACAAAAAGCTCCTAACAAAATTAAGAAAACCAAAGAAAAAATTAAGCCTTTTTTAAAAAATGGTGTTCGGGCTTGAGCGGGGTGGCCTGACGAAAATTCTTTTTCTGTCTTAATCTCTTTTTCACCTCCGTTCAATATTGTTGAAATCGGTTTTTGAGGAGGGAAAATATCTATTACTTTTTTGTTCATAATAGCATTATACAATATTTAGGTTTATTCCAAAATAGCTCTAATTCTTCTGACTCTCAAGCGACAGCAAAGAGGTAAGAAGCATTCGGGTTATTTTTATTCTAAAATAGCCCGAATTCTTCGCACTCCGGCGCCGGAAGATTCTTCTTTTATAATTCTGAATAGACCCAATTCTGAAGTTCTTTTCGCGTGGGGTCCGGCACAAATTTCTTTAGAAATATCTCCGATTGAATAAACCGTTACAACTGATGGGTACTTCTCTTTGAAGAAGGCTAAAGCTCCCCCTTTTATTGCTTCCTCATATGACATCTCTTCTTTTTCCACTTTTAAATCTTCCCTGATTTTCTGATTAACAAGATCTTGAACTTTTTTAATCTCTTCTGTTGTCATTTTTCGAGGATAGGAAAAGTCAAATCTTAATCTTTGGGCGGTAATATCTGAACCCATTTGCTTGACGTTCCCCCCAAAAATTTGTCTCAGAACGGCATGAAGCAAATGAGTGGCGGTATGAAGTTTGGCTGATGTCTCGCCAGCTTCCTTTCCCACTCCGCCAAATTTGTTTTCTACCCCGGCCCTGGAAATCTCTTGGTGTTTTTTAAATTCTTCTTGGAATTCTTCTTCATCTACTAATAATGCATTTTTTGCTAACTCTTCCTGAATCATCTCTAACGGAAAACCAAATGTCTGATAAATATAAAATGCATCTCTTGCGCTAACTCTATTAAATATTTTAATTTTACCGCCCTCGACTTCTTCTATTTTCCCAATTCTCTTAAGTTTTTTTAATTCTTTTAATCCTTCTTCCAGCGTCTTTTCAAATTTTTCTTCTTCATTTTGGATTACGGTTAAAATTTCTTCTTCTTTTGATTTCACTTCGGGATAAACGTCTCGGTAAATCTCAATTACTTTTTGCGTTAAAGGAATCAGAAATTGCTTAGCTAAGCTAAGCAATTTCCCATAGCGTATCGCCCTTCTCAAAATTCTTCTTAAAACATATCCTCTCTCAACATTGGAAGGTAAAACTCCCTCCGAAATCAAAAAAACCGCGCCCTTTGCATGGTCGGCAATAATTCGATAGGGCCTGGGGCTTAAGGAATAGGGTTTAGTTTGGTACTTTTCAATTCCTTCAATAAGAGACTGAAATAAATCTGTTTCAAAAACTGAAGGTTTATCCTGAACTATCATCGCCAACCTCTCTAACCCCATGCCGGTGTCAACGCCCTTCTGCGCCAATGGAGTAAGTTTCTTATTCTTATTCTGATAATATTCATTAAAAACCAGATTCCAAATTTCAATACCGTTTATGTGAATTTCGGTGGTTGGACCGCAAGGTCCTTCCTCTCCGGTTGGCCCCCAAAAATTATCGGCTCTTCCGCATTTTTTAATCTTATTTTCCGCAATTCCTAATTTCTTCCAAATCTGGACTGATTCTTTATCTTCGGGGACATTTCTGTCACCTCCAAAAACAGTAAAAATGGCGTCTTCTTTTGGTAATTTTAATTCTTCAAAAAGAAATTCGTAAGCGAATTTTATCGCCTCAGTTTTGAAATATCCGCCAAAAGAAAAATTACCCAGCATTTCAAGAAAAGTTAAATGGCTTTCGTTTCCAACTTCCTCAATGTCTGAAGTCCGAAAACATTTTTGACAAGAAACAACGTTGGGGCCATAAGGAAAAACTTGGCCCAAATAATAAGGTTTGAATTGTTGCATCCCGGCCGTAGTAAAAAGAACCGAAGGATCAGTCGGAATAAGCGAGCTGGAGGCTACTATTTTATGCCCCTTTTCCTCAAAAAATTCTAAAAACTTTCTTCTCAAGTCGTTTGAGTTCATTAAAAATTAGAAACCGAGCTTCCATTACCAAAGGAAGCGAAGGTGTGAAGAAGAAGACGAAGTCCTCTTCGCCTTTCAAAATTAAAAATTTTCATTAGCTGTATCTGTCAGCTACGGTTGAGGCAACAAAAGATTCCGGCTTTATTTTTGGCTCAAAGCCGTTTCCTTTAATCAAGCCAGTGACCTCTTTAATCATATCTTTTGTTTTGCCGTTTTCTCCGACATCAGCATGAATATAACGGAATTGATAGCGAAGGTTTTCCTTTTTAGAATTTTTAATTCCTTTTTCAAAGTTTTCTTTAAAATATAAGGCCAACTGACAAGAAAGAAAAACCTCTTCTAAAATTCTCTGTTTCCAGTTAAAAAATTTCCTTCCTTTATAGGCAATTTTTTTAAGGAAAAACCTTCCGCCCTCACCCACTCTTAATATAACTAAGGCTACCGGAAAATGTGGCTCCTCCTCGGAGGACGAATCACAGCCAACAATAATATCATAAAATTTCTCTGGTTTCTCAGAGATATAATTGATTATTTCTTCAATTACTCTATCAATCTTAAGATTTCCTTTGGTGGGACTATAAAAATGTCCGTTAATAATCTTATCCATATCTAAATCATCGTATCAGGTTTTTCTAAGTTTATCAATATTTTTAACCGCCGCAATAAAATCCTCCGCTTTTAAAGAAGCGGCGCCTATTAACACCCCATCCATCTCAGCCCTCTCAATAAATCCTCGGATATTGCTACCATCAACGCTCCCCCCGTAAATAATTTTAATTTGGGGGGAGTTATTAAACAATTTAAATAAAGTTTTTCTAATAAAAATTGCGCCCTCCTTGGTGTTTTCAGGGGTAGCCACCGCGCTTCCTCTGGTTGTGCTAATTGCCCAAATTGGCTCGTAAGTAAAAACTATATTCTCCAGATCTGATTTTTTAACTCCAAACAAAGCTTTTTCAAGTTGTCGCGACATCTCTCTTTCCCCGTTTTTTCCTCTTTGTATACTTCCAACGCAAAGAATGGCTTTTAAGCCAGCCTTTAAAACTGCTCTTAATTTCTTATTTACCATCTCGTCTGTTTCTTTTAAATATTTCCTCCTTTCCGAATGGCCAATAATTACATAATCTACTCCTAAATCTTTAAGCATCGCCGGGGAAATTTCTCCGGTGAAAGCGCCTTTTTCCTCCCAAAAACAATCCTGAGCCCCTAATTGGATATTAGATTTTAGATGTTGGATATTAGATAAATAAACAAATGGCGGGCAAATAACTACCTCAACCTTTTGAATTTCTTTAACTCTCCTTTCAACCGAATTAAAAAGCTTTTTAGCTTCCTGTAAGTTTGTGGGATTGCACTTCCAATTCGCGACAACTAATAGTTTCATAATTTAAGCGAGGCAACAAGTTTTCAAAGTAAATTTCGGAGGCCTGTTAGTACGGTTCCGCCGAAGGCGGATAACAGGCCGAGAACTTAGGTCCCGAAATCTCGCTGGGATTTCGAGGAGCGGTACTTTAAAACTTCGTTGCCGAGCGATCTTTATTGTTTTTTTAAATACTCGGCGGCTTTTTCGGGTTCAATGGTGGAAATTTCCATTTGGGCGCCCATTTCAAAACCCGCCCAAGCTGCGGTTTTGGGCAAAATTGTCCAGTGCCAATGGTAATAGGGATATTTCTTCCCATCACAAGGAGCGGTATGCAAATAAAAATTATATGAAGGGTCTCCCAGCCCCGTATAAAGTTTGCTTAAAGCCACCTTAAAAACTTCGGAGAGTCCCCATTTTTCTTTTTCCGTAATCTTCTCGAAATACGGAAGATGCGATTTGGGAGAAATAATAACCTCGAAAGCCGCTTTGGATGCAAAGGGACAAATCGCCAAAAAATCCTTGTTCTCAAAAATAACTCTTTCTTTGGCTTTCTTTTCCCATTCATTCATCTGACAGTAAATGCATTTTTTATCTTTTTTGTAATAATTTTCCGAGTTAAAAAGCGCCCTATTCAAATCCACGTCGATCAAAGGAGTAGTAATAATTTGCGAATGAGGATGAGACTGGGAAGCCCCAGCCCTCAATCCCTGATTGTGGAAAATTGCTATATAATTCACGAATTTTTTCTTCATCAAATCCAAATATCTTTCCTGATAAGTATCGATAACTTCTTTTATGTCCTTTATTGATAAAAGAGCCAAAGATTTATCATGGTCCTTTGTAACCACCAATTCGCAAAATCCTACGGCGTTCATCGTTTGATATAAATTTCCTTCAATTCTCTTTTCAAATTTCGAATGAGGCAAAAAGGCGGGAAATTTATTGGGAATGGCAATGGTCGTCCAGTTTTCGGGAATTTTTCCCTTGTAAGATATTTTTTTACCGTGAGAAAAAATTAAGAGAGGCATCTCCTGAGTTTCAATGTTGCAAAAAGGACAAATTTTGGGAGAAATTTTTATCTCCTCCTTCTTCTCTTTTTTGAACGCCTCCGGCTTTTTTCCGCGACCGGTAGCAATCACTACCCAATCTTTTGAAATCAAATCTAAACGAAGTTCGGATGGAAATTTTAGGTTTGGTTTTTTAGCCATAGATACCCCTTACTAGGTTTAATCTAATTTTAATTAAATCTAAAGCCATTTTTATTATGCTTTTAAACTTGACCTTGCTTTCTAAATCGTTCTTCCAATAAACCGGTATTTCTTTGATTTTGTATCCTGATAATTTCCCGGTAATAAGAATCTCGGGGTCAAAAGCAAAGCGGTCGATTTTGCATTTGGGGAAAATGTCTTCCGCCGTTTTTTTAGTGAAACACTTAAATCCGCACTGGGTGTCTTCAATTCCCCAAAGATCAATAATTATTTTTCTATACAACTTGAAGCCTTCTCCCAAAATTATATGCCTCAGCCAAGGCTGAGGAGGATTTAAAACTGCGCCCTTTACGTCTCTGGAACCAATCACTATATCATAACCCTCTTTAAAATATGGCCACATTTTTTCTATTTGGTTAATTGAAGTGGAATTGTCGGCATCAGTAAAAATCCTCAAATCTCCTTTTGCCTCTAACATGCCAAATCTAACAGCATAACCTTTACCTTGATTTTTTTTATAGCCAGTAACCTTAAGATTTTTAATTTGCGAAGTTAAGTTCTGGGCTACTTCAACCGTCTTATCTTTTGAGCCATCATTCACCACTAAAATCTCGTAATCATAATTCTGCCCTCTTAAATATTTATCAATCTCTCCTAATGTTTTGGGAAGACGTTTTTCTTCATTATAAGCAGGAATGATAACCGAGAGATGCATATTAAATTATTTTACCACAGTTAAAATCTTTGCTCCATCCTTTATAACAGCGATTGTGCGCTCGAAGTGGCAAGATAAAGAATTATCAATAGTTTTAAAACCGTGACCATCTTTTGATTTTTTTATTTTCCAATCGCCTGTTGTAATCATTGGCTCCAAACACAAAACCATCCCTTCTTTTATTTCGGGACCCGTATGTCTTTTTCCATAATTTAAAATTTGAGGTTCCTCGTGAATCTTTTTCCCTATACCATGGCCGCAAAGCTCCCGAACAATGTTAAACCCTTGTGGTTCAACATATCTCTGGATGGCATTGCCAATATCGCCAATTGTGTTGCCCGGCCTTATTTTTTTTATCCCTCTTTTTAAAGCTTTTTTTGTCACCCGAATTAATCTTAAAACTTCGGGCGCCACTTTCCCAACGGGTAAGGTAACTGCCATATCGGTGTGATATCCTTTATAATAAAGTCCCAAATCAAGAGAAATGATATCTCCTTCAATTATCACTCGGCTTGAGGGCACGGCATGAACAATTTCTTCATTAATTGAAGTACAAAGACAAGCAGGAAAATCTTCATATCCCTTAAACGAACATTTTCCTCCGGATTTTAAAATCAGGCTCTCTGCGAGCCTGTCCAATGTTTTGGTAGTAATTCCCGGCCTTACCTGTTTTTCCAACTCTTTCATAATTTTTGCCAGAATCTTCCCACCTTCAGCCATTATCTCAATTTGCTCAAGACTTTTAATTATGATCATCTGATAGCTTTCAAAATATCTTTAAAAACACCGGCCACTGATTGTTCTCCGTTTATTTTTCTTACCCTAATCCCCTTTTTCCTAAAAAATTCGAGCACGGGGAAAGTTTCTTCTTGGTATCGTTTTAATCTTGTTTTAACAACCTTCGGATCGTCATCTTTCCGGCGCATTAATCTGGAACCATCTAGGGGACATTTTGTAAGTTTTTCGGTTTCTTTTGTGTAAAGGATTGAATGTGTTGTTAATTCGCATTCTCTCCGGTGGGCATTTCGCCAAATCGCTGCCTCCGGACTTACCGTGAGAGCGAGCATTACAATATTTTTTTTCTCATAGAGTTTTTTTAAAAGAGGTATGAGCCTTTCTGCTTCCACCGTATTCCTGGGAGAACCGGATATTACGACTCCTTTTCCCTCTTTAGCCAATTCTTCAAGTTTTTTCTTTGTAAAATAGAATACAAAACGTCCGTCCCACAAAAGTCCCTTACGACGTATCTCTCTTTGTTTTTCAAAAAAATATTTTCCCCCTTCTATTTCTACAAATTCTCCCTTTTTTGCCTCGTCTATAATCCTACCGATAATGCTGCTTGTTTCCCATTGGAAAAAACCAAATTTATTTGCCAATAATTCAGCTTGGGTCCCCTTTCCGGAACCCGGCGATCCTAAAACGATTATTGCCTTTGGTTTGCTTTTAGAACGTTTCATATTCCCGCATTTGCAATTGGGCTTTGATCTGACGCATTACATCCAAAACTACAGAAACTACGATTAATAAAGCGGTTCCGCCGATTAAAAACCGAAAAACCATAACTCCGGTTATCCCTCCAATAATTGAAGGCATGACAGCGATTGCGCCCAAAAATAAAGCTCCAACCAGTAATACCCTATTTAGAATATAATACATAAAATTGGCAGTGCTTTCTCCAGGTCTGATACCCGGAATAAATCCGCCCATTTTTTGCAAATTACTTGAAATGGCTTTGGGATCAAAAGTAACGGCGGTATAAAAATAAGTAAAAAGAACGACTAGAAGAAAATATAAAATGCCGTAAAACCACATATTCTGAAAGGCTCTGCCTATGCCTTGAGCAATTGTGCCGACAATTCCGCCGGCCCCTCCCAAAAAATTAGCAATCATACCGGGAAAAAGCATAATTGATAAAGCAAAAATAATGGGAATTACTCCGGCCGGGTTAATGTTTAATGGTAAATAAGTAGACGCTCCCCCGTACATTTTGGTGCCTCTTACTCTTTTGGCGTAAGAAACCGGGATATTGCGACGGCCCTCATTAATTAAAACCACGCCAGCTATAATAATCAAAGCCATACCGAAGAAAAATAAATAAGAAGGAATCTGGGCGGGGTCCCAAGTAAGCAGCATCTGCCTGATACTATTTGGAATATCGGCAACAATTCCGGCAAAAATTAATAACGATACGCCGTTGCCAATCCCTTTTTCTGAAATTAGTTCTCCTAACCACATCAAAAAAACGGTTCCGGCAGTAATAGTTAAAATCGAAGTGATAATTAACTCGGGGGAGAGCGCCTCAATTATTCCCTGACGCTGAAAAACACTAAGCATGGCATAACCCTGGAGAAATCCCAGTGGGACAGTCAAAATTCTTCCGTATTGGTTAAATTTTTTCTTTCCTTGCTCCCCTTCTTCTTTATACATTCTTTCCAAGGCCGGAAATATCATTGTTAACAATTGCATAATAATGACACCGGTAATATAAGGACCCAGCCCCAACATGACAATTGAAAGATTGTCCAAAGCTCCTCCGGTAAACAAATTTAAAAGGCCGAAAATTTGATTGGCTTCAAAAAATTCTCGCATTTTTTCGGCTGAAATCCCCGGGACGGGAATATTTGCCATTAATCTAAAAATGGCGAAAATTCCAAGAATAAAAAGGATTTTATTTCTTAAATCAGAAATTTTAAATATTTGAATGATTTTTTTTAACCAATCCATATGCCAAGTTTTTTATCTTATAAAAAACGCAGGTGGAGATGAAATTTATTTCATTGACTTATTTTACCGCCGGCTTTTTCAATTTTTTCTTTTGCTTGTTTTGAAACTTCACAGCCCTCAACGGTCAAACTTTTATTTATTTTCCCTCTGCCCAAAATTTTAACTTTTGGTGTTCTTCCTAATATTTTACGGACTAAACGCTTTTCCAGCAATATCTCAGGATTAATTTTTTCTCCTGAATTAAATTTGTTTTCTAAGATTTCCAAATTCAAAACCGCAATTTTTGACTTTTGTCTTTTGGTTTTTGATTTAAAGCGGTATCCTCTTAATTTCGGATATCTTTTAATTAATTCTCGAATTATCGGCTGGAATCTTCCTCCGGATCGTGCTTTTTGTCCTCTCATTCCGCGACCACAATAAGTTCCTCTTTTTCCTCCCCGGCCAACGCACTTTGATTTCTTGGGCTTATGAATTGATTTTAGTTCGTGTAATTGCATATAAACGAAGAAACAAATCTCTTCTTAACCTTCGCTCGGCTTTGCCTCGCTCGGTGTGGGATTTTTTAATTTTAGTTTTTTAAAGGCATCTATGGTAGCTCGAGCGTTATTAAGTTTGTTTCCGGTTCTGCCCAACACTTTAGATGAGATATTTTTTATCCCCGCTAAAGTGCAGATAACTCTGACCACTCCGCCTGCCACTAAACCCCTTCCCTTTCTTTGGGGTTTTAAAATGACTTTAGCTGCCCCGAATTTAGCGTAAACTTCATGGGGAATTGTGTCTCCTTTTATGGGAACTGCAATTAAATTTTTCTTGGCCAATCTTGTAGCTTTTTCTACTGCTTGGGCTACGTCTAATCCCTTTGACACCCCAACCCCCACTTTTCCTTGTTTATTTCCAACAATAACTACTGCCCTAAACCTAAGACGTTTTCCGCCGGCCGTAACTCGCGTCACTCTCGCCAAATCCAAAAGCTTGGATTCAAACTCGTCTCTAACTTCTCTGTTTCTTGAAAAAGGAGACCTTCTATATTCATTTTTTTGAATGTTTTCTTTAATCATATACCGAGTTCCCATTTATGGGAACGAATCGAAGAATATTCATTCTTCACCTACCCGAGTCGCAACGAAGAGTAGGTGAAGAAGAGCGCGAAGAAAGTAAACTTTCTTCTTCCCCCTTCGCTGTCGCTGGGGAGCGCGAAGTTCTCTTCGCCCCGAAATCATTAATTTTAAAACTTCAGCCCTCCTTCTCTTGCCCCTTCGGCAACAGCTCTAACTCTGCCATGATATTTGTATCCTCCCCTATCAAAAACAACTCTTTCAATTTTTAAATCTTTAGCCTTTTTTGCAATTAACTTCCCTATTTCTTTAGCTTTATTAATTTTGGTTCCGCGATTTTTTTTAAACTCCCGAGCCGTAGCGAAGGGGCGAAAAGAAGATTTATCTTCTTTAAGCTCTAAATCGCTGCTAACTACAATAGTTTTAGCTTTTTCGTCGTTGATCAATTGGGCGTAAATATGCTTTTCTGACCTAAAAACGCAAAGCCGGGGCTTGTCAGCTGTTCCAAAAACTTTTGCTCTAATTCTTTTGTGGCGTCTGTGTCTTTTTTCTTGTTTTTCTAACATATTATTTGCCGCCAGTCGTAACCACTTTCTTTCCGACTTTTCGTCTAATTATTTCTCCCACATACTTTATTCCTTTCCCTTTATAAGGTTCGGCCGGCTTTACTTTTCTTATAATTGAGGCGAATTGGCCAACTAATTCTTTATCAATTCCGGAAACAGTAATAATGTTTTTATCCACTAAAATTTTTATCCCTTTCGGAATTCTTAATTTTACCGAATGACTAAAACCAACGTATAACACAAGTTCTTCTCCGGAAACCTCCCCCTTAAACCCAATTCCTTCAATTTCTAACTTTTTTTCAAAGCCGGCAGTAACTCCTTCAATCATATTAGCAACCAGCGTTCTAGTTAATCCCCAAAGGGCTTTTATTTCTTTCAATTTTTCTTTTTCCTGTCGAGGCAAGACTAAAATTTTATCATCTTTTGTTTCAATCTTAATTTCGGGTCGAAATTCTTTTGAAATTTCGCCTTGGGAACCCTTAACTATTACTTTACTACCTTCAATTTTAACATCCACACCCTGGGGTATTAATATGGGTTTTTTGCCTACTCTGGACATATCTTTTACCCTTCACTTTTTATTTAAAAGTGAGAGGGTTTACCATACTTCACAAATTACTTCTCCTCCTATTTTTCGCTTTCTTGCTTCTTTGTTCGTCATCAGGCCTCCTCCTTTTGAGGTAGATATTATTGCCATTCCGTAACCATCTTTAACCTTTTTTATTTGAGTTGAATCAAAGTAAATCCTTTGGCCGGGCTTCGAAACTCTCTTTAACCCCAAAATTGCCGGGGTTTTATCATGGTATTTTAAAACAATCTCAATGGTTCTTTTTGTTTTCCTGCCTTTTTTCTCAACTTTTTCAATAAAACCATTCTCTTCTAAAATTTTAGCAATTTCATATTTTAAATTAGAAAATGGCACTTCAACCGTTAAATGGCTAACGGCCTGAGCGTTTTTTATTCTATTTAACATATCGGCTATTGGATCAGTCATGTACCGAGCTTCCATTTATGGAAGCGAAGGTGAAGAAGAGGATGAAGTCCTCTTCGCCTGTTTTTTACCAGCTACTTTTCTTAACTCCGGGTATTAATCCTTGATTTGCCATTTCTCGAAAACAAATACGGCAAAGTCCAAATTTTCTCATATATCCTCTTTTTCTTCCACACTTAAAACAGCGCCTGACTACTCGACTTTTAAATTTTGGTTTCTTTTTTGATTTTGCTATCTGCGCTTCTGTGGCCATATTTCTAAAGTTTTATGGGAAATCCCAACAATTTAAATAACTCCAACGCTTCTTCTTTGCTTTTTGCCGTAGTAACAATAGTTATTTCTAAACCAAAAATGTTTCTTGCTTTTTCTGGTAAAATTTCAGGAAAAGCAATATGCTCTTTAATAGCGATGGTCAAATTGCCTTGTTTGTCAATAGATTCAGAAGGAACCCCATTAAAATCTCTTGTTCGGGGAAGAGTAATATGAATGAGTCTTTCTAAAAAATCCGTCATTTTCTTGCCCCTTAAATTAACCTTAGCTCCAATTGGCATCCCTTCGCGAATTTTAAAACTTGAAATTGCTTTTTTTGCGTATGTTTTAACGGCTCTCTGTCCGCAAATTAAACTAAAATCCTCCAGAATGGAATCGACAATCTTTTTTTGTTCCTCATTTGTTTTGCCGGCCACCTCTCTGCCATAACCGGTATTGACCACCACTTTTTCTATTCTGGGCACGGCCATAGCATTTCGATACCCAAATTTTTCTTGCATGGCAGGCACTACTTCTTGTTTATATTTTTCTTGTAATCTCATCATAAACCGAGCTTTCGCGCAGCGAAAGCGAAGGTAAAGAAGAGAACGAAGTTCTCTTCTCCTTAATAATTATGTTTCTTGCCCGCATTTCTTGCATATTCTAAACTTCTTCTTTTCCACTATTTTGTATCCTCCTCTGGTTGGCTTTCCGCATTTAGAACAAACCAGTTTTACATTAGAAACAGAAACGGAACCGGGCAAGGTGATAATTTGTCCTTTTTCTCCCGATTTTTTTGGTTTGCGGTGTTTTTTTCTTAAATTAACTCCTTCTACCATTACTCTATTTTCTTTCGGGAAAACCTGCAAAACTTTACCCTTTTTCCCTCGGTCTTTCCCAGAAATTACCAAAACCATGTCGCCTTTTTTTATTTTCATATAATAACAAGTTTTTTAGAATAAAAAACGAAGTCGGAAATGAAAAATTTATTTTTCATTGACTTTAGACCAATTCTTCTGCTAAATTTGCTATTTTATCGAAACCTTTTTCTTTAATTTCTCTTGGCAGGGGGCCAATAACTCTTCCTCCTTTTGGATCTTTAGTTTTCTCTTCTAAAATTACGGCCGCATTGTCATCGAATCGAATATAGGTGCCGTCTGCTCTGCGAAAATTCTTTTTTTGACGAACTATTACCGCTCTGACAACATCGTGTTTTTTAACGATTCTTCTCGGTTCAGCTTCTTTAACGGTAGCCACAATAACATCGCCAATTTGAGCAAAGTGCTTCTTTGTGCCGCCCAAAACATGAAAGCATTGAATAATCTTTGCTCCGGTATTATCTACAACTTTTAACATTGTCCGTGGCTGAATCATAAACCGAGCTTCCATTCATAATTTATTTATATTATATGAGGAAGCGAAGGTAAAGATGAGAACAAAGTTCTCATCGCCCTTTAATTAAATCTTTTTTATTACTCTCCATTTTTTATCTTTTGATATCGGTCTGCATTCCTCAATTACAACTCTATCACCCACTTTATACTCTTCTCCTTCTTCAATGTGGGCTTTGTAATTTTTGTGGACCTTAAATCTTCTTTTATATTTGGGATGTTCTTTAAGCCGTTCAATCTCAACTACGACCGTCTTTTGCATTTTATTTGAAATAATTGTTCCCGCTAATTGTTTTTTAGACATACGATTATTCTTGAGGCGAAGAAGGAAACTTCTTCGACTCCGCTCCGCTACCGCGGAGCTCGGTTAACAAAGTTAATATTTGAGCGATTTCTTTTTTAACCTTGCGGATTTCTCTGACGTTTTTCACTTTCCCTGCCGCCAAACCAAACCTTAGCTGTTTTAATTTTTCTCGATCATCTATCAGAATCTTCTGAATTTCTCCTTTTGGTTTTTTGCGCAATTCGTCAATCATCAAGTTTTTACGAAGTAAAAACGCAGATCAAGATGAAGGCAAGCCCGAAGGGGAAAACTTCATCGCCTAATAAATTTTGTCTTTATCGGTAACTTGTCCGCAGCTTTTTCAAAAGCCTCTTGGGCTATTTCTTCTTTTATTCCATCTAATTCAAAAATAATTCTGCCTGGTTTTATCGGAAAAGCGTAATGGTCTACGCTTCCCTTCCCTCCTCCCATTGGAACTTCTGTCCCTTTTTTTGTCACCGGTTTGTCAGGAAAAATTCTAATCCAAAGCTTTCCTCCTTTTTTAAGATACCTGAGAATAGCGCGACGGCTGGCCTCAATTTGTCTTGCCGAAATCCAACGGGTGTTTAAAGACATTAAACCAAAAGAGCCAAAAGCCAGCGCAGTCCCCCGAAATTCTTGTCCTTTTGACCTTCCTTTTCGCCATTTTCGGTGTTTAACTTTTTTGGGCATTAAAATTGCCATGGTTTTTAATCAAATTTTTCTCCTTTATATATCCAAACCTTTATTCCCGTTGTTCCATAGGTACAATAAGCTGTATCTTCGGCAAAATCAATATCAGCTCTTAAAGTTTGGCGCGGCAATCTCCCTTTTTGCAACCATTCTCGTCTGGCAATTTCTTTCCCATCCAATCTGCCGGCTATCTCAACCCTCGCTCCTTTTACTTGTCTGGAAGACATAATTTTATCTAAAGATTGTTTTAAAACCCTTCTGAACCGAACTCTTTTCCCAATTTGTTGCGAAATATATTGAGCGACTAACATTGCCGAAGACCAAACATCTTTAATCTCTTTGATTTCAACTCTAACTTCTTTTCGGAGTTCCTTGTTTTTTTTAAGGATCTTGGTTTCCAATTCTTTTTTTAATTCTTCAACTCCGCTCCCCCCCCGACCAATAATCAAACCGGGTCTCGCACTGGAAATAATTATATTTAATTTGCCGGGGAATCTTTCAATTTCAATTTTTTCTACCCCCAATTTACCAATTTTCTTTTTGAGAAACTCTCTAATTTTAAAATCCTCCTCTAAGTATTCGGAGAGCTTTTTTTTATCTAACCAGCGGGAACCCCAATCAGTTAATCTTCTCAATCTATATGCTTTTGGGTGAACTTTATGCGTCATATACCGAGCTTTCGCGTAGCGAGGGCGAAGTCGAAGAAGATTCCTTCTTCTCCACCTCAGCTGAAGCTTCGGTAGGTGAAGAAGAGAATGGAATTCTCTTCGCCTCTTAAAAGGCTTTTCGTCTAAAAATACGCTTGATTCCTCCTTTTTCGATTTTTGGCTTAGTCATCTCAATCTCTGGTTTAGGTTTGGGCTTTTCCGGCTTAACAATTCTTTCTTTAGGTTCTTCAACAGGAACTTTCTCAACCATCGCCTTTGGCCTTTTAATTTTTTTAACTTTTTTCTTGGTTTTTATTTTTTCATCAAGAATAATTGTAATATGGGAAGTTTTCTTCTGAATCTCGTATGTCTGCCCACGGGCCCGCGGTCTCCATCTCTTCAATTTCGGTCCTTCGTCTACGGTAATTTTAGAAATATATAAATTATTTGCATCCAATTGAAAATTATTTTGAGCGTTGGCAACGGCTTGATTTAAAAGTTTCAATAAAGGTGTCGCTGATTTTTTTACAATAAAACTCAAAGTGGTTTGCGCATCTTTGACCATCTTTCCTCTAATTAAGTCCGCTAACAAACGGACTTTTCTAGGAGCTATTCTTAAATAATTTAATTTTGCTGTTACTGACATGTCATTTTTCAGTTGCTTTTATTTTTTCGGTTTCTTTCTCGGCTACCTTTGTTTCCAATTCCCTCTGCATTCTGCCGCCATGCCGTCCAAATTTAGTTGTCGGAGCAAATTCGCCAAGTTTATGACCAACCATATTTTCTGTCGCTTTTACTGTGATAAATTCTTTTCCATTATGAACAGCGAAGGTGAAACCAATCATTTCAGGCGTAATAGTTGACCTTCTTGACCAGGTTTTAATAACCTCTTTTCCGCCTGGCTTTAAATTCTTTATCTTCTTTAATAATTTCTCGTCCACAAAGGGACCTTTCTTTAAACTTCTTGACATATTATTATTTCTTTTTCTTATGTCACCGAGTTCCGCCACAGCGGAACGAAGAGAGAAAAGAGATTTATCTCTTTGATCTTCTCTGTATAATCAATTTATCTGTCCATTTCTTTTTTCTGGTCTTAACTCCAAGCGCCGGCTTACCCCAGGGAGTTTTGGGATGTTTCAAACCAATTGGAGTTCTGCCTTCTCCTCCACCATGAGGATGGTCAGGAGGATTCATAGCTGATCCCCTCACTGTTGGTCTTATACCTTTAAGTCGTGCTCTGCCTGCTTTTCCTATTTCAATAAATTTGTGCTCGGGAAAAGAAACTTGACCTACTGAAGCGTAACAATCACCGAAAATTTTTCTTACCTCAGAAGAAGGAAAAACCAAATGAGTATACTTTCCTTCCTGAGCTATAATCCTGGCTGAAGTTCCTGCTCCTCTTGCTAATTTTCCCCCTCTGTCGCGTTCAATTTCAATATTATAAACCTGTGTTCCTACCGGAATATTTTTTAATTTCATTCTATTCCCTGTTTTTATTTCGGTCTTTTCCGCGCAAATTATAGCATCTCCAACTTTTAATTCCTGGGGACAAATTTGATATCTTTTTTCCCCGTCTTCGTATTCTAAAAGACAGATAAAAGAAGTTCGATTAGGATCATATTCAACTGCTATTACTTTGGCCGGCATATTTATTTTTTCTTCGCCAAAATCAATAATTCTATAAAGGCGCTTAACGCCGCCCCCCTGATGACGAACGGTAATTCTGCCGGAGCGAGCCCGACCAGCTCTTTTTTTAAAAGACAAAAGCAACCTTTTTTCGGGCTCCTTCTTCGTTAATATACTTTTTCGTTTTTGAGTTTTGATCATTTTCATTAGGATTTGTTTAGAAATTAGAAATTATCGAGGTAACACTTCGATCTTCTGTCCTTTTTTTATTTTAACAATCGCTTTTTTATACCCGGGCTTTATCCCTAGAATTTTACCCAATCTTCTTTTCTTTTTATGAACATTAATAATCTTTACCGAAACAACATCAACCCCATAAGCATTTTCTACTGCTCTTTTTATTTCTGTTTTATTGGTTCTGGGGAAAATCCTGAAAGCATATTGATTCTTTTCTGCTAAGTCAGTGGCTTTCTCGGTAATATGGGGAATTTTTAAAATCCGATAACTCTGACCAATCTTTGTTTCTTTTTTGATTTTGGAAACTTCCGTTTCTATTGGTTTTGCTTGTTTTGCCTCTTTCTTTTCTTCTTTTATCGAGCTTTCGCGTAGCGATGGCGAAGATGAAGAAGAAGATTTATCCTCTTCGACTGCTCTTTCCCTTTTTTTCTTTTTAAAAACATCTAAAATCTTCATATACTAAGCTTCCCATGGAAGCGAAGGTTAAGAAGAGGACTTCGTCCTCTTCGCCTATTTTAAAAAGGTTTCTTTTGCTACTTTAATTGCTTCTTTTGACATAATTAAATATTTGAAAGAAAGCAGATTCAAAACATTTAAATCTTTAGCCTGAACAACTTTAACTCCAGGAATGTTTCTAACGGCTAAAATTATATTTTTATCCATTCCGGGAAGGACGATCAAAGAGCTTTTTTCTTTGCCGGGAAGTTTTTTTAAAATTCCTGAAATTTCTTTTGTTTTGGATTTCTCCAATTTTATCTTGTCTAAAAGAATTAATAAATTGTTCTTAACTTTTGCCGATAAAACCATGAACAGGGCTTTTCTCTTTATTTTCTTATTTACTTTTTTCTTAAAAACCCTATCTTTGGTTGGTCCAAAAGTTACGCCGCCTCCTCGCCATAAAGGTGAACGTCGTGAACCGTGTCTGGCCCGACCCGTTCCCTTTTGACGCCAAGGTTTTCTACCGCCTCCCCTAACTTCTCCTCTGTCTTTTGTGTGAGCTATTACCCTCCTTTGATTTGCCATTTGCGAAACTGCTACCTGATGAACCAAATCAGGATTAACAGAAACATCAAAGATTTCCTTGGGTAGCAAGGTTGTTCCTACTTTTTCTCCTTCTTGATTATAAACATCGACTTTCATATACCGAGCTTCTATTTCATAGAAGCGAATCGAAGAAGATTCCTTCTTTTCTACCCTTTGTTGCGACTCGGGTAGGTGAAGAAGAGTACAAAGCACTCTTCGCCCTTTAACCTTGAATCTCTAATAAACTCCCATTCGGCCCGGGCAAGGCACCTTTAATCGCTAATAGATTGTTCTCTTTATCAATCTTAACAATTTCTAAATTTTTAATTGTTGCTCTTCCATGACCCATGCGGCCTGGCATTTTTTTCCCTTTTATAACTCTTTCTGGAAAAGAGGTTCCAACAGATCCTAAGGTTCGATGTTCGTGTTTTGTCCCATGGGTAGCTGATGCTCTTCCTTTAAATCCCCATCTTTTTACAGCTCCCTGAAAACCTTTTCCTTTGGAAATCCCTGAAACTTTTACTTTGTCTCCTTCTTGGAAAATAGAAACATCAATTACCGAGTCCCGCGAAGCGGGATGAAGGTGGAAAAGAGACGAAGTCTCTTCGACTGCCGAGTCCGCTTTAGCGGACGAAGGTGTCAAAGAGGATTTATCCTCTTCGACAATTCTGGATTCTCTGAGATATTTAAACTCTTTTCCTTTTTCCGTTTTTTTTATTTTTCTTGTTTTTTTGACAAATCCAACCTGAAAGGCTTCATAGCCATTTTTATCTTTTTTCTTAATCTGAGTAATATAACATGGACCCGCTTCAACTAAAGTTATCGGAATAACTTTTCCTTTTTCGTCAAAAACTTGCGACATTCCTAATTTTTTACCTAAAATAAATTTCATATACCGAGCTTCTATTTTATAGAAGCGAAGGTAAACAAATAAAAAATGTCGGGAATAATCCGACATTAACAGATTATTTCCCTGATTAATTTTACCAGATTGAAGATGATTTGAAAAGATAACTCATAATATTAAAAATTCGTATATCCGTATATTCGTAAAAAATTCGTTATTCGCTGATTTTTACATTTTGATTTCAATGTCAACGCCAGCTGGCAAATTTAAATTCATTAAAGCATCAATTACTTTTTGGTTGGGATTTAATATATCAATTAATCTTTTATGAACTCTCATCTCAAACTGCTCTCTCGCATCTTTATGGATAAAAGAAGACCTGTTCACGGTGTATTTATGAGTCTCTGTGGGCAAAGGCACGGGACCCGACACTTCGGCCCCATACCTCAAAGCTACCTCGCTAATTTGACGAGCAGAATTATCAATCACTTTGTGGTCAAAAGCTCGTAGTTTAATTCTAATCTTTGGTTTAATTTCTTCTTCGGTTGCAACAATTTTCTTTTTTGGCATCTTATTCAAAGAGGACTTCGTCCTCTTTTCCACCTCAGCTGAGGCTTTGGTAAATGAACTCTCATTTAACAATTTTCGTAACCACTCCGGCTCCAACAGTTTTTCCTCCCTCTCTAATGGCAAACCTTTGCTTTTCTTCCATAGCAATGGGGGCTAATAATTTCACCTTCAAATTAACGGTGTCCCCCGGCATAACCATTTCCGTACCCTCCGGCAAGGTTATTTCGCCCGTTACATCTGTGGTTCTAAAATAAAGCTGGGGTTTATACCCGGTAAAGAAAGGAGTGTGGCGGCCGCCTTCTTCTTTGGTTAAAATATAAACTTCACTTTCAAATTCGGTATGGGGAGTTATAGAGCCCGGCTTGGCTAAAACTTGCCCCCTCTCAACATCTTCTTTTTTCAATCCTCTAAGCAAAATACCAACATTATCTCCGGCCCTTCCTTCGTCCAGTATTTTGTTAAACATTTCAATGCTGATAGCAATTGTTTTTGTTGTTGGTTTAATTCCAACCAATTCTACTTCTTCATTTTGGCGAACTACCCCTCGTTCAATACGTCCCGTAGCAACGGTTCCTCTTCCGGCAATAGAAAAGACATCTTCAATAGCCATTAAGAAAGGTTTGTCTATTTCTCTGGCGGGCTCAGGGATATGTTCATCTACTGCTTTAATTAATTCTAAAATGGGTCTGGCCGCCTCATCCTTAATAGAGCTTATCTCTAACGCTTTTAAAGCAGATCCTTTGATTATTGGAATTTCATCTCCCGGAAAGCCGTATTTTTTTAATAATTCTCTTACTTCAGACTCAACCAAAGTAATAATCTCCGGGTCATCGACTGCGTCACATTTGTTTAGGAATACAACAATTGATGGCAATCCGACCTGACGGGCCAAAAGAATATGCTCTCTTGTTTGAGGCATGGGCCCATCAGGAGCTGAAACAACTAAAATTGCTCCGTCCATTTGGGCGGCACCCGTAATCATGTTCTTAATGTAGTCAGCGTGACCAGGGCAATCAATTAGAGCATAGTGGCGATTTTCTGACTCAAATTCAACATGGCTAACATTAATAGTTAAACCGCGAGCTTTTTCTTCCGGCGCAGCGTTTAAATCGTCGACTCCTTTTTCTGAGGCCTTCAAGCCTTTTAATTTTGAGGCCTTCAGAATAGCTGCGGTAACGGTTGTTTTACCATGGGCAACGTGGCCAATGGTACCGATATTAAGGTGAGGCTTCCCCCTCACAAATTTTTCTTTTTCTGCCATAATTTTGGAATCATGAATAATGAATTACAAATCTTAAATAGTTAAATTCTTAATCCATAATTCTTAATTCATAATTCGAATCTAAGTTATATTATTATTTTATTTAACTTTTAAATTTTGTCAATGTTAATATCTGCTTTTACGGACATCTATCTTCTTTTGCCTTCAATGATTTCTTGGGCAATACTCGCGGGGACTTCTTCGTAGCGATCAAATTCCATAGTAAATGTTTCTCTGCCTTCTGTCAACGAGCGAAGCGAAGTTGCGTAACCAAACATTTCTGCTAAAGGTACTTTAGCATCAATTACTTTCATTTGCAACCTGTCTTTTGTTTCTTCAATTCTTCCTCTTCTGGCTGATAAATCTCCAATAACATCGCCAAAAAATTCTGAAGGAATAACAACTTCTAATTTCATAATTGGCTCCAATAACACCGGTTTTGATTTTTTGGCTGCTGCCTGAAAAGCCATGGATCCCGCAATTTTAAAAGCCATTTCCGAAGAATCAACTTCGTGGAAAGAACCGTCATAAAGAGCAGCGGCCAGATCAACCATTGGGTAGCCTGCTACCACGCCCTTATCCATTGCTTCTTTTATGCCTTTTCCAACTGCCGGAATAAATTCTTTAGGAATGATTCCTCCTTTAATTTCGTCGATAAATTCAAATCCCGCGCCTCTTTCTTTCGGTTCCACTCTTAAGAAAACGTGGCCATACTGACCTCGACCGCCAGACTGCCTGATATACTTTCCTTCTGCCTCAGCTGTATCTTTAATGGTTTCTTTATAAGCAACCTGAGGCCTGCCGACGTTCCCTTCAAAACTAAATTCTCTTTTCATTCTGTCGACGATGATTTCCAAATGCAATTCCCCCATTCCGGAAATAATAGTTTCTCCGGTTTCCTGGTCGCTTTTTACTTTAAAAGTGGGGTCCTCTTCAGCCAACTTTTTAAGAGCCGAACCCATTTTTCCCTGGTCGGCTTTGGTTTTGGGCTCAATTTTAATTGAAATTACGGGCTCGGGAAACGTTATTCTTTCCAGAACTATGGGATTTGCTTCGTCGCACAAGGTATTACCGGTGGAAGTATTTTTCAGGCCGACGGTAGCCAGGATATCTCCGGTAAAAGCTTCTTCCAACTCCTGTCTTTCATCGACATGCATTCTTAATATTCTGCCGATTCTTTCTTTCTCTCCGTTAACGGAATTTAAAACATAAGAGCCCCTTTTTAGATAACCCGAATAAACGCGGAAAAAAGTCAGAGTCCCGACATAGGGGTCGGTCATAATTTTGAAAGCCAATGCTGAAAAGGGTTCCTGATCCTGAGATTTTCTTTCGATTTCCTCGCCTGTTTTCGGGTCCGTCCCTTTTATGGGGGGCAAATCAATGGGGCTGGGCAAATAATAAATTATGGAGTCAATAAGCGGCTGGACTCCTATTCTTTTGAAAAGAGAGCCGAACATAACGGGAAACAAGCTGCAGGAGATGACTGCTTTTCTTAAACCTTTTTTCAATTCTTCTTCGGAAAGTTCTTCCCCTGCCAGATATTTTTTCAAGAGCTCATGGTCTTCGGCGGCAATTTTTTCTACTATTTTTTTCCTCCATTCTTTTGCCTGTTCTTTCAAATCTTCCGGAATTTCCTCTTCTTTTATAATTTCTCCTTCCGTCCCTTCAAATTTTAAAGCTTTCATTTTCAATAAATCAATAACGCCCTGGAACTGATCTTCCTTGCCGATGGGCAGCTGAATAGGGATGGCTTCCGGCGTCAGTCTTTTCCAAATAGTGTCTAAATTCATTTCAAAATCCGCACCAACCTTGTCCATTTTATTGATAAAGCAAATCCGGGGAACTTTGAACTGGTCCGCCTGATGCCAGACGGTTTCAGATTGGGACTGAACTCCGGCTCCGCCGTCAAAAACCACGACCGCGCCGTCAAGAACCCTGAGAGACCTCTGCACTTCGGCGGTAAAATCAATGTGGCCGGGAGTATCGATAAGATTTATTTGATGCTCCTGGTTTTGGACCTTCCAATAACAGGTGGTGGCGGCAGCCATAATGGTCATCGCCCTTTCCTGGGATTGGGCCATCCAGTCCAAAGGCGTAGTCCCTTTTTCCAGAGTGCCGATTTTATGGACTTTACCCGTGTAATACAAAATGCAGGTACTTGTTGTCGTTTTACCTGCAGAAATATGAGCGATAATGCCTATATCACGAACGCGTTCAATGGGATAAAGTCTGGGCATAAGTTTTACCAGGCAAAATGAGCAAAGGCGCGATTGGCCTCTGCCATTCTATGAGTATCTTCTTTTTTCTTAACAGCCGATCCCTCGTTGTTCGAAGCTAAAATTAATTCCTCGGCTAGTTTTTCTTTCATTGGTTTTCCTTTTTTTGATTTTGCCGCCTGAATTATCCAACGCATAGCCAAGGTTACCATCCTTTCTCCTTTTACTTCGCGGGGCACCTGATAAGTTGCTCCACCAACCCTTTTTGGTTTTATTTCCAATAAAGGAGAAGCGTTTTTAATTGCCTTTTCAAAAACCTCTAACGGTTCTTTCTTTGTTTTTTCTTTTATAATGTCAAAAGCGCCATAAACAATTTTTCTGGCTATGGTTTTCTTTCCCTTCCTCATTACCTGGTTGATGAGTTTGGCAACCATTACATTATTATAAACGGTATCAGGTTGAAGAATTCTTTTAATTTTTTTCTTGCGAGCCATAAAAATTAATTTTCAATTACTTTTCACGCTTTGCTCCATACTTGCTTCTTTGTTGTTTGCGTCCTTCAACGCCCCCCATGTCTAACACGCCTCTGACAATATGATATCTTATTCCCGACAAGTCCTTTACTCTTCCTCCCCTAAGTAAAACTATCGAGTGTTCTTGCAAATTATGACCTTCGCCCGGAATATAAGCCGTAACCTCCATTCCGTTAGTCAATCTCACTCTGGCTACTTTCCTTAAAGCGGAATTTGGTTTTTTGGGAGTGGTGGTGAAGACCTTTAAACAAACTCCTCTTTTGAATGGAGAAAATGAATCTTTTGGTCGGTTTTTTAAAACGTTGAAATCAAAAGATAAAGCGGGCATCCTGGTGCGCTTCTTAATCTTTTTTCTTCCTTTTTTGATTAATTGATGAATTGTCGGCATATCAAATTTTAATCTAACACACCTTTAATTAAATTACAAGGGGGAAGAAGAAAACAAGTTTTCTTCGCCCCCACCGAAGCTTTGGCTGAGGTAAAAAAGAGGGTTTCCCCCTTTGCCTTCGCTAAAAAAGCTCGGGAGGTTGACCGGTGATTAAATAATAAAGCCACACCACTCCCAAAAATATCCAGCGCAAGGCAAAGAGCATAAAGAAAAGTAAAATAAAAATACCAAATTGATGTAAAAATAATTTAATGTTGGCAAATTTTTCTGGCAAAAAAGTAAAAAGGATGTGAGAACCGTCTAAGGGCGGGATGGGAACTAGATTGAAAATAGCCAGGATGAGATTTAAAATAACAATAATACTAAAAATGGTTAAAATTGAAGCAGGCAAGGGGAAAAATCTAATAGCTAGCCCGAAAATTAAAGCCACCAGAATATTTGCTCCAGGACCAGCTACGGCTACCTTAGCTCCATCCCATTTTGGATCTTTGAAATTATAAGGATTAATTGGAACCGGCTTTGCCCAGCCAAATAAAACAGGACTTCTGAGGATAATCAAAAAAAGCGGCACCAAAACAGACCCAAACAGATCTAAATGTTTTATTGGATTTAAAGTAAGACGACCGGCGTATTTTGCCGTAGGATCGCCCAATAAATTAGCTACGCTGCCGTGAGCAACTTCGTGAATAACGATCGAAAAAATTAAAACGATTAAGAAAAAAATAATGGTCGGATCCATATTTTTTTTATAACATATCAAAAACTATCTTGCAAAAATTAATAAAAAGTTTAAAATAAAAACATATGGCGAATATCTGCGCAATTTGCGGGAAAAAATCTCAAATGGTTTGGAAGCTTAAAAAGCTTAGGGGAAAATACAACCCAACCAAAAAATCAAGAAAGCGACCCAATTTACAATGGGTAACCTTGCCTTCTGGTAAAAGAGTTAAGGCTTGCACTAGGTGCATTAAAACGCTCTCCAAAAGAAAGTAATCTACGGGGTGTAGTATAACGGTAGTACGCTACTTTGGGGTAGTAGTAACCCGAGTTCAATTCTCGGCACCCCGACCAAACCAAAACCGAGCACATAAATTATGTGCTCGGTTTTGGTGGCTCCGCTTTCTAGGAAGTTATTCTCGGAAAAAATTCCAAGTGGGAATCTCAGTCCCAGCCCACGGGCCGAGAATCATTTCAGACTCCCTGTAAGAACTTTTGTACCAGAACTAACTAGAAAGCTTGGAGCCAACTTAATTATAACTCTGACCAAAAAGTGTTGTCAAATACCGAGTCCGCCCAAGGCGGACGAAGGTTAAGAAGAGGACGAAGTTCTCTTCGCCTTCTAAAGATTTAGAATATCGGTGATTTGTTTTATCAAAGAAACGACAACCGGCGGCGGGAGCAAGCTGTAAGAAGCTTCCCCCGCATCATCTAAAACTACCCACGGTCTTTCTTTAATAATTGCTTTGTTTTCTTTCTTGTTCCATTCATAATAGTATTCTGGCGTAATCTCGTAATCATCAACAAAATTTGAAGCCAATTTTTTAGGAATGGAGTTTCTCAAAAGGACTTTCGGAATTCCGTAAAGAGAAAGGGCTTGATTTATTAATTTTTCATCTTTTTTCAATCTCTCTTTAATCGGCTTAATACCGAATGTATCCCCCTCCTTGCGGACCATTTTAATTTCTTTGCATTCCCGAGCGGTAGCGAAGGGGGAAGAAGAAAGCCTGCTTTCTTCGCACTTGGGATTATCGCAAAGCAAATAAAATTCTTTTCTTTTTGCCTCGTATCCTATTTTTGAGGTGGGTAACAATTTTAAGTTTCTGGAAGTTTGGCAAATGGGACAAATTACTCTATATTTTATTCTTTCATCGATTATTTTCTCCGGCACATTAATCAAAACAAAAAAATCTGGATCGTCCCGGTAACCGATTAAATCCCTGAAAAATAAAGCAAAATTTATTTGATCTAAATCCCTGGGGAAACCATCAATAAAAATGGTCTTCTTCTTTCTTTTTCCAATTTCTCTTTTGACTAAAGCCAAAATTAATTCTGTCGGCAAAAGGGTTTTGGTGCTTCTTTTTTCCAGAACGGAGATTAATTCTTTGATTGAAAACCAGCCCCGGTAATCCTTTTCTAAAAATTCAATGAGTTCTTTTCTCTTTTTCTTGTCTTTTAATTCTTTATCAATTTCCCGAATCATATCGCCAATTGAAAAATGATTAATTCTCTCCGGATCAATAATTTCGGAAAACATTTTGGAATAAGTCCCCTTTCCGGAATTCTTTTTACCCAACAGATAAGCAACAAAGGTATTCCCTTTTCTAAAATAGTCTCTTAATTTTTTTATCTCCTTTCCTGCTTTCAGATTAAAATACTTTTCCCTTTCTTTTGGGTTGTTTAAGTCAAAATTTCTCTCTGGTCCTTGAGTTTTGGTTTTAAAAATTGGAAACTGCATAATTTATACCGTCAGAAATTATTTTTATGTCGCCGTCTAAATCTGTTCTGAATATCTTTATACCATATTTCTCCAAGATACCCAAGGTCTCCGGGTGAGGGTGACCGTATCTGTTATTTCTGCCAACAGAAATTACGGCGATTTCCGGTAAAACCTCTTTGATAAACTCTTCTGCAGTTGATGTTTTGCTGCCATGATGACCTACCTTCAAAATATCAGAATCAAGCTGTTGCTTAGCTAAGCTAAGCAACTCCCTCTCCGCTGATTTATATGCGTCGCCGGTAAACAAAAGGGAGATTTCCCCAAAGTCCAACCTTAAAATAATTGAAGTATTATTGATATCTTTAATTGATTTATCTTGCAAATTTTCAAAGGGAAATAAAATTTCAAAATTTGTTTTTGCCGCGGTTATTTTTTGACCGGCTTTTGCTATGAATATCTCAGCTTTTTCTTTCTCAATTAATTCTTGCCATTTCCCAAAGGTACCGGTATCTCTAATAACTCCCGTCCAAAGAATATTTTTAACTTTATAACTTCTTAAAACGTCTAGAAGCCCTGCCAGGTGATCACTCTCTGGATGAGTTAATATTACCAAATCGATTGTCCTGTCCCAAAAGGGCAATTTCTTATTTAGTTTTTCTAAGATAGTGGAGTCTGGCCCGCCATCAATTAAGATTTGATTTCTTTTTGGGGTTTCAATAAATATAGCATCGCCCTGGCCAACGTCAAAGAAAGTTACTTCTAAAAAACGTGTCTTATTTAAATCATAAACGGCAAACCAGGCTAAAACATTAAAGAAAAGCAAAAGCGCTAAAATATAAAAAACAAACTTTTTATTTTGTTCAAGCATTGACTTTCTGAGCTTCCATAGGAAGCAAAGAGGAAGAAGGGCGCGCAGCGCTCTTCGTCCATTTTATCAAAATAAAACCCCGCCGACGAGGCGGGGTGCTCAAAGAGGATAAATCCTCTTTTCGACCTTCGCCCGCCTTAGGCGGGCTTGGTGATTAAAGATTTCCGGAAACCTTCTTCTTCGACTTTAGGCTTTTCCCATAATCCTAAACATTTTCGTTCCGCATTTGGGACAAGTTCCGGTCATTGCCCTTCTCTTTACTCCGCCTTTTCCTTTCATGGCCACTTCTTTTGCGCCTTGTATTTCCTGCTTCTTTTTGCATTTTACGCAGTAACCTTCCATAATATTTTAAAAAAGTTAATTTTCCAAAACCGACCTTTTTACTCAGCTTAATTTAGGTTAAGTTAAGCATAAAATTAAGTCAAGCCCGAAGCCCCTCCTTTAAAAAAGAAGGGGCAAGGGGAAGATGAAGCGTTAGCTTCATCGCCCACCAAGAAACTTATCCCCTTACTTCGCAGATTTCAAAAAATTTTGAAATTTCTTTCTTTATTTTCAAGAGAAAATCTTTGGAATAAGGTTTTATTTTTTCAAACTCAGGATTAATAGTCTTTTGGGGCCAAAAATTTTGTAAATAGTATTTTTTAGCTCCTTTAATCCATTTTGCCATTTCAATTACATCTTCTTTTGTATGAATCGAAGATACAATTGTGCTTCTAAACTCATAATCTACTTTCTCACCTTTTAAAATCTTAATGCTTTTTTCAATATTTTTTAACATTCTCTCGTTCCAACAATCTAACAATCCAACCGTTTGCCCATATTTTTCTTTGGGCGCTTTTATATCCATCGTCAGATAATCAACTAATTTATCATCAATTAATTTTTTTAGCATCTCTGGATTTGAACCATTGGTATCAAGTTTAACGAAATAGCCGAGTTTTTTTATTTTTTTACAAAGCTGAGGTAAATCTTTATTAATAGTCGGCTCTCCGCCGCAAATCACCACTCCTTCAATTAAACTTTTTCTTTCTTTTAAAAATTTAAAAAAATCTTTTTCGGAAATTCTAGGTTGTAATTTAATTCTCTCCGGTAAAACAAGTTCTGGGGAATAACAAAAAGGGCAACGAAAATTGCAACCAATTAAAAAAACGGTGCAAGCTACGCGACCGGGATAGTCAATAAGAGTTGTTTTTTGAAGTCCTCCAATTTGGATCATTTTACCCCTGCTAATTTTGGCAACTTATATTCCTTCCTCTGTCTAAATTCTTCTTGTTTTCCTTCATTCCACTGTTGGACGGGTCTTAAATATCCGACAATCCTTGAATAAACTTCGCAGGGTTGTTTTATGGTGCATTCGGGACAAAAGAAATGCTCTCCTTTCAAATAGCCGTGAGTTGGGCAAATTGAAAAAGTGGGAGTCAAAGTAATATATGGCAGATGGAAATTTTCAAAAACTTTTTTAACCAAATTCTTAACTGTTTGTATATCGTCAATTCGTTCTCCTAAAAAAAGATGGAGCGCGGTGCCGCCGTTATAGAGACATTGTAATTCATCTTGAAGTTTCAGAGCTTCAAAAGGATCGTTAGTATAATTGACGGGAAGATGAGTGGAATTAGTATAATAGGGAACCTTCTTTGTCCCGGCCGTAATAATATTCGGGTATTGTTCTTTGTCTTTGAGGGCCAATCTGTAGGCTGTTGATTCGGCCGGCGTGGCTTCCAGATTATAAATGTTCCCGGTTTCTTCTTGATATTTTACCAACTTTTTTCTCATAAAATCTAAAACTTCCAAAGCAAAATTCCTCCCTCGCCTTGAGGCAATATTGTCGCCAATGAAGTTTAGGAGCGCTTCATTCATGCCAACCAAACCAATAGTGGCAAAATGATTAGCGTAATAGCCTCCTCTGGCTTTTTTAATGTCTGACAAATAAAATCTGGAATAAGGATATAAACCTTTTTCAATAAAATTCTCTATTGTTTTTCTTTTAATTTCCAAGCTTCCTTCAGCCAAATCCATCACCCTCTCCAATTTTTCAAAAAATTCCTTTTTTGTTTTTGAAAGATAGCCAATCCTTGGAAGATTTACTGTTACCACGCCAATACTCCCGGTTTTGCTTCCCGAACCAAACAATCCTCCGCCGCCCCGATTGTAAAGTTCCCTAAGGTCGAGACGAAGTCGACAACACATGCTCCTGACGTCAGAGGGATCCATATCAGAATTTATATAATTAGCAAAATAATTTGTTCCGTATTTGGCTGACGCCTCAAAGATTCCATTAAAAGCAGGCTCATCCCAAGGAAAATCTTTAGTAATATTGATCGTTGGAATGGGAAAGGTAAAAACCCTCCCCTTAGCGTCGCCTTCCAACATCACTTCATAAAATGCTTTGTTAAGCATTTTCATTTCTTCTTCAAAGTCTTTGTATGTCTCCTTTTGGAGTTTTCCGCCAATAATCACCGGCTGTTTGGCAAAAACTGGCGAAGGTTTTAAGTCCAGAGTAATATTAGAAAATGGATTTTGGAAGCCCACTCGAGTCGGCACCGACATATTAAATACAAACTCCTGAAGAGCTTGTTTTGTCTGCTGATAATTTAGATTGTCATATCTGATAAACGGCGCCAATAAAGTGTCAAAATTGGAAACGGCCACCGCTCCGGCTACTTCGCCCTGGAGAGTATAAAGAAAATTCACCAGTTGGCCAAGAACCGACCTAAAATGTTTTGCCGGTTTTGTTTCAACCTTGCCGGGAACTCCACCGAAACCTTTCAATAATAAATCATATAAATCCCAACCGGCGCAGTAAGCGGCCAAACTATCTAAATTATGCAAATGAAAATCTCCGGATTCGTTGGCTTCCCTAATCTCTTGAGGATAAATTTTGTTTAGCCAATATTTTTTTACAATATATGAAACAGCATAATGGTTTAGTCCCTGCAAGGAAAATGCCATGTTGGCATTTTCCTGTACTTCCCAGTCAAGCTTCTCCAAATATTGATCCATTCTTTCTACTGCTTCTTCAGAAATTGTTACTGCTTCCCTAATTCTTCTTCTTTGTTCGCGGTAAAGAATATAAGCTTTGGCGGTTTCCACCAATCCTTCCAGAACCAGAACCTCTTCAACAATGTCTTGAATTTGCTCAACATTGGGAATTTCATCTTTTCTAAATCTTCTGCTTAAAATTTGAGTTACTTTGTCGGAAAGTTTTTTTGACCGGATGCCGTCGCCTTGTCCGGTAGCGGTAATCGCTTTGAAAATTGCATTGGTAATCTTGGATTGGTCAAAATCAACTATTGTTCCGTCTCTTTTTTTAACTTTTGTAATTGTGTTCTTTGACATTTTTAGAGAAAAAATTAGTCGAAGAGCGCTTCACGCTCTTCTTCACCTTCGTTCCCTTCTTTAAAGAGGGGAACTCAGTTAAATATTATTACATTTTATCTCAAACTAAAAGAGAGGTCAAACCTCGTCAGCCCCTCTCAAAACTTCGAGTTTTCCACAAGGGATTATTCCTTTGTCTCTTCGATGGCTCCGTAAGGACAAACCTTTTCCCCGCCGCACTCTTCCAGTTTTTGGGAATCAATAACCTCGGCTTTTCCGTCTTCTTTTAGCTCGGTTCCGCCCGGGCATTCGGTAACGCAAAGTCCGCAGCCAATGCATTTTTCCTTGTTTATGATGAGCATAATTTTGTTTCGGTTATTCTTGCTATTTCTGAGTTTAATGCTCTTAAATGACCTTTATTTAATTTATGGATATCATTCTCTCCGCAAACCCCGGCAATCATTTTGATTTCTTCCGTTGAGTTCTTAATAAAATTGGCAATTTTTTGAGCAGATTCTTCAACGTTTAATTTTTTGCGCAATTCAACGTCTTGGGTAGCAATTCCTTTTGGACATTTTCCAAGGTAACACAATCTACAATAAGTGCAACCCATAGCTATCAATAAAGAAGTGGCGCAAAAAACAGCATCGGCTCCCAGGGCCAGGGCTTTGGCAAAATCGCCGCCATTGTTTAATCCCCCGCCTATCCAAAGTTCCTGCCTTGCTCCAATTTTATCTAAAATTTTTCTGGCTCTTGCTAAAGCTACTAAAGTCGGGGTTCCGACTTCATTTGAAATCACTTCCGGCGCTGCTCCGGTTCCTCCCTCCATTCCATCAATGGCAATAATATCCGGATTGGCTTTAACGGCTAACCCTACATCGTTTTCAATATCTCCGGCAGCTAACTTGATAATAATTGGCACGCCCCCCGTTAAACTTTTTAACCAATTAACTTTTTTTTCCAAATCGTCAATGTTTTTGATATCTAAATGATAAGCTGGGGAGTGAATATCTTTACCAACCGGCACATTTCTAATTTGGGCAATTTCTTCCGTTATCTTTTCTTTGGGAAGCAATCCTCCTTGGCCGGGTTTTGCGCCTTGTCCAATTTTTATTTCAACAGCATCTGCTTTTTTTAAAATTTCTTCCGTAATTCCAAACCTGCCTGTTGAATATTGAATGATAAGCCGTCTAGAAAACTCTCTCTCTTCCGGCAGAACTCCTCCCTCGCCGGTATTTTCCATTGTCCCTGCCATTGTTGAAGCTTTAGCCAAAGCAATCTTTGCCTCCTTTGAAAGTGCGCCAAAACTCATCGCGCCAATTATTATCGGGGTTTCTAAAACAATTGGTTTCTTGCTATTCTTGCCAATGATTGTTTCTGAAGAAATTTCTTCCATAAAATAATCAACCGGCCTTTTTGCTAATTGAGCCGGCACAAAAACCAAATCGTCAAAGCCAAATTTACCGAACTTATTAGATCGGCCGGAAGAAATTGGAATTCTTTTTGTCCTGTCTTGAATTTTCCTAATCCAGTCCTGATCCATGTTAGACCAATAACTCTAATCCTGCTCCCAAAAAACAAAAAAAGGCAAAAATTAGAGTGAATTTAAAAAAATCTATTTTAGCAGCAATTTTAAGCAAAAAACCTAAAGCTAAGAAACCCGCCAAAAAGCTAAAAACTAAAGCCGGCCAGCCCTCCGAAATTAAAGTTGGGTTTTTGATGAATAAAAAACCACTCATAGCCAAAACCGCCGGGGCTGACATCATATAAGAAATCTTTAATATTTCACCGGGATTAAGTTTCCCCAAACTTAAACCAAAAATAGTGGCGCCGGACCGAGACAATCCGGGGATCACCGCCAATCCTTGTAAAATTCCTGCAATCACCGCCAACTTATTAAAATTAATCCCTGATATTTTTTTGGCTTTAGTCAAAGAGGATAAATCCTCTTTTTCACCCTTCGCTGCGACTCGGGTATGATAGTAAGCGGTCAACAACAAGCCAAATCCCGTAACAACTAATAAACTGCTCCCCATCGTTATGCTTTTCACTAAATTATTGTATAAAGAGAAACCAACAACGCCGGAAACTATTGTAGATATCAATAAAAAACGGAGCAGCGCCAGGTCTTTTAATTTTAAAATCTCAAACCAACTTTTTCTAAAGTAAACCAAAACAGCAAAAAAAGTTCCCAAATGTAAAAACAGAGCTATTTCCAAAGGATGAACTTCCTTAATTAAAAACTGGCTGACTATGGCCACCACTCCTTGGCTGGAAATTGGAATCCATTCAAAAATTCCCTGAATAACTCCTAAAATAACGTAATCTAACATATGTTCTTTTTATTAAAATTCAAGATGAGGATCCTTTAAAGATCCAGCTTCTGTTTCTTTTTGTAACGCTATTTGATGGGC
>Ga0210051_1000267_pt1 | contig 45237 bp, 48 predicted proteins | sample CryGey092014_all_FD_185464 | JGI IMG/M metagenome (GOLD analysis project Ga0210051, IMG submission 185464) | Groundwater microbial communities from aquifer - Crystal Geyser CG23_combo_of_CG06-09_8/20/14_all (SPAdes) (version 2) | ecosystem: Environmental > Aquatic > Deep subsurface > Groundwater...
AAGCGTGGCGGGCAAGCGAAACAATCTCGTTTTTAACGACGGGATTGCCACAGGCTTCGCCTTCGCAATGACATCAAAAACCGTCAACCAATTAAGCGAATATCAGTAGGATCTAATATCCAGCATCCAGGATCTATCTTTAAAAATCTTTGATCTAGGATCTAACATCTAGGATCCAGGATCTTTATTTACAACCATAACTTCGATCTTTTTCGTTTTAACCTGGAAAACAAGCAGGATGACCGCGGCAATACTGCACAGAGAAATAACCAGGCAGGCGCCGGTGATGCCCAGCACCGGGATCAATAACGTGCCGCAAAGCGCCGCGCCAAGGAACCCTCCGAAATTATCCGCCCAGCCGACCATCCCAGCTGTTTTCCCGCTGCCGATCGCCGTGGAGCCGTAAACCGACGACGCGTGCGGGAATTCAAAGCCCGCGATGAACCCGATAAGGAAGACCGGGACCATGAAAAAGAACTGTGACAAACCCTGGGGCATTTTTGAAAAAGCGGCTGACGCGAAAATCCATGACAGAAACGGGATCAGCAGGGGGAAAAGAGCCATGCCGCAGCACGCGAAAACAAGCCTGCGCCGGTTCGCTTCCCCGTTTTTCTTCAGGGATCTGAGCGCGACCCACCCTCCCGCGGCAAGCCCGCACATGAACACCGCGGTGATGAAACCTATCATCTGGTAAAGGTATCCGTAAAGGTTCTGGAACAAAAATATAAGCATGATCTCCAGTCCCATCGCGGCGAAGCCGCAGGCGAATATAGCGAAAAGGGCGCTGAACCTCTGCTGCTGCGCCGGCGTTCTCCTGCGTACCAGGATGGTAAAATACCGCATGGCAAGGAAAAGGCCCAGGAGCATAACCGCCCATCCGACCCTGAACCATTCCCCGAGCCTTCTCAATAAAGGGCCCATGCGTGAACCCGAATACGCGTCCCACTCAAGCAGGGAATAGAAATACGAAACAGGCTTGAGGTCCGTGTTTACCCTGGACCAGCGCCATTCTTTCAGGAAATCGTTTATATACCGCACCCTGTCCGGCGGGAAGAAATACGGGAAATGCTCTTCTGAAAAGAACGGCATCCTTACGTTTTTTGACCAGTATCTTTCCTGCAGGACCTTATAATCATCGGTTACGACCCCGGTTTCCTGCGCGCAGAAAAAGTAATTCGAGTATCCCGTGCTCACCTTAACGTCCGCGAACACGCTTGAAAGCGTCCTGTACGCGGAGCTGAAATAGTTGCCGACCTGCCAGGTTATCGCGTCCGCTGTGCTGGCGCCGAAGCAGGCGAATACCCCGCCCTTCTCGAGTATCCCCGCGGCTTCCCTGAAAAATTCCCGCGTGTAATACCTGTTAACCATGGCCGTAGAGGGTTGCGGAAGAGCCAGAAAAACCACGTCATATTTGCGGGAACAGCCTTTCACGTAATGCCTGCCGTCCTCGTGGATATATTTCAATCTGTTATTGTCCTTTATGCCAGGGACCTCGCCCGCGTAGCGGCCCATCGCCTGCATTAGTTTGCTGTCCAGAAAAACGCAGTCAACCGAAATATCCGGGTGAAGCAGCATGAACCCCAGGACCCCCGCAGGCACCTCGCCGATGACAAGCACGCTTCTGGGGTTCGGGTGCTGGAAAAGAACGTAGTTCGCGAGCGGCGCGTCCTCGTATTCATCCGGGAAGGAAAAAAGCAGGTTGCCGTTGCCGAACATGCTGTACTGCCCGAGGAATTTCCCCACGGCTATGTTCTGGTATTTCGTGTCAGCCGTCTCGACAAGCTCTATCCTCCTGTTAAGCGATTCCCAGCGCCTGCGCACGGTTTCTTTTTCAAGGGCGCCGGACGCGACCAGGGAATAAATTGACAGGCCCAGGCACGCGAGCGCGAATACCACGCCTGCCGGCTTTGAGGCGAATTTTATCCTTTTCATTGCCAGGAACCAGACTGAAGCCAGGACACAGGCGAATGCAGCTGAAAGCAGGAGGTACGCCTGGTAATGAAGGGCGAAATAAAAAGTAAAACCGGCGCCGCCGGCAAGGAAACCCAGGGATTCGGACACGTAAAGCTTCGAGATCTCCTCAGCCGTGTTCTCATATTCTTCCTTCGCGCAGTATATCCTGGCGCCAAGCGGAAAAGCTATGCCTGCCAGGAAACAGAAAGGGAACATTACCGCGGCGGAATACAGGACGGTTGTGAAGAACGGGATATACTGGCCCGACGGGACGCCGAGCACTGACCTGGCTGTCCTGATAAGAAAAAGCTGGACAAGCGGGAAGAACGCGCCCACTGTCACCAGGGTTATGAAGAACCTGTACAGCCCTTTGATCTTTTTCACCAGGTACGCTCCAGTAAAAGATCCGGCAGCCACCCACAAGAGCCAGATGCCCAGCACAGCGCCCAGCACAAGTTCGTTACCGTAAAAGACGTTAAGGAATTCCCTGATGGTAACGGACTGCACCAGCGCTGAAACCGCTCCCAGGACGAAAAAGATTATCGGTAACATACCTTTTAACCACGAATTTCCACGGATTCCCACGAATTACAACTAATTAATCACGGAGGCACGGAGAACTCAATTAAAAATTAAAAATGTAAAATTAAAAATGAAGGATTTTTGTTATTTAAAATAGAAACCTTGCTTTTGACTCATAATTCATAACTCATAATTCATAATTGATTTTACACATGGCCCATGACTACTATCGCAGAAGGATCAAAACGCCCCACAGCGCCAGGAGCGCTCCGCATGCCCGCCCCGCTATATCCGACGCCCTTTTAAATTTCAGCAGGTAAGAAGACGCGCCGCCAGCGAGTGTCCCGAACAGCAAGACCGGAGAAAGCATTGTTCCAAGCCCGAAAGCCGCGCCAAAAGCCATACCCTGCAAGCCGTTTTTCGCCTCAAGTATTATCATCGCGAGCGCGCCCATAAGCGGGGCGCAGGGAGAAAGGCCTGTGAGAAATCCCAGGATTATCGTGCCCCTCATCCCCTTTTCGATCGTATGCTCCCGTAAGATCCTGCAGAACGGTGATTGGAAATTTTTTCCAAGGATTATCAATACGCCGAACAGGATAATTATTGCCGCGCCGACCTTATTGATATAAAGACCTATGTTATGCTGGTAAAATCCCCTTAAAAGCATTTTCGCGGCAAAACCCGCGAGAAATCCCAGGATAACGTAGGCGGTAAACCTGGAAACTGAGAACGCGAGGCTTGCCAGAAAACCTTTTTTCCATCCCTTTTCAGCGCCCGCGATATAAGGCAGGATAACCGGCAGGCACACGCCCATGCACGGCCCCCACCCCATTGTTAGACCTGTCAGGAATAATTTTCCGAGTTCGCTTTTCATTGATGCATAACTACCTTTTAACCACGGATTCTCACGGATTAGCACGGATTAAAACTCTGTAAACTTTGTAAACTGTATAAACTATGTAAACTGAATTTGGCTTTTATGCTACTTCCAAACCCCGGGGATCTGGGCTTTGCAGTACTTGCACCTGCCGTTCACTATGTTGTTCGCGCTTATCTGGTATCCGAACCGGTCTATGAGCAGCTTCCCGCAGTTGTGGCAGTACGAGTCCTCAGCCGGATGCCCCGGCACGTTGCCGATATAGCAGTAAAGCACTCCCTGCGATCTCGCGATCTCCACGGCTTTTTCAAGGGCTTCAACCGGGGTAGGCGGAAGGTTCTTGAGCTGGTACTGCGGGTAGAACCTTGAGAAGTGTATGGGAACGTCCGGGCCCAGGTTCTTCACCACCCAGGCGCACATCTCCTTGATCATTTCCGGATCATCGTTCTTCGTGGGAATGACAAGGTTTGTGATCTCCACCCAGACCCCGTTCTTCTTAAGCGCCTTCAGGGTTTCGAGCACGGGCGCGAGGGACGCTGAGGACATTTCTTTGTAATAATCCTCGGAAAAGCCCTTAAGGTCTATGTTCGCCGCGTCCAGATATTTTACGAGTTCTTTCAGCGGTTTCTCGTTTATGTATCCACAGGAGTGATAGACGTTTTTCAGCCCCAATTTTTTAACTTCTATCGCGCACGCAAGCATGTACTCGTAAAAATTCGTCGGCTCGCTGTAAGTGTATGCAACTGACGCGCACTCCGCTTTTTTCGCAAGGCCTGCCGCGGCTTCAGGCGTGAGAAAGAAATTATAAGTTTCCTTCGGGCTCTTCTGGGATATCTCCCAGTTCTGGCAGAATAAGCAGCGCAGGTTGCAGCCGGCTGTCGCTATGGAAAACGAGGCTGTCGCGGGCAGGAAATGGAAGAAAGGTTTTTTCTCAATCGGGTCTATGTGCACCGCGGTGGGATTTGAGAACGCGTTTGTGTAAAGCGTCCCCTTTACGTTCTCCCTGACCCTGCAGAATCCCGTGCCTCCGGGAGGGATAGGGCAGTTCCTCGGGCACAGCTGGCACTGGACGCTGCCTTCGGCAAGCCTCCGGTAATACATCGCCTCGCGCGGGTGGGTCTTGCCCAGCTCCTGCTTCTGCAAGCCCGCTTCCTGGGCGTGGACAACGTGTAACGTGTAAGGTGTAACGTGTAAGGCAAACAACAAAAAAAACAAAATCGCTTTTTTCATTTTTTTCGGCTCCTGCGATCCACTGCGAAAACACAAAATGTCAGCCACGGATATCCACGGATTAAAATATCAGGGCTAAAGCCCTGAGTTACGATAAAATTCCTTGCTTTTGCTCTGACACGTTGATACGTTGACACGTTGACACGCTTTTAAACTAATGACTACAGTTAGTCGCGTTCTGATGTCACTTTTCTGATCAAAACGGAGGCGGCGCTGCCCGCGGCGTAAAGGACCGCCCCTGTGCCCGCTATCCACAGCCACTCGTTCAGGTTGAGCGGCACGGTTTTGAAGATCCTGTTCAGGACAGGGACGTAAACAACCAGGAACTGCAGTATCACGGAGCTTGCCACGGCAAGGACCAGGTACACGTTCGAGAACAGGCCGGTCTTGTACTGCGAGCGTATCATGGCTATCCTGACTATCTCAAAAACCACTATCGCGGTGAACGCCATTGTCCTTGCCTCTTCAACGCCTGAGGATCCCAGCCCCTTGTTGAACAGGAACAGGACGCCGGCGCACACAAGCGCCCCTATCGCAATGATATTCATGACCATGTTGCCTGACACGATACTTTCATCCGGTTTTCTGGGCGGGCGCTTCATTATGCCTTTTTCCGAAGGGTCCATTGCCAGGGCAAGCGCGGGCAGTCCGTCAGTTACAAGGTTCATCCACAGGATCTGTATCGCGGTAAGGGGCGCGATTATCGAGCCGTTTAAATCCCTGAACCCGATAAGCATGGCTATGAACAGGACAAGCACTTCCCCCAGGTTGCAGGAGAGCAGGTAGTTAACGAACTTCTTTATGTTGTCGTATATTATCCTGCCTTCCTCAACTGCGTTCACTATTGAGGTAAAGTTGTCATCCGTCAGTATCATTCCGGACGCTTCCCTTGCCACGTCTGTGCCGCTCAGGCCCATCGCAACGCCTATGTCGGACCTTTTAAGTGCGGGCGCGTCGTTAACCCCGTCCCCTGTCATCGCGACTATGTGCCCCTTTTTCTTAAGCGCCTCCACTATCCTTATCTTGTGCTCCGGGTTCACCCTCGCGTAGATCGAAGTGCCTTCAACGACCGCGTCAAGATCTGTGCCCGCGTCCAGGTCTTTCCCGGTGAGAGCCTTGCCCTGCAGCCCGATCTCCCCTGCTATTGCCTGGGCTGTAACAAGAAAATCCCCGGTTATCATCACTACCTTTATTCCGGCGTCCCCGCACTCCTTTATCGAGTTCAGGACCTCGGGGCGGGGAGGATCTATCATCGCCTGCAGGCCGATGAATACCAGGTCTTTTTCTATCTCATTCTGGTCCTTCGCGTCCTTATCCAATTTCTTATAGGCGAATGCCAGCACCCGCAGGGCTGAACCCGCCAGCTCCAGGTTCTTCCTGAATATTTCTTCGTAGTCATCTTCCGTCATTTCCCTGGCATTGCCGTCCACGGTTATATATTTGCATTTATCCAGGACCATTTCAACAGCGCCCTTTGTAAAAACAAGCTTTTTCGCCCCGGCAAACCCGCGGCCCGCGTTGTCGTGGATAGTGGTCATCATCTTGCGTGAGCTGTCAAATCCTATTTCGCCTGTCCTGGGATACTGGTCTGCCATGCCGGCGTCGTTTATGCCTGCTTTTCTCGCGCTGACAAGAAGCGCGCCTTCAGTGGGGTCGCCTATGAGCTTTTCGTCCTTAAGCACCGAATTGTTATTAAGCGCTCCCGCGAGCAGGAGCGGCTCAAGATCCTTTGGGCTGATCTTCTTTCCGCCCTCAAGGAATTCGCCCTCGGATCTGTACCCGGACCCTGCCACGTCAATGGTCCTGCCGTTATAATATATTTTTTTGACTGTCATTTCGTTGCAGGTAAGCGTGCCGGTCTTGTCAGAGCATATCACGGTGGCGCACCCAAGCGTTTCCACAAGCGGCAGGCGCCTGACAAGCGCGTGGCGCTTTATCATCCTCTGCACGCCTATTGCCAGGCTTATGGTCACAACCGCTGGCAGGCCTTCGGGTATCGCGGCAACCGCAAGGCTGACCCCGATAATTATCATCTCCAGCAGTTTCCCGCCTTTCAGCACCCCTGTAAAAGAAACAAACGCGGATATGAAAATGATCGCCCAGCCAAGCCATCCCGCAAGGGATTGTAATTTTTTCTGCAAAGGCGTTGTTTCTATCACTATGCCCTGGATGAGCCCGGCTATCTTCCCTATCTGCGTGGACATGCCCGTGCCTGTCACAACCGCCCTGGCATGGCCCGCGGTTATTATAGTGCCGGAATACAGCATGTTCTTCCTGTCAGCGATAGGAGTGTCCTCGGCGAGCGGCCCGCTGTTCTTTGAAACAGACAGAGATTCACCTGTGAGCGCGGATTCCTGGGCTTCAAGGTTCATGCCGCTGACAATCCTGGCGTCAGCCGGTATCTTTTCCCCGACCTCAACCAGGATCAGGTCACCGGGAACAAGGCTTGCGGCAGGGACCTCCTTAACCGAATTGTCCCTGACAACCCTGGCTTTCAGGCCTGAGAGTTTTTTCAGCGCCTCTATGGATTTCTCGGCCCTGAACTCCTGCAGGAAACCCAGCACCGCGTTCAGGATGAGGATCACCAGTATCACGATGCTGTCAAGCCATTCGCCAAGCAGCATGGATATTGCTACCGCGGCCATCAGGATATAGATAAAGAAATTGTTGAACTGGGAGAAGAACAGCTTCAGCAAAGACGCCTTTTTCTTTTCCTTCAGCTCATTGGGTCCGAACTCCGCCAGCCTGTCTGCCGCCTCTTTTTCGGTGAGGCCGGAGGCCCGGGTCTTCAGGCCTTCAAGCACCGCTTCCGCTGACATTGAATGTTCTTTATCGGCTGTCATTCCATCCCTTTTCCCGCATTATATTTTGTCTATTTTAAAATTAGAATTATGCAGGCACTGTAACGTAAAATATCCTGGAAAAAGTGATACGACTTTCCCTTCTAAAATAACCTCTTTCCTGACATAATCTTGCCTGTTCTCCATTACTTCGCAAATCGATACTTTCCGGACATTGTCCGGAACCTTAATATAGTGTCTCGGCGCACAACCCGCAAAAACAAATAGACCGAACAAGAATAAAAACTCTTCCGGCATAAACGCGAATTAGAACTTTTACTGATGTTCGCTTAATTGGTTGACGCTTTTTAATGTCATTGCGAGGGCAAAGTCCGTGGCAATCCCGTCGTTAAAAACGAGATTGCTTCGCCCCGATATTCATCGGGGCTCGCAAAGACAGCTGTCAAGGTATTATGCAATATTCAGTAGGTTCGTCAAACGGGGCTAAGGCCCCTACATCATCCCGTCTCCCATTACTCCCATATCCTCCGGTTCCATCAAATCTTCTTCTTTCTCCATTATCATTTCCTCGTCAGATTTCATCTCCTTCGTTTCTTTCGTCTTCATGGATTCCATTTTAAGAGCTTTTTCAGATCCCATTTCATCCATAAAATCCGAAACCCAGAATGAATCTTCTTCCGCGGCGTAACCGTCTTCTGGCATAGCCGCATCTTTCATGTCGCCTGCTGGCTCTTTAAACGCGTCCAGCATTCCCAGGATGTCCGCAAACGCCATTGACTGCTGTGCCCATTCTTTTCCAGTCTCAGGCATGGGTTCGCTTCCTGCCGGCTCTCCGCCCATTCCGTTCATTCCTTCTATAGCTTGAGAATATGCCAGATGCAGAAAAAACAACAAAAGGACAATAAGAATTTTTATGCTCTTCATTTCAAATATTTCCTTATATTAATGATTAATGAGAATGATGACTTTCACTTTCTTTTTCTTTCTTTTTTGATTCTTCTATTTTTTTAATGTATTTTTTCGGGTCTTTTTTGAACTGTTTTATGCAATCCGGGCAGCAGAAATTATAAATCTTATTTTTGTACGTATATTTTACTTCTTCCCCCTTTTCTATTTTATTACCCATAACGGGACAATACTCGTTATCCACCTCTACGGGTTTCGTCTCCGATTTTAGTGCCGCAGATTTTGTCTCAGCGGCGCATGCCTCCTGCGCGCTCATATCGCACTTCATGCCGCACATCCCTGCTCTGGTAGTACCTGCCGTCAAGACAGGCACAGCCAGGAGCCCGACTAAAAGAAACATAAATCTTCTGCGCATCTTATACCTCCTTTTAAAGGGACAGTCCCGATTCTATTCCGCATTGGGAGAGGAAAATTTATTGAGATTCTTAAACTTTCTTTCCTTAATCCAGCAATACAGCACCGGAACAAGAATTAAATTTGCAAATGTCGCAAGCGTGAGCCCTCCGATTGTGGGAGTTGCCATTGGTTTCATAATTTCTGAACCGGCACTTGTGAAAAACATTACCGGAAGAAGCCCTATAATTGTCGTGAGAGTGGTCATTGTCAGGGCCCTCACTCTGACCAATCCGCCTTCCGAAACAGTCTCTTTTATTTCATCAATTGAGCTTATCTTTTTTTCTTTAAATAAATCATTCAGAAAAGCAATCAGGATTACGGCATTGTCAGTCGCTACCCCGAAAACGGCAATAAATCCGACCCACACCGCTGTGCTGAAATTAAAATGGAACAAATATAATAAAATCGCTCCGCCCGCTATGGAAATCGGCAGTCCGACAAGGGAAAGCGTTAAAGAAACAACGTCCTTGAACTGAAGATAAATCAGGAAGAAAATAAAAACAAGGCACAGCGGAAGAGCAATGGCCAGAGTCTTTCTTGCCTCCATTTCAGATTCATACTGCCCGCTCCAGGAAATATAATACCCTGAAGGAAGAACGAGTTCACCGCTTTTGATTTTTTGCGCCAGCGTCTTTTTTGCCAGACCCACAAAATCCACGATTCCGATAACCCCCGGGTCCACATTTATGAAAATACGCGCATAGGTCATTGCATTTTCACTGGAAATCATGGCCGGTCCCGGCTTTTTTTCAAATCTTGCCAGTTGGCTTAAAGGAACCTGCGCGCCGGAGGAAGTAGGAACGAATATCCGCTTTATTGCCTCCGCGTTATCACGTAATTCTCTCATATATCTTACCCGCACCGGATATCGCTCTCTTCCTTCTATGGTGGTAGTAATGTTAGCCCCTCCGACTGCGGCAGTAATAATGTCCTGCACGTCGCCGAGCCTTACTCCGTACCGGGCAATCTGCTGCCTGTCAATCTCAATCTCAAAATACGGGCGGTTCCCGATCCTCTCCGCATAGGGCCCGACCGCGCCTTTCACGCCGCTCATAATTCTTTCAATCTGGATTGCGATCTCTTCTATTTTCTGCAAATCCGGACCAAAAACCTTGATCCCCACTGGAGTCTGAATTCCAGTTGCAAGCATATCAATGCGGTTGCGGATTGGCTGTGTCATTATAGGGCTCACGCCGGGAATGCGGGTTGCCTCAATCATTTCAGAAATCAATTTCTCCCGCGTAATGCCCTTTCGCCATTCCTTTTCAGGTTTCAGGTGTATAATTGTCTCAAGCATCTCTATGGGCGCAGGGTCGGTGGCAGTTGACGCCCGTCCCACCTTTCCCACCACCCACTCCGTTTCCTGCGGGAATTGTTCCTTGAGGATTTTGTCCTGATTCTGTAAAACCTCCATTGCCTGTGTTAAAGAAACTCCCGGAAGCATCACCGGCATAAACAATAAATCGCCCTCGTTTAACGGAGGCATAAATTCTCTTTTTATACGCGGAACAATAACAACGCCGGTGACCATTATTGCGAGAGAAATACTTACAATAATTTTTTTGTGGTTAAGAGCCCATGAAATTACGGATTTATATATTTTGCGGATAAATCTCGCGGTAATATTTTCGTCAGCGTGCTGTAATTTTCCTCTCAATAGATAATAGGAAAGGACGGGCAGAAGCGCAAAACCGATAAACATTGCGCTTATCATTGCCAGGCTTTTCGTCCAAGCCAGCGGCTTGAATAATTTACCTGCCTGGCCCGTAAGGACGTACACCGGAATAAATCCTACAAGGGTGGTCAGGAGTGCCGTAAAAACAGAAGGACCTACTTCCTGCGCTCCCTCAGTGCAGACTTTCAATCTTTCTGAAGGAGTAAGCAAGACCACTTTTCCCGTTTCTTTCTGTCTCTGCGCCTCCGCAATCCTGCGGTATATATTCTCTGCGATTACCGAACCGCAATCGTCCAGGATGCCGATAGCAATAGCAATGCCGCCCAAAGACATAACGTTTGCTTCTATATGCAAGAATTTCATCATTAAAAACGCAAGTAATACTCCGAGAGGAAATATAAGGGTGGTAATAAAACTTGCTCCGATATGCAGAAGAAATACGACAACTACCGCGGCGCTAACTATTATTTCCTGGACAAGGGCGTCATTAAGAGTGGAAATAGTCCTCTTGATAAGCCCCGTGCGGTCATAAAACGGGACTATCCTGATTCCGGGCGGCAATCCTAATTCTAATTCAGAAATTTTTGCTTTCACCCTTTCAGTCACGCGCAGAGGGTTTTCTCCTATGCGCATCAGGACAACGCCGCCGGTCACCTCTTTGCCTTCTTTGTCCAGGGCGCCGATGCGGAAATCAGAACCAATCGTCACTGCTCCGATATTCCTTATATAAACAGGGACACCCTCTTTTGCCCCGACTACGATACTTTCTATGTCTTCAACGGTCTTTATGAATCCGACCCCCCTGACCACAAACTGCATTCCGCCTTCTTCAAAAACTTTTGCTCCGACATCAATGTTGCTGCGTCTTACCGCCATAATAACTTCGTTTAATTTCACGTTATGAGCAAGCATTTTATTAGGGTCAACGTCAATCTGGTATTGCTTCACGTAGCCGCCGACGCTTGCAACTTCCGCAACCCCATAAGCGGAAGTCAGCTGATATCTCACGTACCAGTCCTGAATTGAACGCAGTCCCCCGAGATCGTATTGAGAAGGAATAAGTTCTTCTCTGTCAATCGGGCATTTTCCCGGCTTTTCATAAGCTTTCTGGGGATGTTTCGGGCAATAATATCCGTTCTCAACCGTATACCAGAAAATTTGTCCCAGGGCAGTGGCATCAGGAGCCATGTAAACAGACGCCTCGGCGGGCAACAGTCTTTTCGCAACGTCCATTCTTTCCAGAACCCTTGTCCTCGCCCAGTAATAATCCGTTCCTTCTTTAAATATAACGTTTACCATCCCCATGCTGAACCCGGAAAAAGAACGAACTACCTTCATTTTGGGGGTTCCCATAAGCTGGGTGGTAAGGGGATAAATCACCTGATTTTCAATGTCCTTGGGGCTTCTTCCGGGCCAATCCGCAAACACTATTATCTGCATTTCTCCAATGTCCGGGATTGCGTCAACCGGCGTCTCTTTCACTGCCCAGATTGAAGCAAGGATAAGAAAAGCAAAAACAGTGATTACAATGAATCGATTTCTCAAACAAACTTCAATGAATTTCTTAATCATCTGACCTCTTCTTCAGTGTTTGTGCCCTGCCGGCATTTTTTCCCCTTCTTTCATTTCAAGCGCGCCGCCGTATGCCGCCGCTGCGGAGCCGCTTATCTGACCCTGCGAATCAATAAGGAAGTTTGCCTTTGTGACCACGTGCTCGCCGTGGTCCAGCCCTTTTAATACCGGCAGCATTCTTTGTTTCTGCCCGTCTTCGTCATAGGCTGTTGCTTCCGGACCCACCTCTACTTCTCTTCCAACATACCGGCCGTCGTCTCTTCTCACGTATACGATTTTCCGCCTGCCCGTATCAAGGAGGGCGTCTTTCGGAATGGCAAGCACGCTGCCAAGGTGCGCCCTTATGGTCACGTCCACAAACATCTCGGGGAGAAGCCTGCCCCCCGAGTTGGGGAGCTCAGCCCTGATCCTGACAGAGCGTGTCTTGCCGTTCAGGACCGGGTCAATAAAGGTGATCTCGCCGATGAATTTTTCCTGCGGATAAGCGGGAGAAACGATCTCTACCTCCTGCCCGACCCTGACCCAGGACATTTCGTATTCATAAACGTCGGCCTTCACCCACAGGCGGGACAGGTCGGCAATCGCATAGAGGCGGTCGCCTGTCCGCACGTAGTCCCCCGCAAGCACGTTTTTCTCAATCACTGTCCCGCCTATCGGGGAATATATGACCATATGAACGTCTGCCTGCCTTGCTTTCTCCAGCTCCTGAACCTGCTGTTCGGAAACTCCCCAGTAAAGGAGCCTTTTCTTCGTGGATTCAACAAGGGTTGCCGCATCCACGATCTCGTCCGTGGATTGACCCTCCTTTGCCCTGTCAAGCGCTTTCAGCGCCAGAATGTATTCCTCCTGCGTGGAAACCAGACCCGGGCTGTAGAGCAGAACCAGCGGGTCATCCTTTTTCACCTTTGCCCCGTTGAAATCAACGAACAGTCTTTCAATCCTGCCCGAAATCCTTGCGGTAATATAAGCCAGCCTCCTCTCGTCGTAGTCTATCCTGCCGACAGTGAAGATTTCCTTCATCAGGTGGCGGTACTCTGCTTTCTCCGCCTTTACCCCTGCCAGTCTTTCACCCTGGGGGGTAAGCGCGAGCCCCGCGTCAGACCCTTCCGGCGTTTTTTCTTCCTTATATACAGGGATCAGGTCCATGCCGCAAATCGGGCATTTGCCCGGCTTGCCGGAATGCACGGAAGGGTGCATCCCGCAGGTCCAGTACGATATCTCTTTCTTTCCTTTTTCTGCCTGAGCCGCCGTATGCTGGCCGCGCTCCGCGCTTTTTCCCCGCGCCGCTCCTCTTTTCCCTGTCCGGGAGAAAAGGGAAAAAGCCAGAATTACGGCAATGGCGGTTACGGCGGTTATAACGTAAAATCTTTTGTTCATTTTAATCCTCCGGCATCAACGCCCAATATCTGTTCCAGCTCAGCAAGGTTCTGAGAATAGACGACGATTGCCTTCCAGTATTTCAATTTCACGTCCTGAAACATTCTCTGGGTGTTGATAAGCGTCAGGAAATCTATTTTATCGTTCTGGTACCCGATAATGGCGGCCTCCAGCGTCTGCGTCGTCTGCGGGACAATTGAAGTTTTAAAAAGGTTCACAAGCCTTCTGCCGGACTGAACCTTTGCGATATAAGCCTTCACCTGCGCCAGCACCGTATTCTTCATTGCCTGGTATGAAGCGTCCGCCCTCAGTTTCTCGGAGGCCGCTTCTTTGACGCCGGAGGATTGCTTCCAGAACCACAGCGGGAAACTGAACATAACCTCGGCGTCCCACCCCATTCCCAGCCTGTTTTTGTAGGTCAGCATGAAATCAGGCAGGTATTGACTGCCGGCAAGGTTCAGGGCATGGCTGCTTTTCTCAACCGCTGAAGACGCCTCCTTCAATTCAGGGCGGTTCCTGAGGGCAATTTCCGCCAGTTTGCCGTATTCTAAGTCAAAGGAGTTCAGTTCCCACTCTTCCGGAACGCCCAGCCTTGAATCAACGGGACGGTTTAAAAGAGCGTTGAGTTTCGCCTCCACGGATTCCTTTTCAAGCTCAAGCGCGATAAGGTCGTTTTCAAGAATGTCGCGCTCCACCCTTGCCCTCAGAATGTCATACTGCGCGGCTTTCCCAACGCTGTATTTGACTTCAGCGATATTGACGAACCTTTTCAGCAATTCCTTGTTTTCTCTGTTTATCTGGATCGCCCTGTGAGCGTAATAAAGGTCATAATATACGGTTTTTGTTCTTGCGTTTATCTCGCGGACCTTTGCCTCCCATGCAGACCTGTCCATCTCAGCCGCAGCCTTTGCGATCCTGCCCTCTGCGACCAGTTTGCCCGGGAACGGGATCATCTGCGAAAAAGAATACATAGGCATTGCCTCGCCGAACGAGAATGTCCCGGAAGGGATCTGCTCCCACATAAACCCAGCCTGCGGGTCAGGCAGACCGCTTACCCGCCCCTGCCTGCTTACTGACGCCTGCCACTTTTCCTTTGCCGCTGTAATTTCCGGGTTCTTCTCCCGCGCTTCTTTTATTACTTCCTCAAGAAGCAGCGGCTGGGTATCCTGGCTGGCGCCTGCCAGGCAAGGCAGCAGCGCGATTACCGCGGCAAGGAACAGAGTCTTTTTCATTTTTTTCTCCGTACAAATTATACCATAGTATTCGGCAAAAGTCAAGAAAAACGGAAAATACTTGACATTTTTTATAGGATATTATAAAAAAATATAAATTCCGGCCTTGATTTATTTTTTATTTTTCCAACGTAATTGAAAAAATGTGGATATTCGGCTCATCGGGCAGTATTATGGACATAAGGACCTTTGAATTGCCCGCTGGAATCTTTTGTAGAAATATATAGGTGAACAAGTACTGAAGTCCCGCGGGGCTCATATTGTGGCAAAATTCAAGGGCTTTCTTTTCGTTATACTGCGGCTCCTGATTCCAGAATGTCACATTTAACTGCGCAGAAGAAATACTGCCATCCTTGAATTTGAGTTTAACCTCTTCTTCGGCTTTATCTTTTGTTGCAGAACATAAGAGAAAAATTGACGCATATCTTCCTTCAGGCACCTCAATCTCCTGTCCATTGCAGGCGATATTATTATTTCTGCCGTCTTCTTTGTCAGGAAGCGTAAAAGGGATTCCCAAAATTTTTGTTTCACCTGCGTCTGGCCACATTGAAGCCGTATAGTTAAAACCTTTGTAATCAAAATTTCCATCATTAGCCTTTACCTCGGGCGCTATTCCATCATTATTATAAACTCCGGAAATGTCCATTTTGATATAGACTGGCTCAGTTTCTGCTTTTAGATTTGTGTATGACATAAACACCACTGTCAGAATGAACGTAAATATTTTAAAAATTCTCATATACATCGCCTCCTCATTAATGACAACATTAATGGCAACATTAATGGCAACCCCCTCCCCCTCCCTGGTTACGCTGTTGATAGCCTCCGGATTTACTTCCCGCATCCATAAGTTCTCCTATCTCAATATCCGCAGCCACCAGAACGACTTCTTCGTTTTGCAGGAGTAATTTACCATATGCCCTGATTTTTCTTCCTGTTGTCTCAACTTTCGTAATAGAAGAAGACTGATCCACTTCTATTTTGTAATCGGGCTTATGCAGGCACTGTAATGTAAAACTCTTACCCGACAGCGATAAAACTTTCCCTTCTATAATAACTTCTTTGCGAAGATAATCCTGGCTGTCTCTCAGGATTTCGCAGATAGATATTTCGTGAACATTGTCCGGGACCATAATATAGCGGTTTGGCGCGCAGCCTGCTAAAACAAATATGCAGGGAAAGATTATAACAAAGATGTATTTCATTTATCCTCCTTCACTCTGCTCGTCTGTTCTGCTTGCATTTGCACATTTCTTCTTCTATCATTGAGAAAAAATTCTTTTGTTGAGCAGGGGTAAGCACCTGTTTGATTTTCAACAGATGCAGTGCAACTCTTTTTTCAAGACTTCCCTGCAACCCGGAAATTTCTGAAATAATGGAATCTATTTCTTTTTCGTTCGTTTGCGGAGCAGAGCCTTTCCTGCCCGCCAACATATTAGTGGAGGGAGGCTCATTAAGCAAGGCGGCATTCAACGCTTTCCTTTTATTATGCAGTTCTTTGCAAACCTTGCCGATGTCCGATTCAAACGACTTGTCCAGAGATTCAATTTGTTTTTTCTGTTCAGGCGCCAACCCCAGTTCTTTTTCAAGCACACTACTTTCGCACCAAGTATATATGTTTACCTTCTTCCAGTGGTAATACTGCACAGCGGCAAATGTGCAGAAAGCAACTGCCACAAATATAAACCATACTGCCGTCCATTTGTGTTTCATATGTCACCTCTTTGTTGAAAGAGTCAAATAAGCATTGCCTAAGGACCCCCGCGGAAAATCGTTGAACGCATAAAGACTGAATCGTTCAAAATACATATTTTTTGTTGGTGTGGAAGATAAATAATGAGTAAAAGTGATCCTTCCAATTACTCCACCTACCAGAACCCCCAATACAATAGAAGCAAAAACCAGGCGGGCAGGAGAAAATATTAAACTCGGCCATTCTGCGGCCAGAGGAATCCGCCTATCTTGCTTCGTAACTTTTGCCCGGAACCGAACATCAAAATCCGGCGAGGGCTCGATTTCTGCCACTTCTCGCAATGCCTTGCTTTGCGCAGTGAATTCATTAAAAATCCTTTTGCAATCAGGGCATTTCTGAAAATGGGTTTCCACAATACTGTTCTCATTTCCACTCAGTTCCCCATCAATATATGCCGAAATGTCCTTCCTGATAACATCGCACTTCATGCTGCCCTCCTAATTATATAAACACCTGGGTCTGCAAAAAGTTGCGTAAAAAGAGCCCCCTGCCACTAATTTTATTCAAATTTCGTAAAAATACAAGGGGAAATGACAAAAATCTATGTCACATCTTCAATCCTGACAAAGATTTCATCCGCTATTGTCTCGTCAACGGCAAACTGACTATTGCCTACTTTGAACAGATATGAAGGAAAACTCTGCAGCAAAGAAATGGATTGCCCTGGCAGAACACCCATTGCCATCATTTTCTGCAACTTCTTCTGGTCGCTTGCCTGAATATAGGCAATTCTACCTTCCTGCCCTGGCGCAAGGGAAGAAAGTGGAGAGACAATCTTAATCAATCGCGGCTCTTTGCCTTCGCAGCACTTGCCGGAAGGAATTTGCTTTCCGTGCGGACAGAGTTTAGGATGGCCCAAAAGCGTGCAGATATTATCATCTATTCCCCTGTGCAGGTGATGCTCAAACTGACAGGCAGTCTCATGAATAAGATGCTCTCCCACGTCAAGGACATCCGCTAAAAGTCGTTCTGCCAGGCGATGGCGCCTGACAGCATCCCTTGCCCCCCGTTCTCCTTCAGGAGTGAGTTTTATCACTTTTTCTTCAATAATCTCTATCATTTTTTTCTTTAATAATTCCTTTATGGGGGCATCGCCTTCTTTTTTGTTTAGACTCTCCAATGTAACTTTTTCTCCTTTCTCATCTCTGATACTCCATATTGACTCTAAAACTTCCTGCGCTTTTTCACTTATCATTTTTTTCTCCTTCTCCTTTTCCAACCCCCGAGGTCGGTTTAACCGACTTCGGGGGTATATTTTTTTGTAACCACGCTGGCTCTTTTGGCCATTAATATCCGCAGTTCGGACACTTAATAAGACTGCACTTCCTTACGAAAGGACAGCCCTTACAGACCCGCAGGCTCTCTTTCTCGCTGAATTCACAGCCACACAAATTACATTTTACAGATGAACTCCGAAAATATTAAAAATCAAATTTAGAAGAGCGCCTATTCCGAAAGCAAAGAAAAATATAAATACAGAAATAGCCGCGCCGGTTTTTAAGCCTCGCTCCTTGATATTCATTAACAACTGGGCGATGCAGGGAAGAAAAAGAGTCAGGGTTACTACTGCTATAACCAGCTGGTTGGAAGTAAACAGCCCTGCTTTGTTCATATCATAAAAACCTGCCGCGCCATAATCTCGCCTGAAGAAACCAAACAGATAAGCAACTGCCGTTTTTTCAGGCAGCCCTACCCATCGCACGGGATATGCCAGCCATTTTACAAGCAGATCAAACAATCCTATAAGTTGTCCTATCCATATAAGGACACTTGCCAGTATAAAAAGCGGAAATATTTCCTGAAAGTACTAGGTCATTCGGGTATATGTCTTGACAAATATATTTGATATCTTGGGTAACCTCAATGGCGGAACTTCCATAAAAAATATTGGTTTCTCACCGGGAATAATTTTTGCCGCCAGGAATCCAGTAAAGAGAAAAACCAGGGATATTACGGCAATCCATACGCCCAGCGCCCCAGGATTTTCACCTAACAGCGCAAAAATTACTCCAAGTTGCGCGGAACAGGGAACTGCTAAAGCGAGCAAGAGTGTTGCCATTATTCTCTCGCGCTTGGTGGGAAGTGTTCGTGTTACCATTGTCGCCATTGTGTCACAGCCGAGCCCAAGCACCATTGGAATGACTGCCCGCCCTGAAAGTCCGATTTTTTTAAATATCCTGTCTATAAGCATTGCTAACCGCGGAAGGTAACCTGTATCCTCAATTATTGCGAATACAAGAAAAAACATCCCTACGATTGGCAAAATAAGAGCAACGGCATACCTGATTCCGAGCGTAACAACGCCATACTCTCCAATTATAAGTTCTTGCAGAATTTTCCAGGGGATAATATTCTCTATAAACTTAGCGAAGGGTGGAATTATGTACTTGCCGAATACTGTATTCTCAAGAAAATTAACTACTGTTCCGGCGCCAAACTGACCGACAAATTTATACAATCCAAAATAAAGAACCAAAAAAAGAATCGGAAATCCCGTCCAGGGATTCATCGTAATCCGGCTTAACTTTTCGCTCAAGCCACTGCCGGCAGTCAACGCAGTCACTCCCGCAGAAGCAATGCCGCTTGAAATTTGCTGTCTATTCAAAGCGATTACATAATTTATTGAGTGGGAATATTTACTTTTTGTTTCTTTCACAATCTGCAACATTGTATTGTAATCAGCAGCACTTTCTCGCTCCTTGACTAAAGTATGAATTTCTGTATCTTCCTGCAAAAGTAAAAGTGAAATTGACCTTCTGGAAATTCCATATTCTTTCTGCAGTGCGGACGAAATAGCTATGATTGATTCTTCTACGTTAATGTCATTTTTAAATTGTTTAAGAGAAGGCTTTTGATAATTTTTTATTCTTTCTTTTAAAGTACTTATCCCTCTGCCCGTAGTCGCCGCAGTGGCAACCACAGGAATACCCAGTTCTTCCTCTAATTGTTTTGTATCAATTTTCATGCCGAATTGCTCAGCTTCGTCTATTATGTTAACCACCAGGATAATCGGTAAATCTGCTTCAATCAACTGAATAGTCAGCAAGAGCATCCTCTCTATATTCTTAGCATCTATAATATGGAGGGTGAGTTCTGGTTTTTCCTGGATGAGAATAGAGCGGGCAACCCTCTCTTCTTCAGTTATAGGAATCAAGGAATACATACCGGGCGTATCTATCACTTCAAACTCTTCCTGCCCGATTTTTGTCTTCCCCCTTGAAACTTCTACGGTTGTCCCTGGATAATTAGAAACAGTGGCATAGGCACCCGTCAGACAATTAAATATTACGCTCTTTCCTACGTTTGGACTGCCGACTATCGCTATTTTCTTTAATTTAGGCTTTTCTATTGCCACCATAGTTTGGAGTCCTTCCTCATAGAGGATATATCCTTATTTATTATCAGCGCACTGTTCGTCTGAACAGCATGCAGCCATGGATTGTCTCCTGACAATGTAAATTAGACTTATGGACACTGTTATCGTTGTAATTAGAGCGATTAATGGCTTTGCAAATCCAAGTGCTTTTGTGCCCAATAGACTTACATAGACTGCCAGCATTGGAGAACCGCAGCAACCTAAGACAAAACAACTGATATAATAAATAATACCCAGCAAGGCAGTTCCGCCTGCCACACCGCCAACAGCATGCTTTTTTCTCTGTTTGATCAACAGCAAAAATGAAAACACCGTAAATGCCCCAGCCAATCCATAAGAATATCCGAGAAAATAATCCTTATTTTTAATATACTCTTCAATCGTAAAACCCTTTCCTATTTTTTCAACACATCCCTCTTTTTTTACCAGAACCGTAAATTGATAATCCCTTAAAAGAAAATGGGCGATAAATATACCGAGGAATACAACAATAGAAATGATTATTTTCTTTTTCATTAAACTCCTCCCTTAAGATATAGTTCTTCTAAATCCTCAGGAAGATTTTCAAAAATATAATGCGCCGCACATTCCCTGCAGCCAAAACATTTCCTGGGTGAAACATCAAATTTACCGCAGATTTCTTTTATTTCTTTTTTTAGTTCGTTGAATTCATCTTTTTCCCTTGCAGATATAACCGGTTCTAATTTATTTATCTCCATCTCTAAGACTTTGAAAGCGTTATAGTAACAGACGCAGTCTTTTATGTTCGGGAATCTTTTGCATTGCTTTAATTTTATAAGACCCGACTTAATTATCTTCAAAGTATCTGGCATCTATAAATCTCCCCCCTTCAGTTTGTCACTTATCCTATAAATAATTGGCTCCTCCGGGTAAGCTCCCATGTCCCACAACTCCACTTTTTCTTGCCCCGTTTGAAACAATACAGGTTTTTCCTGATAACACGACCAAACTGCCTTCTCTAATATTCCTATATCCATGTTGTCAATAAGGTCTATCAATTTTACCTGTCTCCTGAATCTCTCTACGGTCTCCAAGGGAATGTTTTTTAATATTGCAGTTGGAGCATATGTGTTGATAATATATCCCTTGTTATTTATTCCATTTGTCATCAATGACTTCAGAGCATCATCTGGTTTATGCCCGATAGATTTTTGCCCTGTTAAAATTAACCATCTGATATTTGGATTTGAAATTATATTCAGAATTATTTTCTCAATGCCGATGTTTGCAGTTTGCAAAGTTCCTGCAATAGACGCTCCCTTTTCTACGCTCGTCTGAACAATATTATTTATTTCAACCGGTATCTTTTCATAATCATAAGTTAGAATTACCGCCACTGCTACCGGTGAAAAAGGATTAGATGTCAGGTAGTGACCTTTTTCCACTGGCCAATCCCAGGTAATTTTTATTTTTTTACTCCATCCCATGGTCTTATTTTTCCTGCCTGCTATTGCTCAATTGTGCAATTATGGTCCAAAAAAATTATTCCCTTATATGTTCAATACCTTCTTTTATCAATTTTGTTACGTGGTCATCATCCAAAGAATAGAAAACCATCCTTCCTTCATTGCGATATTTTACCAACCTTAAGTTTCGCAGTAACCGCAATTGATGAGAAACGGCAGATAGACTTAAACCGATGACATTTGCAATATCGCAAACACATAATTCCTTATTGGTAAGTGCCAATAGTATCTTTGTCCGCGTAGAATCACCCAGGACCTTGAAAATGTCGGATAAAATATTTATCTCTGCATCCGGAATCAGTAATTTCTTTATAGAAGCCACCTTCTTTTTATTAAAACATACAACCTCGCAAACATCTCTTGATTTCTTATGCATCTCCGCCTCCGTTACTTGATTACTTGTTCAAGTATAGTATATCACATTCTAATCAATTTGTCAAGTCTTCAGCATAATTTATGGCTGACGCTTCTCCCCCTTTATTGATTGACAGCCCGGAATGCACTCGCCACAACCATTACATTTTTCCTCGTCAATCCTAATAATTTTTCTTTTTATTTTTGCCATATTTTCTCTATCTAATCTACTAATTCTCCTATTCTCTTTTTCCTGGTTTCTTCTCTTGTCCACTTCCACAATCCCTTACTTACGTCCTCTTCCCACACTTTATCGTAAAGACTTTTTACTTCACAGGCGTAATTATTCAAATCCTGCCTTATCTTTGAATCATTAATAAGAGCCAGAGCTCCTTCATGAGTAGGATATGGGCGTGTTTCTTCAACAACTTCCCTGATTACGTAAGGATGGTCGATCAGAGTGCAGGGAAGGTAAAGATTGTCGTCGTAAGGTTGACGGTTTTTCAAAGCTTTAAAGAAGGGAGACTTCAAAGCATCCCTCAGGGAACTCGTTTTAATATTGTTTGCAGCAAAGTGAGTGAAAATACAGGGTTCAACATCCCCTCTGGAATTAATGTGTATAAACTGCCTTGCGGAGATACAACCACGGACAAATGGTGCATCGTTCCAGAAATCTATTATGAAAAGTGGTTTGTTATCTCTTATGTAATCTCTCCTCAACTTCAGGTATAACCTCTGCTGGGGGGTAGGCATAAACTCGGTTGTAGGATTCTTCCCTACCGGCATACAGAGGAAATACCAACCTACAAAAGCACCTTTTTGCACCATCAGGTCAATAAATTCATCGCTCACAACAGTCTCAGCATTGTATTTCTTTTCTCCTGAATTTTTCTCTTACGCCATTATTTATAAGAAGATGGTTGACCATAAGGTTAACTGCGAATTTATCCCTGCAATTCGGAGCAAGTTTGCCCAGAATTTTCTTGGCATAAATCAAACTGGGATGGTCATTCTGAAACATCTCGCCGACTATCTTTGCTTTTTCTTTGTCTTCTGGAAGAGATGCAATTTTTTCTGCTATCTTCGCCAGAGCAACCAAATTTTCTTTTGAAGCGTTTGGCAACTTTTTTACTATTTCCTTAACCGTCAACCTCTTTACAAAATTCCCGATAAAATTTCCCATGCCCATCTTACCCTCCTTTTTCCAGATAGATCTTCACTGCCAGGCTCCATCCGCTTTCAGTAAGAAATACCCTGTCTATGATTCTTTTTAATTTTTTTCTGTTATTCTGTTTTGTCTCGTCCTTCAGGTTAACCAGCCAGTCCGCATCAGACAATATCCTGAAATTCTTTGTATTGACGATGCCAGGATGGTGGTGATGAGCAATTATTTTACACACCTCATTAATTGTGCTCTTATCTACATTTAATTTTTCAAGAATTGCCTTCGCTACAGGAGGACCTTCTATTTCCTGATATTTTCCAGCAGATGAATTATATTTCCTTTCTGCTTCAGGAATGCCTATGTCGTGCAGTATCGCCGAAGCGATAACTACTGCAGAATCTCCATTTTCTCTGGTATTAATCTTTTTTGCATATCTCAAAACTTTTTTTGCATGTTCGATACGTCGTCTATCGTCTCCTCTTCCAGAGATACTACTTTCGGCAAAATAATTCTCCATTTCAAAAAGAAGGCCCTCCTCTAAACTCATTTTTGCCCCTCCTATCAGGTCTAATCAGTATAATCCAAATCCTCTTCGGGAGTGGTAATCAATTTAATATCGAATTTCTCCTGCAACAATTTCATTACATTGGGTGAAATAAAAGCAGGTGGTGTAGGTCCCAGCCGGATACCCTTGACGCCTAAATAGAACAATGTCAGAAGAATGGCCACTGCTTTTTGCTCGAACCATGAAAGAATCATCGACAAAGGCAATTCATTAATCCCGCAATTAAATACTTTTGTCAGTGCTGCTGCAACCTGAATGGCAGAATATGCATTGTTGCACTGTCCGATATCAATCAGCCTGGGAATACCATCAATATCTCCAAAATCGAGATTGTTGAAACGATACTTACCGCAGGCTAATGTTAAAATTACACAGTCATCAGGAACCATTTCTGCAAATTTTGTATAGTAGTTACGACCTGGCTTTGCTCCGTCACAGCCGCCAATCAAAAAGAAATGGCTTATCTTCCCGGATTTAACGGCCTCAACAATTTTATCTGCCATACCGAGTATTGCAGTGTGATGAAAACCCGTCATTATCTTTTTTCCTTTGGTGTCAGGCAACGGCGGCAAAGACTTGGCTTTTTTAATCACCTCGCTGAAATCCCTGTTTCTTATATGAGTGGCACCCTCTATTCCTGCAATTCCACAGGTAAATAATCTGTCAAGGTAAGTATTTTCAGGTGGAATTAGAACGCAATTAGTCGTAGCCAGCAATGCACATGGAAACTCTTTAAATTCCTTTTTCTGGTCCTGCCATGCTCCGCCGTAATTCCCAACAAGATGTTTAAACTTCTTAAGTTCGGGGTAACCATGTGCCGGCAACATTTCGCCGTGCGTATAAACATTAATCCCCATTCCTTCTGTCTGCTGCAAAAGAATATAAAGGTCGAGCAGGTCGTGACCGGTTACAAGTATTCCGGGACCTGCCTTCGTTCCTGTTTCAACTGTTACGGGAACCGGGTTGCCAAATTTTTCAGTATGCATCCTGTCAAGCAGCTCCATAATCTTAAGATTTATCTCCCCGCACTTTAAAATCATCTCAAGATATCTATTCTGGTCAAAATTAACATTTGTAACCGTAGCAAAAAGTGCTTCATGTATAAACCCATCAACGTCTTTATCAGTACCTCCTAATTCCCTTGAATGGAACGCATAAGCAGAAATACCTTTTAAACCATATAAAAGAATGTCCTGCAGACTCTGAATATCTTCTTTTTTCCCACACACCCCTGAAATATTGCACCCTGTTCCCTTCGCTGCTTGCTCGCACTGATAACAAAACATCCTGCCTCCTTTATTTAGAATCGCATGCCTGCATTTACTCTACTTTGTCTTAAGACCTACCTGGTAATTACCCTTATGTCTGTCATTAAGTTCGCCCCTTTTACTCTTGTTCCAGTTTTCAATCTTTGAATAATATCCCACAATCCGGGTCACATGATAGACATCCTTGCCCTGCTTTATCTCTCTTTCCAGAACTGGCCAATCATACTTCTCTATCGCGCCAATGGTAAAGTGTGCTGCTGTATTCAGGCGCTTGCTCCCAACAAAATAACCATCTTCACCATCATGCTCTCCACGATACCATTCATACCCACCATCAACGCAGGTGTTGATAAAGTTCTTAACATCCATTTTTCCTCCTTTTCTGTAATGAAATTTTTTAGATTAGCATACGATTATCATGGACATCTGTTGAACATTTCAATTCATCTCCTTAATCCGTTTAATTTTGGCGGATATTAACCCAAAAAAATTAATTCCAGTTCTTTTCTGTTCTTCTCATTCTCAGTAGAGTTCCGACGTCGTATCTTTTGAAAAGCGCTTCAATTCCATCTTTTATTTCAAGCCATACGCTTCTGATCCTACAATTATTTCTGTGAATACATTTATTTCTTCTGCCTTTTTCCCTGAAGCATACTGTCTCAAATGTATTTTTCTCTATTGCCTCCATAATGTCCTTGCAATTGATATGGGATGATGGTCTGGACAATACGTATCCTCCACCCGGACCTCTGATGCTTTTAAGGATATCTTTTTTCCTCATTGCGCGGAAAAGCTGCTCTACGTAGTCTTCTTTTAATTTTTCCTTTTCAGCAGCTTCACTTGCCTTCACAGGGCCTTCGTTGTATTTGTCAGCCACTCTGAGAATACAGGATATTGCATAATCGAACCTACTGCTTATCTTCATCTTTATCACCTTTGCATATATTATAGCATATCCGCCTAAATTTGTCAAGTATTTTATGATTTTTTTAATTTTTTTGCAATTTTGCATTTTTTCCTTGACAAATCTGTAAAGATATGATATAATTTAGATACAACGAAATAATAAGAGAGGGGGGGGGAATGTCAATGAGTGGTGAATCCAAGGAGTTGAGGGTGTATCAGCTTCACGCTGAACTCTGCAGTGCGCTTGCGCATCCCCGACGACTCCAGATTCTTAATCTCCTGCGCGATGGAGAGAAATCAGTAAAAGAGTTGCTCAGTGAAACAGGAACAAATAAGGCAAATCTGTCTCAGCACCTTACAGTACTGCGAAAACAAAAAATTGTTTCTGCCCGCAGGGAGGGGGTGAATATATTTTATAGACTGACAAATTTCAAAATGATAAAGGCGTGCGACATTATCCGTGAAGTCTTGGTTGAACAATTAAAAGAAAGCAATGAATTGTTAAAAGAATACAAATGGTAAAGGGGGAGCAATGAAGATACTGATTGTCTTGAACGATTCGCCTTATGGTATTGAGCGCACTTATAACGGACTCAGGCTCGCCATTGCAATCACTACACAGCAGAACGTGGAATTAAGGGTATTTCTTATGGGAGATGCAATTATCTGTGCGAAGACAGAGCAGAAGGTCCCCGCAGGATATTATAACGTCCAGAATATGGTTGAAAGATTAACTGCTGCCGGCGTCAATATCGGAGCTTGCGGGACCTGTCTCAGCGCAAGAGGGATTACGGATGAATTTCTTGCCAAAGGAGTCCACAGAAGCACCCTGCTTGAATTAACCGAGTGGACCCTCTGGGCAGACAAAGTAATAAATTTTTAAAAAGGAGGAATTATGAACGAAAAAACTATAGTCATTCTCGGTGGCGGCAGCGGCGGAGTCGTGTGTGCCAATGAATTGAGGAAGAAATTATCCGAAGAACACAGGGTCATACTCATTGACAGGGATGAATCTCATGTTTTTTATGGTTCTCTTTTGTGGTTAATTTTTGGATGGCGAAAACCTGAACAGATTCAACGTCCGTTAAGTGCTCTAAATAAAAAGAAGATAGAATTTATTCATGGGGAAGTCAATGGAATTGATCCGGAGAATCATCTGGTAAAGGTTGGGGAACAGAAATTAAATTATGATTATTTAGTCGTCAGTCTGGGCGCGGAACTGAATAAATCCGGGATTCCAAAAACAGATAATATTTTCAATTTTTACTGCCTTGAAGGCGCTAAACTTGTTCAGGGGGCAATAAATAATTTTAGAGGCGGAAGAATTGCTGTTTTGGTTTCTTCAATGCCGTTTAAGTGCCCTGCTGCACCATATGAAACCGCGCTTCTCCTGAATTATTACTTCAGAAAGAGAAAAATAAGAAAAGATGTTGATATTCAGATTTTTACTCCCGAGGCATTGCCCATGCCTACAGCAGGACCAGTGATGGGCAACGCTGTGAAACAGATGGTTGAAGGACAAGATATTGGATTCAATCCCAGCCTGAAATTGGTATCAATAGACGCAGACAAAAGAGAAATAAAATTTGAGCCAGACAGGATAGAAAAGTTTGATATGTTATTAGTTGTCCCGCCGCATCAGCCGCCAAAAGTAGTCAAAGAATCAGGATTAGCAGGAGAAACCGGTTGGATACCTGTAGATGCCGGAACTATGAAGACAAAATACAATGGTGTTTATGCCGTCGGCGATGTAACATCCATAAAACTACCAAACGGGAAGATGCTGCCAAAGGCAGGTGTCTTTGCCCATTATCAGTCAGAGGTAGTTGCACATAACATTGCCAGTGAAATCAAAAGCATAGATTCAAGAAAGGAATTTAACGGCAAAGGCTCTTGCTTCTTAGAAATGGGATACAGTAAAGCAGGTTATGCTGCAGGCAATTTTTATGCTTCGCCAGAGCCTATTATCAAACTGCACAAGCCAGGAAAAATCTGGCACTGGGGTAAAATACTCTTTGAGAAATACTGGTTCTGGAAATGGTTTTGAAGTGAACTGCAAGAATCATCCTGATATAAAAGCAGTGTATACCTGTCAGAAGTATAATTTTGCATATTGTGAGGAATGTTGTCAGTGCCCACAAGCCCGTGATTATTGCCGTTATCGGGCAGAACACCTCTGTCCCATCTGGGAAATCTGTATGCCTGATCATAAAAGTAAAAAGGAGAAACCCGAATGAAGAGAATATATTTGGATTATAATGCCACCACTCCTGTTCATCCGCAAGTTTATAAAGAAATGGTGCCCTATCTTAAAGAATTCTTTGGTAATCCATCAAGTAGCCATTGGCTTGGAAAACAAGCAAGGAAGGCAGTAGAAAAAGCCAGGCAAAGAGTGGCTAATCTTTTAGGTTGCCTGCCGGAGGAAATTATTTTTACAAGCAGCGGAACAGAATCAAATAACCACGTAATTCTCGGCGCCGTAAGAACCTTCACGGATTGAGATTGTGGGGCTGGGCAAATCCTGTGAAATACTTGCAAAGACTATGGAGAGAAATTCAAGGCGGACAGAAAAACTGCGGGACAGGCTCCAAAACGGATTATTAAATGCGGGAATAAAGATAAAACTCAACGGTCATCCTGAATTTCGGCTCCCGAATACATTAAACGTCAGTTTTATCGGAATTGACAGTAATGAATTACTGAAGAATATTCCCAGCATAGCAGCATCAACGGGTTCGGCCTGCCACGCAGACTCAAAAGAGCCGTCAGCGGTTCTTACTGCGATGGGAGTAAAACCTGATGATGCCTTCGGTGCGGTAAGATTCAGCCTGGGAATGTGGACTACAGAAAATGAAATTGACTACGCTGTAAAGGCAATAAAAAATCTAATGCAATGAGAAAGGGCAGGCTCTCATCAAGAAAACCTGCCCTGGAGGAAGAATGAAAGTTTTTTTGCAACAGGCTACTGCAGGAATGTCAACTTTAGCCTGCTAAAAAACTTTTCATCCTTTATGTCTTTCAAATACATAATAATTTTTATAATCGTATCATTTCAACAATCTTTATACCATAACCCTTCAAGCCCGCAATTTTACGGGGATTATTCATTAAAAGACGGATACTTGTAAGTCCTAAATCCTTGAGTATTTGTGCCCCAATTCCATAGTCTCGCAAGTCCTGATTAGACCCCGAGTTTGAATTCGGTTTAATTCTATTTATCAGCCCTTCTTCATTCTGACACATATACACAAACACTCCTTTTTTAGATTTACTGATTATCTTGAGAGACTCGTGAAGATGCTGTCCACATGCGCAGGACTGACTTTGAAAAACATCTCCAACAAAACACTGGGAATGTATCCTGACCAGTATGTTTTTTCTATCTCTGACTTCTCCTTTTACAAATGCCAGATGGTGTTGATTATTGGTGATATCCTCATAAACCAACAACTGAAATTTACCATATTGAGTAGGGATTTCTGTTGAAATAATTTGTTTAACTAATTTTTTGGTCCTGAGAGAATATTCGACCAGGTCGGCGATTGTAATCAATTTCAATCCATATCGTCCTGCCAGTCTCATAAGTGCAGGCAACCTCGCCATCGTGCCATCTTCATTCATAATCTCGCAAATCACGGCAGCAGGATACAAACCTGCAAACCTTGCCAAATCCACTCCTGCTTCGGTATGCCCTGTTCTTCGCAGCACGCCGGCGGGGTGAGCCCGGAGCGGAAAAATGTGCCCGGGCATTGCCAGGTCTCCCGGTTTCGTTCTCGGGTCAAGAATCGTTTTTATTGTCTTTGCGCGGTCATATGCCGAAATCCCGGTTGTCACACCTTTCTTGGCGTCAATGGAAACCGTAAAAGGAGTATTCATCAGAGAAGTATTTTCGTTTACCATTGGACGCAGACTCAACTGGTCAAGCCTCTCCTCAGTCAATGCAAGGCAGATTAACCCGCGGGCAGCCTTTGCCATAAAATTTATTGCGCCAGGCGTGACTTTTTGCGCGGCAATTACCAGATCACCCTCATTCTCTCTGTCTCTGTCGTCTGTGACTATGATAAACTTCCCTTTTCTTATATCTTTAATTGCCTCAGGAATATCGGCAAATCTTATCATTTCATCCTTTGCCTGTTATTTTTTCAGGTAGAGTTCATCATATAAAACAATGGCTTTTTTTACTGCAAAAGCGCTACACTGTGAGGATATGGTGGCACCAGTTACACCTCTAATGTCTTTACGCACAGCTATTGGGTCACTACTGCCTTTTCCTATAAACTGACTTAAGAAGCTACGCATCGCTATCGGGCGACCTCTCTTTTCACTGTAGCTCATAACTGCCAAATCCTTGACTTTTCCGTTCAAATCCAACCCGATTATAAATTTCACAGGTCCCCATTTCCCTGGTTCCTCTTCAATGACCGCCGCTCCGACTTTCTTTCCGCTCTTCATACCGAAATAGAAGGTGTATTCTTTTTTTGCTTCAACCTCTTTTGATTTGGAATCCTTTGAGTGAAACACCAGTTCGCCGTCTAATCTATCCTTTATTCTTGCCTCTTCAGCCGGAGCAATTGCCTGTTTTTCTTCAATTATTTTATCCACATCCGGAAAAATCTGCTTCAACGCCTGCTCCTTTGTAAGAAGTTCCATAGCAAATACAGTGCTCGTCATAACTAATACGCCCACAACAGCTAAAAACCTTAAAAAAATCTTATCCATTTCTGTTACCTCCTCTTCTGTTTTTTGATTATCTCGAGTTTCTCTTTTAATCTTCTTGAGCATATGATTTCACTTTTGGGAGTAACCATAATGCATTCCATATCAGGTTTGTTTTCTGCAAGTTTTAAGCCTCTTTCAGGACCCAAAACAAAAAGTGCTGTCGACCAAGCATCGGCAATAGTAGAAACAGAACAAATTACTGTTACGCTTTCCAATCCCTTTGAGGGATAGCCGGTTTTAGGATCCATTATATGATGGTATCTCATTCCATTTTCCATAAAGAAACGCTCATAGACCCCTGAGGTAACCAGCGATAAATCCGAAGCCTCAAAAACCCCGATAACCCCTTCACCGAACGGATTCTTGATACCGACCTTCCAGGGTTTTCCCTTATGTTTTCCCATCGCATAAATGTTTCCGCCGAGATCTATCAAGGCAGATTTTATTCCCATCAATTTCAAAATTTTTACAACCTCGTCTGCAGCATAACCTTTAGCAATGCCACCGAGGTCGACTCCAATTCCTTTCCTGGTGGATGAAAGAACATTGTTTTTAATCACAAGATTTTTATATCCAATTTTTTTCAGGCATTCGGAAATAGCCTTTTGCGGCGGCACGTGCGGAGTTACCCCTGACCTTGTGGGAAAACCCCAAAGGTTCATTAAGGGAAAAATAGTGATGTCAAAAGCACCACTGCTCTCTTCGCTTACTTTAAGAGCAATTTTGACGAGGTCGACTATTTCCCTGTCTTCTATGGGGGTGCCATCTTGATTGAATTTGTATAGTTCATTCCCCGGGCGATAGACATTGAACTTTTTATCAATTTCCTCTAATCGAGTGAATACTTTGTCCAGTACCCTCTTGGCCAATCCTCTGTTTGCATATATCTGGACAGTACAATAAGTATCCATCAAAAAACGAGTTTGCTTTTGCAATGTTCTTGCCCAGAAAACCTGCCAGCATATAAGCAAAATTACGCAAAGAATACCAATTACCAGTAGAAATATCTTTTTCCAATTCGTCATATATCCCCATCCTCACCCTTTCCCTCTCCTACAAGAGGAGAGGGAAAGGGTGAGGTTTCATATCTTACTTGAAAACTTTAGAAGGTTGTTCTCCAGCCAAGAGTTCCGCGGCTGTAGTGCAAACTTGCATTTCCATCGTCTCGCCATGCGTCGTGAATTATATACTGAAATATTAAAATCGAATCTTCAGTAATAAAGTAATTAATGGACGGTATCCACTGCATTGTAGTCTCAGGCGATTGGACATACTTGCCTGCAGCGTCTTGATAATAATTATAAACGGAAACTGCACGGTCAACGATAATCCTCAATTTCGGCGTTATGTTGTAACCGACCTTCACGTAGTAACCATTAGTGAGAATATCTCTGGCTACCCCATCTGTCCATCCTTTTCCTTCGGTCCAACTGCTCCAGGTTCCATTCATATACTCGCCTCTTACCCATAAATTCCTCCAGGTATAGGCCAATCCGGCTGAATATCTTATTACGGGTTTTATCGGCACGGTATTAGTATCATACATACCTGTGGCAATCGAACCCATAACCTTAAGACCACCAAAATTTCCTAAATTGACTTCCGGTGCCAAATGGAACATTACCATTTTTGCATTGTTGTCATCTGTAGCATAATTGTTTCCATTCAGGAAGTATAGGTAGGCAGGGATCGAAACATTTTCTACCTCGAATACCTTGTAGAGTTCAGCGCCAAAATCCTTCCACTCTCCCAGCCGTGAATTGGCACTTGCGCAATTACCATGCAATTCTTCCTCGTAGAACAACTGGGCGCCATAATCTTCAGTAAACAATGGCCTTATCACGCCAGCGCTTATTTCCACATTATAGGGCAACAAACATTTCAGATAAGCTTTCACAAAGCCGACTGACACTGAGGTAGCAGTTCTCTGGGCGCCAATCTTTGTGCCAATCCTTGGAGTAGCTCTGGTAGACACGCTTATGGTCGGTTGCACGTCTATTGAAACTTTTTCGTTTAACTCTCTGCTAATATACATATAGAGTGAACTTATTCCCGGCGTCCCCCTGTCATCCCGCACATCACCATTACTTGTTCCCCCACTCTGGTCCCAGAGGTAAAGTTTTAGGTTTCCTCCTATCTTGCCCTCTCCGGCAAGAATGGCGGGAACGCTAAATCCCAGGATCATCCCTAACATTACCAGACTAATTGCGACTTTCTTCATAACTCTATCCTCCTCTTTTGTTCTTGATTTCTGCCTTTGCAGAAATAACTTTGCTGCTCCTGCAGTTTCTTTACCGCCTCACCTCCTTTATGACAGAATTTTGGAAAAGTTACCCTGCGTTTCCATCTGGCGTGCGCGCAATTCCATCTGCTGATAAATTTCGGCAACCAAAGAACCCAGATATATTAAAAAATTGCCAGGTTTATTTCTATTCTGGTTAAATTTATGACTTTTTATTATCTTCTGCGTATCAGTCCAGAATACGGGAACCATCTGCAAAGATAGACCCAGCTCTGCTGCAAACTTATCGCTGGAAACGCCGAATACTCTTAAGAAACTAAACAGCTTCACAAGCCCCTGGGTCAGCTTAGGCAGAGAAGTTGTGGAAAGCAATATAGAGGCGGCTATCATGAAAAGGAAGAGCCGGAAAGAAATAGCGACGGCATTGTAAAACCCTTCCGCGGTAACGCTTAAGAACCCGATTTTTAAAATAAGCCTGCCGGGTGTGAAGAAAATATGCATAATAAAAGTAAAGAGTATTATCCAGAAAAATATTTTCTTACCTTTTATCAGGGATGCAGGGGGAATCCTTGCTAACAGAATAACGACGGTAAAAAATATTGCCAGGCAGGTATAAGCAAGCAGGCTTTTGGTAAAAAGCATAAGCATACACAGGGAGATAACGCCGATAATCTTTACTATCGAAGGAACACGGTGTACAACTGAATCAGAGGGAATAAAAGAAGAGAAAAACGAAACTTCCCGGCAATCTGCCTGGCCGGGACAATTTCCTGTTTTTAAACCTGCGCTGACGATCTCCGCGTTATGCTCAATAAAATCTGCGATCCACCCGTTCAGAAGACCGGTTAACAGACTGCTGATGGTCAGCACGGGCAAAAGCCAGAATATCCCGGCGTGCTGCCCCAGAAGAAAATAAACTATAACAAATTGCGCGAATGTATGCGCCATCGCACCCATTATGCTTATGCCAATTAAACTAAAACTTCCCTTGAATAGTTTATATGCTCCACCCATCACAAGAACACTCGCCAACCCACCGCTGAAACTCATCGCAAAAGCAGGGCTCAAAAACGTCCCTAATATCAAGGAACTGACTATAGTCCTTAAAAAGGTCACTTCCACCGCTGTCCTGAAACCGAAAGACATAAGGGCAATCAGGGTAATCGCGTTGGCAAGACCGAGCCTCATACCCGGTATAGGATGCGGAATGAGAGATTCCGTTATCTGCAATACGCAGGCGCAGGAAACCAGCACCGAAATTTTTATTATTTTATTCTTTTCGTCCATAATTTAATGACTCAAGATATCATACCGGGTATTCGTACCGCCCTCTATCTCCATTATCACTTTGTTCGGCAGGCAGACTATTACCTGCCCGGTTCCGCCGATCCAATTCTGATGCATGCACATCTTTCGTGGGCAATCAGACTCCAGGATTCTCACGCGTCCCTGCCTGACCTCATACTTCATTTTTCCTGTTGTAACAGGCAAGTCCTTTACCCCGTCCTCTTTCAGGGAAATCTCCGCAATCCTGGCTCCGTTTTGAGAAACAATTGCCCTCTCGGCCATGCCCATATGACTGCTTAACGTAAATAAGCTCGCGACAGAAAAAAATGAGATTGAGCTGATGACAATCTTGTCCCACCCTGTAAGTCTTAGACGAGATTTTACATTTCTCATTCTGATTCCTCACTTATTTTTTCGAAGCCAGATATCGTATATTGACAATATAAATAAACTTAAAAAACTGCAGGCAAGGCATATTCCGGCAAAAAACAATGTCCAGGGAAACATAATTTTACTTACATACTTCGTCAGCCACATTGAACCTATATCCACACATATCATGATAAAGGGGAAAACGGCAAAAAACCTTTTCAGCTTTTCGCCGAACGAAGTGAAGAAGAAAACGCCAACGGCGATCGCAAAGATATAGAGATAGTAGGGTAAATAAGTGTGTGAAATAGATAACAACTCACTGAACTCCATGCCGCTATAACCTTTGGCAATATTTCCGACCTTCATCTCTGTATCCACCCAGATATTCCCCAGAAGCGTTATATAAATCACTCCCAGCAAACACATAACAGCGCTCACGAACAGTTTGACGCTCGCCGCTGCTTTTGAAATCCTGAAACCATTCATCTTTTCCTCCTTGTGTTTTTACGCGCTCTGTTTTGCCGGTATTTTTACCCGTCCTGTTTTATCGGAGATATAATCTGCAAAGGAAACAAGGGAATCTCCTGAAGCGGAAAGCGGATAATCAGCTTTTTCCAATTTTTCCTTTGCCTTCATTATATGTTCAGCCACTCTGCCGATGACATAGTTCATCACAGAGTATCTATCCAGTGCATCAGTAATAAAATCCGCGGGAAGAACTCTGCCGTTGCTTCCCGTCATTATTCTAACAACTGCTTCCTTGTCATCAGGAGAAGCGATTTCCAACAAACGAATCAAAGGAAGAGTTATTTCTCCATTTTGAACATCCTTTTCAATATCCAGACAATCATCTATAATCTGATAAGCCATACCGAGGTTAAAGCCATATTCCTCCAGAACATTAATTGATTTTTGACTTGCCCCATTCAATAACGCTCCTCCCTTGCAACATATAGACATAAAACGGGCTGTTTTATTTCCGATAATTTTCAAATATGTCTCTTCTTCTAAATTGAAATTAAATTTGTGCTTTGCCTGCTCTCCTTCTCCTTCACACATTTCCTCAACTGTCTTTGATAACAAGTTCAGTATTCCACCATTAGTTCTTTCTGATAGAAGTGAAAAGCCCTTTGCATAGAGATTATCGCCAACAAGAACTGCTATATTAGAACCCCATTTCCCCTGCACACTTTTCTGTCCCCGACGGGTGATTGCGCCGTCCAGGATATCATCGTGGACAAGGGTGGCAGCGTGAATCAATTCCACTGCAATTGCAAAATTAATGACTTCTTCGCGAACTTCTTGAGAAATAGTTTTAGCAGAAAGCAAAGCCAGCGCGGGACGCAATCTTTTGCCGGAAATGCTGAAAATATAGTTACTAATGTAAGAAAGTAGGGTCCCATTATTTTGAAACTGCAATCTTATCTCTTCTTCTATTTTGTTCAATTCGATTGCAATTGAGGCATAAATTTCTTCTAAATGATTATAATTTTTCATATTTTTCTTTTTTAAGTGCGATAAATCGCACCGCTACTCCCAACAGATTGCTTCGTTCCTCGCAATGACATGGATTGGAACAATCCCTATTATTTCTCTTCGGGTTTATTGGGCCAATTTGCCCATTTGCTGACTTTCATATCAAGTAATTTTTCCACTTTGGCCAGCAAATCCTCTGGCGGGATAGGTTTTTCCACAAATTCATCAACAGGCAGAAACTCAGCATCTGTTTGAGCAGAAACTCCAAAACCAGGAATTCTCTCATTAATAGCAGTTATCATTAAGATTGGGATGTGTCGCAATAATCCGTCTCCTCTTATCCTGTAAGAAATATCAAACCCTTCGGTTTTTTTATCTAATATCACATCTAAAATGATAATATCTGGTTTTTGAGATTTTACAAGAGAGAATCCTTCCCCGCCATTAAAAGCAGGAACGACAACATGCCCTTTTTCTTCAAGAGTAATTTTCATTGTTTCGACAAGGTCCTTGTCGTCTTCAATTATTAAAATTTTTGCCACTTGACACCTCCTTTAAAAGGAACAGTCCCTATTGGTAGAAGAAATGTGAATTTCGTTCCCTGACCTACTTTACTTTCTGCCCAGATTTTTCCACCATGGTCTTTGATAATCTGCTGGGCTATGGACAATCCCAGACCAGTACCTTCCGCTGCAACAGATCCCGTATTCTTGGCGCGGTAAAATTCCTCAAAAATATGGGATAAATCATCCTCCGGGATTCCAATGCCTGTGTCGGAAACAGAAACTGCAACATAATCCCCTTCTTTTCTCCCTTCCAGATTCTTTTGAATACGGGATCCCGTACTTGCAGAGTCGGGATTAGAAAAGGGGGCGTAGGGGGGATTTTTCGCATATTCAAATTTAGATGCTTCCACAGTTATTTTGCCCCCTTTGGGAGTATATTTGATTGCATTGACGATGAGATTAAGGAATAACTGTTCTATTTCATCTCTATTCGCATAAACAGTCGGTAACTCTGTAGTTCCTTCCACAGTAAGAGAAAGACCCTTTTCTGTGGACCACATTTTAATTCCCTCTATAACTTTCTCTGCCACTTTAGCTAATTGCAGTTCTTCTTTCGGCATTTCACGAGCTGATTTAATTCTCGACAGGTTTAATAAATCTTTTGTGAAATGTAATAGATAGAGTGTGCGACCTTCTGCCCGCGCAACCATTTCTCTGGTCTTATCCGGCATCCCGCCTGTCAGTCCGTTCAAAACTACTTTCAGGCAACTCTGAATTGTGGAGAGGTGGGATTGGATATCGTGGGCAACCGTCCAGACATACTGTGATTTACGACGGTCCTGTTCACTTAATTGTTCATTGGCAATTGCTAACTCTTGTTCCCTTGCTCTCAATCGGTTTACGATGGACGTTGCCATATATATTGTGATAAACAAAGTGCTCGTCAATATCAGAAACACCCCTGTTATGTAGACAATGTTGCCGTGCATTTCATATGGAACAAACCCCTGCATATGATGATGGTAAATGATGTGGTGATGTTCTAATATTATCATCGCTCCAAGTAAAACTGTCGCAAATGTCGCCTGGAAATATGCGGCACGATTTGACAGGAGTATGCTGGCTATGACCATATGAAATATGAAATAAAAGATGAAGGGGTTCTCCAGTCCACCTGAAAAATGTATCAGGAAAACCAGCATAAACAGGTCTACCGAGATTTGAAGATTTGCAAAGAACAAAGCTCTTTTTCTCTGATGTTGAAAATCTGCATCTTGCTTTAGTCTCTTAGAATACCAGAAGTAAACAAAATTCAACAGGAGTAATGTTATCGTTCCAAAACAAAGAGACAGAAGAGGAATGTCCACCAGCAGAAGAAATTTTACTCCTATAATTACACAGAATACTCCACCAATAGCTATCCATCTCAATTTTATTAACCATTCTATCCTCGAAAGTAATTCTTCGCCCAACTGATCTTCTCTGACTTCCTTCATTATTCACCGCTGGAGTAAATTGTGCTTTTTTTCACAATCTATAAAATTCAATAAAAATCCTTTTCAAGTAGAGATAAATACAGCTACAACAAAAAACTTCCACTGAGAATAAGTCCGATAAACAAGTGCAATTTGACAGTATCAGCATTAGCAGGAAACAATTTCATTGGCTCTGCATAATATTTTTTGAGCGTACTTATGGCATTGACTGCCAATGGCAATGTTAAAAATACAAATAATGCTGACACTGGAATTATCTTCAGGATTACCCCCATGATTATTATTACATATGCAATGACCAGTTGTAAAATGTACCCTTTAATCGCTTTTTCCCTTCCGAGCCTAACTACAAGATGAGTTTTTCCTACTGCCCTGTCAGCCTCATAATCAGGAAATTCATTAATATAAAGAACTGCAGAAATTAATAAACCAACAGGGATGGATGCAATAATAGGCGGCCATTCAATTGATTGAGTCTGAACATAATATGCACCCAGACACATCAATACTCCATAATTTAAACCAACCAATAATTCCCCTATCCCTCGTTTTGCCCAGTAAAAGGGAGGTGCCGTGTAAAAGAAGCCAGAGATTACTCCAACTAAACCAAACCATAAAATGGGCATTCCTCTTTGATACGCGAGATAAACACCGATTACGCTGCCAGCAATAATGCATATAACTGATTCAAAAATAACTTCTCTTGGTGAGAGCAATCCTTTCTGAATCAATCTGCTTCCACCTGTAAAAGGTCTGATATATTCTTTATTAACTTGGTCATTTCCACTCTTATGGTCAAAGTAATCATTTGCAACATTTGTGCCTGCTTGAAGAAGGACCCCGCCAACAAGAGTCAAAAAGAAGTAACCCCAGTGTATGATTCGGGTTTTATTCCAGGCAATGACTGTCCCCAGAATTATCGTTATGATACTTGCTGTAAAAAATGGCGCCCGCAATTCTTCCAGAAACAATTTGATTTTCTTGAACATTTAAAACTCCTCTTTGAATTTTTCTATCTGCGCATAATTAAATACAGGGCCATCCTTGCAAACATAAATACCGCCCACCATGCAATGCCCGCATTTTCCAAAACCGCACTGCATTTTTCTTTCCAGAGTCGTTACAATGTCTTCAGGCCTGAACCCCATCTCTATTAACACAGGAAGAGTAAATTTTATCATTATCGGCGGCCCGCAGATAATAGCTACGGCATTATCGCAGCAGGGTTTGATTTCCTTGAGCGCTTTGGGTACTACGCCAACCATACAGCTCCAGGATTCATCTGCACAATCCACGGTCAAATGTAAACTCGTATTTTTTGCTTTTTGCCATGTTTCATATTCATATTTATATACAAGGTCTTTCGGGGTTCTTGCGCCATTGACAATGGTAATTTTGCCAAAATCAGTTCTGTTGTCCAGAGTTGTATTAAGAAGGGACCTAAGTGGAGCAAGGCCAATTCCTCCGGCAATAAAAAGTAGGTCATTGCCTTTCATCTCCTCAACAGAAAATCCATTTCCATACGGACCCCTTATTCCAACCACGTCTCCTTCCTCTAATAAGTCATGGATGGCTTGAGTAGCCTTGCCCATCTTCTTTATACTGCATTCAATAAATCCCCTTCTTGTAGGGGAAGAAGCGAGACAAAACGGGGCTTCTCCTTCGCCTAATACGGACAGCTCAACAAACTGCCCGGGTTTATATGTAAAATTATTTCTGACAGATTCATCTAGAAACGCGAGTTTGAAAGTTTTCACATCAGGAGTTTCGTCAGTAATTTTTTCTATCTTGCACAGATTCGGCAAATAAATGTTTTCATGCATTATTAACCACCTCGGCAATATCTATTTTAACCGGGCAGTGCCTTATGCACCTTCCGCATCCAACGCACAGGTTTTCTCCGAATTTCTCACGGAAATATTTAAATTTGTGAAATACGCGATGCCGATACCTCAATTTCTTCGTAGCGCGCGGGTTTTCGCCTGAAGACATAAGTGCAAATCTTAAAAATACGCATCCATTCCAACACCTAATTCTTTTTGCACTTTCATCAGAAAGATCAAAACAGTAGCAGCTTGGACAGAGGAACGTGCACACTCCGCAACTGAGACAGGAATTTGAAACTTTTGTCCAATATTCTTCTGATTCAAAAGACGACTCCAAATTTTTACTTGTATTGCAGGTTTTTTTTATTTTTAATTTTACCGATTCTTCCAGAGTTTTTATTTCTTCATCAATTTCTCTTCCTGCCTCTTTTCCCAAAGAACCAAGTAGGTTCTTGCCCTTATCCGTAACAGTGTTAATGACGTATGAGTCTTTGAAATTAATTATCAGGGCATCCAGACCTGCGATTGAAAAAGGACTTATTCCCATTGAAGTGCAGAAACAAGCAATATCAGGAGACGTGCAGGCAAGCCCGACTAAAACGGTTTTTTCTCTCTTTTTTGCATAATTGGAATCTTTATATTCACTATCTTCGGAAAATACCTTGTCCAGCAAAGTAATGCTTTTAGCATCGCAGGGTCTTAATCCGAAAATAATCGTTTCTTTTCCATCCACCTCGGACAAATTAAAATTATAGCCTTCGTCTTTTCGCTCGTAATCAAAAACCGTGGAGGGCGGAAGGAAAAAGTCCTTTACTGGCTTGACTGTGTTTAAATAGTCCGCAAGAACTTCGTCTTTTGTTTCTATCTTCTTGAATACTATTAAATTTTTTTCTTTATCAGCAGACCTGAAGGTCTGCGCTACATTTACCGGCGCAATCAATCCTGGAGAAGAAATCCACTTTTCCATCAAACCCAAGAATTCTGATTTGTTTATGATTTTCATTTAATAAATTCCTCTGGGTCGTCTTTGCTGAAAGTGGAGAATAAAGGTTTTTTCTCTGCATCAACTCCGGATTCATGCCCGAAAAGTTCCTTAACTTCTTTCTCTAATTTCTTGTTAATTTTTCTCAAGGGAATACCCATAGGACAGACCCTCTCGCATTCTCCGCAGTCAATGCACCTTCCAGCTAAATGAAATGCCCTTACAGTATTCCAGGCAAAATTTCCCTCTAATGAAAGGGAACGTGAAAACCATTGAGGCATTGTCTGGTCGGCAACACAGACCGGACAATAACATAAGGGACAAACCTGCCTGCAGGCATAACATTTGATACACTTTGACAGTTCTTTCTTCCAGTAATCAAATCTCTCCTCTGGTGATTTATTTTCTATTTCTCTGATTTCCTTATAAGAATCTTCTTGTTGAAGCACTTTTTGATTCATCTCTTTATCTTCAATTAAAATGTCAAATAGTGGCGGAGTGTGGACGTTGCAACTTTTACATTTGGCTGCTCTCTCTCTACCGACAGCACCTAATTCAGCACCTTTTTTATCAAATACTCCTGCGCACTGCAAACCAATTACAATTACATTTTCTTTTTTTATCTGATTTTCCTGAATGAGGCAGACAACAGACCTTACATCACAACCCTTCACAATAATGCCGACTTTTTTATTGCGCATATCAATAAGGTAGTTTGTAAGGTTGTATATGCAGGTCTTATCCCAGATAAGCGCGCCGCACTCTTCAGGATTAGCAATAAAATAAGGAATGGCGTTTATTGCATCGCCTGCCCGGGCATAGCCAATCACCATATTAACTTTCTTTTCCGCCAATAATTTTTTTACTTCTTCCTGCAGTTTTTTAATCATTTGAATTGTTTATTGGGTCCTGCTTTCTTAATTTCCTCAACCATCCCTGAAACAACTTTAGCCCATTTATCCCCTTCTGCAGCAGAAACCCAGCTCATCTGAAATCTCCGGGAATCAATTCCAAGATAGTCGAGCAATTGTTTCAAAACGGCAAATCTTCTGCGCGCATGATAATTTCCTTCAGAATAGTGGCAATCATTAATGTGGCATCCGGAAACAAGCACTCCGTCTGCCCCTTTGATGAGACACCGCAGAACAAAAAGTGGATTGACCCGCCCGGAACAGGGCACCCGGATGACCCGCACATTGGAAGGATAAGAAATTCTGCTCGAACCCGCTAAATCTGCACCGGCATAACTGCACCAGTTGCATAGAAATCCAATAATCTTTGGTTCAAAATTTTCGTTCATTTTTACACTACCTCTATTTCTGCCATCAGTTGCCTGTTGGCGAAGTTATCAAGGTCTATGGCGCTCATCCTGCAACAAGCAGTGCATACACCACACCCAGTGCACACACCTTCTAATACTTTTGCAACAATTCTTTTCTGTTTTCTTGCCCTGTCTTCTATTTCTTCGGCCTCGATTGCTTTGAACGGACAAGCCTGAACGCATAACTTACAACCGCTGCAGAGAACAGCGTCAACCCTGGCAATTTGAGGCTCTCTGACAAGTTTCTCCTGAGTTAGAAGCCCTAGTGCCTTTACGCTTGCTGCCGAAGCCGTTGCGACAGTATCGGGAATATCCTTAGGAGATTGACAGGCCCCCGTAAGAAAAATACCGCTCGTGATGGTTTCTACCGGAGCCAGTTTGGGATGGGCTTCGGTGAATAAATTATTCTTGTCATATGGAATTCTTAACATCTGCGCAACCTTGGGAGCGTCCGCTTGCGCAATCAACCCGGTTGCCAGCACCACAAGGTCCGCTTCTATTTCTATCTGAGAACCGCTTAATGTGTCTGCGCCGCGCACAATCAGTTTATTACCCTTCTCAAATATCCGTGAAACTCTGCCCCGCAGATAAATTGCGCCGTATTCGTCCTGAACCTTCTTGACAAATTCTTCATAATTCTTGCCCGCTGCTCTTATGTCAATATAAAACACGTACGCCTGGGATTCCGGATTATGTTCCTTTAAAAGGAGTGCATGTTTGGCAGTGTACATACAGCATAAACGGGAACAATAAGGCATTCCTTTTTGTTCGTCTCTTGAACCAATGCACGAAATAAACACTACATCTTTCGCATCCCTTCCATCTGAAGGACAAATAATCTTTCCGCCTGTTGGGCCTGAGGAATTGACCATCCTCTCAAAGTGCAAACCGGTAATTACATTTTTAAACTTCCCATAGCCATATTCTCCATAAACGCTGTGGTCAAACTGAGTGAAACCTGTCGCTACAATAATCATACCGAACTTTTCCTCAATTATCTCATCCTGCTGGTCATAGTCAACTGCCTGGAAAGGACAAATTTTCCTGCACACTCCGCATTTGCCCGCCTGGGTAAAATAACGACAATTTTCTCTGTCTATAACCGGCACATTTGGAACTGCCTGTGGAAACTGAACATAAATTGCCTTCCTCATTCCCAGCCCCATATCAAATTCTGACGGAACTTTCACGGGACATTTGGCATAACATTGCCCACAGCCCGTGCATTTCTTTAAATCCACAGAGCGTGCTTTTTTTCTGATTTTTACGTCAAAGTTTCCCACGTATCCCTGGACAGATTCCACTTCGGAATATGTGTGCAGAACAACCTTTCCATTTTGAGAAACTGCAACCATTTTAGGCGTGAGTATACAAGCAGCACAATCCAGCGTAGGAAAAGTTTTGTCAAACCTTGCCATTCTTCCGCCGATAGAAGGCTCTCTCTCTACTATCACGACATTATATCCTGCTACAGCAATATCTAATGCTGCCTGGATTCCGGAAATTCCACCGCCGATTACAAGTGCTTTCTTCTCAACGGAAATAAACTTCTTCTCCAAAGGAAAATCTCTTAAGACCTTGGCGCTGGCGAGTCTTATGATCTGTAAGGCTTTATCTGTCGCTTCCTCTCTGTTTTTGTGAACCCACGAACATTGTTCCCGAATGTTGGCGATTTCAAGCATATAAGGATTCAGTCCTGACTCTTCAATACATTTGCGGAAAGTCTTTTCATGGAGTGAAGGCGAGCAGGCAGCAACCACAATTCTGTCTAATCTATATTCTTTTATTGCCTGTTTAATTATATTTTGCCCGGGGTCTGAACACATATATCTATAGGTAGTTGAAAATCTGACCCCCTGAAAATTTTTTGCCGCTTCTGCCACTTTTTCCACGTCCACCGTAGCAGAAATATTTGTTCCGCACCAACATACAAAAACGCCGGTTCTTGCCATCAGAGCAAACCTTTCTCCTGCAAAATTTTAAATGGATTTACCAGATGCATATTTAAACCAAGATTTTTTGATTCCGCTCCCAGCGCCAGACCGAGCAACTGAGTGAAATAAAGGACGGGCAGGTTTATTTTAGTTTCATACCTCTTCTCAATCTCCCCCTGTCTTAAATCCAGGTTTGATTGGCACATCGGGCAGGCAACTGCAACGACATCGGCACCGCTTTCCTTTGCAAATCTCAAAATATCATTGCTCAACCGCAACACTATCTCAGTATTGCTCAGGGAATGACTTGCGCCGCAACATTCAGTCTTATAGGGCCAGGAAATTGCTTCGGCACCGGTTACGTTAATAAGATCGTCCATGAAATGCGGGTCTTCCGAGTCGTCAAATTTCGTTACTTCCGGCGGTCTGACGAGTAAACAACCGTAGTAACAGGCAACTTTCAATCCCTTGAGCGGTTTCACTATTTTTTTAGAAATAGATTCAATGCCGTATTCGTTCACAAGGACATCCAGAAAATGTCTGACGGAAACCTCTCCTTCATATTTTTTCGATAAAACCCTGGATACCATCTCACGATGGAGCTGGTCCTTGGACATAATGTCGTTGGCAAACTTCAAACGACTAAAACAGGCAGCACAGCAGGTTACAACTTCTGAAATTCCCATTTCTTTCACTTGCAATAATATTTTTACTGGAAGCCCAATAGATAAGATGTGCATAGTAAGATGTGCGGGCGTGGCACCGCAACATGTCCAGTCTGGAATTTCTTTTAAGATAACACCCAGTGAAGAAGCGACCTCTCTGGCGGAAATGTCGTATTCCTTAGAAGTGGATTTAAGGGAACAACCTGGAAAATACGCATATTTAAAAGTTTTTTTATCCGCTATTATGGATTCCACTCTTTCACCTCTTTAAATAATTGTGGATGAGTTCGCCAATGGTAATCAAACTCTGTCTCTTTGCCCTGGATACTTTTCCGGCTTTTTTAAAAATGCCCCTGATTTCTTTTATACCTTTGACCTTCTCCGGAAGGAGGTTTATTTTATGTCTCAAAAACATTTTTGGTGCAAGAGATGTGTCCTTGAAGGGAGTCCCGCTCAACATATTGAAGGTTCCGATCAAACTCATCTCAAAGAGTCTTCCATATTTCTCAATGTTCCTAAGGAATACCTTGTTGAACAACGGAACATTGCGCCCTTTAATCGGATAAACACCTGAACGATAGGCAAACCTTCTAAGAACATCCATCACTTCAGCCACATCTATTTCTCTGGGGCAGCGCGCAGTGCAGGTAATGCACGAAACACACAACCATATTGTATTGCTGGCAAGCACTACATCTTTCATCCCTAATTGAATCATCCGCATAATTTGATTGGGAGTGTATTCCATCTCATAAGCAATAGGACAACCGGCAGAACACTTCCCGCATTGATAACAATGGGCGATTTTCTGACTACTTGACTTTTCAACTTCCTTAATGAATCCAGATTTCAAGGTATTTGAATCAATAAACCATTTCAAGGTATTGTCTCCTCTATCTTTGGCAGTCTCTTCGCAAGATAAGAAAGCCTTTCGAG
>Ga0210051_1000269_pt1 | contig 45092 bp, 48 predicted proteins | sample CryGey092014_all_FD_185464 | JGI IMG/M metagenome (GOLD analysis project Ga0210051, IMG submission 185464) | Groundwater microbial communities from aquifer - Crystal Geyser CG23_combo_of_CG06-09_8/20/14_all (SPAdes) (version 2) | ecosystem: Environmental > Aquatic > Deep subsurface > Groundwater...
TAAGAGATATAGGGGGTGTTATCATTCCCAGAAGCCGCGGCTATGAACACTCCCTTGTCAAAAGCGTAGGCGCAGGCGTCAGCTTCGACTTGGAAATACTCGTTGGAACCGAGACTGAGGTTGATTACTCTCGCGCCGTTTCTGACCGCCCACAGAATCGCCTCGGCCTCATCTGCTTCACTGCCGGTGCCGTCCGAAGCCAAAATTTTCAGAGCCATTATTTTTGAGTTTATTGAAACGCCGGCTATGCCTGTGCCGTTGTTTGTCGCGGCGGCGGCAATTCCGGACACATGAGTTCCATGGCCGTTGTCGTCAAGAGGATCATTGTCGTTATTAACAAAATCATAGCCGCGATAGCCCTGTGGAGATGTCCATATTTTTGAGGATAGGTCTTCATGCTCATAATCCACGCCCGTGTCAATAACGGCGATTGTGATGTAAGCGGAGCCGGAACTTCCCTCTATGTTCCAGGCCTGGTCCATCGCTATGCCGTGGGCGCCGTTCAAGCCCCATTGGGAATCATCAAGATAGCTCGGGTCGTTCGGAGCGAAAGCCCTGCGTTTCAGGCTTTTGTGGCAGTATTCCGTTTCCTCTCTGCCTGTAAAAAAATCCACGGCCTTGAGGGCCGCCGCGCCATCGGAAAATCTCAGTCGCCACACAGAGATTTCTTCCATGAGTGAGACGGCTGTCGGCGTGGAACGGCTGATTAATTCGTTCTGCGTGCTTTCCGGCGTGCCGTCTTTGAATTTGAGCAGGACGCTTTCGGCGCCGTAAAGAAAAACAGCCTGCAGGAAAAAGAGGGCGCAAAGCGCCAGGCGTCGGAGGTCAGACATTTTTCTTCCTCATGAAGTAGAGCGCCGCCGCGACAAAAATTATATTCACGCCCCATGCGCCTATCCACGGAGGAAGGCTGCCCGTCTGGCCGAAAGAGAGTCCGAGCGAGTAAAGCCCCCAGTATGCAAAGCACACGACCATGCTCAGGGCAATGGCGAAAATCCTCCCGAGATGACTGAAATAAATGCCTATGGGAAAGCCGATTATTATAACAACCATAGCCGCCAGCGCCGATGAAACGCGGGCATGGAGATCCAGCTTTTCCTGATGAGACGCAATGCCCGCCGCTCTGAGGTCCTTTATATGTCTGCTCAGGCGGACTATGCCCATTTCGCGGTATGAAAGAGTCTTGATGAGAAAGTCAGCCGGTTCCTGCGCGAAATTAAAAGACTTTGACTTGAAAGCTTCTTCCTCTGTTAATTCGCCGGCCTTATCCCATTTTCTTTCTACTCCGTTTCTCAGCTCCCACCCGTCTTTTTTGTAAAAGAAAGTTCTCGCAAAAATATTAACAGCGCCCTTTTGCCCCGTGATATCCAGGTTGAAATTACTGCCGCTCATTTTCGCGGAATCGTAAAAACCTATGTAATAAAAGGATTTTCCGTTTATTTGTCCGTCCGTGTGATAGAGCAGATTGAAATACCGGCCTCGCGGCGGCGGTGCAGCATGCCCCCGTATGACGACATTGTAATAGCGGTAGGCCTCGCTTGAGGCCTTTTTGGCCGCAAACTCATTTGTCAGAAACATGATCGCGGCGAGAATGGCGCCTGCGGCGACAAAAGGTTTCATCAGCGTTAGCATTGAAACGCCCGATGTCTCTATTGCAGTCAGCTCATTATGGCGCTTGAGGGCCGTTATGGTCATGACCAGGGCCAGCAGAATGGACATGGGAAGCGCCTGTAAAAACCATGCGGGGCTTTTGCAGGCGAGGAAATAGATGATTTGTTTGGCCGAGGCGGAATATTCGGAAAAAACGCTGAGGCGCGTGATCAGGCCGGAAAAAATGAAAAGGCTCATGAAACCGGCCAGGGCTATGCAAAAAGCTTTTCCAAATCGTATCAGGAGGTATTTTAAAAAAAGTTTCATAAGGCCAGCAGCGCTCCCAGGGCGCAAAGGATATTGGGTATCCACACCGCCAGATAAGGCGCAAGCCATCCGCTGTCAGCCATGTGCGAACAGAGGCTGAAACTGAGATAATAGGCGCTTATCAGCAGAACCGCCGCGCCTATGCTGGAGGCTTTTTTAGGCGATTGCAGCTTTATTCCTAAAAGAGCCCCCGCCATGGCGAGGAACAGGACTCCCCAGGCCAGGGCAGGCCGCATGTGATATTCCATTTTCAGGTTAGTGCTGCCTTTTCCGCCTTTTTCAGCGGTCTTTATCCTTTCCCGCAATTTTGAAGATTCAATTTGAGAAATATTCTGCCCCGCTTCGCCGAATTCGGGCGAATTGATTAAAAAGGAGTATTTTTCAAAATCCACGGTTGTCAGAAGATCAAGGTCTTTAATGTCCCTCACTTTCATCCGGCCCCGCGCGAGAGTCAGGGCCGCGGAGCCGTTTTCTTTGATTGCCAGTTCTCCCGTTTCGGCTGTGATGGCCGTGGCCGGAAAATTTTTCTCACGGCGGTATATCCTTATGTCTTTCATTTTTCGCGATGAGATTTTCTCCGCGTAAAAAACATAATCTCCGATTTCGCTGAAAGCGCCTTCCCGGAAACGCAGTATATTCCTGGCGAGTATATCCCTTACCAGAACGGTCATCGCGCGGCTGCTTTTCGGTGAGAGCACGGCATTGGAATAGAGCATGAAAAGAGAAACAAACACTCCGGATGCCAGGACAGACTTGAGTATGGTCCTCGGATTGATTCCCGATGACTGCAGGGCGAGTATTTCGGAATCTCCGGCGAGGCGGCTGACGACGACGACCCATGACAGGACAAATGACACGGGAATGACAAAAATGAAAGAAGACGGGATGCCCGTCAGAAAAATTTTCGCTATATCGGCGAGCCCAGCGCCTTTCACGACAAGGGATGCGATAAATCCCATGGCTTCGTTCACGATAAAGATACCGATCAAGATGAAAAATGATGAAGCGAAGACCGGTAAGAATTCTCTGAATATGTAGCGTGAAAAAATCCGCATAACGGGGTCAGGTCCCTGCCTGACCGGCAGGCAGGTTGACATTTGACATCGGGGAGTTTTTTTCCGGCAGATAAGTGTAATAAAGCCCGAGGTCAACAGCGACCATGATCATGTTCAGCGCGTAAAGAACCGTGATCCAGTCAAAAGAGTACAGTATTTTGTGAATAAGCCCGCAAAAATAGCCGAAACAGACTATGGCCATAAAGAGCGGGCTTTTTCCGATCACGATTTTTGTTCGCAGGGTTTTTGTTATAGAAACCGGCCAGCTTATGCCGAAACAGATGAGCATGGCAGCCTCAAATACGCTCATTGTCCCGTCCCCGGCAATTAAATTCTGATTGTTTCAGCATAATGGTATTTCCAAATAATCGTCTGATGCAGATTAGCAAGTTTTGGGCTGTTTTTGCAAGTGGCCAGTGTGCATTTCCGGGAAAATTTTGTTAAAATGAGCGCGGGAGGTTGTTATGATTTATATGTTGCCCGCTTTTTTGGCTGTTTTGATCTTTGTGCGGTATATTGGCCTGAATCCGCTTATGGGCGTCTTCCTCGGTATTTTGTTTGCGCTCGGGGTGAACCCGCGTTTCCGCGCGCGGTCCAAAAAAAATTCATGGCTCTTCCATGTTGTTTATATCATCGTTTTCTTCGCCATGATAATTCTCCTGTCCGATTATATTTCCGGTGAAATCATAAGCGTTTGCGCGCTCTGGGCGGTTTTCTCGTCGCTGTTCAGCTACCGGGAAAGTCTTTTGATGATACGGTCCAATTCTTCTGACGAGAAAAAATGAATTTTGATGTGACCCTGATTTTTTTTGTTCGCATGTACCTCGACTTTTGTAGAAAGCGCGCTCTCTAAAGTTTCAGCTATTTCCTTTATCTCGGCGGAGGCCATCCGGGTTTTAGCGATTTTTTTTCTTCCCGTGGCGAGAAATTCTGTTTCGCGCACAGAGAGATGCTCGTTAATGATCCGGTGTATGATGTGTTTTCTTTTTCGCGGGTCTTTTATCACTGACAGCGCGCGGGCGTGCCCCTCGCTTATTTTCCCGTCGGCTATAGCCGCGACGATGTCTTCCGGAAATTTCAGGAGCCTGAGGGTGTTTGCCACAGTGGAACGGTTTTTGCCCACTCTTTCGGCGACAGCTTCCTGTGTGAGGGAAAATTTTTTCATCAGCGCTTCAATTCCCCTGGCCTCATCAAGCGGGTTCAGGTCTTCCCTCTGCAGGTTTTCTATCAGTGATAAAAAAGCGGCCGAGGCTTCATCCGTGTCTTTGATTGTGACCGGCACCTTTTTGAATCCAGCCAGTTTCGCGGCCCGCAGGCGTCTTTCGCCGGCTATCAGTTTCCAGCCTGTCCCCGACGGTAAAACGACAAGCGGTTGTATTATCCCGTCCTGCTTCAGCGTTTCCGCCAGAGCCGTAATGCTGTCCGCGTTGAAACTTTTCCTGGCCTGGTGCGTGCCCGGCTGTATTTCTGAAACGCTGATCATGTGGATGCGTCCTTCTTCGTTTTCGGGGATAAGCGCCTTGAGCCCTCGTCCCAGCACAGCTTTTTTCATTTTTCAGTCCTCCATTTACAATTTGATTTTTACCGGCCGGCAGTTAGCGGGCAGATATCTGTTTATATAGCTCAAGGGCTTCTTCCTTATAACTGTCAGCGCCCCGGCGATTGCGCCCCTGTGGGAAACCACCAGGACCCTCTCCCCGCTGTGATTTTTCCTGATGTGGTCCAAAAATGATCTTAGACGCTTCGTCAGTTCTTCCCATGATTCCGCACCGGGAGGCAGATGTTTCCAGGCTTCCTTTTTCCATTTTCTGTATTGCCCCGGATATTTTGCGCTCAGCCAATGCTCTTTTTTACCGGACCAGTCCCCGTGAGATATTTCAAGCAGGCGTTTGTCGCATCGGACAGGCAGGCCGTGCTCTCGGGCTATAACCAGGGCGGTGTCGAGCGCCCTGGACAAAGGCGAGCTATAGACGGCGCATATTGTTTCTTTTTTGAGGGCCGCGGCGGCTCTCTGCGCCTGCTTTTTCCCTGTTGGATTGAGCGGAATATCCTGCCTCGACTGGATGCGTTTTTCCCTGTTCCAGTCGGTTTCGCCATGGCGCAGGAATATGAGCTCTGTTGTCTTGAGCATCCCGCTGACAGGCGGGTAATATTTTTGCGATATTTTGTATATGCTGTTTTTGGACAGGTCGTAATAATTTTCAGAGAGAGCGCTCACCCTGAGCTTTTTTACCTTCTGTGCGTAATGCAGAAAAGAGTGCAGCACCTCAAAACTCATTTTGCCCAACGCGTGCAGTGTTTGATTCCTGTGCTTTCTTTCACTCAGATCCGCCTGGGCGATTGCCTTGCGGCCGGCTATGTGCAGGATCTCAATCAGAAAAGCCAGTTCTACGCCGTATCCAGAGGGAATGGACAGCTTCCTGAAAAGATCCCGCCTGACAGCGTACTCACCAGAAAGCGGCTGTCGGATATCGGCCAGTTCCGGAAAAAAGGTGTTGAGAATCGGCCGCGCGAGTATTTCTGTCACCCGGCCGCCCTCACCCTTTTTGAATTTGCCGGAAACCATAAGTGGCCGCTTATAGAAAGCTTTGACAAAGGATATCTTCTTATCTGTGAGAAGGGGGCCGACAATGCCGATTATAAAGCGCGGCGAGAAATTGCGTATATCACCGTCTACAAAGGCTAATATATCGCCGGTGCTGGCGAAATAACTCTTATAAAGGGCATTCCCTTTCCCCTGGAAGTTCCCCAGGGCGGGCACGATATCCGAATCCCGCCGCACGAGAGCCCCCTCTCTGCGGGCAAGCGTTCTTGTTAAATCGGAAGACCCTCCGTCAAGCACTATTATCTCATCAACCAGAGGGTGCTTCAGAACAAGGCTCCCGCGTATAGCGTGTATGATTTTGCCTATTGTGGCGGCTTCATTGCGGGTGGGGATTATCACGCTTATTTTTAAGCCGGATTTTTTTTTGACCAGATCCTCTACGCTGAAATCGCGCCAGTTGTAGATGCTATTTTTTCGCATCCCTTTTCTCGCGGGCCAGGAATTCGTCGCCGAGTTTCATATAGCTGACGGCGCCGGCCGAATGCCTGTCATATTCAAAGATGTCCTTGCCGAAACTCGGGGCTTCGGCAAGCCTCACATTTCTCGGTATAACGGAGCTAAAGAGATTGTCGCCGAAGAAATTCTTGATTTCATCGCTTATCTGGGCGGTTAAATTCAGGCGGCTGTCATACATGGTGAGAACCACCCCTTTGATACGGAGATGCTCATTGAAAGCGTCTCTCACATATTTGAGGGTGTTCAACAGCTTACCGAGGCCCTCAAGCGCGTAGAATTCGCACTGAAGGGGAATCAGCAGGCTGTCAGAGGCCGTGAGAGCGTTAATGGTAAGCAATCCCAGTGAGGGTGGGCAGTCTATGAGTATATAGTCGTAAGTGTCCCTGACAGAGGCAAGAGCCTGCTTCAACCGGTATTCCCTGCCTTCCATCCCCACAAGTTCTATTTCAGCCCCGGTAAGGTCCCTCGTTGATGGCACAATGTCAGGGAAGTGATCGCGGGCTGTCACCGCGCCGGCCAGGGAGCCCCTGATTAGAACATCGTAGATGTTGGAGGCGCTGTTTTCCACGCCCATGCCCGAGCTGCAGTTGGCTTGCGGGTCAATATCGATAAGAAGAATTTTTTTTCTTCTCATCACCAGCGCCTTGGCCAGATTGACAGAGGTGGTGGTTTTCCCCACGCCGCCCTTCTGGTTGGCTATAGCTATGATTTCACCCATTTTTCCAGATCAGAATGAAAGCTCCCCCGTAATCCCTTATGAGATCGGGCTCTTTCATGAACTCTCCTTTTTTCAGCGTTTTCTTATAATACATCACATAAGCTCCCGGAAGAACAAGCCGGAAGGCCTGTTTCAGAAATTTCTTGCCAAAAGCCCTTCCTGTGACCACATTGTATAATTTTTTATCGCTTAAGGCAAACTCCTGCGCGTCTTTGTTCACCACCCTGAGCCCGTCCAGTTCCAGCAATTCTTTAATCTCACTCAAAAAACCCGCCTTTTTACCGTTTGATTCCACCAGATCGACTTGCGCTTCAGGCATCACTATTTTAAGGATGATGCCGGGTATGCCGGCGCCGGAGCCTATGTCGCATAAAGTCAGGGGCTTCTGCTCCGGCAGTATGGCTGTTATGGCGTCGGCGAAGATAACGGAGCTTTCCACGGCCTCCTCCCACAGTTGATTCTCATCAAAGGAAGTGAGATTGAAACGCCGGTTCCATTCCTTCAGCGTGTCCATATAGAGTTTCAGCTTTTCCGCCGCTTCGGGCGCAATCAGAAATTTATTATTTACTAAGGACTGCGGCATTTTTTGAAAACAATCTCCCCGGCAAACTCCTGACTTTAGCCCGCCAAATGGCTTTTTTAAGTTCTTTCAGACAGGCTTGAGCGGCTATACGGCCCTGCTCTATGCAATAGCCCATCTTTTTGAAATCAGCCCAGTGGATGTTATGAGTGTTCGGCCGTATGATAAAATCAGCCTTCTCTATCTGCAGATCGGCAAGCTTGTAGGAAGATATGGCGTCTGTGCGGGAAAGAATGGCCAGGCCCTGGTCAAAACGGGAAATTATTTTTCTTGCCGGCCTCACATCACAGGCTATAACAAAATCACAGTAGGGCTGGAGCGCGGAGACAGGAACGGAATTGACCGAGCCACCGTCGAGATAGTAAGAGCCGTTGATTTGAACGGGCGGGAAGATTCCCGCGATTGAAGAAGAAGCGAGCACGGCTGCTTTCAGTTTCCCGCTGCAGAAAACTTTTTCGTCCCCCGTGCCCAGATCCGTGGCCACAGAATAAAAAGGGATCTTCAGACCATCAAAAGTTTCCGGTACTTGAAACTCGTTGAATATGGCCGACGCCTGTTCGGCGCTGAGAATAGATGGCCCTGTCACCGCCCGGTTCATTATAAAAAATTGTTTCGCCGCGGAAAGAATTTTGCCGAAAGGCCGTGATGAAGCTTTTTTTGAAAAAAAACACGCGGCTTCCCGGGCAGGCCCGCTGGTTATAAATCCCGCGACCTTTTTCTCAACCGCCCTTTCGTCCGCATCCACCGCGTACAAGGCGCCGATTACCGCGCCCATGCTTGTCCCTGATATGGCATCTATGGACAGCCCGCCTTTAGCGAGGGCATCCAGTATGCCGATATGGGCCAGGCCCCGGGCGCCGCCTCCGCCCAGAGCAATACCCAGCTTAAATTTTTTCATAAACGCTCCTTCCCGCGGATTGTTTCATGTGAAACAATTAAGCCGCCTCAGACTATATGGTAGAAAATTTGTGTGCTAAAAACAATTGTCAAAGCTCGCGCCAGTTGATTGCCACCGAATAAACAGCCCTGCCCGCAGTCGCACAATACTAAAATTTCAAATTAAACCAATTAAATTGGCTAAAGCTTTTTAATATTCTTCCGGTTCGTCTGATTCTTCCTGGCCGTCGTCCTGCTCGTCACTTTTTGATTCTTTGGCCGGAGCGGCTTTCTTGGAACTTTTTGTTGAGCCCGCGCAAACAAGGCGGCCGCTGTCAATCAGAATTTTAATATCTTTTTTCCATACGCCTTTGGATGTGGCAAAGGCGTAGCCGGTTTTTCCGCTTTTGGTTTCATAAGAAATGTCTTTCAGACCGTCTATGGATGAAAAGGGCCTGTTGTCTATCAAGCGCTGGGCGTTCGCTTTGGATATACCCGGTAATGTCGTCAGTTCAGCCGACGACGCGCTGTTTATATCTCGGGGTTTCGGAAACAGATGCTTATGAAGCGCGTTCTGATCGACCACACCCACACCTCCGCTGACTGTAAACACATCGGCGTCCATAAGAAGTTTTATGGGTTTTGTCCAGGCGCCTTTTGATGTGGCGAAATCATAGCTCGTTTTTCCGCTTTTGGTTTCATGGTTTATTTCTTTTAGCTCTTCGATTGATTTTATTTCGCCTTTTTCGTCGCGGTAGGCGAGCAGCGCTTTGGCTTTTGATGCGGAAATTCCCGGTATCTGCTTCAAATCGTATTCACTGACTTCGTTAAGATTGATTTTTTCAAAACTTGATTTTGCCTCGGCCTTGGGCGCTTTCTTTGATTTAGCGGCGACACTGGACGGAAAAAGCAGCACAATCGCGCAAAATAGCACCGGAATGATTCGTTTCATAAAATTTACCTCCCTCAGGATACTCGATGCAACTATAAGCGGACCAACACCTTAATGTACCACATAATTTTCCCGCGGTCAAATTTCAGAACCCAATCATAGGCCCAAACCGCTTTTTCGCTAGACGGAAAATTTTTGACGGACCAAAAATCTAAACCTGCCTGCCGGTAGGCAGGTTGCTTATCCTCCCCCTACGGGGTCGTCAGACAGTCGCAATTCTTAACGATTTTTTCTCCTAAATTTTCCTATATCGCTCTAAAGCGGTTTGGGCCTATGATTATGAACAAGGTCAAATTACATAAGGACCTAACCCAGTCATTAAGTTATTGAATCACGAAAAACCTTACCCTTGCCCATGCCCGTCAAAATTTGGTAATATCCGACTGTATGAAGGTTAGTGAAGAGCCGGGACATAGCCGTCCCGATTTGGAGGCGCTGTGGCCGATAAAAAAATTTATCTTTCAGAAAAAGAAATTCCCGAGGCGTGGTATAACATCCAGGCTGATCTTCCCCAACCGCTGGCGCCGCCGCTCAATCCTAAAACGGGACAGCCGCTTGGTCCGGAAGACCTCTTGGCAATTTTTCCAGAGAGTCTGATCAAGCAGGAGATGTCAACGGAGCGCTGGATAGAGATCCCTGAGCAGGTCAGGGAAATATATAAGATATGGCGGCCTTCGCCGCTTAAAAGAGCGACCCGTCTTGAAAAAGCTCTGAAAACACCGGCAAGAATCTATTTCAAGGACGAGAGCGTTTCTCCGGCGGGAAGCCATAAGCCCAACACTTCCGTGGCGCAGGCCTATTTCAACAAAGAGGCCGGCGTTCTTTTCACCAGGACGGAGGGCATAATACCCGCTCCGGAATCCTCGCACGCGATAAGAGCGGCGATTGACGAGGCCTTGAAGTGCAAGGAGACCGGCGAGGAAAAGTGCATCGTTTTCTGCCTAAGCGGCCACGGCCATTTTGACATGAGTTCATACGACGCTTATTTTGAGGGCAATCTGACAGATTACGCATATCCTGAAGAGAAAATCAGAGAGGCTCTCAAAGAGCTTCCTGATATAAAAGAGAACAGATGAATCAAACGGATTACCGCGAGATTTTCCGCCGGATGCGGCGGCAGGGCAGAATACTTGAGCGGATGAAAGATTCCGATATCAACAGCATGCTCAGGAAAATAGCCCGGAACATCATAGGATGCGAAAGCAAAATAATCGCCGCCAATAAAAAAGATATAAGCAGGGCTCTTTTTTCGGGGAAGGATGCCGCTTTCATAGACAGGCTGAGTCTGGACAGAAAAAGAATACGCGCCATGGCCTCCCAGGTCGTTGATCTGTCGCGTCTTCCCTCGCCGTTGGGCAGGGTGCTGTCTGTCAGAAAAAGGCCGAACGGTCTTAATATAAGGAAGGTCTCCGTTCCGCTGGGCACATTGATGGTGATATATGAATCCCGACCGAATGTCACCAGCGATGTCGCGGCGCTGTGCCTTAAATCGGGTAACGCGGTGATTCTCCGCGGCGGCTCCGATGCCGTCAAAAGCAATAGGGCCGTTTATGACGCTGTCATGACAGCCGTGCCCGCCGAGATAAAAGACGCGGTGTTTTTCGTGGAAGATAGTTCCCGGCGGACAGTTGACAGTCTTCTAAAGATGAACGGCCTCATAGACGCGGTGATCCCCCGCGGCGGTGAGGGCCTTATTAACGCTGTCGTTAAAAAATCGCGAATCCCCGTGATCTATCACGGAAAAGGGGTTTGCAATCTTTATGTGCACAAAGACGCTGACATGAAAATGGCCGTTGACATAGCGCTCAACGCAAAGGTGTCGCGGCCTGGTGTGTGCAACGCCATAGAGAATCTGCTGGTGCACAAAGACGCCGCAAAGAAATTTTTGCCCATGATACACAGGGTTTATGCATCAAACGGGGTTGAGATGAGGGGCTGCCCGGAGACAAGAAAGATTCTGCCGGATATAAAAGCCGCGTCGCCCGCGGACTGGGATACCGAATATCTGGCTAAGATAATATCCATAAAAGTCGTCAGCGGGATAGATGATGCCTGCGAGTTTATAAACACGCACGGCTCAGGCCATTCCGAGGCCATAGTCGCTTCCGGCAAAAATGCCGCGAAGACATTTTTCAGCGCGGTTGACGCCGCCTGTCTCTACCACAATGCCTCAACCCGGTTTACCGACGGCGGCGAATTCGGTATGGGCGCCGAGATAGGGATATCAAATCAGAAACTCCATCCCCGCGGGCCCGTGGGCCTTGAGGAATTAACATCGTACAAATATATCATATCCGGCAGCGGCCAGATCAGAAAATAAATGACGGGTCTCTTCGGCGGCACGTTTAATCCCCCCCATATAGGGCACATGATACTCGCCGAGCAGAGTCTCGGCGCGCTCTCGCTGGATAAAATCATCTTTATTCCATCCGGCAACCCGCCGCACAAGAGCAGGGATGTTCTCAGCGCCGAGACGCGCTATAAACTGACGGTGCTGGCCGCATGCCTCAACCCGCGTTTTGAGGTCAGTGATTACGAGATAAAAAAAGACTCCGTCTCATACACGATAGATATGCTCAAGCATTTTGAAAAAATCCTGCGCGGTGAGATGATTTTCCTGCTCGGCATGGATGCGCTGAATGATCTGAAGGACTGGAAGGATGGCGGGAGCATTTTAAATAATTTTACATTGGGGGTCTGGCGCCGGAGCGGAACAATGCCGCCTGAAGGCTTTGGGGAGAATCCCCGGATAAAACGCATTGACGCGCCGGAGATTCCCGTATCGTCTTCAATGATAAGAAAAAATATCAGAGAGGGCCGGCCTTACCGCTATCTGCTGCCGGAAAAGGTTTACGAATACATCAACGCCATGGAGCTTTATCTGTGAAAAAAGTTTTTGCAGCTTTTGTTTTGTTCCTGGCGGCTTTAGCGGCCGCATTGTTTTTCCGGAGCGGATTTTTTTTAAAATGCGTAAGAGGCGAAAGGATCAATATGCTGCTGGTCGGGGCAGATCAGGTGATGGGAGGCTCTCATTCCGATGTTGTGCTGTGGCTGAGTTACGAACCGAAGACCCGTTTCATTGATATTGTTTCCGTGCCCCGCGATGTGCTGATCAAATGGGATGAGCAAAGGAGCTGGATCCCGCGCAAACTCAGCGAGGTACTCTATCTTAACACAAGGCGATACGGCATGGATAAAGGTATTCTTGAGTTTAAAAGTGAGCTTGAAAAATTCCTCGGCGTGGTATTTGATTATCACATTGTAATCACATTTGATGTCTTTGTACATGTCATTGACGCTCTGGGCAGAATTCCGGTGACCGTTGATATACCCATGCATTATGACGATTACTGGGGGGGGCTTCACATTCACTTCGAGCCCGGCGATTACATGATGTCCGGCGCCGACGCGCTCAAATATGTGCGTTACAGGCATTCGGCGCTGGGCGACATGGGGCGCATCAAAAGGCAGCAGGACTTCGTCAGGAATCTTATAGCGCACTGTTTTGATGTCAACATTATATCGGCGCTGCCGGAGTTTGTCAGGATATACCGCAAAGATATTTTTACGAATTTCAAATGGCAGGATCTACTTGTCCTGGCCGATGTGTTCCGCACCTTTGACGCTGAGCACCAGAGATATCAGATATTGCCGGGAGAATCGCAGCGCATCGGCGCTAAAGATGTGTGGAGACTGGATGAGAAAGCGGCCGGAGAGATCAAAGCTTCCATAGCGGGTTCTGAAAAAGAGCTTTGGCCGAGGTCAAAGATCCGGCCTTTTGTGATAAGACGCGGCCCCGACAGTCTGGAAGGCATACAGGCGGAGGTTTTTAACGCCAGCGGGACAAGCGGCCTTGCCGAGGCTCTTTCCGAGAAATTGCGCGGTTACGGCTGTGATGTTGTGCTGTGGGGTAACTGGGGAAGCTATAAAAAATACACCGAAGTTATTGCCAGGACCGGGGAGCTCTCAAAGGCGGTCCGGACGGCGAAGATACTCGGCTGCAGCCGCGTGCGCACGGATATGGACCCTGACCGCATGGTTGATGTGTCTGTTGTTGTGGGGGATGATTTCCCGGAGGAATTTCTGAATGAAAAAAAATAAGAAAGTTGAGATGGCGCTTGAGATAGCGGAAAAAATGAAGGCCGAAGACATAAAAATACTGGACCTCGCGAAGTTTGATACCTGCGGCAGGTTCCATGTTATCATGACGGCCACTTCCCCGAGGCATCTGTTGTCGCTCGCCCGCGAGATAGACAAGGGCCTGAAAGCTATCGGCGGTTCGCGGCACAGCGAGGGTATGAAAGCGCAACAATGGCTTCTTGTGGACTGCGAAGACACCGTGATACATGTTTTTACCGAGGAGTCGCGTAAATTTTACGGGATAGAACGCCTCTGGGAAACGCCGGAAAAGTAATGATTCCAAGGGGGATGGCAGGGTGAACTCATGTCTTTGAATCAGGCGCGTATGTGGGATTGAATAACTATAAAATAAGCGTTGAAGGAAGGGGAGTGAGGTGATTTATGAAAAAAAATAAGACCATAATAGTTAAAGAAACGGAAATTACAATTATTAGCAGAAATAATGATGATTATATTTCATTGACAGACATGGTCAAAAACTTTGGTGATGATACGATGATTTACAGTTGGATGCGTAATCGTAATACGCTTGAGTTTATCGGTATATGGGAGGAACTTCATAACCCTGATTTTAAAGGTAACGGATTCGTGACCTTTAAAAGTCAGGCTGGTTTAAACAGTTTTAACCTAACACCCCGCAAATGGATTGAAGCGACAAATGCTATCGGTATAATTTCAAAAGCCGGACGTTATGGCGGTGGAACTTTTGCCCATCGTGATATCGCTTTTGAGTTTGGTAGTTGGCTAAGTCCTGAGTTCAAAATATATCTCATTAAGGAATTTCAGCGATTAAAAGATGATGAAAATAAACGGTTGAAACTGGATTGGAATTTTCAGCGGACCCTTGCTAAGGTCAATTACCGGATTCATACCGATGCAATCAAGGATAACCTTATACCGAAAGAACTGACTAAACAGCAAATTAACTTTGTTTATGCTTCAGAAGCGGATATGCTCAATATGGCATTGTTCGGGAAAACAGCTAAAGAATGGCGGGATGAAAATCCCATTGCAAAGGGTAACATCCGTGACTATGCGGCAATTGAACAATTGGTTGTTCTTTCCAATCTTGAAAGCATTAATTCCGTTTTGATTCATCAGGGGCTGGCGCAAAGCGAGCGGCTTATGCAGCTCAACAAAATAGCTATCACTCAGATGAAATCGCTGATTAGTAATAAAAATATCAAGAGGTTGAAATAGCCAATGTCTGACAAGAATCTAAAACTGCGCGAGAAGATCATAATATTGGCAGTTTCAATTATAAAAAAGATGGGCACAAAATAATTTGAGGGGAAATATGGAGAAAGAAGCTCTTTTTTATTCGCGCTACGGCCCGGGCAAAGATGTTTTGCGCTGTGAGCTCTGCCCGCGGATGTGCGTGATCAGGCCTGGGAAAAAGGGTTCTTGCGGCGTAAGGCAAAACTCCGACGGTGTTTTGTACGCGCTGACTTACGGTAAACTGTCTTCCGTGAGCATTGACCCTCTTGAAAAAAAACCTTTATATAATTTTTTCCCGGGCAGAGAAATCCTTTCCATAGGCAGTGTGGGCTGTAATTTCACCTGTCCCTGGTGCCAGAATTACAGTATATCGCAGGTATCCGCTGAGGACATAAGTTTGCGCGAGGCAACGCCGGAGGAACTCGCGGCGCTGGCTCAAAAATATAATTCCGTCGGCATCGCTTACACTTATAATGAACCGCTCATCAATTTTGAATTTGTGAGAGACTGCGCGGAGCTGTTCAGAGGCCTCTCGCTGAAAAATGTGCTGGTGACGAACGGATACATTAATGAGAAACCTCTCGCTTTACTGATGCCTTTGATAGACGCGGCGAATGTGGATATAAAATTTTTCCGCCAAGAGCCGTATAAAAAATACTGCCTCGGGGATCTGGACAGCGTTATGCGGACTGTGGAGATGTTTGTTAAAGCCGGCAAACACATTGAGCTGACCTTCTGTGTGATACCGGGCTTAAACGACGACGAGAATGATTTCAGGGAAATGATAGACTGGATCTGGGCGCTCTCCCCGGCGATCCCGCTTCATTTATCAAGGTATTTCCCTGCGTATAAACAGAAAACACCGCCCACATCTTTGCGGACGCTTGATAAGCTGAGGGATCTGGCCATCAGGAAACTTGATTTTGTTTATCAGGGCAATGTCAGCGCCCGGACGGGCACATATTGCCCGCATTGCCGGGCGCTCCTCATAGCCCGCGAGGGCTACAGCGTGGAGATCAAAGCTCTTCACGGCAGCCGCTGCGCCAATTGCGGGGCGGATTTGCCCATAGTCGTTTGAGCGTCATGCGTTTGAAGCCAGTTCCTCTATTTTTATTTTTAGCGCCGCTTTTATTTTTTAGCTCCTGTTCGCGAGGCATCAAAACCAGGCGCTTTCTTTATTTCGGCACCTTTATAGATATCAGTCTGCCCAAAAGCGCGGATGAAAAGATATTCATTCTTCTGGAAGATGAGATAAAGCGTTGCCATGAGCTTCTGAGTGTGAAGTCCGGCGTGACGGAAGAACTGAACAGGAAGGGGCTGATTCGCGACGCTGAACTTGCGGCTCTGATAACACGCGTCAAAAAAGCGCATAAAGAAACGGATGGCCTTTTTGATCCCACCGTCGAGCCTGTCCTGAAGGCGGAGGGTTTTTCGCCTTTGTCAGAAGCTCAGGGCGCTCAGCCGCCGGACAATGTTTTAAAAAAAGCGCTGGCCTCGGTGGGCCTGGATAAAATAAAAATAGAGGGGCATCGCGTCACGACAGGCGGAGCTTTGCTGAATTTTGGCGGTTGCGGAAAAGGATATCTCCTGGAGAAATTATCCCAGACTCTGAAAGAGAACGGCGTAAAAGACGCCCTCATAAACGCCGGCGGAGATGTGCTGGCCATAGGGAGGAATGCCGGGAAATTGTGGCGCATAGGGGTGCGTCAACCCGGAGAAAAAAGTTTCACATTTGTCCTGGCGCTGAGCGATAAGGCTGTGGCCACAAGCGGCGATTATGAAAATTTTGTTATCAGGGACGGCAAAAAATACAGTCATATAGTGAGCCCTGTGACGGGGCTTTCCTCAGACAAAAAGCAGGTGACGGTTATCTGCCCTGAGCCGCTTGAGGCGGATATATACGCCACCGCTTTTATGCTCATGGATAGCGATAAAGCGCTCCGTATGGCCGATGCGCGGGGTATGGGCGTTATGATTTACGGCGGTGACGGGCAAAGCGTTTCAAACGAAATATTCAGGGAGCATCTCACCCGCTGAGCAAACGCAAAAACGGGGACGCCTTGCGCAACCTAGACAAATAAGATCGGGACAAAAGTCCCTCACACAATTTCAGTTGCGGGATTCCAGTTTCGGGATGTTGTTTATGATCTCGGAGTTCTTGAGCATGCTGTCCATCCACGAGTAATAAATGAGGGAGCGTTTTTCATTCAGCAATGTGTTTTTGAATTCCGCTTTTTTTTCTTCAAAATCCTCGTCGGGAAAAGATACCCGGAATACCAGCGCCGCCTCCATGGGAGACACCTTGGCCGCGGCCAGCATCATATCCCTGTAAAATTGCTTTTTAATGGAGCGTCTCAAATCGTTCTCAAAATCAAGGCGTGACATTTTATAATACATGGCCAGGACGCGCTCATAGATGTTCCGGCTGAACCTTCCGTCCTGCTGGAATGCCGGCATTGACATTATTGAAGATGATATGATTTCATCCGGCACTTTCACGCCGAATTTATCGGCCCGCTGTATTATCAGTTCGTCCTGTACCATTTGCGCGAGCACATTCTGTTTTATGTTGCTGATATCATCCGTACTGAGGGGTGTTTCCCTTTCATCCCGTTCTCTGTCAAGTCGCCGTGTGAAAGTTTGGTGGTAATCATCGTAACTTATTTTGGTTCTATTGATTTTTATAGCCGTTGGCCCCTGCGCCTGATAATTCATGTAGAAAATACCTATTATGAAAACAGCGGCTACAACGCTGAGTATGGTCTTGGCATGCCTCCTCACAAATTCCATAAATATCCCCCTCGATAAAAAATTTATGTTATTTTTCCAAATTTTATGATATATTCTACAATAAAATGACAGAAAATCAAATTGCTCTCCGCTTCGCGCGTTCCGCCGCCATTGCGCTGGCTTTTCTTTTTATTTCAGGATGTTATCCCGCCGCGCGAATTTCCGCTATCCCGGCAAAAGCTCCGGCAGATTACTGGCTGGAAAAAAAACAGAAGATACGCCCTCACCAAAAAAAGGCTGTCCTTGAAGCGCTTGAAAGCGTGAGGAAAAAAGCCGCATCAGGCAGTTCGCTTGAGGGCCTGGGAATAAGCACGCTGAAAGAATCTGTTATTTTACTGGAGGACCCGTCTTCGGCGATACCGTTCATAGCCGATGCGATAGAAGGCAGAGATTTATGGGCCGGTCTGCGGGGCGAGGCCTATTACTGGAAATTCCGCTACTGGTGCGTAGACATGGCCGGCTATATGGGCGAGCGTCAGTTCGACGCTATTCTTGCTTCTATCGTTTCCAGGGAAGAAGAAAAAGACGAATTGAGAATCCGCGCGGTGAGAACTTTGCGTGAAATGAAAGCAAAAGAGAACCTCAGGAAACTGTTTACAGAAACGGATAATCCGGCTGTGCGTGAAGAGATCGCCCAGGCCATTCTTTATTTTGATTAGTCTTCGTTTTGCGGAAGCGTGGCGTTTTTTTCCATGGTAACATTACCTTCAAAAAAAGCGCCCTCGTTGATGGATATTTGCGAGGTTTTCACATCGCCCTTTATCTTGCCGTCCTCCATGAGTTCTAGTGATATGTAGGAGTGGATATTGCCTTCCACTTCTCCGCTTACAATGACCGTCTGCGCGGTGACATCACCTATTATTTTTCCGGTGTCGCCGATGATTACGGCGTCCGCCTGTTCTATCCCGCCGTTGACAAGCCCGTCTATTTTGAGTGAACCTTTGGTGGCGATGGTGCCGGTTATCACGCTCTCATGCCCGATAACAGTCTCAATACGGCCTATTTTCTTCTCTAATTTGTTTGAACCGAACATTAAAAACTCCTGTTGACAAAATACATGGGATTAAGCGATTTCCCGTATCGTTTAATTTCGTAGTGCACGTGGTATCCGGTTGCGCGGCCGGTACTGCCCATGCTGGCTATTATCTGCCCTCTCTCAATTTTGTCCTGCTGTTTCACAAACACCTCATCGCAATGCCCGTAGTAACTTGTGTAGCCCATACGGTGAGAGATCACAACGGTTTTGCCGAGATTACCCGCCCAGCCGGCAAAGACGACCCTGCCGTCCGCTGTTGCCCTCAGCGGGGTATTCTTAACATTCGCGATATCCAGGCCGCTGTGAAACTGGCTGCTTCCGGTAAAGGGCGACGCCCTCAGGCCGAAGGGGCTTGTCACCCTTCCCATTGCCGGCCAGATAGCCGGAGTGGAACGGGCAAGTATTCTTTGTTCATTCAGGTATTCGGAAATCTCGCGAAAATTGAGTTTTTCCTGCCAGCCTCCCGCGAGCATCTCCTCCGCGTTCATAGCCAGCAGTTCTTCGGATTCAGCGGGGTTTGTCTCAAGAAGTATTTTAGACAACTGGAGACTCTGGAGTTTTGACGGCCCTCCCGCGGCGGAATATTCTATGATTTTTGACTTGTTACCGAGGGCAAGCATCCCCTTCAGCCGGGTGTTGAGTTCTGCCGTCTCGTTGATGAGATCAAGGGAGTTGTTTAAATTTTCGCTGAAACTGGCTACCTTGTTTTGAAGCGCGATGTTCGCCTGCCGGGTTTCGTTTACCTGCACGCGTTCGCTGATGAAATAGGCGGCAGTCGCCGTGATCGCGAACCACAGCGCGCATCCGAGAAACAGGAACAGATATGATACTGTGACCTGTGTTCCCCGTCGGCCGCCGTGGGGCAGCAGCATAATGGTCATCTGCTTCCTGGGCACATGGTACCGGTTAACGGTTTTTTTGCTCATAAGGGGTAATTATACTATCTGGCCGCCGGCTTTGTCAATGTGGCAGAGCCCGATACGCCGCGGATAGTGTTACAGCGCTTATTTACTCAGGAATTTACGCAATGTTCTGACTTTCGCGAAAATGAAAGCGCACAAAATCAAAATAACCAGATTCATCACAATGTTTACAACGGTCATTGCCCCGATAATCCCCAGTTGTTCCACTTTGTCCTCCTTCAAAGGGTTGGCGGTTTTAGAACCGCAACCCTACTCCACCGCGAAAGTTTTTTTCCCGCTTTCGGCGCGGTTGCCAAAGCGGTCTTCCGCGTCAAGCTCAAAACTGTATCTGCCTTTTTCAAGATTATGCGCTGTGATATGCCACGGCGGCGTTGAAATGCCGAAACCTGTTGAGACTTCACCATTGTCATCAAAAACGCGCAGGCGAAGCCTTTCCGGCTCGCCTTCTATGTTCGCCTGCACCCTTAAAACCCCGTCATTTATCTCCGCTTTCAGCACGCTGACTTTGAAAATTTGTTTATTATCCGGCACAAGCCTGATACAGAGCGCCGGTGTGAAAAAACTGATTTTCTTTTCCGGATTTTTCGGCGCTTTCCCAAAGTTGTCCGTGGATAGATAGGCATACTTGTTCTTTTCCGACCAGCCCGCCGCGATTACGGGGGCGTAAGAAACAGAGGCAAAGAGAGGGTTATCCGACCATGCGGCCACAAAATTAGTCTTTTCGGCAGAAATCGCCGACATGGGCACTTCTGTCCAGAACCATCGCGACTCCCCGACATTATTCAGGGCCTCGCTATTATCTCCTTCAAGCGGTATCTCACTGTTAAGCGCGGCGAGGTAGCTTTTCCTGCCGGAAAAATCCGCGTTGTCCGAAACCGCTATAATTATTTTGGCGTTTTCAGGCGATTTTTTTTTCAGAGATTCTATTTCGGCAGTCAGATTCGCTTTTTCCGCGGGCGCCGCCTCCGCGAGTTTTTGCGAAAGAGCGTCTATCTCGCCCTGTATGCCGGCTTTGAGCTGTTTGAGGCTTTTGGCGCGGCCAAGTTTTACGCCGATAAAGGCTTTTTTGAAATTTTTCTTTTCCGGCGCCGGAGGAAGTTCCGTGATCCAGCAGTGGTCGTATCCGACATACCAGTTGCCTGTCCAGCCGTTATTGGCAAAAAGCTCATACTCATGAATATTCGGCAGATTCGCTATGTAAAGCGGCTCCGAGGCGCCGAGCTTGTTACACAGCAGCATTGACGCCGCCAGGAAAATAATTTTTTTTCTCCGCATCTATGCCGCGCGCCCCGCTATGTGAGAGGGCAGGAGTCTGAAAAATATGACAGACTTCTCAATATCCGATATTTTTATGTTCTCGTTTTTTTTGTGACAGAGCTGCGGTTTCCCGGGGCCGAAACCGATTACCGGAATGCCTTTTGAGGCGTAAGAGGAGCCGTTTGTGCAAAATTTCCAGTAAGAGGGCGCAGCTGTTTTTCCATACGCTTGTCTGAAAGTTTTTTTAGCCGCCTGCGCGTAAGTTTTATTTTGGAGAAGCCAGGCGGGACAGAACTTCCCCGCTTTTATCTCTATGCCCCGGGGCAGTTGTTTTTTCAGGGCTTTTATAATGGAAGCAACGCTCTCTCTGTGGTTAATCCTGATGTCCAGAAGAAGGCGGCAATTCAAAGGCAGAACATTCTTCCCCTCGCCCTCGCTTTTTATGACAGTGGGGGCTATGCTTGTGGCCGTGAAAGGAGGCACCTGTCTGAATGTAAGTTTTGACAGAGATGAAAGCGCCGCGTTCATCATGGAAATAGCATTTTTGCCCTTTTCCGGCATGGAGCCGTGCGCTGGGATGCCGCGTGCGGTGAGAGTCACCTCAATCCTTCCGCGCTGGCCGAAAATAAGTTTCATATCGGAAGGCTCGGATATGAGGACGAAATCCGGTTTGAACTTTTCTTTTTTCAGGAACATGCGGCAGCCGTAACCCTCATCTGTTTCTTCTCTGTCGGACGCGAGAAGATACACTTTATAATCTTTTGAATCTTCAATAAAATTCCCCGAGAAAATCGCCGCGGCCAGCGGGCCTTTGTCGTCGACAGATCCCCTGCCGTAAAGCCGTCCGCCGCGAGTTGCGGCCGTGAAGGGATCACTGAGCCATCCGTCCCTGCGGGCCGTAATGGTGTCGGAGTGTATATCGTACAGGATTTTTATTTTTCCCGAACCGATACTGCCCCAGACATTGCCACCGTGTCCGGTGATATTCTTCCAGCCGTTTTGTCGGAGAGCTTTTTTCAGATACGCCGCCATGGACGGATTTTTTTTGTCCGAGCGTATATTTATGAGATTCTCCGTCATTTTCCGCAGATCTTTTGTGGATATTTTAAGAGGCATAGATAAGATTGCCGTCGCTGATCAATTTCTTTTTTTTGCGGATGTCTATTAATTCGGGCGATGAGCAAAAACTCATAAAAATCCCAACGGGCGCCGCACCGTACGCGCACACGGCGTTCGGGATTAGGCCTCGCGCGGCAGGATCATGGATCAGAGCCATCTGGTCGGCTTCCGCCATATTAAACATCAGCAAAACGCTTACAGCGCCGAAAGCAATCAGGATTGCGCGCCCCGGCGAATCTCCGGATGGCGCGAACATTTTTATCTCAAAATCATCTGATTTGATTTTAGCGGCGGAGCTGAAGACCTTGATTTTTTGAGCCATTATCATTTCCGTTATAAATTTCTGTTTGCTTCCGGCGCTCAACATATCGTCCTCCCGCGCGCAGAAAAGAGAAGCGGCGTCATAGCGGGCAAGAAATCTGTTGAGAGTGTCCATATCGGGCGACCCGGTCAGAACAAGGGCTTTTATCTTCGGACGCCAGCCCATCAATCTTTTGAGGCCGGCGATTGCCCCTGTCTCATGCAGTATATCCCGCTCTAATTTTATGCCGGCAGGGATATTTATCACATAGATATCCCGGTTCAAACTCACTGTCAGAGAGGAATTCTCAGAAAAAAATACAGTCAGATCCGGACTATAGAGCTTGTTGATTTCACTTGTTACCCTGCTTTTCCACACATGCGGAGAAACCGCGTAGATGTTATAGTCTTTCACTATCCCGGAATACACATGTTCTGGGACAATCGCGCTGAATTCCGAGGGGTTAACGAATTCGCTTTTGAGCTCTCTGTGAAGAGCCAGGCTCCTGGCGAGATTGTCACCTATCCCGGGGAGCGTTTTGAGCGTTTCCACCGTCACTGTATTCAGGTTAATGCCTTTTTTATACATCAATCCTCCGCTTAAATCACTCCTGCGGTCAGCCCTGCCTGCGCCGAGGCCGGCGGGTTTTATCAGCTCAGGCCGAAATCACTGATATTTTTTTATCAGGCCGGTCTTTTCATTGAATTCGTTTATGAGCTTGTCCCACTTATCGGTAATATCAAGCCGATCGGACCACCAGTTTTCGTCATACCACTGGGCGTCAAGGTCTTCCACTTCTTTGCCCTGCTGTTCAACCCATGTGAAGTATTTGAGATTGTGCATTCTCTTTTTATCACGGTAGCTGAGTTCAATGAGATGCTCTGTGTCTATTTCCTGGAGGCAGGTCTCATAATCCTTCGCGCTGTCCACATCCGTATATTCGCCGCGCTCTTCTTTTAATTCCTTTATTCTGGAACCGTAGAGTTCCATTGAATCTGTGGCGACTGTGAAAACCATGTCGTTCTCGGTCATCTCATAATATTTCGCCATTTTTATGGCGCCGATTATATTCGCCACTGAGGAGATGCCCAGCAGATCAAGTTTGGATATGATCTCATCGGAAACACCCTGCTTTTTAAGATAGGCATGTCCCTTTTTCTCATTAAAAAGCCTTATCATGCGCATACATTTTTCATCCTCTATGCCTGCGACCATATCCATGTTTTTCAGGTTGAGTATCCAGGGCACATGTTTATCGCCGATACCCTCAATCCTGTGTCCGCCGAAACCGTTGTAAAGCAGGGTGGGACATTCCAAAGCTTCGCCGGCTCCCACTTTAACAGAGGGATGAAATTTGCGGATATACTCAGCGCTGCCAAGTGTTCCCGCCGAACCCTGCGTGAGAAACAGCGCGGAAAAACGCTGATTGGCTTTTTTGTTTTTTTCATAAACTTCTTCCATGGCGCGGCCTGTGACAGCGTAATGCCACATCATGTTTGTCATATCCTCGAACTGGTTGAGTATCACAACGCCGTCGCCTCTCTCAGCTTTCAGCTCATGGCATTTGTCGTATATCTCTTTAACATTGCTCTCCACGCCCGGTGTGGCGAAAATTTCACTACCGACGGTCTTCAGCCAGTCAAATCTTTCTTTGGACATTCCCTCGGGAAGAATGGCTATCGCCGGCACATCCAGCAGGTAGGAGTCGTAGGCCCCGCCGCGGCAATAATTGCCCGTGGAGGGCCAGACGGCTTTCTGTGTTGTCGGGTCGAATTCTCCAGTAATCAGCTTGGTGACAAGGGGGCCGAAACAGGCGCCGACCTTATGGGCTCCGGTGGGAAAGAACTTCCCGACCAACACCATGACTCTGGCCTTCACGCCTGTGATTTCCTTCGGGAGTTCGATATAGTTCACGCCGTCAAAACGGCCGCCGTGTTTCACGGGCTCGTTTTTCCATGTTATCCTGAAAAGATTTCTGGGTTCCAGATCCCAAAGGCCTATGTTCTTCAGCTCGTCTTTGATTCCCTGCGGCACTTTCTCAGGGTTATACATCTGTTCAAATGTGGGTATGATGATGTTTTTTTCCCTGCAGCGCTTGATCGTTTTTTCCAAAACCTGTTTCCTGTCTTTATTCATTACTATTGCCTCCCGTGTTATCATGTCCGCGTTATTGCGAACGCTTTAGAGGAAATTATATAACTATTCCCTCAACTTTGCAACCTGTGCAGGAAGGCCCCTATTTGCCGTCCCGTAGTTAATTAGATATAATGGCGACATGAACACATATCAGACCGCGCTTTTTAAACTGAGTTACGGCATGTATGCGGTGGGTTCGTTTTTTGACGGCAGGATGAATGCCCAGATAGCGAACACTTTATTCCAGGTCTCCGCCAACCCGCGGTTCTGGCCGTGTGCATTAACAAAAAAAATCTCAGCCATGAGTTTATAAGCTCATCCAGGGTTTTCACCGTTTCCGTGCTTGAAAAAGAAAGCCCGATGAAACTAATCGGGCTCTTGGGTTTCAAGTCGGGCAGAGATATAGACAAATTCAAGGACATAAATTACAAAAAGAGTCCATCTGGGGCCCCGTTGCTTCTTGAGCACACGCTGGCTCACATGGAGTGCAAAGTCATCAAGGTGGTGGACTCTCTCACGCATGATATTTTTATAGGAAAACTGACCGGAGCGGAAAATGTCAAATCCGGTGAGCCCATGACCTATGAGTATTATCATGTTGTGAAGAAAGGCACTACGCCCGATACGGCTCCCGTACCGAGCGGCATAGTGAAGAGGGAGGCAGGGAAGGAGGAGGCAAATATGCAGAAATATGTGTGCACTGTGTGCAACTATGTTTATGATCCCGCGGTCGGAGATCCTGATTCGGGAATAGCCGCGGGCACGCCTTTTAGCGACCTTCCGGACGACTGGGTCTGCCCCGTTTGCGGAGTCGGAAAGGAAGAGTTCAAGGAAACGGATTAAGCAGAGCGTTAGCTGCAACTGTTGTAAAAGGAGGAGAAATAGAAATGGCGGATTTAAAAGGAACAAAGACGGAAAAAAATCTGATGGCGGCTTTTGCCGGGGAATCGCAGGCGCGTAACCGCTATGAGTTTTTCGCTTCAAAAGCTAAGAAAGAGGGTTTTGTGCAGGTGTCGGATATATTCAGCGAAACCGCAGCGAACGAAAAAGAGCATGCCAAGAGGCTTTTTAAATTCATGACGGGCGGCGAGGCCGGGATAAACGCCTCTTTCCCGTCGGGTGTTGTGGGCACTACGGCCGAGAATCTCAAAGGAGCCGCTGCGGGCGAGAACCACGAGCACACGGAAATGTATCCCGGTTTCGCGAAGATAGCGGATGAAGAATGTTTTCCGGAGATTGCCGCGGCCATGCGCTCAATAGCCATAGCCGAAAAACAGCACGAAAAACGCTTTCTCGGACTTCTGAAAAATATAAACGACGGAAAAGTTTTCAAAAAAGACGCTCCGGTGAAATGGCGCTGCGGAAACTGCGGCTATATACACGAGGGCATCGAGGCCCCGCAAGAATGTCCCGCCTGCGCCCATCCTCAGGCCCATTTTCAGCTTCTCGCTGAAAACTGGTAATAAGATGATCACTCCCCGGTAAGCGGGGCAGGCAGTCGCAATCAATGTAGGAGCGGCTTTATAGCCGCGATATCTGAGGCGCCTGGTTTTATTTTTTTCTGAAATTCAGGCCATTGGCATCGGCGTCAACGATGATTTTGTCGCCCGGGCGGAATTCGCCGGAGAGAATCTTGCCGGCGAGAGGGTTGAGAATGTTTCTCTGTATGAATCTCTTGAGCGGCCTCGCTCCGTAATCGGGATCATAGCCTTCGCTCGCGAGATATTCCTTGGCCTTCGCGCTCAGTTCCACTCTCATGTTTTTCTCTTCCAGTTTTTTCACAAGCCTTGATGTCTGTATTTCAACAACGGCTTTGATATTTTCGCGGCTTAAAGGCGAAAACACGATTATCTCGTCCAGTCTGTTGAGGAACTCCGGGCGAAATTTCTGCCGTAAGGCCTCCGTCACGAGTTTTTCGCTGTAATTTTTTTCCGCGAGATATTCGCTTCCCACATTGGAGGTCATTATGATTATGGTATTTTTGAAATTCACGGTGCGCCCCTGACTGTCGGTGAGCCTGCCGTCATCCAGAATCTGGAGCATCATGTTGAAAACATCGGCGTGAGCTTTTTCAATTTCGTCAAAAAGTATTACGGAGTAGGGCCGCCTGCGGACGGCTTCCGTGAGCTGACCGCCCTCGTCGTATCCCACGTAACCGGGCGGCGCTCCGACGAGACGGGAAACGGAATGTTTCTCCATGTATTCGCTCATGTCTATTCTCACCATCGCTCTTTCATCGTTGAACAGGAATTCTGCTAGACTTCTGGCAAGTTCCGTCTTTCCGACTCCGGTGGGGCCGAGAAAAATAAAAGAGCCCACGGGCCGGTTCTCATCCTGAAGCCCGGCCCTGGCGCGGCGCACGGCGTCACTGACAAGGCCGACTGCCTTGTCCTGCCCGACCACCCGTTTTTTCAGCTGTTCATCCATGACAATAAGTTTCTGCATCTCGCTCTCAAGCATTTTTGACACGGGGATACCTGTCCATTTTGACACCACCTCGGCGATGTCTTCCTCGTCAACTTCTTCTTTGAGGAGCTGCAGGGAAGACTGGATTTTTGAGAGTGTTTTTGTCTCATCCTCTATTTTTTTGACTATATCCACTATTGTCCCATATTTGAGTTCGGCGGCTTTTTCAAGGTTGCCTTCGCGTTCGGCCCGGGCCTGTTCGGTTTTGGCTTTTTCCACAGCGTCTTTAAAGGAATGTATCGCTTTGATGGAGTCCCTTTCAAGTTTCCAGTGCGCCTTGAGAGCTTTATTTTTTTCATTAAGATCAGCCAGCTCCTTTTCTATTTTTTTCAGTCTGTTTTTGCTCTCGGCGTCCTTTTCCTTCCTTAACGCCGCTTTCTCTATCTCAAGCTGGCGGGCTCTTCTCTCAATCTCATCTATTTCTCCGGGCATGCTGTCTATCTCTATGTGAAGTTTAGAAGCCGCTTCGTCCACGAGGTCTATCGCTTTATCCGGCAGAAATCTGTCAGATATATATCTGTCGGAGAGCGTCGCCGCGGCCACCAGAGCGGAATCTTTGATTTTGATTCCGTGGAATATTTCATATTTTTCCTTGAGTCCCCGCAGAATGGCTATGGTGTCTTCCGCATCGGGTTCTTTTATGAATATCTGCTGAAAACGGCGTTCAAGAGCGGGGTCTTTTTCTATATACTTCCTGTACTCGTCAAGAGTGGTGGCTCCGACACAGCGCAGTTCGCCCCGCGCGAGAGCGGGTTTGAGCATATTGGACGCGTCAACGGCTCCTTCGGCGTTTCCGGCCCCGACGATCGTGTGAAGTTCGTCAATGAAAAGTATGACCTTCCCGGCGGCTGATTTAATTTCCCTCAGCACCGCCTTGAACCTCTCCTCAAATTCGCCGCGGAATTTCGCGCCCGCCAGCATGGAGCCCATGTCCAGGGCCAGCACTTTTTTGTTTTTCAGCGTGTCCGGCACATCGCCTTCCACTATCCTTCGCGCCAGGCCCTCGGCTATGGCTGTTTTCCCGACACCCGGGTCGCCTATGAGAACGGGGTTGTTCTTTGTGCGCCGCGACAGCACCTGGATTATCCTGCGGATTTCAGCGTCTCTTCCTATAACGGGGTCGAGTTTGCCCGCGCGGGCGAGAGCCGTCAGGTCTTGCGCGTATTTTTCAAGAGATTGATATTTGCTTTCCGGATCCGGGTCCGTCACGGAGCTCCCTCCCCTTATCTCTTTCATAGCGGCCAGCAGAGAGTTATGAGTGATTCCGTGTTTTTTTAGAATTTCAGCGGATACTCCGCCTGAAGAAATGACAGACAGGAGCAGATGTTCAACGGAGACATATTCGTCTTTTAATTTTGCCGCTTCAGAAAAAGCGTTTTTAAGTATTTTGTCAAGAGAGGGACTCATATACGGCTCGCCGCCACCTGAAACTTTGGCCTGGGCCGCAAGCGCTGTTTCCAGACTCCGGCTTATTTCTCCGGGATTGCCGCCCGATGTTTCTATCAGAGCCGGAGCTATTCCGTCTTTCTGGCTCAAAAGAGCCAGCAGCAGATGCTCTCCGTCCAGGCGCTGGTGTTCCAGGCGCCTGGCGATATCCTGCATCTCCGCCATCGCTTCCTGAGCTTTTAAGGTCAATTTATCAAGTCTCATTATTCCTCCCCGCGTTCATGTTTAGTCTGATTCCATGGTCATTCGGCCCCCGCGTCATAGCCGTCAAAGAGGCTCTTCCGCTTTAGATGCCTTGATGCTGAAACAGATTCAAAGCCGTCAGTCTTTTAATTCCTCTTCAATCGCCTTCAGGAGTTTTGAGTGTATGTCTTCCGGCACTTCCATTTCATCCATTTCCCTGCATAAACAGATTGTGCGGCAAAGTGTTCTGAGCACCGCCGCGCAGTATTCTTCATCGGGGCTTTCCATCACTTCGTCAAAACCTTCCCCCTCCAAAAGTTGCCTGATTTTATCGTAGAAGGCCTTCCGGTCAAATAAAGTGCCGCCGAAGGAGAGAAAATCGCTGTCTATTTTGCTGTCTATGCGTTCTTCCATACAGCGCAGCAGCTTATCCAGGTCTTTCATAATTCCCCTCTGCTCCGGAAATAATCCGAAAGCTCTTTCCTAAGGTACATCCTGCCCTTGTGGAGGCGGGATTTAACGGCGGGCAGTGATATTTTGAGCATATCGGCCACCGCGTTATTTGAAAATCCGTCCATATCCCGCAACACCACCACCTCCCGGTATTCTCCCGGCATCTTGGAGAGCGCTTTCTCTATTTTTTCCCTGACCTGCTTTTTGTCGGCCAGTTCCAGCGGCTCGTCCGACCAGTCAACAGGTTCCCGTTTTATATCGTCTCCGCCGGATTCCGATTCAATGGCGCTATCAAAGGACACATACTCTAATTTTTTTTTGCGCTTCCTCATCAGGCATATATTCACCGCGATCCGGTATAGCCATGTGGAAAAAGCTGATTTGCCCTCAAATGAGCCGAGCTTTCTGTATGCCTGCAGAAAAGTGTCCTGCATGACATCGGCGGCGTCTTCTCTGTTTTTCATGAACCTGAAACCCAGGGCGTACACTTTCCCCTCATGGCGTTTTACAAGCTCCCCAAAAGCGTTTTTATCCCCGTTCCGCGACAGCTTTACAAGCTCATCATCGCTAATGCTGCCGTTTTTTTTCGCTTCCATTTCCTTAGATGTTTAAATCCTTAAGTAGATTCCCGGCTATCGTGAGCAGGCCCGCCTTTCATTTTTGACCGGCGTTATTTTTCAGACGGAATATAACAGGCACCTCGTCGCAGTCCGGAAAGAGCGGGCAGTTTATACAGTCCTTCCAGACCTTCTGGGGCAGTTTGTTTTTCGCAACCCTTTTGAACCCTATGTGTTTAAAAAAAGCCTCTTCCCGGGTGAGGGCGAACACATTGGGAATATTGAGGATTCCCGCCTCTTCAAGAGTTTTCTCGACCAGTTTCCGGCCGATGCCTTTCTTTCTGTGGCGGACATCAACGACAAGGGAGCGGACTTCTGCCATATCTTCCCACACGATGTGCAGAGCGACAATGCCGCGTATTTTGCCCTTTACGCGATAAACAAAAAATTCTCTGATATGCTCGTAAACCGCCACGAGCGGCCTTGGCAGCAGGGCGCTTTTGGCGGCGTGCTTTCTTATTATCTCGTAAACCTGTTTCGCGTCCTGTACATTGGCCTTTGCTATCATTTTTTGCCTCCTGATTTTTGTGTCGCTGGGAATATTATCCTGCACGACGCCTTTTTCCGGCTTATTTTTGTCAGAGACGCCGCGGGTTTTATAAGGCAGCCGTCGGCTATTTCCCACACATCCCCCTGTTTGCTCAGTATATTAACGCTTATGTTCAGCTTGTCTCCCGCAAGCATCCCTTTGCTGTTCCCCCGGAAAGTCAGAATGGGGGTGACAGCGGTTTTTTTAGATCCGAGAGGAAGGCTCTTGCCGCCGGCCGCCAAATTGTAGGCCGTTGAACCCAACGGTGTGGACACAATGACCCCATCGCCTTCACAGCGCATTGTTTTGCCGCCCGCCCTTACCTCGTATTTCATTGTGCGCGCCACTTTCCCGGTCCTTATAACAATGTCGTTGAAAGCCGTCATTGAACTCTGGAGATATGGCGGCCGGTATTTCAGAGCTTTCAGCGAGCCTGCCAGTATTTTGGAAGTGTCGCTGATTTTGAATCCTCTTGCGTGGGTGTTTTCACCCATAGGGAAAAAATAGATTGACACATTTTTTGAGCGCAGTCCACGGAGTGTCTTAAGGAGCCAGCCGTCTCCTCCGAGCACAAAAGCCGTGTCAAATCCGGATTTAGAGACAGCGATCCCCTCTTTTTTCAGGATTTTTTTAAGGAGCGTGAGATTTTTTCTGACTTTCGCCCTGCCCGTGTTGGCAAAGATCGCTATTTTCATTTTACGCGTTCGTCAACAAGCGTATTTTTAACCGCGGACATGCTGTTGGATTGCAGGACAGCGCTGCTGCGGTTCGTGAGTTTGACCGCGGTGAGGCAGTCGCTGAAGCTGTTGTGCGTTATCCTTGCGCGTGACAGCTCCGCCAGCTGTATCCCCTCTTTTCCGCTTATTGTGTTGTTGCTGATGGAAGCGCTGGAATTATCCCGCAGAATGACGGCGCTGTCGTTTCCGGTGAAAACATTCCCGTCTATTACGGGCCGCGAAACAGCCGCCGCCGACACGGCGGCGCCGTTGTAGCTCAGCAGGCTGTTACTGACTGTCCCTGCGCCCTCGTCCTGGAAGAATACGCCGCTGACATTTTTCATGATTCTGCAGTCCTCAATTACAACCGAGGCCTTGGACCAGACAGACACCCCCGCGCCGTTTCCGAGAATGGAAGAGGAAAAAATTTTCGGCGCAGAAATGCCGCCGGCGGCTATGCCTGCGTTGTTGCCCTCTATTCTGCAACCTGTGATGACAGGAGCCGAATTCCCTTCGCAGAATATTCCGGCCATTTTGGAGAAAAGAACAGAGGAGCTGGATATTTCAGGCGCGGCGAAATCCGACACGCCTATGGCGTGCCGGCAGTTTTCAAAAACACTATTTGTTATTTTGCCGCCCGCGAGATCCCAGTATCCTATTCCCGCCAGCTCCGCGTCGCGGAAAATGCTGTTTGAAATCACGACTTTGTTTTCGCCGTAGACCCGCACAGGCACATCCCCGCCGGTGAATTCGGTGAAAGATATTTCCGAAGGATTGTTTCCGAGGAATACGATGCCTCCGAAAGAGGGCGATTCTATGAACTTCACCGGTTTTTCGGCCCTGCCGCGTATATTGAGTTTGCCCTCGACAAGTATCTCTATTTTTTCGTTCTGGAGAATGTTGAAAGGGCCCGATGCCTCCTCGCGTATATAACGAACCTGCTTATCGGCTTTGCCGGCGTAATAAATAATGGTTCCCGCCTCCACCGTCAGCGCTGCTCTTCGCTCAACAACGACATCCCCGGTGAGTTTCACTCTGCCTTTCCAGACGGTGTCAGAGGCGATCGATCCCGACTGCCGGCGGCGGCATGATCCGAAGGCGGCGCTTACGGCGATTCCCGCGGCGGCAAGGAGCAGAAGCCCGTAGAGTGTTTTTTTCATAGCTCTGATTTTAATACTTTTTGGCGCCATTGTAAACGATTAAGCGTTTTGAGGCTTCTGCTCAAAAAAGCGCTGAAGATAGGCCAGTGCCAGCCCCCGCCATTTTCCCCAGAGTTTTTTTGACGCTTCATCAAGATCCGAGTGTGCGCGATAGCTTTCTCTCATGATTTTTTCCGTGAGGCAGTCTATGTAAAAAGCGCTGTAATTTCTTTTCTGGAATATTTCAAAGAGGTTCAGGGAATAAGCGCCGATGCCTTTTATTTTTTCAAGAGCTGTCCTGCCGAAACCCTCCGCGAGATTTTTCAGATAGGCGCTTTTATAGCCCAGACGGAATTTATCCAGGTTACCGAGATAGTTTTCGCGTTTGAAATTCAGTTCACTGCACAGTCTGAGCATTTGAGCGCGGTAATGCATATAGGAATTGTTCTGCGAGACGACCGCCCCCACCAGGGCCTCAAAATCGGAATAGGCCGAAATTATCCTTGTGCCTTTTATGCGGGGCAGAAAATTTTTCAACACCCTGTCCCGCGAGCAGAGAGAATAAAATTCGTCCATATTCTCGTCAGCGCCGAAACAGTAGCGCAGGCGTTTTTTTACGCTTTTTTCCTCGTCATCATCCAGAGAAGAGCTTGTGTCCACACGCAGGATGTTCCGGTTTTGGGCGAAGCTCAGTGTGATGATTTTCTTAGCCGTGGGGATTCTGCGTTTTGGAGTGCTGTCATAAAAAAAATAAAACAGGCCCGAGTTGAAGATTTTCTCAAAATTAAAGTCTTTTAATCTGATGGAGAACATAGGTCAATGATAACATAAAAAGCGCTGAAATCGTAATCTCACGGTTGACTAAATAGTTTATTATGGTAAAATACCAGGCAGCGGAGGTTGTTGAAAACGAAAATGAATAAAAAAATACAGATATTGCAGAAGCTCGAAGCGCTCAAAGGCGTGGCGCCCTCGGATCTTGAGAATATTCTCGCATTCGGTCAATTTGTGAAATTCAAGAACAGGGCAGTCATACTTAAAGAAAATCAAACCGGGAGTCATGTTTATTTTGTTGTGAAAGGGCGCGCGATGGTGTACAAAACATCTGACGACGGGAAAATAAAATCGCTGTCAATTGTCAAAGAAGGCGAGCTTTTCGGAGAAATGGCTATTATAAGCAATCAGCCGCGCTGCGCTTCCGTAAAGGCCATCGGCCCTGTGACACTCCTGAAACTCAATGCCGCCAATTTTAAGAAATTGCTGGACGGCAATGCCTCCGTGGCAATGTCTGTCCTGGCGAGTCTCTGCCATCGTCTGCAGGACACCAATAAGCACATAGAGGTGCTTTTTTATGAGAGTGTGGCCGAGCGCACGGTCAAAGCGCTTGTTATGCTGGCTTCCGCAAGAGGGCCGTATAAAAAGAAACGGCGGCTTCCGATGACGCAGCAGGAGCTGGCCGAGCTTGTGGGGTCTGCCAGAGAAGTGGTGAACCGCACGCTGCAGGTCCTAAAGAAGGACGGTGTGCTGGTTCTTAAGAAGGGTGCAATTGAGATACCGGATTTGAACAAACTCAGGGAATACAAGGTAATCTGAATCAAATGACCAGACAGGGTTTTTTGTTCCGGCTTTTCGCGTTTGTTCTATTTGCCGCTTCTTTTGCATGGTCCGCGGCGCTTCCGGATTTGTTCCCATATAACGCTTATGACGGCTATAATCCCGGGGTGAGAAGCGTTGCCATGGGCGGCGCCGGCCTTTGTTCGGCGCGGGACGCCTCGGCCGTGTATTTCAATCCGGCGGGCCTCTACGGCGGCACCAACATGAGCCTTATCTCATTCAATGTGCGCCAGTCTCCGAAGGAACTGGCCGATCAGTATGACATTCTCGGCGGCAGGGCTCTCACCTTTTTGGGTTTCATGGGCGGCGGCATGGCTGTGGCCTGGCAGCCGCTTTCCAATATTGTATCAACCGGCACGGCGGGTTCATCCGTTGAAGTGAAAGTCAACAAGTTCAGCATGTCTTTTTCCAACAATGTCAGTCCCGCTGTGAATTTCGGAATGAACATTAATTATTTTTCCGGATTTATGGGCGTGACTTCCTGCGGCGCGGCCAGGATATCAGACGCCAACGGCTACGGCATTGACTGGGGTGTCACTTACAGGGCTCATCCGAATATCACTTTTGCCGCGTCGCTGTTCAATTCTCCGTCATCCATACCATGGAGCGGCTTTGATTCGGGCGATCCGCCCGTGATCCGGCGCTCAGGGGCGATGGTTCAATTGAGCCGGCTCTTGACCGTCTCATCCGAGGTGGAGTTGCGTAAATACAGCAAGGCGCGGGCGGACGGTAAAAAAAATATAAAAATATATCACACCGGGCTGGAACAGAGCATAGCTGATATTATTTTTCTGCGGGGCGGAATATTCGGTGAAGATCTCAATGACAATCATAAGACAGGCTACTCAGCCGGCATAGGCTGGTATCAGGACAGGGTGAATGTTGACATATCCTGGCAGAAAGAATATCCCGTTCTGTCTTCCTATGATAAATATCTGGAAACTTTCTCCTTTTCGGTCAATTCACCGTTCTAAAGCACTCACCTTTTTTCCGGGCATAAAATGCTGGCAAAAAAAATAGAGCTTGAAAAACTGCTTGCTGTTTCGGAAGATAAAGATTTTGTCCAGCTCGCTTTTGACTGGGCGGAGAAACATCACAGCGGCCAGCTGAGGCTCGACGGTTCTCCTTATATACTGCATCCCTACCGCGTGGCGCTGGAACTCGGCAAGTGGAAAATGGATGATACGGCGCTGATTGCCGGGCTCCTGCACGATCTTGTGGAGGACACTGAGGTCAGCGCGGAAGAGATCAAATCCGAGTTCGGCGATGAGGTATCTTCAATTGTGGCGGCCCTCACAAAAATCAAGAAGCTGCCCTCTTTTTCCAAGGACACTGAGAACCTCAGACAGCTCGTACTCGCTATGGGCAAAGATGTGCGGGTCATCATTATAAGGCTCGCCGATAAACTTGACAACATGCGCACGGCGGAATTTCTTGAACCGGCGCACCGTGAGCGTTTTGCTAAGGGGGTTCTGGAGATATATGCGCCTCTGGCACACCGCCTGGGTATGAATATCGTGAAGGCCGAGCTTGAGGACAGAGCTTTTTGCGCGATGCATGAGGGCGAATACAAAAAAATACAGGAACGGCTGCGCTTTCTTCATCCCCGCGCCAGTCAGGCGATCAAAAATGTGGAGAAAGATTTATCCCGGCAGTTTCACGCAAGCGGGGTTACGGATGTCATTATCCAGGCGCGGGTGAAAAGCCCGCTGAGTATTTACAGAAAAATGCAGAAACAAAGTAAGAGCATAGACGAGCTTGAGGATATTGTCGCCGCGCGCGTTATCACGGAGAGCAAAGCGGATTGTTACAAAGCGCTCGCTCTGCTGCACAAGATGTATGTGCCGGTGGAAGGCTCTTTTACGGATTACATATTCTATCCCAAATTGAATATGTATCAGTCAATCCACACGACCTGCGATGTCGGCGGCGAAATCATTGAATTTCAGATCAGGACGGAAGAAATGCACAGAACCAGCGAATACGGTATCGCCTCGCACTGGAGATACAAGGACATGTCCGCCCGCGCCGCTTCGGGCCTGAGGAACTGGCTGGATTCCTTCTATGAATGGCAGATGGACAATCTCTCGCGGGAGGAATTTATACACAACCTCAAAACAGAGTTGAGCTATGACGAGATATTTGTTCTCACCCCGAAGGGCGATGTGAAAAGACTCATCAACGGGGCCACCGCGCTGGATTTCGCCTATGCCGTGCACAGCGACATCGGCGATCATTTCAGGGGCTGTCTGGTGAACGGGGTTATGCAGCCTATGGATTACGCGCTCAAAAGTGGCGACCGCGTTGAGATTCTGACCGCCAAACGGGCGCGCCCGTCAAGAGACTGGCTTAAAATCGCGAAGAATCCTTCGGCAAGATACAAGATCCGCCGCAGGTTAAGAGGCGGGAATTGAAAGACTATACCTTGCGCACGTTTTTGAAACAGGAGACGCACACATAACCTGATTGAGTCTTGTCTTTGTATTCAAAACGGATTTTCTGAAGGTTGACACCCCATGTCCTTCTTGTCGCGCGGTTGGACTTACTGCGGTTGTTTCCCGCCATGGCCTTTTTCCCGCACACGCTGCATATTTTTGACATAATTTTTCCTCCAAGAGGGGACGGCCCCGTTACTATCTTTGGAGAATGCTATAAAATTTTCTAAAATTGCGCAAGTGTTCAGTCGAAATTATTGAAAGGATATCAGGGATATTTATGGACAAAACCGATGTGAGGTATATCAAAGGCGTGGGCCCCGGCAACGCTTCTCTTCTGGAGAAACTCGGCATACGCACGGTCGAGGACATGTTCTCTTATCTGCCTTTCAGGATGGAAGACAGGATGAATCCTGTTTCTGCGCGCGAGCTGGCCGCTCTTCTTCCTTCGGATGAGAGTTTTTTCGTTGTCGGCACTGTCAAAAAAATAAGCGGCGGGAAATCACCGCGGCGGCGCTCCCGCATTGTTGAGATAACTCTAAAAGACAGAGCCGGCACGGGGGACATACGTCTTCTCGCTTTTCACAACAGGGTGAAATATATCCTTGCCGTCATTGAAATAGGACAGGAGGTAGCCGTCTACGGAAAAGTGGAACTCCTCGCGGAAGGTTTGACAATGAATAATTTTGATTTTGAGGTGCTAAAACCCGGAGAGGCCAGCCTTTCATTTTTCCGCCGGGTGCCTGTTTACCGTCTGACAAAAGGCATCAGCGTTAAGCGTTTCAGGCGCTGGATGTGGAACGCTCTTGAGAAATACGCTCAGGCCGTAGAGGAATTTATTCCCCCCGGCACAAGAAAACGACTGTCTCTTCCCGCCCGCGGCGATGCGTTCAGAAACGCTCATTTCCCGCCCACTCCGGAGGCGCTGAAGGATGCCTACAGAAGGATTAAGTTTGAGGAATTTTTTGTTTTCGTCTGCGCTGTGGCCTATAATCGCGCGCGGATTAAAAGGACGGAAAAAGCGCTCAGGTATAATTTGAAGAAAAACTTGCTGACGCCATGGAAGGAAACACTCCCTTTTGATTTTACCTCAGGCCAGAAAAAGGCAATCAATGATATTTTCAGAGACATGCTCTCACCCTATCCGATGAATCGTCTCATACAGGGCGATGTTGGAAGCGGTAAAACCGTGGTGGCCGCGGCCTCGGCGGTGCTCGCGAAAGAGAACGGATATCAGACGGCGATACTCGCTCCCACACTTCCTCTGGCCGAACAGCATTTCAGGACGCTATCCTCTCTTATGGAAAGCATCCGCATCAAAACCGTTCTTTTGACCGGAGGCATGAAAAAAGAAGACAGGGCCCGGGCTCTGGGAGAGATAGCCGCGGGTAAGGCGGATGTCGTTATAGGAACGCACGCGCTTTTCCAGGAGCATGTTAAATTTCAAAAGCTTTCTCTGATCGTGATAGACGAGCAGCAGCGTTTCGGCGTTCTTCAGAAGGCCGCGCTTTCCGCCAAAGGGGCGTCTCCGGACATTCTTGTGCTGACGGCAACCCCCATACCGCGGGCTTTGTCGCTGGCCTTATTCGGGGATTTGGACAGGAGCGAGATACGCGAATTGCCGCCTGGAAGGAAAAAAGTGGAGACCCTTCAGGGCAGTTCGGAGGAGGCCTACGGCCTGATTAGAAAACAGTTGGATAAGGGTTTTCAGGCTTTTGTTGTCTATCCAGCCATAGAAGAGGCGCAGGAGGAGGATTCAGCCATAGCCGCGCACAAATATCTTTCGGAAGAGGTATTTCCGGATCACAGGCTGACGCTCCTCCACGGCCGCATGTCCCCCTCGGCGAAGAGCGCCGCGATGGAGAAGTTCGCAAGCGGCAAAAGCGATATTCTCGTTTCCACGACCGTCATCGAGGTGGGCGTGGATATTCCCCGAGCGACATTTATGCTCATTGAAAACGCTCACATGTACGGCTTGAGCACACTGCACCAGCTCCGGGGAAGAATAGGGCGGGGCGGTGAGAAATCCTATTGCTTTGTGACATTCTCCGCCGCTGACACTTTGGCCATTGAGCGTATTTCGTGTTTTTTGAGATGCTCTGACGGTTTTGAGCTAGCGGAAAAAGACCTTGAACTCCGCGGCGGCGGACAGTACTTCGGCACGGCGCAGCACGGAATGATGGATATCAGCTTTAATTACAACAAGGCGCTTGAGGAACAATTCCCGGAGCTGTCAGACATTGCCATCCTTGACGAGGCGCGCAAGGAGGCATTTACTATCATAGAAAAAGACCCGGTTTTGAAGCGTGACAGGGAGCTGAAAACGAGGATAATGGCGCGTTTCGCGGAAGGATTTAATCTTGCCAAGGTCTCGTAAAAGTAATATCATTAAGATTATGATGAAAATGAATAGAATTCTGGTTTTATCCGCGCTCTGCCTCACGGGGACCCTGTATGCGTCCCTCGCGAACGATTTGAGAAAAGACATCGTTTCCGAAACGCCCCTTGTCCGCCGCCGCGCGGTGTATTCCGTGATACATTCTACACTTTCTCCGGTGACGGCCATTAACCTTTTAGCTGTGGCCGCGACGGATAATGATCTTCTTGTGCGGCGCCTGGCCGTATCAGGCATCGCCCAGTTCAGCGCTTTTTTTGATGAGACCGATATTGTTATCGCTCCGGAGCTGAGAGTTTCTACCGCCGCCTTCAGCGATGAACTCGCGGAAGATGCCACCGCACAGCAGAAAATAAACCTGACGAGCATAGCTCTGGATATCCTGAAAAACGCTCTGAGCGACAGCGCCGCTGTTATAAGAGCTGACGCGGTGCGTGTACTCGGCGCGTTTCCTCCGGCCATCGCGGGTGGAGAAGTGCTGGCCATGCTGGATGATTCCAGTTTTATCGTCGTAAAAGAGGCGCTCCGCGCGGCCGCGAATCTGCAGTTGACCGGCGCCGCTGAGAAGGTGGATAAACTTTTGAAACACAAGGGCGAGATTATCAGGATCTCCGCCGCGGAGTTCGCGGGAGATATGCGGCTGGAAGAATACTTCAAGCATTTGCAGAGGATGGCGTCAAAAGATCAATCGGCCGATGCCCGCAAAACAGCGCTCAGGGCGATGATTAAAATCCGCCCTCTTGAGAGCGCCGCCATACTAAAAGAGTATCTGGGTGAAAAGGATACGCTGATGGCGCTTGAGGCGGCTTTTCTGCTTGCGAGAGATTCGGACGATTCCGGTAAAAAAATCGTGTTGCCGTCATTGAACAGTAAAGATGCCGCCATTCGCCTGGCAGCGGCGAAAGTGCTGCTGTATTATGACGATGAAGAAAGCCGTGAGCTGTTCAGGAGTCTTTTGAATGATACGGACGCAGAGGTGAGAAGTTTTGCCGAGAGGCATAACAGGAGGGAAGAATGAAAATAATTATCGCGCTTGTTTTGTGTAGTGGACTGATTTTTGCTCAAAGCGGGACGCCGGAAAGCAAATTTCATCTTATGAAAAGCACATCGCCCGCCGTGCGGCGTGAAGCCGTCAGGGACATAGGCAGGATGAGACAGCCCTCCGCCGTGAAAATTTTATGCGAAGCTCTTGAAAATGACGCTGATTTCGGCGTGCGCGCGATGGCGGCTGAAGCGCTTGGAAATATGCGCAGCAGGGAAGGTGTGCCTTCTCTTGTAAAGGCGCTGGGTGATGAAAACCGGAATGTCCGCGCGGGGGTCATCGTGGCTTTCGGATACATAAGAGATAAAAATTCTGTTCAGCCCCTCGCTGAATATTTGAAAAAAGAAACGGATCTCGGCTTGCGTCTGTCGGCTATCAATGTTCTCGGGGTGATAGGCTCTCATGAGGCCGCGCCCGCGCTCATGGAAGCGCTTGAGGACAAAAATCCGCGGTTAAGCTCCGTCGCCGCACAGTCTCTCGGCAGAATGCGCTATTCGGAAGCGGCCAAGCCGCTTCTGAAGCTTGCTTCCAAGAGCAAGGACGAATCATTGCGTCTGGCGGCCATAAAAGCCCTGGGCGAGATAGGAAATCCCGAAGCCGTTAAAACTCTTGAGAATTTGCTGGAAAAGGAAAAATCTCCGAATGTTCAGTATGCGCTTGTGTATTCTCTCGCTCAATTGGGCAGTGACAAAGGTTTCGGCATGGCTCTGGACGCCGCTAAATCGGAAAACATAGAAACAAAAAGAAACGGCATCCGCGCTCTCGGTCTGATGAAACAGAAAACAAAAGAGATTGAAAACATAGTTATTGAGGCGTCAAAGAGCTCAAATAGGGGCTTGCAAAGAGACGCGGAAGCCACGGCGTCCTATCTGGGAATCAGGCTGCCGAAGCCAGAGTCTGAGAAAAAGTAAGGAAACAGCGACCGTAAAACGGGGAAAACGGGGACTGTTCCGGTTTTCACTGTCATTCCGAATCCCTCGCCTCGGTCATCCCGAACGATAGTGAGGGATCTTAAGCGCAAGGTTGAAAAACCGGAAGCGTTGCCTGATAATTAGATTTTTGGAATGTTGTTTAGGAGGATATTAATGAAACGGACGATGACTGAGATGCAGTTCAAGGCGGAACTGACAAAGTGCGAATATTGTGAGGCAAGGCCCTGCGAAGCCGCTTGCCCGGCAAATTGTTCGCCTTTTGATTTTATAATGGCGGCAAAAGGGGGAGAGCCTCAGGATTTTCTCCGCTCGGCGTCTTTGATCATGAAGAACAATCCCCTCGGTGGAGTCTGCGGTACGGTCTGCCCCGACAGGCACTGCATGGCGAAGTGCTCCCACAAGGATTTCGACGGCTCCGTGAAAATACCTGAAGTGCAGGCGTATATCATACAGAAAGCAAAAGAGCTTGGAGGTATTCCCGGTTTTGCGAAGGCATCGGTCAAATCCGGCAAAGTTGCCGTCGTCGGCGCCGGCCCGGCCGGGCTTGCCGCGGCGGCTGTCATGTCGCAGAACGGCTATCAGGTCACGGTTTTTGAAAAAAGAAAAGAATCCGGCGGAGCTTGTAATCTCATACCGGAGTTCAGGCTGGACAGGAAAATAATCAGGACAGACATAGATTTTGTGAAATCCCTGGGTAACATAGAGGTCCGGACGGGGCAGGCGGTTAAGGATCCTGCCGCGCTTCTGAAAAAAGGATACAATGCCGTTATTTCCGCCACAGGTCTCTGGGCTCCGATAATGCCGGGAATTGAAAACCAGGACAAGGCCGTCAATGTCGTAGACTATTTGAGCAATCCGAAAAAATACAAGTTCGCGGGCAAAGTTGCCGTAATAGGCGGTGGGGCATCCGCGGTTGACTGTGCGGTGACGGCGAAAAAAAACGGAGCCTCAAAAGTGGAGATGTTCATTCTTGAAACGCTTTCCGAAATGCCGCTTAGCGCCAAGGAAAGAGAGGAGCTTCTTGAAAACGGTATTGAACTGACCAACAGGACCTCGGTGACGGCGATAAAAGCGAAGAACGGGAAAATTTCCGGACTCACAACGGTCAAAGTGGATCTGGTCGCGGGAAAAAAGTTTTCTCTCAAAGACCTTAAGACTATCCCCGGAACGGAACAGTCAAGAAATGACATAAAGAATGTTATCCTGGCTATCGGCACGCGCGCCGAAAAACGTTTTGAGCAAACGAAAGGAATTTTTTCAGCCGGCGATTACGCTAACGGACCGACAACCGTTGTTGAAGCCGCCGCTTCCGGTAAAAACGCCGCCGCTTCCGCTGTCGCGTATCTTTCAAGGAAACCGGCCCCGAAGATAAAGAAAGATGTTAAAAGTTTTGTCGAGCTTGGCGGCCATAACCCGCTTCCGGTTTCCCTTGAAACGGATTTTTTTGGAAGAAAAATAAGGTCGCCCTTTTTACTTTCCGCCGCGCCGCCTTCGGACGGCTATGACCAAATGAAAAAAGCTTATGAGGCCGGCTGGGCGGGCGGAGTGATGAAGACCGCTTTTGACGGCGGCGACATACACATACCCGGCGAATATATGCACACTTTCAACGAGACGACTTACGGCAACTGCGATAATGTTTCCGGCCATTCGCTTTCAAGAGTGTGCGGGGAAGTTAAGAAATTAGTTAAGGAATTTCCGGACAGACTGACGATGGCATCTACCGGCGGCCCCGTCACGGGGAACGATAAGGAAGACAAGAAGGGCTGGCAGGCCAACACAAAGAAACTTGAAAACGCCGGGGTCATGGGAATAGAGTATTCGCTTTCCTGTCCTCAGGGAGGTGACGGCACCGAGGGCGATATTGTTTCCCAGAACGCCGCGCTCACGGCCAAAATAATTGACTGGGTGATGGAAGTATCCGACCCCAAGATACCAAAACTCTTTAAGCTCACGGGTGCTGTCACATCAATCGTTCCGATAGCGCGCGCGATCAAGGAGGTGTTTGATAAATATCCGAACAAGAAAGCGGGTATCACGCTGGCCAACACTTTTCCCGTCGTGGATTTCAGGCCCTCCTCAAAAGGCAAATGGGACGAAGCCATACTGTTCGGTATGAGCGGAGAGGCGGTCGCGCCGATAAGTTATAACAACCTGATATGCGCGATGCCTGTGGGCCTCACAATATCCGGAAATGGCGGCCCGATGAATTACAAACAGGCCGCTCATTTTCTCGCCCTCGGCGTAAAGACCGTGCAGTTTTGCACAATGCCGACAAAATACGGTTACGGCATATACGACGAACTTGTAAGCGGCGTGAGTTATCTTATGAAGCAGAGAGGAATCAGATCCATGAAGGAACTCATAGGCATAGCCCAGCCGAATCCAGTCACGGATTTTATGTCGCTTACGCCGACGAAAAAAATATCGTCTCTCATAGAAGAACTGTGTCTGCAATGCGGCAACTGCACCCGCTGTCCCTATCAGGCTATCACGCTGGATAAAGACGGCTATCCGCAGATAGACCCGGCAAAATGTATCGGCTGCTCAATCTGCACGAAGAAATGTTTCGCCGGCGCTCTTGAAATGAGAAAGCGCACCCCTAAAGAAATGAAGCAGCTCAAAGAAGATTGAGCGGCTCGCTCCCCAGTCTTTGGAGCCGTATGTAGAAAGGGGACGTTCATTGATTTATTGACTAACTCGGCGAGATGTGAAGAAAATGTCTAATTGTAAAATGAAAAACCGGGAAAAACCGGGACGTCCTTAATAAATTATGGGATTTTCAATAAGTCACGAAAGCCTGCCGACCGCAGGTGGGTCAACCCCTGGCACCACCCCTCTCGGCATTGAAATGAGAAAGCGGACCCCGAAGGAATTAAAACAGCTCAAGGAAGACTGAGCCTGCTCCGGGCTATAAAATTGAAAATTTGGAGAATGGCGGGAATCAGGGTATAATTGCAGCAGGGAATAAATTATGAGTCCAACCGTATTCAGAGTGAAAGATTATAGATTTTATTTTTTATCTAATGAAGAAAATAGAATGCATGTGCATGTCGAATGCTCCGAAGGAGAAGCTAAATTTTGGATTGAACCTATTGTTGCGCTTGCAATTTATACTAAACTCAGGCCAAATAAATTAAATGAAATACAGAAAATAGTGGAGAAACGCAAAAATGAAATTATCAAAAAATGGAAAGAACATTTCGGCAAGCGTTGAAAATATATCGCGATTCGGCGTTTGGCTGAATGTAAAAGGCAAAGAATATTTTTTAGATTATACAAACTACCCGTATTTTAAAAATCAAACTGCAAAATCAATTAAAAATGTCCGCTTACTGCATGGTTTTCATTTATATTGGGAAGATTTGGATGTGGATTTAGAGATTGATAATTTAGAAAATCCCTTCAAATATCCGTTAAAAAGCGCAGCCCGCTTATAGAAAGGCAAAAGGGAGAATGGTTTGTCGAAAGGGCGTATGGATGCAGGAAGGACAAGCGCCGTCCCCATTCTTTCGCATATCGTATTTTCAAATTTTTGCAAAAGTTTGGTATAATGGGCGAGAAATTGAAAAAATCAGGAACTTAAAAGAGGGAGAAAATAATAGGCGGGTGGCAAAACCATGAATGATTCGGAGAAACTAAAAGAGCAGACTGGAATTATTATCAAAACTGTGCTGAAATATTATCCGGATGTGCAGGCGGTATATCTTTTCGGCTCTCACGGCAGCGCTGATGAGCGGCCGGACAGTGATATTGATATCGCTGTGCTGTTTAGTCCTCCGTCGGCAGGGCGTATAGGAGCGCTCTCCATGAGTGATTTAAAGTTTGAACTGGAAGAAGCGCTTGGCCGGAAGGCGGATGTTGTTAATCTGCGTTTGATGAACACGATTTTTCAAAAAGAAATCATTGAGGCGGATGAACGGATTTACTGCGCCGACGAATACAGAGCGGATGAATTTGAAATGCTGACAATTTCCAAATATCAGAGATTGAATGAAGAAAGACGCGGCATTATTGACAGTGTCTTAGCGGGCGGGAATTTTTACAATTTATGAATGACATTATACTGAATAAAAAAGAAAGCATTGAACGTTGTATAAAACAGATTCGCGCTTACTATGCCCTCAAAAGCGATAAGGATTTCAAGGATGATTTTCTGAAACAGGACGCCATCGCTCTTAATTTACAGCGCGCCTGCGAGCAGGCCATTGACTTGGCCAATCATATTATAAAAACCCAAAAACTCGGATTGCCGAAAGAGAGCAGGGAGAGTTTTCAGTTACTGTCAAAAAATAAGATCATCCCCGAGAAACTGGGTCTGAATCTTGAAAAAATGGTGGGCTTCAGAAATGTCCTGATCCACGAATATCAGAGATTGGATATCGCGTTGCTGATTGATGTAATTGAAAATCATTTAGACGATTTGATAGATTACACCAACATTATTGTCAGAAAATTTTATAGCGGATAAAGGGGCGTTGCCCCTGGAAAAAATAGAACCGCAGAGCTCAGACTGATGTGCGTCACCTTGGAATTATGGGCAATAAAAAATATGAAAATGCTGAAATTTACTTTCATTTTTGCTTTAAGTATTTTGCAGACCGGTTGTTTCACTCCGAAGTTATGGGATTCTACGAATACGGAGAGTTATATAGAAGTTAATCCGAGCGAAGTTTCAATAAAAGAACTTGAGTCAAAAGGTATTGAATACTGGCAAGCCCCAAAATCAGGAAGGCTGTTTATTGAAAAGAATTCAATTCGCAAGTTGAGAGATTGGACTATCAGGATGTTTGCTTCCCCTGTTACAGTCACATTAGACGCGGCGACAATAGTTGTTATTGGTGCCGCCGGACTTACTTATGTCAGTGTTCATAGCATTGCGCTGGAAGTACAAAAAGATCCTGATAAAGCCCGCGGCGGATTATGTAAAATATTTTCCGCAAAATTAAAAGTCAAACCGGAAAGTTTAAGAGTCCGGATTTGACAAAAAAAGGGGCCACCGTTATTCTTGACCCAAAAGGAGGTAACCCTGCCTGCCGGCAGGCA
>Ga0210051_1000270_pt1 | contig 45084 bp, 47 predicted proteins | sample CryGey092014_all_FD_185464 | JGI IMG/M metagenome (GOLD analysis project Ga0210051, IMG submission 185464) | Groundwater microbial communities from aquifer - Crystal Geyser CG23_combo_of_CG06-09_8/20/14_all (SPAdes) (version 2) | ecosystem: Environmental > Aquatic > Deep subsurface > Groundwater...
GGCTTCATAGATATTGCCATAATTTATCTATGGAGGCAGTAATACCTATGAGAGATTATGGAAATAAGCTAATTTACAGGGGAAAAAGCTTGCGAAGACAGTGCAGAAAAAACTTCAGTAAAAGAACGTATCATAGAAGGGAAATGTCTGAGTCTGTTTTTTCATCATTCAAAAGAAGGTTTGGTCCTAGCTTAAACTCTGTTAAAATATCAGCTCAAAGAGCTGAAGTATATTGTAGGGCTATCGCCTACAATATAATTTATTGTTTTTCAGGACTTTTTCAACGCAGCCAGGCTAACCAAAAGCTATATATAGAAGCAATATTTCAATGTTTTAGTTAAAAATTATAAAAAGAGGATTTAATTAATGACAAGGATTAATAAACTCATAATCAGGGGATTTAAGTCATTTGCAAAAAAAACAGAATTTATTTTCAGCAATAATTTTAACTGCGTTCTTGGTCCAAATGGCTCTGGCAAATCAAATGTAATGGATTCATTATGCTTTGTTCTTGGAAGGATGAGTTCAAAAAGCCTTAGAGCTGAAAAATCTGCAAACCTTATATACAATGGCGGAAAAAATGGAACCCCTTCTAAAAATGGGGAGGTGAGCATATACTTTGATAATTCTGATAAAATATTCCCGTCTAGCTTGCAAGAAGTCAAGATTACAAGGATTGTAAACAAAAATGGAGCAAGTGTTTACAAAATAAATGATGAAAGAAGAACAAGGCAACAGGTTCTTGATATGATGTCTGTTGCAGCAGTTGACCCAGAGGGCTATAACATAATCCTGCAGGGGGATATAAACAAATTTGTTGAGATGTCCCCTGAGCAAAGGAGATTGGTGGTTGAGGAGATAGCAGGAATTTCAATATACGAGGACAAAAAAAAGAAAGCACTTAACGAGCTTGATAAGGTTGAGGGCAAGCTGAATGAGGCTGACATAATACTTGCGGAAAGGCAGACATACTTAAAGGAGCTGAAATCAGAGCGTGACCAGGCTTTAAAATATAAAAATATGAATGACAACATAAAGCAGAACAAGGCAACATACCTTAACATACAGGTGATAAAAAAAGAAGACAGCCAAAAAAAGTTTGAATCTGAGATTAGGGCATGCAGCGATAAAATAAAAGATATCCAAGACAAGATAAAGAACCTAAGGAAAACAGTTGCTGAAAAAAAGAATGAAATAAACAAGATAACAAAAGAAATCGAAGAAAAGGGTGAGAAAGAGCAGCTGGATATGCAGAAAAAGATTGAGCAGTTAAGGGTTGATACTGAAACAAACAAGACAAGGATAGCAACATGCGAGAACGAGCTTGTAAAGATTGACTCAAGAAAGAACCAGCTACAAAAAGACCTTACAGAAATTCATGAAAAGATTGACAGCCTGATATCAGAGAAATCAAAGCTGGAAAAAATAAAAAAAGACAAAAATGATGATATTCTAAAGCTTGAGGAGTCTATAAATAATTTCAAGAAAAAGCATAAGGTAGACAACCTGGATGATATTGAAAAAGAAATTGGGGATGTTGAAAAACAGGAAGAGGAAGGGCAAAAAGAAATACAGATTCTCAGGGAAAAACAGCAGGAACTTCTAAGGGAAAAAGACAGGGTTGAATACCAAATACAAGGCATTGAAGCTGCAATGCAAAAAGTCCTTGATGTTGAGAAAGAAAACAAAAAGGATATGGAAAGCCTAAATGAAAAGAAAAATAACTTCAAGAAAAAAACAATTGAGCTTAACAAGTTCTTAAATGAGGACTCATCACTTGCAGCCCAATTAGCAAAATCAAATGATAACCTGCTATCAGCAAAAGGAGAGCTTGAGAAATTAAAAGTAAAAAATATTGGGATAACTGAAAATGCATCAGCAAACATTGCTGTTAAAAGCATCCTTGAGCAAAAAAACAAGATTGGCGGGATTTATGGAACTGTTGCCGGATTAGGCCATGTGTCTGCAAAATACTCCATGGCATTGGAAGTTGCAGCTGGATCAAGAATACAGAGCATAATAGTTGAGGATGATAAGGTTGCTGAAACATGCATAAAATACCTTAAAAATAACAGTTTGGGGGTTGCAAATTTTCTGCCATTAAACAAGATAAAGGGAGCAACACCAGATAATGATATAAAAGAAGTATTGTCTTCAAACGGAGTCCATAACCTAGCAATAAATCTTGTCTCGTTTGACAGCAAATTCAAAAAAGCATTTTCTTATGTCTTTGGAAAAACAATAGTTGTTGACAACATCAATGTTGCCAGGAGAATTGGAATAGGGAGCTACAGGATGGTCACCCTTGATGGCGATTTGATTGAAACAAGCGGCTCAATGCAGGGCGGCTACAGGAAAAAATTAAGAGTAAACTTCCAGCAGGAAGATTTGACAAAAGACTTAGATGAATGCGAGAAAAAAGTGAATGAGCTTCAGGAGGTTTTTGACATTCTCCGCCGCCGCAGGTCAGAAGTCGAGGAAAATATCACCAAGTTAAGAAATGAAAAGTCGTCTCTTGAAGGAGAGATAATAAAGATGGAAAAAAGCCTCCATCTTGAAACAGGAGATACAGAAGCCTCAGGAAAGCAAAAAAATAACTTAAAAGAAAACTTGAAAGAAATCAATAAGCAGATAGCTGGCACAGAAAAGCATATAGAGGAAATCAACAAAAAGCTGGCATCAATAAAAACAAAAAAACAGGAGCTGAGAGTAAAAATCAGCGGATTGAGAAACCCAACACTGCTTGCTGAGCTCAATACATTTGAGGATAAAAAGCAGGAAATAAAGAATGAAATTCTTGAGATGGACTCAAAGGTAAGCAGCATTAGCATGCAGATAAATGATATACTAAAGAGGGATGAAGAAAATATAGGAAAAATACTCAAAGAGCAGGAAAAGGAAAAAAAGGATTTCTCAGCAGAGCTCGGGCAGATAAAAGAAAGGATAAAAAAACAGAAAGAAGAGCTGGTTAAAAAAGAGGAAATCCAGAAAGAGTTCAGGACAAAGTTTAAGGAATTGTTCAGGAAAAGGGATGATATCAATAATGAAATCCTTAAGAATGAAAATGAGATAATGAACAAAGAGGACCAAAACAGGGGCACTGAAACAAACATGAACAATCTTTCTATGAAAAATGTTGAAGTTAAGGCAGAGCTTGCAGGGCTGAAAAAAGAATTTGAGCAGTATGAGGATGTTGAACTGCTAAAAGAAAAAAGTGAAGAATCGCTCAAAAGGGAAATTAACAGGTTTGAGGCACTTATCGGGGAGTTTGGTGCTGTAAACATGAGGGCCCTGGAAGTTTATGACAACATAGAAAAAGAATATAAAAAACTGCTTGATAAAAAAGATATGCTTGCATCAGAGAAAAAAGATGTTATCGCAATGATAGATGAGGTTGAGAACAAGAAAAAAGAGCTGTTTATGGTTACCTTTGATGCAATTAATGATAACTTTAAAAATATCTTTTCTAAGCTTACATCAAAAGGGGCTGCATCAATTGTTTTGGAAAATGAGAAAGAGCCTTTTGAGGGCGGATTAAGAATCAAGGTCAAAATCACAGGAAAGAAGTTCATGGACATTCATTCATTATCAGGTGGAGAAAAAAGCCTTACAGCACTGGCGTTCATATTTTCAATCCAGGATTATAAGCCTGCATCATTTTATGTGCTTGATGAAGTTGATGCCGCACTTGACAAGCATAATTCAGAAAAGCTTGCAAAGCTTATCATGAAATATTCTGAACAAGCGCAGTATATTGTAATATCGCACAATGACAGCATAATAACAGAAGCAGATACGCTTTATGGCATTTCAATGGGTGCTAATGGAGTAAGCAATGTTACTAGCTTAAAGATATAACCTCTCTCAGCGCTTCCTCTATTCCCTCTGTGGTTTTATTCCAGTTATAAAATTCTATAATTGTCTTTCTTGCATTTTCCCCTATTGTTACCCTAAGTTTCTCGTCATCCAGCAGAACAGCAAGTTTTTTGGATAATTCATAAGGGTTTTGCTTATTAAAGAAAAAGCCATTATAACTGTTTTTTATATAATTCTTAATATAGCCGACAGGTGTTGAAACAACCGCAATACCGCATGACATTGCTTCCATTGTGGATAGGGAAGATGTTTCTGTTAATGATGGCATAACATAAATGTCCATTGCCTGAAGATAAGGCACTATCTCCTCGGCATATTCAACGACAATTACATCCTTTTTTGACTCAAGCATTATTCTCAGTTCCTTAACCCCTTTCCCTATGATTAACAAAATAAGGTTACCATATAATTTCCTCAACCTAAGAAAAGCCCTGTAAAGTGTTACAAGGTCTTTCTCTCGCCCGATTCTTCCGCTGAATCCAATAACCACGTGCTCTGGATTAATTCCTATTTTTTTCTTTGCATCCTTTTTATTTTCTGCTGGCTTAAATTTAGATGTGTCTGCCCCAAGATGAACTATTTTTTTCTTTGTTCTTATATAATGCCCGTTCATTATGTCTGCAACTTCCCCTGAAGGGACAATCAGCAGGCTGCATCTGTTATACAGGCATCTTGCAGCTGCCTTTGTAAAAAAATTTATTGAATTCCTAAATGGATTTCTTCGGGATATGCTCTTTGAGAATAGTTCCCATTCAATAGAATGTATGTATGCAACAAGGGGTTTTCTAAAAAATCTTGCAGATATTATCGCAGTAGCGCCTATTGGGCCTATTGTCTGGGTCCAGACTATATCTGCCTGCTTAACAGCTTCTTTAACTTTTTTAATGCAAAACTTAGCAGGAGTATAATCCCCGACACGGATTCTTGAAAGAGGTATCCTGATAATGCTGATATTCTTAAATTCTGATAGTGGGCCATTGAATCTTGGTGCAATAACAGTAATGTCATAATCAGCTGAAAGCTTAGGCAAAATTTCATTGAGAAACCTTGCAATACCATCCCATCTTGGTAGAAAAGAGTCTGTTGCTATCAAAAGCTTTTTTTTCATTTTATTTTGTAAAACTTCTCTGCATACTTACAGTCATTTTTTAACCCGTTCATAAACGCTGTTATATAAACTCCTAAATAAGGGGGCAGCATTGCAATAATCTGGCTCTTAAAGCAGTGAAGCGCCTTTAATTTTACTCCGAATGTATCACTTATGTCAATGTAAACCTTGGGAAGCTGCCTTTTTTTGAGGTCAACTGCATTCCATACATCAAATCCAAGAAGGTCTCCTTTATAGCTGACTTCGTCAAGAATTTCATTTACAATCTTATAAACTGCCCTGTGATCTTCATGTACATCATCAGGCACATGGGTAAATACTCTTGAAGGCTTTTTTTCATCTAATAATTTTTTTATCCTGTCCTTAAGGTCCTTGTTCTCAACTTCTTCAAAAAATTTTCCTTCTTTGATGCCAAAGAAAACAACTCCTGAACCGCCAATTACCTCGTCAGCTGCCTGTGCTTCTTTGACCCGTATCTCAACACTAACCCTCTTCTTAAGCCAGAGATGAGAAGTTTCACCATACGAGAAAATGATTGTAAATATTTCTTTTCCTTCTTTGGCATATTTGGCCAGTGTTCCCCCTGGCCCGAGTATCTGGTCATCAGAGTGTGCGCATATAACAAAAATGGATTCTTTCTTTTCCATAGAATTAATTAAAATGAGTTTATTAATTAAGTTTTCTATTTAAAATGATGGGGCGACGGGAATTTGAATCCCGGACACCATGATCTTCAGTCATGTGCTCTCCCAGGCTGAGCTACCGCCCCGTAATTAGAATAAAACTAAATTAATTTTTATTCAACGTCTTCTTCATCAGTTTCTTCTGACTCTTCCTCTGAGCTTTCGTCTGCTTTTCCAACAACTTCTAAAGTGCCCTGCCTTCCTGTTGTCAGCTGAGGTGTGCCCTGCCATTCATTGACAAAGCCATTCTTGATATGTATTGTGTCTCCAACTTTAACCTTATCAATATCATCGTTCCATAAGCTTAAATTTATTTCTCCGCTCTCATCCTTGAGCTTTGCAGTTGCAACCCTTCCGCTCTTTCCAAACTTGTTAAACTCCCTTACTTCGCCTACTTCAACAACCTCTGCTGTGAGGTCAACATTTCCCTGTTTTATTTCTAAATCTTTTATTGCCATTTATTACACCTTCTATATTTTATTTAAAGAAAAAGCAGATGATTTAAAAAGCTTTTTATTTGTAATTTCTTAAATACAAAACATTTTTCAGTGTTTATTTGTGAATCATTAAACAAGTTGTTATTTATCTTCAAACCTTTGATTGCAGTATTCTGATATTTTAGTATGGAAGCGAAAGATTTAAATATAACCTTTATTATGATTATTATAACCTTAATGGAGGTTATTTAAAATGAGCTTACTAAGATTTTTGAATTCAGATAAGAATGCTAGGAAGGTATTTGGCAAAAGAGAACTAAAGATAGTTGAAAAGCAATTATTGGGGTTAAATTTAACACAATCAGAAAAAAACAGGCTTTCAAGAGATGTAAGGCAGAAACTTGAATTTATTAAAGAAGCATCCAAATTTTCTGAAGAATTTAAGCTTAAGAAAGCATTTGAAATAAAAAAGATTGTAGAAGAAGCAAAAAAAACTATTTTAAATGATATTCTTTTTAGAAAGATTAAAAAAGTCTTATTATTTGGTTCTTTTGTGGATAACAAACTCACTTTAAAATCTGATATAGATATAGCAGTAAAATTTGATAATATTAGTATAGAAGAATCTGCTATGTTTAGAAAAAGAATTTCAGGCAAAGTTAACCAAAAAGTAGATGTGCAAGTTTACAATCACCTGCCTAAAAAAATCAAAAAAGAAATTGACAATAAGGGAAGAGTATTATACAAAAATGAGAATAAATGATAAGATAAGAGAAATTGAGGATTACCTTTCTGAATTAGAGGAGATTATGCCTAAAAGTTTTCATGAGTATAAAACTGATTTAAAAACAAGAGCAGCCTGTGAAAGATATTTTGAGAAAATTATAGAAGCAGTGATTGATTTAGCCTTTTTAATAATTAAAGATAAAGGATATAAAATTCCTGAAGAAGATAAAGATGCATTTGATATTCTTGCACAAAAAAAAATTATTTCAAAAGAATTAGCTATAAAATTTAAGGAAGCAAAGGGAATGAGGAATATAATTGCCCATCAATATGGGAAAACTGATGATGAATTAATTTTTCAGTCAATTACACAAGAGTTAGAATCAGATGTAAATGAACTAATTGAGTTTATTAAGCATATCTAAAAAATTGCAGTAAGGAATCATAAAACAAGTTATATCTGCTTTAATGTAGGTTAATATTTTATTCCAAATCCTTAAATTCAATCTCTTTATCTATAAGTTTCCTTAGAATATCTCTTAGCTCGGCTATTTTCACACGGGTTTGTTTTGTTGTATTCCTGTCCCTTATTGTAACTGTTTTATCATTTAATGAATCAAAGTCAACTGTAATGCAGAAAGGGGTTCCTATCTCATCAGCCCGTGCATACCTTCTTCCGATTGAGCCTGAGCGGTCATAGCTTATATTGAAATGTTTTTTCAGGTCTGAATGTATTTCCTTTGCCAGGCTCTCAAGCTCTGGCCTGCCCATTAAGGGAAAAATGCCTGCTTTTATAGGAGACAGTTTAGGGTTAAGCTTTAAAACAATATTTCCCCTCTCTTTATCATCATTATATGCATCAAACATGAACACAAGGAATGCGCGCCCGACACCAAGGCTTGGCTCTGCAGCAACATGAGGAATAATTTTCTTGTTTGTGTCCTGGTCAAATATGCTCAGATCTTTCTTGGAATGCTTTATGTGCTGCTGCAGGTCAAAATCACTTCTGTCTGCCATGCCCTCAAGCTCCTTCCATCCAAATGGAAAATTGTATTCAAGGTCCCAGCAGTCAGATGAATAATGTGCAAGCTCCTCTTTAATATGCTGCCTTATCCTGAAATTGTCTGGATTTGCCCCGAGGCTGATAAACCATTTGTGCTCTGTTGCAAGCCAGTATGCAAGCCATTCTGTGTTGATTATCTTGTTTTTTAATGCCTGCTTTATTGTCATCTTTTTAGGATTCTGATTTTTCTTTTGTGTTTCCTCTGAAAGAATATTTATCTCATGCTTTAGAACATCTTTTATGAAAGGGCATTTTTTTGCATTGTCAGGATGGACAAAATATTCTATTTCCATCTGCTCAAACTCACGGCATCTGAAAAGAAAGTCTCTTGGCGATATTTCATTCCTGAATGCCTTGCCAATCTGTGCAATCCCAAAAGGCAGTTTTAATCTTGAGCTTTCTGCGACAAGCTTAAAATTTGCGAAAATTAGCTGTGCTGTCTCTGGCCTCAAATAAGCTGTGCTGCCCTCTACTGGACCAACATTTGTCTTGAACATAAGGTTAAGGTCCCCTATAACCTCATATTCTCCTCCGCATTCACATTTTACTTTTCCTATTTCACTTTTGTCTATTTTGTTTGGCTTTTTGCATTTTTTGCATTTTACATGGACATCATTGAAGTTTTCGACATGGCCGGAAGCCTTCCAAACCAAAGGGTTTGTTATAATGCTTCCGTCAATGCCTACTACATCCTCTCTCTCCTGAACATGGAATTTCCACCATTCCATTTTGATATTATTATTTATTTCAACACAATTCGGCCCAAAGTCAAAGAATCCAGCAAGGCCTCCATAAATCTCCCCAGAGGGAAATACAAGGCCTTTCTTCTTGCAGAAGATGGCCATATCCTCAATTGATAGCTTTTTCTCTGCCATAGTAAGTATAATTAAAAACCTCTAATATAAAATTGTTTCTATCCAATTGGCGTTGCGTGGAAACTAGCTGGCTTTAGCCAGCTTATTGAAATAAGAAAGTCTTCTTCTGTTATGCAAAATGATCCTTGCTGTTATTTGAGTTAACTGACAGATAGGTCTTCTTTTAACAAGCAGCTTATTTCTGCTCTTGAAGCTTGAATGAAAACTTTCTGCATGGCTTCTTATATGATATTCTGTAAGCCACTGCATAACATCTAAGAAAAGCTCAGTATACATTAATTTCCACGCAAGATGTCCATTAAGATTATTGTTTTTCCTAGGAAAAACATAAGGCTTCATGCCTAACCTATACATTTTAGCTACTAATTTCCTATCATTAAATCCTGCATCTAACCTTAAGCTGTCTCCATGAACTTGTTCTACCAGATTATGCATTGCTCTGCATTCTTGCTGACCACTAATGTCAAATGCTTGCACTATCTCCCTTGAATCTATTATGCTTGTCATATATTCTCCATAATCCTTACTTCCCTCATAATTCTGTTTTCTGCTTGTTTCTAATCCAGTTCCATCTCCTGAAAGTTTGCCATCAGAGGTTTTTGACTCATCAAAAATCTGTTTGAGAATATAAAGCACCTCTGGCTTATTATAAGCTTCTCCAATTGTTCTATCATCTAAGGCTTCATATATTCCTAGGAAAGGACCAAGGATTTTCAGCCATCCTTGTGCAGATCTTTCTGTTAAGCCAAGCTCCTCACACAGAAGAACTGCTTTAGCAAGAGACTTTGGGTCTGTTAATGGTCTTCCAGTCTTGCCTTCTGTATTTAGATATTCAGCTTTGTCAACTGAATCTCTTATGAATGTAAGTGATTCATAAGCATCTTCAATCTGAGATAAGTTGTATTCTGGCCAAGAGATTTTTTTAGGCTCTTCGGATTCATAGAACCCTTTTTCCCTGAGCAATGGAACCATTGCTCTAAATTCCTTGTTTGGGAGTTTTGGCATATTATTGTTGTGCCCTACATATATTTATTTTTTTCTATTCTGCATTACAATAATATTTATATATAAGTTGTGCCCTACTACATTATATGATGGCATACATAAGGGCTAAGAAAAAAAGAAGAAAGAATTATTATTATGTTGTTGAGGGTGTAAGGGAAGAAGGAGGAAAAGTTAAACAAAAAATAATTAGATACTTAGGAACTGTTGAAAGTATTTTAGAAAAATACAAATTCTGGGATAAACATCACTAATTATGGAGTTTCCACGCAAGACCTATCCAATTGGTGTAGTATAGAAACAAATAAATATAATCGTTGCTTAAATAATGTTATGGAAGATACAATTACAATTTCAGTGGGGGAGAAAAAGACCTTAAGGCCTGGCTTTATGAAGTGGATAGGCCTTGTATACTGCGGAATGCCAAATGAGAACACTTTTTCTCTGAGTTATATGGAAACTACTGGTTACCAAGGATATGCTCTAAATTTGTTTTATCCAAAAAGCATGAGCAAGATAACAATAAAAAATATTGAGTTTAATGTTGTGAGTGTAACGCCTGAAAAAATCACAATCCAGCAGGTAAAAAACCCATTAGGCAAGAATTCTTTTTGAAATTATGGTTTTTTAGAATAATTTTTACTTAAAGTTTTATAAGCATCCCTTATTCTCCCAACAAGCCCATAACCAAAGGTATTTGTTTCTTCAACTCCCTGCTCTCTTGAAACAAGGTCTGCTACTATAAATACATCAGATAATATTACTCTAAGATTATAATCTTGTATGTATAATGCTGTTATGCATATTCCTGCAGCTAACTCCATTAACAATGGAATAGTTCCCTTGCAGCAATTAAGCATATCCTGGCTAAAACTATATTTTTCTCCTGGAAGTTTTAGCTGCAGAGGGCTAGTTAATAATTCCTCTTTGTTGGCTGTTAAATAATCCTGAATTCCTTTTATCATTTCCATTTTGGTTTTTTACCTTAAATAATTGCTGTTAGCAATAACAACTATATAAATTTTACTACTTATTAGAAATAAAAATAGTAAGATTTATAAATCAAATCATGTCTGATATCTTCTATGGACACAAATGAAATATTTAATTATATGAAAACTGGAACTGCATGGCTGGTAGGTGGAGGATTCGTTTATTTTACAGCAATAGTTGGTTTACAGGCAACATCAATAAGGTATTCTGAAAAAATCAAAAGCCAGAAACAACTAGATATAATAATAGAAGAGGAATCCAAAAAACTAAACCTAAAAAATGTTATAGGTATATTTTATAAAAACAGAAGGGAATCATCAGCAGAAGAATATACAAAAAAGATATGTGGAATAAAAATTGGTGAAATTTATGCTACAAGAGGTATTGTTAAGCATGAATTGTATCATATATATAAACATCATTTTTTTCCAAATAAAACAAAGAAAATAAAACAAAAATTCTTAAATTTATTAAAGTATTTGTTTGTGATGGAATCACAAGCTACAATATATGAGGTTTTTGGAATAAAACTTTAAACAAAAACAGATTGAAGAACATTCTGAAAAAATAGATTATTTATTCAATAACTATTTCTTTTCTGACAATCTTTTCTTTTAGGAGAAGGATGGCCAGTGCTGAGGTATTTTCAATTTACTTAAATAAAAGAATATTTATAGAATAAAATATTTTAATTAAAAATGCCAAAAAGCATAATAAAAAAGCTAAAGGAGCATTTTAAGGAAGTGCTGGGAATAAAGACTTCTCCACATTCGATTGCATTAGGATTTGCAATAGGCACATTCATAGCAATACTTCCTACCTTTGGTTTTACATATCTTATTGCCACTATTGTAATGCTGGTCTATGCAAAAGAAAGCAAGATTGCTCTTTTTGGAGCTTTGCTGTTTTGGAATCCTTTTGTGCTTTTTCCGCTTTACACACTGAGTTATAGGCTTGGTGATTTCATACTTTCAGGTTTTCCTGAAGTATACCCCCTGCAGGCAATTGGGCAGTTTAGGTATACAACTTTAAGGTTTTTAGTAGGAAATTTTATTATAGCAGTTCTTTTCTCTGTAACCAGTTATTTTATTCTAAGAAAAATAGTAAGCTACAGCAGAAAAACAAAGATTTAAAAGCAGCTTCTAATAAACAGCCGCAAATGGAAGATAAAGAAGAAAAAATAAAAAAGAGCCTGAAATTCTCAATATTCGACGGGGCATTCTATTGGATGATGGTTGGCTTTGGCGAGTCATTCATCGCAGCATTTGCTGTTTTCCTCAAGGCAACAAATATCCAGCTTGGATTGCTGAGTTCCCTTCCAAAGGCATTCAGCTCATTGTCACAACTTTTCTCAAACTGGCTTATCAGAATTTTCAAAACAAGGAAAAGGATTGTCTGCATAGGTGCATTCCTACAGGCACTTATGTACATACCAATTGCACTTGTTTTTTTCTTTGGTAAATTTAACATACTCCTTTTGATAATTTTTGTCTGCCTTTACTGGATTTTTGGTGTCATAGGGGCCCCTGCATGGAGCAGCTGGATGGGTGATCTTGTTAGTGAGCACAAAAGAGGGGATTATTTTGGCAACAGGAACAGAATCGGAAACTTTGCATCTTTTTTATCTTTGCTTGCAGCTGGATACATACTTCAGAAATTATCAATAAATAATTATATGGAATATATTGGTTTTTGCATAATTTTCTCAATTGCTCTTATATCAAGGTTATTCTCTTTTTTTTATCTTGCAAAACAATATGAGCCCGAATATGTATTTGAACCGAAATCACATTTCAGCTTTATGCAGTTTGTTAAACAGGCAAGGTTCAGAAATTACGGGCTTTTTGTTTTTTATCTTAGCTTAATGAATTTGGGGGTTTACATATCAGCACCTTTTTTCACCCCTTATATGCTTTATGACCTGAAACTTAATTATACTACATTTACAATAATAACTGCAGTCGCACTGATTACAAAATTCGCGATGATGCCTGTATGGGGAAAGTTGTCTGATAAATACGGAACAAAGAAAGTTCTTGTACTGGCAGGATTTCTAATGCCTGCAACACCTATTTTTTGGATTTTTTCAAAAAATATCTACTATCTTATGTTTGCACAGGTTTTTGCCGGATTTTCATGGGCAGGATTTGACCTAGCCTCATTTAATTTTATTTTTGACACCACAAAAAGGGAAAAAAGAGCAACTTGTGTTGCTTACTACAATGTGCTCACTGGACTTGCAATATTTGTTGGGGCAATAGTTGGCGGGTTAATTGTAAAATACAATTCATTTTTCTGGTCAAAATATTTCATTGTTTTTATAATAAGCACTGTGATGAGGTATGCTGCCTCAGTTATATTCCTGCCAAAACTCAGGGAAGTGAGGATTGTTGAGGAAATATCAAGCCGTAAGCTGCTCATGAAAGCGCTCACAACAAGGCCTTCAAGCGGCCTCGTCTCAAACATAATGAATTTTAGGAGAAACAATAACAATGGAAATATCAAAAGTTCTCCTTTTATGTTTAAGTTTCCTATGCGCAAGAAAAAACCATAATCTATAAGTTAATTTTTTCTGAGCCAATCAACTTCCTCATTGTCAAGGTCAAACTCCTGTGCAATCTGTCCTGATAGCCCTTTGTTTTTTTTAAATATTAAAGATAAGTATGGCAGTGTATCCTGCAATGCCCTTCTTGAAGAGGTATGTGTTTTCTCTGCAATTTTTGATGCAATGGTTTTTCTTTTCTGGTATTTCATATTTGCACGCCACAGCTTAAGAATTCTTGTTGTTGGCTTGTAAGAATTAAACCCTTTATATTTTTCATCTTTTGCAACAGCAACTCCTGCTGAGATCATTGCATTCACATAAACAAGAAATCTCCAGTGCTGCCACCTTCTTATTCTTCCGTTGAAAACATCTGCTTTTGATAGATAATCATAAGCCCTTGCCAAATCTTCCGGCTTTTGGTACTCATCTGGCAGGTTCTGGTCTATCCATAAAACCTGTTTGCCCATATCTTCTTCAACATTCTCAAATGCCCTTATTGCAATATTAATGTCTGTTGTCTTGAAAACTTTCATTAATGCACTAAGCATGTTTTCTGTCCTGTTCCTATCAGAGAGCTCATTTAAATCCTCATTTTTAAGCTCTTTTTTTTCATGAGTTAATGTCTGCAAATCATTTATTGCTGACCTTAAATCTCCTGCAGCATGCCTTGCCAATGACTTTAATGCATCTTCATCAAATTTTATTTTTTCTTCTGCGCATATGCTTTTTAAAACAGAAAAAACAGACATGTAGTTAAGTGTGTTGAATTGAATAAGCTCTGATTTCTTTCTTACTGCATTAAGCTTCTGCTCATAAGGGTTTGTTGCAGTCATAATAACAGGAAATATGCTTTTATCAATCAGTTTTGCAAGCGCAGATATTCCTCCCCTGTCATTTTTTCCTGAAAGCCCGTCAATCTCATCAACAAGGATTATTTTATTGTTTGAAAAAAGGCTTCTCTGCATCATTGCAGGACCAAGTGTTGATTCTATGCTGCTCTTGTTCCTGAAGTCAGATGCATTAAGCTCAAAAACCTCATAATTCAAGTCATTTGCAATGGCATAAGCAGAGCAGGTCTTTCCGATTCCGGATTGGCCGTATATAATTGCCGCCTTTTTTTTCTGATTTTTGAAATTAAGAATAAAGTTTTTTAGTTCTAAGAGTGCCTTGTCATGGCCCTTAACTTCACTTATATTTTTTGGCTGGTATTTCTTTGTCCATGGAGTCATAAACAGGAATAATACTTGAATGTTTATTAAGGTTTTGGTTGAGTGCTTTTAGAATATCTTTCAATTTAATAAAAAAATATTTCTAAAAGACGATAATCTCACGAAAAAAACTAGCAAATCCTTATTAAAAATAATTCTTCATAATAACTTATGAATTTAAACAAAGACAGCAGACTTAAAATGCTTTCTGATAAAAAGTTTAATTCTATAATCCGGTTGCCTGTGCCATCAGCTCTTAGAAATAGAAAGATTTATAAGTGTAACAAAATTTGTACAGATGTACTAAAAATGTTACATAAAAATAAATTGAAGGTAATGAAATTATTTTTTGAAGAGCCTTCTAGGAATTTCCAGATAAGAGGGGTTAGCCGGCTAACTAAGATAGCAGTTACATCAGTTAAAAATTATCTGGAAGAATTGCAGAAAGATGAATTAGTAAAAAAAGATAAAAAAACATTATACCCCAGTTACGTTGCAAATCAGCAAAACAGATTGTTTAGAATTTATAAGCAACAATTTATTATTTTTAAATTATATTCTTCAGGTTTAATAGACTACTTAGAAGATAGGCTGCATCCAAGATGCATAATACTTTTTGGAAGTGCGGGAAAAGGAGAGTACAATAAAGATAGTGATATTGACATTTTTATGCAAACAAGTGAAAAAAGCATAAATCTAACAAAATTTGAGAAAATATTAAAACATAAAATAAGCCTATTTTTTGAGGAAAACATCAATAAGTTAAGTAATGAACTATTTAATAATATAATTAATGGCATAAAATTATCTGGATATTTAAAATTAAGATGAAAAAGGAAATAATGGACTGGGGCATTTGTAAAAAGGAACATATAATTGAAGTGAGCACTGACAAGGATAAAATTGATTCTATTTTAAAAATGTGTTCTGTTCGCTTAAACTTTGCAAAAAAACAGGAAATAAATGATGAAACTGCCTCGCTTATTACTGAAGATTATTATGAGATTATAAAGGAATTGCTAACTGCTTTATTACTAAAAAATGGATTAAAATCAAGTAATCATGAATGTCTGATTTCTTATTTTAAGAAGAATTATCCAAATTATGAGTATGAGGCTAATATAGTATATGAATTAAAGGGTATCAGGAACAGAATTAATTATGACGGATTTTTCATAGAAAAACAATATTTGATTAGGAATAAATTGGAGTTTGAGCATATTATTGGACTTCTTGTGAGATTAATAAAAGAAGCTTAATCAAATAAGTTGGTTGCCTGTGCCAGAAAGATATAATCTTAATTGTATTTTAGAGTCCCTTTGTTAAACGCCCTAAGTTTTAGAATATCTTTCAATTTAATAAAAAAATATTTCTAAAAGACGATAATCTCACGAAAAAAACTGGCAAACTTTTATTAAAAATAATTCTTCATGATAGTTTATGGATTTAAACAAATACAGAAGGGACTTAAGAGTTCAGAGAAAAGATGTTCTTCTAAATAAGATATTTCAAAGCAAAAGAGACAAAAATCCCTTAGAAATCATAATAGAAACAGAAAACAATAGGAAAGTAAAAGAAAATGCATCAAAAGAGCTTGGAAAGCTAGGAAAAATAACATATATCTTCAAAACAATTCCTTATATCGGACTTATCTGCACAGGAGATGATGCAGAGCAGATATCCAATAAAATCTATAGAAAAAATATTAACAGAATTTTTGAAAAAAGCTTTAGAAATACTCTTAATGCAATGAAATCTATTGACTTATCAAACAAATTTTCAATTATTCCAACAAAAAGTAATTCAAAGGCTTACTTCAGCCCAAAAGGAAATTTATGGAACCTTGAAAATATAGGCGCTTATGAAGCACAGAAATCATCAAGAGGAAAAGGAGCAAGTATAGCAATAGTTGATACTGGCATTGATTATACTCATCCAGAGGTAAGGTCAAATTTTACAAGAAAAAAAGGTTATGATTTTATCAAAGATGATGAAAATCCAATGGATGAAAATGGCCACGGGACTCACGTTGCAGGAATATCCTCTGGAAAAAACTGCGGTGTTGCACCAGATGCAACATTATATGCTGTGAGAGTTCTTGATGGAAACGGGTCTGGATCAGACATGACTGTGGCAGCTGGAATTGAGTGGGCAATGCTTAATAATATGGATATTGCAAATATGAGCCTCGGCGGACCAACAGCTTCAAGAGCGCTTGAAGAGATATGCAGACTCGCATCACAGAATAATGTATTGCTTGTTGCAGCTGCTGGAAATAATAGTTATGGGCCAAACTATCCTGCTGCTTTTGGAGATTATGTAATTGCAGTTGCAGCTGTTGACAGATATAATAATCATGCCAGCTTCAGCAATATATGGGAAACAAATGATATCTCTGCTCCTGGTGTCGGGATTTATTCCTCTTATCCTGGCGGGGAATACAGGGTATGGGACGGAACATCAATGGCAACACCTCATATTTCAGGAGCTTTAGGAGTAGTAGTACCAAAAACGAGAAATCCAAACCTTGCTGAAGAAGTAATGTATAAAACAGCTAAAAGGCTTGAATCAAGTGAGCCATATGACAACAGCTGGGTGTTTGGCGCAGGGCTTGTAAGGGCAGACAATATGCTAAAAAATGCAAGCTGCAAGGGAAAAATTAATGATATACTCAGAAAAAAAGACAAAAATTATAATAAAATATTAAAAGATGCAGGAAAAATAGCCTGGAGGGTAATCTGGTAAAAATGGAAGAAAATCATGAAAAGGATATTGGAAAAGTCACTGAAAATCTTTATAATATAAAGATTAAGCCAGAATATGCAAAAGATAGTTGCATAAGGAAAAAACTTGAAGAAATGGGATTAAAGATAAAGGTAGGACTTGAATCAACACAAACGTATAATATTGAGATTCCTTTTCCTAAAGGAATAAAAGAATCAGAAAAAGAAAGTTACCTTGAAATAAAATTAAATGAATTAAAGCCTTATGTAGTATATGTTGAAAAATCAACAAAAATGGAAGCATTAGGCAATAATAAAAATTCATATAATAGTTCTAATCCAGTTTAACTATTTTTTCAATATCTTCTTTAATCCTTTTCTCAAAATCAGCAACATGCTCTCCTTCTTGTTTTTCCTTGCTTAATATTGCCATCAGCTGCTTTGTCAGTTTTTCTTCTTTTTCAGCACTAAGAGCATCAATTTTTATTTGCCCTATGCTCTCTTTTATCAATGAAACTTCAACATCTTCAACAGAGCTTATCTTTACATCAATTTTATCTAATTCTTTTGCTGTTAGTTTAGCTGTATTTTTCATTACAAAATAAGCACTCTTGTCATAAAGCTTGCTGAAAATTTCTTTTATGTTTATATCAGATGGTTTTCCTGAATCCAAAATACCAAATAATTTTATTGTTACAATTGTATTGATAAATTCCCTTTCTTTTATTTTATCTTCAAGCTCTGCCCTTATCTGCTCAGGGCTTTTATTGTTGCAGTCAATATTTAATGAAAAAACATTGTAAATAACAATTTGCTCATATTTAAGCTCAAGCTTGTCTGTTTTCTCAACAATGTAAAAACCGCCGTTCTCAAGCTTTTCAAGTTCGCTGAAGCTGTTTGGAAACAATGGTCCAGGATATGCTATAAGCCCATAACCTGGTTCTTTTTTGCTGAATACATAATGAACATGTCCGCCAGCATAATAATCAAAATTTTTTGGCAATAGTGATAATGCCTGCGATTCCATTAAATTAAGCTCTTCTGGCTTGAATTCAGTAAGTGCAGTATGAAACATAAATACCTTAAAGCCCTGCTCCTCTTCGAGGCCTCTCCTGACAAGAGAGCCATACTGCCTTTTGTCAAGCATTCCCTTTCTTCCATAAATGCCTGTTATTTTTGCCCCTGTTTTTTTGTCAATGGTGAATTCAAGGTTTAGCTTTTCATCAATTATTTTCCCTTTCATGACATTTATCAAGAGGCCTGCATTTTCCAAAACATCAATTATTGTCTTTCCGCTTGGAGAAAAATCATGGGAGCCAGGTATTATATAAGATGGAATATTGCTGTCTTTTAATTCCTTGAGTTTTGTAACAACTACCTTTAAGGCATCTATACTTGGCAAAGCTGTGTTGAATAAATCTCCTGCTATCAATACAAAATCAACCTGCTTTTCAATGCAGATGTTTATTGCTTTTATAAAGGCCTTTGTGCTTGCATCCCTTAGTTTTGGGTCTCTCCAAGAGCCTATGTGACAATCTGCCATATGCGCGAATTTCATACTAGAAAGAAGGAAGGCTTAATATAAAAAGTTATAGTTTCCAAAAAGAATATATATTAAAACTTTAATGCAATGATTATGGCAGAAAAAGATGTGATAATCAAGTTTGTTAAAGAATGGGCTATTGGTTATGTAAAGCACAGGGATATTTTAACCAAGAACATAATCGATATAAAAGAAGAGCCGGACAGAGTTATTGTTAAGTTCAAGGACAAAGAGCAGGTGTTTTTGATAAGGCCGACTGCAGATGACTCTTTTATTCAAGAAATAAGCAGGGATAAAGACATTGGCATTGTTATGATAAACTCAAAGGAAAACCTTGACCTTCTCATAAAGAGCTGGAGCAAACTTATAAAATTTGAGAAGCTAACACTCTTTTTTATAAATCCTTTTTCAGAGCTTGACATAAAATGGTTTATTTCTCCTTATGTGCATGATAAAATATGCGACAATGATTCTTTGAAGATCGGACTCAAAACAATGTTTGAGACTGTTGAACCAATAACAGAAAAAGAAATTTTAAAAAAAATTTAATTAAATATATTCAATTGTTGCTGGCGGCTTTCCTGTAATTTCATAAAGAACCCTTGCAACATTTGGTATCTCTTCTGGGATTCTTTTTGCAATTTTTGCAATTGTTTTCTTTCCAAGAAATAAAGACTCTGCAGCCATAAAATCTTTTGTTTTAACTGCCCTTACAAATATCATGTATTTTCCAGAGGCCTTTCCCCCAATCATTCCAGTTGCTGTGTCATTTGCGAGGCATGCAAGACACTGAGACGGATTATAAGGCAATAACTCTTCCTCAACAATCTTTTGAGCCTTTCTGACAATTTCAATTCTCTCTTTTGTGGCTTCTCCAAGAACTCTTATCAGTAATCCGGGTCCTGGAAATGGCTGCCTGTTATAAATTTTATCCGGAAGATTAAGGTCTATAGCAATTTCTCTTACCTGATTTTTATATAAATCAAAAAGAGGTTCAATAACCCCTTCTATACCAAATTTAGAATAATCTGACTTTGTTCTCACATTGTGCTGGCTCTGGCCCTTATCAAACATGATTTTGTCTGGCTCAATAGTCCCCTGAAAAAGGTATATTGCACCTTCTTTTTTTATTATCCTGCCAAAAATCTTGTAGAAAGTATCTGAAAATACTTTTCTTTTTTCCTCTCCATCTGTTATTCCTTTAAGAGCCTCAAGAAATCTTTTTTCCTCATTGATTATGTTTATTTCTATACCTAAATCTTTAAAGGTTTTCCAAACTGTTTCTGGTTCTCTTTCTCTCATAAATCCAGTGTTGATAAAATATGTCTTTAGATTATTGCCAATGGCCATTTTACCAAGAAATGTAACAACAGAAGAATCAACACCGCCTGACAGGGCGTTTATTGCAATTGCATCTCCAACTTTACTTTTTATATGTTCTATTTTCTCATCAATAGATTTAGTCTCCATTTTATCCTCCTATTTAGATGCATAATTATCAAAGTAACCTTGAATTAATACGATAGGCGTACCCTTGTCACCACTGCCGCTGACAAGGTCACATAAGCTTCCTAATAAATCTGAATATTGTCTCGGAGTTGTTCCCTGCGATTCCATCCTGCCCAAAAGATTTTTATCTTTTAATTTTATAAGTTCTTTCATAGCTTCTTCGCATTCTTTTCCTTTTAGTTCTTTAAGTTCATTATCTGCAATGTATTTAAATTTAAGCTCATTTGGAGAACCATTAAGGCCTTTAGTAAAACTAGGAGAGACAACAGGATCAGCAAGCTCCCATATTCCATTAGGGTCTTTGAAAGCACCATCTCCATATATCATTACTTCAACATTTTTTCCTGTAATTTTCTTTATTCTTTTTTGAATTTCTTTAACATAACTTTCTCCTTTTTCATTTTCAACTCTTGGAAAAAGCTTTAATGTTTCTTCACTCATTTTGTTTGAACCAAGCAGACCATAATCAGGGTTATAACCACAATTATCAACAGAAACATTGCAAATATTATCTAATCCATAAACTACTTTTGCCCCTGAATTTTTAAGTATACTTTTTGTTTCATTTCTTGTATGGATATCTGATGCAAGAGTTTTATCTGTTAAACTAAGAATATCTGCGGGGTTGTTTGAAAATAATACAGAAAATTTTGCTCTTTCACTTTCAACTATTTTTCTGTAAAAATCAACATAATTAATCCCTGTGTTTGGATGTTTAAATTCACTAAAATGTTTCATATAATCTTTTTCTTCTAATTTCTCAGAGAAAGGGTTTATTCCAAACTTGTACAATGTTTCTTTATCCATAACAGGATTTCCAACTTCGTCTTCAGGATATTTTAAGAGTATGTTAACTTTATCTGAACCTCTTGATATTGCTTTTAATATAAGAGAGAAACGATTTCTGCTTAATATTGGAAAAACAACTCCAATTTCCCCATTGAATTTACAATAGATTTCATCAGCAACCTGGTCCACTGTTACATAATTTTCCTGTGCTTTTGCAACTATTGATTCAGTTATACCAATAACATCTCTGTCTTTTAATTTAAATGAGTTTTCACCTTGCGCTTCAATAACAGAACCAACAACTATATCAACAAGGTTGTCTCCTTTTTTTATTATAGGAGCCTTTATTCCTATTGCAACAGTACCTATTTTTCTTTCCATATTAAACCCCCTCAAACCAAATTATGTGGTCTGCTCTCATTAACTGAGCTGTTTGTTCTTTTCTCAAACCTTATATTTCCTGAATACATTTTCTCATGAGTTTTATTTATGCTTTTGCAGTTCAAAACATGAAATCCTGATATAATTCCATCCCTTATTAAAGGAACCCATTCATGTATTGAGCCCTTGTATCTTACGCGCCCTGAAATTCCCTGGGGCAGTTTTGAATAATCCCTCATTTTTCCAGTATTTGCCTCTTTTGAGCCCATCCCCCTGTAAACCTTTACAGGCAGCCCTGATTCAGGGTCAATAATTGTGTCTCCAGGACTTTCATAAGTTCCTGCAAGCATATTCCCAAGCATAACGGCATCTGCTCCAACTGTTAATGCCTTAACTATATCACCAACCTGTTTTATTCCGCCGTCTGCAATTGTCCTGATTTTTTTGACTCTCTTAGCGCAGTGGTAAACCCCTGAAACACCTGACCTAGATATTCCTATTGCGCCTGCTGTTGTGCATATTGATCCAGAGCCCTGCCCGCACCTGTATGCATCAAGGCCCCATCTTTCAAGAGCTTCGCATGCTTCTGGGGTGGATATATTTCCACCAATAATCAATTTGTTTGGGTATTTTCTTTTTATATAGTTTATTATATCAAATTCGTATTTTGTGTACCCTTGGCTTGTGTCGATTATGCATCCATCTGCTCCAATATTAAAGCATTTCTCAAGGCGCTCATATGCAATCTTAGGCTTTGTCTCAACTGCAAACAAGACTCTTAACCGCTTTTTCTCGTCTTTTGTTGCAAGAGGATATTCCTCGTTTTTGTCTAAATCACTTCTTGTAACAAGATATTTTAGACTCCCATTTTCAATTACAGGCAAAGAGAGTATATGATTGTCCCAAAGTTTATCATTTGCCTGCTCAAGTGTTATTGGCCATTCTGCCATTATTAATTTTTCCAAACAAATCATTCTATCTTTAACCTTAAGAGAAGTGTGCTTTGTTCTTGAATAATCCTGTTTTCTAAGCAGTCCAAGAAGTTTTCCATGTGGTTTTCCTTCTTCAGTAACAGGAAAAGTATCTATTGCTGATTTTCCAACCTTGTTTTTTTCACCTATACTTATAGTTTCAGATATAGTATAATCAGGAGAAACAGTAACTGGGTCCTGTATAAAGCCATTCTCAAACCTTTTTACTTTTTTTATTATTTCTGCCTGTTTATCAATGTTTAATGAGCCATCAGGATTCTTGAAATTATAATGAATGCAGCCAATCCCTCCTTGAAGTGCAATTGCTATGCACATCTCAGCGCTTGTAACTGTATCCATTGGAGATGCTATTATAGGTGTTTTAAGAATAACATCCCTGCTTAGATTTGTTTCAAGATTTATTTCATCTCTGTTTATATCTGTAAAACAAGTATCAAGAATTGTAAAATCATCATAGGTTATTCCTATGCCCTTTTTAAAAAGCTCTTTTGCAGAAAATCCTGAAGATTCCATATCCCCCATTTAAAATTGTAGAAACAGGTCTTATTTAAAGATTTCTATATTATAAAAAATAAAAATATAAAAAATTTGAAAAAATTTATTTCCTCAGCGCAATGCTTTCTCAATGCAATGCTCAGTACACTGGGTAAGGTCCACTGCTTGATTCCAAGTCGATATTTTTCACTTTGGACAAGTCGCTTAGCTTGTTAATTCTCAGCAAACCAGGCGATTTTGTGTACAGCAATTCATTGATGAATAGGCTTCTCTCGACCATTGAGCCATAGTATTGTCCTTTTCCTAGTGAGTGGTCTATTATTCCTCTCATCTCAATGTCGTCCTTGGTTATCTTAAATACCATTGCTCCGTTGTAGTCTTCTCCTGAGTTAGTTGTTGGGCAAGGATATCTAAAGCATTCCCTGTAAGTGTAGCTATATGCAGGTATGACTAATAATTCCTTGTCTTTGTCGAACAGGAATGCTTTGTGCTCATACTCTGCTGTGCTCTGAGCGTATTTTTCTGCAGTCACAAAATGAGATACTTCTTTTGGGTTTTCGACATCACTCACATCAAACAAGCTTATCTTCAATCCTTTGGTTTCGCCTGTGACCTCGCTAACATCCCTTCCAATTCCAATAATTGTGTTTGCATCGTAAGGGTGCAAGTATCTGCTAAATCCTGGTATCTTTAATTTACCCAAGGATTTAATATTGTTAGGGTTGCTTAAGTCTATCACAAAGAACGGATCAACCTGCCTGAAGGTTACCATGTACAATCGGTCTCCCATGAATCTTGTTGAGTAGATTTGCTCTCCTTCTGCAAGTCCTGTCAGCTCATCCAACAGTTCTAGGTTCTCATCCAATGTGTAAACATTGTTGGTTGATAGCTTTTGCTGATTCTCAGTGTTATCACTGCTAATAAAGCTTGACCATCTTGGGCTGATTGTTGTAGCAATTCTGAACACGTTGTTGTGCTCGTCCATGCTGAACTGGTTCATTATGTGGCCTGACACTTTTCCATTGGCAGCAATGCTTATCTGCCCATTATCAACGCTTACTTTGTTGATTATGGTGTATTCCATGTACTTGTATTTCTCAAGTTCTATTTTCAGGGCTGATTCCATTTCTTTTTCAAAATCATCCCTGTCATTCTGAGTCATGTAGTTTACATAGGTTTGCACGATTTGTAATATTTTTTGCTCTTTCTCCTGTTGTGAAAGCACGTCATCATCAGTTTGCTTTATTTTTTCAATGGTTAATTTGTCAGCGTCTGTTAATTGGTCCATCATCAAGTCAATGGTTATTTTCTGAGCTAATTCATATTCATTGATGTATTCTGTGTATGTTATGTAAATGTTATTTTCTGACATGTACATGTTCTGGCTTCCTTCAACAGCTATGCTTTTTGAATTCACATCTTCATCAAGGTTTTCCATGTTGATTGCGTGAATATTTGCAAACTGAACTGATTGGTAAGGTATTGGGTAATAATAGATGTCTTTTACAGGCATCATAGTCTTTACATTTCCTAAAACCATTAGCGGGGTTGGATAATCTATCCTGTACTCTGGTCCTGTTGTAGTCACAAAGTAGACATAATCATTCATCATTCTTGCTTCAAAGTAATTTCCTTCAAATTTGTAATCCTTTACAAGCTCTGGCTCTTCTTTATTAGATATGTCGTAAATGTTAAAATAAGTCATCCCTTGCCTTGGCACAAAATCTATTTCCTTGAAAAAGTCTAAGTTATAGAAATTGCCAAAAACAGCCAAGTTATTTCCATTAATAAATAAGCTTGTTGGTTGACTGTCAAACTTGATTGTAGACACAATCTTTGCATCTTCTCCAGGATAAGCTTTCACAATAAATAAGGTATTGCCTGATACTGTGTATATATAGCTACCATCTGTCTTAATGATGTCTGCCTCATCAATCCCAGCTACTTGATTGTTAGTTTGAGAGAATTCGTTTGAGCCACCATCACCAGAGCCAGAGTTTGCAATATCCTGAGCAGCAGCTGGAGCAGCAGCACTTTCTGAAATAAGCATGTCAGATCTAGCACCACTTGTTTTTACCATTGCATTAATATACATCCCTCCACTAGCATATCCGCCTTGAGCGTTTTTTTTCACAAAATCATTAAACTCTGTTATTGATTTGAAACTCTTAGCTCCGAGTTCCATTGTAGGATCAAATACTTGCAATTCCTGAAATGAGCCAGTTGTGACAACTACTTGCCCTTGATTACCAGCAGTTCCACCATTGCCTGTTCCACCACCTTGCGGAGAGAAAACAGGAGGCACTTGCTTGCATCCTGCCAAACCAATTAAGGCAATAACCAGCAATATTCCTAAAATCATGTTTATTTTCATTTTAAATACCTCCATACAACAAGAATAATCTTGTTTCTTTTAAACCTTTACCTTCTCTTCGGCTAAGGCCGAAACAAAAAAATACGGCTGCCGGGATTTGAACCCGAATTGCGACCTTGGGAAGGTCGAGTCATAGCCGTTAGACTACAGCCGTATGAAACAAAGCAAGAAATCCATATTTAAAAGGCTTTTGGAAAAAGCTTGTTTATGATTTGCTAATTAACATAATTAAATCCTTGCCCAATGTATTTGAGCTTAAAATTTTGAAGTTCTCTTCTTTTAAAACTCTTTTTAATTCCCAGGGTGTAAAGAAATAATAATACCTCTGGTAAGGCTCTTTGTGTATGTGCCATGGTATAAACATCTCTTTCTTTTTAAACAAAAATCTTAGCTGGAATTTGTTCCGGAGGATTATAATCGCTTTGCCTTTAGATTTTAGAACTCTCCATATCTCCCTTATTGCCTTAATCCTTTCATCTTTGTTTAAATGATGCAGTATGAATATGGATAAAACATAATCAAAATGCTGTGATTTGAATGGCAATTTTGTTGCATATGCTTGTTTCAGACTGACATCCAGCATATGCTTTTTACAGTATTTTTCTGCTATTTCCAGCATTTTATCACTAAAATCAACACCATAGCAGTTGAATTCGTTATATGAAAAAGACAATAGATTGCGGCAATTTCCGCAGCCTATATCAAGAATTTTTCCATGCTGCCAGGTTTCTGCATATTCTTTAAGTATCAGAGCGATTTTCTGCAATGGTTTTTGTCTGGATAAATTCCAGTTTGATGCAATTGTATTCCAAATCTTTTCCTGTGCTTTCTGATTTGTTAATTCTTTTGCCATTTTTATCTTCCCTGCACCAGAAATATTATTGCTGCACAAATTATCCCTACAAGCATCATCTTAAAACCTGCCCAAATCAAATTCTCTTTGTTAAGCTTGCCAAGAAAGGCTCCTATAGAGAATAATACAGAAAAAGCAAGAATGATTGAGATATAATAAGCTATTTTGAGATTTGCTATAAAGACAAAAGGCAGTATTATGAACAAAGCAACAAGTATTGGAGGCAAGCCATTAACCAAGGCAAGGAAGAATATTGCAAATTTATGGGCTTTTGCTATAGGCGATTTTTTCAGACTCATTGATATTTTCCTTTCAAGTATTTTTATCTTGCTTTTTCTCTCTGCGCTCTCTGCCATATATGCGCCAGAGATTCCGGAAACAGTAACAGCAATTGCCGCACCAATTATTGTTGCTATGATAACCTTGCTTCCAAGACTTGAAAAGTAGCTTGCAAGTAAAATCCCCAAAGTCATTAGAACATCATCAAAGATATTCATTGTAAAGTATCTTCTTGCGATTTCATTTATTTCTGCTATTTTCCAGAAAGTTTTCACATCTCTAAGAGTTTTTTTGCAGTTCATTTTACCTTTTTTAAAATTAATAACCTTATGCCTTATTTTTGGAGTTTAACTAAACCTTATTTAATTTTAGTTTAGTCAATATACCTTAGAGTAAGGGTATATAAATATTACTATAAAAAGAAATTTGCATTCTCTATAAGCAGGAAGTGAGATTGGTTTAGAAGAGTTTTGAAAAGGTTTATTAACTAGTTTTACTTTTAAGTGGTTATTATGAACAACTTAAGAAATAAATGGGCAATGCATTTTGAAGGAATCCCTAAAGGCGAAATAAAGAAAAAGAAACTCATAAAGAAGGATTTTAAGAGTATAGAAGAAATAGTTGAAACTGTTTCTGGGATTAAACAAAATGAGTATATTTACATTCAAAAAGGGGTTAATATCCTGCCAAGAGTAAGTGACGGAACTATTGTTTCAGGCAACTGGTTCTGGAAGAGAGGAAAAACAGCGAATGTCCCATATATAACAGCAGGTAAGTGTAAAAAAGACAGAATAAATCCTCAGGAAGAAGTTATAAAAACACTGGAAAAAATAAGCAATTCAAAGTATAAGGATTTTAACAGAAGAGGAATTAGCTGGACAGGTATAATTGACAAAAGAAAGAGAATAATCCCTTTAATATATTTGGTTTTAGGGTATAAACTTTATGCTTTGATGGAGCAAGAGGAAATAAAGCCAAGAGTCAGGGGTTATGGAAACCAGGCAAGGGTAGAAGGGATTATCTCAAGATATGACCCAAATGAGCAAAGAGATATTGATTTAAGGTCTTTGCCAGTAACAAAAAATGATGGTGAATATTTTGCAGAAGTTTGGAACCTTGAATCGCATAGCACTTCACCAGGATGGTCATTCAGGACAATTGATCATAAATACAAGCCAAAGGAAATCGTTTTTGGACCTGAAGAAATAGCAGCATATATTTTTAGGTCAACAACAGAAAAAATTTACAGAAAAAAGAGAGACAAATCATACAGGAAAATAACAATAGAAGAAAAACCAGAGCCCATTATGCTAAATCCTTTTTTGATACCATCACCCTTACTTGTAGAATTTAACCATAAATTAAGCAACAATGTAATAGTATATCATGAAATAATAAAAGATTATGGAAGAAAAGAAGACAGTGATAAAAAATTGATTTATAGCCAAAGAAACTGCTTATTATTTCATGCAGCGGGAATAAAGAAACCAAGAAGTTGCTTTATTGTTAGTGAGAATTTAAACAAGCAGGTTATCAAGTTTATTAAAAGTTATATAAATAAAATAGAATAAAAATAAAAAAACTATCAGTCTTCTTCTTCCTCGGGATTATAGCTAGGCACAGCTGCCTTGCTTATTATCATTACATCTCCGATTGACTTGACAAGCTGGTGCGGAACAATAACTCCTTTTGCAGAGCCAAGAATCTTATTAAGGAAAGAATTCTTTGTTGCCCTAACCCTCCAGCCAAACACCTTATTTGTAGTGATTATGGATTCTTCAACATCTCCAAAATAATCTCCAGAATCAGTAAAAACCCTCATATCATATGTTTCTGATATTTTTTTCATCTTTAGCATGATACCCCTCCTATATGATTATGCTATGATTAATATATACCAACTATTTAAAGCTTTCGAAACTTCGCAATGTTTATAAAAAGGTTAATGCTTGCTTTATTACTGCAAAAAATATTTGGATGGCTAACAGAATGAGAATAGAGCATAATTATACCAAAACAAAAGATGAGGCTTATAAGGCAATTGATAGTTTATTAAATGAATTAACAAAAAAATATAAAGAGGTTATTCAGGACTGTTCAGGAAGCTGGAATTCTTCAAAAGATATTATGGATTTTAGCCTTTATGCCAGGGGCTTTAAAATATCAGGCAAAATACAATTGTATGACAATCTTGTTGTATTAGAGGGAAATTTGCCTTTTTTAGTTAAAATTTACCAAAGTAAAATAGAGTCAATGATTAAACAAACATTAAAAGAAATTTTGTAATAACTTTTATTTCTAAAATAAAGTTCATTAATGTTTCAATAAAAAACTTCGCAAGGTTTATAAAAAAGAATTTTTATTATGTTAAAGATGAGATACAAAAACCTGAACATAATTGGAACATCGCACATTGCAAAACAGAGTGTTGATAGTGTTAAAAATACAATCCTCAAGAAAAAGCCAGATATTATTGCATTGGAACTTGACAAGAATAGGCTCTACGGGCTAATGCATGACCAAAAAAGAAAACTAAGCATTTCAGACATTTCAAAAATAGGATTAAAGGGGTTCTTGTTCAGCTGGATTGGCTCTGTTATACAGAAAAAATTAGGGGATTATGTTGGGGTTGCTCCTGGCTCTGAGATGAAAACTGCGGTTAGGCTTGCAAAAAAACAAAAGGCAAGGATTGCCCTTATAGACCAGAATATTGAGACAACATTAAAGCGTTTTTCAGGAGCATTAACATGGAAAGAAAGATGGAACTTATTAGTTGATATTTTCAATGGAGTTGTATTAAGGAAGAACGAGCTTAAAGATTTAAATATTGAAAAATTTGACCTTACAAAAGTCCCAAGCCAGGAAATTATCAGGAAGTTAATCAACAAAATGAGAGAAAGATACCCAAACATATGCAGGGTTTTGATAGACGAGAGAAACAAGATAATGGCAAGAAATCTTGCCATGCTGATAAATGAAAATCCTGAGAAAAATATCCTAGCTGTTGTTGGAGCAGGGCATGAGGAAGAAATAGTAGAGCTAATCAAAAAAGATTTGGATAATAAGATAAGCTACAGCTTTAGTGTAAAAAATAGCATCTAAAACAAAATACTTAAATACAAACTTACCTTTAATAAGAAAATGAGGAACCTCATAGACAAGCTAAACAGGTATTTTACCTTTAATTCAGAAGAAATAAAGGGAATTCTTGGCTCTACGCTGATAATTGCCTTTATAATCTCATTCAAGTTATGGGGACCTAGCGACAAATTTAACCTTTCATATGGCCTGAAAAACTTTTTTAATTCTATTCTTATAACATTATTGGCTATACTTGTCCATATATCTGCTCAAAAAATATATGGGTTATATATTGGCTTTAAAGTTGAATTCAGGACTTTTTGGCCTGGCTTGCTAATAGCCCTTGTATTATGTTTTGTTTCAAGAGGAGCTATATGGCTCCTTATTCCAGGAGGTATCGTGATTTATCACATGGCCAAGCACAGGCTGGGATTTTTTAGATATGGAATAAACTATTGGTCCTTAGGGATGATATCAGCAATCGGCCCTTTAGCAAATGTTTGCATTGCAGCGTTGCTTGCAGTAATAGCATATGGAGGGGTTATAATCCCCCCTATGACTCCTATATCAACAACAACTTTAATTGGAAGGGCAATAAGCCTTAACCTCTGGCTCGCAATATTCACCATGCTGCCTATACCCCCCTTAGATGGAAGCAATATGTTCTTTGCAAGCAGGCTATTGTATGCCTTTGCCTTTGGATGTATTGTAGGATATGCAATGCTCGTGCTATTTTTAGGATTTTATTCATTAGTCTTTGTAATACTTATGGGAATCATATTTTGGTTCCTCACATATCAGGTAATGGAGAAAGCAGGATGATAAAAACAAAAAAAGGAGTATTGGACATAGTAAGCATGTGGGTTGAATATGTTGCTTTGGTTGTATTATTTATTGAATTTTTTATTTCAATGTCATCTGGCTCTGCCTTTTTAAGTTATTTGGTTATATTCTTATCAGGACTTTTAACAGGAAGGATTGTTTTCCAGAATAGAAAGGCCCTGCCTTTCAAGTATTATATTCTTATGCTTGTTTTTCTTGTTGGGTATATCATTGGAACATATGTTTCTTTTGGAAGCAGAAAAGTTATTGTAGTTGTTTTCATATTGTCAAATATTCTGAGTTATTATATCCATGATAAGGGTTATATTAAGTGATAAACAAAGTTAAGATGACAATTATAAGAATTTATAAGAATTTAAAATTACAAAAATCCTGCTTTTTAGTTTTAGCAATATTATTATGCACAACAAAAGTGTCTGCTTATATAGACCCTGGAACAGGAGGGATGATTGTTGGGTCTATATGGCCTTTTATTCTCGCTATCTTAGCTGCTATTGGCGGATTCTTCCTGAGATACTTTTTTAAACCAATTAAAAAAATATTGTTAAAGTTATGGAAATTAATAACAAAATCAAAAAAAGGAAATTAAATGCAAAAAAACTAACAATATTTATAATAATGTGCGCTATTATTGTATGTTTTGTTATATTTTTTTCAAGAGAGGAAAAAATGGTTAAAGGCAGATATGATAAAATGCTTATAATTGGCATTGACGGCATGGACCCAGAGATAATCAATAAGCTAATGAGTGAGGGCATGCTCCCAAATTTTTTAAAGTTAAAAGAAATGGGAAATTTTTCAAAATTAAAAACAGTGCTCCCTGCTGAAAGCCCTGTTGCATGGACAACTATTGCAACTGGCACTAATCCCGGAAAACACGGCTTGTTTGATTTTGTTACAAGAAACCCTGAAAACTATTTGTTGGAAGTTGCTATTACAAAACAAAAGTCAAAGTACAGCACTAAATTTGAATCTCCAATTAAAGGCACTCCTTTCTGGAGGATTACATCAGATGCAAAAATCCCAACAACAGTCATCAGATGGCCGGCAACATTTCCACCTGATAAGGTTAATGGGGTTATGCTTTCTGGCGAAGGTGTTCCAGATATAAGGGGATTTTCCAGCGGGTATTATATTTACACATCTAAACACTCTAATAAAAATGAAGAAAAAGTCATAGAGGTATCAATTAATGACCAAATAATTAATTCAAAAGTTTTTGGTCCTCTAGGAAATGATAAAAATCCTATTGAAGCATCAATCCAGATAAGATTGAATAAAGATAAAGCAACTATCATTGCTGACAACAGAGAATATCCTATTAATGTTGGTGGATGGAGCGATTGGATTAAACTAGATTTTAAGGTTGGTTTTATGAAAAAAGTTTCTGCTATTACTAAAGCATATCTCTTTAGTGTTGAGCCAGAATTCAATATGTATCTTAGCTCTATCCAGATAGACCCTGAAAACCCTGTTGTTGATTCCACTTATCCAAGCAAATATTCAAGAGAATTAGCAGATGCAATAGGCTTATACAATACATTAGGCATGCCTGAAGACACAAATGCCTTAAATGAAAATGCCATAACTGACAAGGTTTTTTTAGAGCAGGTTGCCCAGATTGAGGATGAAAGAAACAAGATGTTCTGGTATGAATTTAATATGTTTGATAAAGGAGTTTTAGCTTTTGTGTTTGACTCAGGAGACAGGCTTCAGCACATGTATTGGGATGAAAAAAACCTGTTTAATGTTGAAGAAGGATTATCAGTAAATAAAGAGATTATTGATTATTATGTTAAAAAAGATAAACTCTTGGGAGATGTTCTAAATAAGATAGACAATAAAACTGCTATAATGGTATTTTCAGACCATGGATTCACTAGTTTTGAAAGGGCTGTCAGCATTAACACCTGGCTTGTGGATGATGGGTTTATGGTTTTAAAAGAAGGGTATGATGAAAATGATGATGGAGCGCTCTTCAAGTTTGTTGACTGGAGCAAAACAAAAGCTTACTCAATGGGCTTTGCAGGGATTTACATTAATCTTAAGGGAAGAGAAGGGCAGGGAATTGTAGAAGAATCTGAAAAAGAAGAGGTTATTAATGATATCATCGAAAGATTAGAAGATTTCAAAGACTCAAAAAATAATCAGAAGGTTATAACCAACGCATACAAAAGAGAGGAAGTTTATCATGGGAATTATGTTGAGGATGCTCCTGACATTGTTATTGGGTTTGAACCAGGCTACAGAATGGGCTGGCAGAGTGCAGTTGGCGGATTAACACAAGAAATAATCACAGACAATTTAAAAAAATGGGATGGAGACCATATAGTTGACCCATCGCATGTTCCAGGAATTTTGTTTACAAACTTCAAAATAAACAATGAAAATCCAAGCTTGATAGATATTGCTCCAACAGTGTTAAATATTCTAAAGGTTGAGATTCCAAAAGATGTTGATGGAAAAAGTTTAGTTTAGCTAAAATCAAAAGATTTAAATATAAGTTATGTTATCTATTTCTAACATAAGGTTAAGTATATATAACAAAATGTTTAAATTAAATAACTAAATTCAGGAGGTTTAGAAAATGGCAATAAAAAAAATCAGCAAAGAAAGGGAAAGCAAAGGAAACAAAATAAAAGCTGTGCTCATAGCTTTGTTAGCAGTTATATTAGCTGGAAGTCTGCTTGTGTATGCATTCAGTTCAGGGAATTTAGGCTATTCAATGGTTCTTATTATTTTTGCAGCAATTTTAGTTGTGTTTTTTGAATTTTTTGCTCTGAGAAGGTATAATGATGCAGAAAAAGGCATGCCTTTTGAAGATGAGAGGAGCAGGAGAGTTATGGAAAAAGCAGCAGCTAAGAGTTTTTATGTATCACTTTATGTTTTGCTTGCAATAGGATTGTTCTCTGAAGGGGCAATACAATTTAGAGATGTTAGTCAGGCAACAGGTGCAGTAATTGGATTCATGGCTATTCTATTCTTTGCTTTTTGGGCATATTACAACAGAAAGGAGATATGAGATGAAAACAAGAATAAAAGAATTCAGGGCAAGGTATGATTTAACACAAGAAGATCTTGCAAAGAAAGTTGGAGTTAGAAGAGAGACTATTGTATTTTTGGAGAAGGGAAAGTATAATCCCTCTCTTCAACTGGCCCATGATGTTGCAAAGGCCCTGAAATCAACTGTTGAAGAATTGTTTATTTTTGATTAAGATTGCGGAGCAGATCTATTATGAAAAACATATTAATTAAAAACAAAAAGGATTTTGAAAACAAATTAAGCAGGATAAAAAAAGACGGCATTGAAAAACTCCATGTAATTGCAGATTTTGACAAAACATTAACAAAGGCCATTGTAAAAGGCCAGAAAACCCACACAAGCATTGCGCAGATAAGGGAAGGAGGTTATCTTTCTGAAGATTATGTTAAAAAGTCGTTTGCACTTTATGACAAATACCGTCCCTTTGAGACAAACCATAATATCTCTGATGAAGAAAGAGACAAAAAGATGATGGAATGGTGGAGCAGGCACATACAGCTTTTGGTTGAACAAGGGATGAATAAAGGAGTTGTTGATGACATAATAAAAAAGAAAAAAATTTTGCTGAGAAAGGGTGCAGAAGATTTTTTTAATGAGCTTCATGAGAAAAATATTCCTCTTCTTATATTTTCCGCAGGAATTGGCGACATAATAAAAGGCTTTCTTGAATCAGAAGGCCTGCTGTATGATAATGTGCGTATAATATCAAATTTCTTTGATTATGACAAAAATGGAAAGGTGAGGGGCTATAAGTCAAAGATAATACACGCTTTTAACAAGGATGAATTTGCAATAAAAGGGACTAAATACTTTAATATGATAAAAGAAAGAAAAAATTTAATCCTTATGGGAGACAGTCTTGGTGATATTGATATGGCAAAAGGCATTGAGCACAAGACAATGCTAAAGATAGGCTTTCTTAACAAAGACATTGAAGAGAACAAAGATATCTATGAAAAAAACTTTGATGTTGTTATTCTGAATGACGGCCCAATGGATTTTGTGGTTTCTTTGATAAAAAATATCTAGTTAGTTAATTAAATAATTCTGGGTTCTCTAAATGTATCAACGCAGTTGTTATTGCTTGCTTGATGTATTCTTTTCTTTTCAACCTGTCTTTTGTTAAATAGCCTATGACTCCGCCTGAGCGGCCAATCCTTTTATCCTTAGTTAAGCCTGTTTTATAAATTGCTTCATCAATCTCAAGCCCCTCTGAAAATACAAGCTTTGTTACTTTTATTGAATATTCAAATGCAGATGAAATCCCAAGATGATAATCTTTTCCATCATAAATTGCACATGCACAAATGTTCATATAACCTGTTTTTGTATTTGGAACTTTCATTAATCCGCTCTCGATGCCAAAGCTGTATTTGCAGTTTTGAAAAGAACTTTTAGCCCTGTTCATAGCACCTTGAATTGTTTCATCCATTGATGTTGGCTGCTTGTAAACCCTTGATGGAACCTCTAATGAGAAAACCTCTGCTTCTGACAGAAAATCATAATTCTTAATAACCTCTTTAATAGCATCAACCTTTACCTGGTTTTTTGAGCCAACATTTATTATCATAATAAACAGGAGAAATTCCGAATTTTATAAATTTAATGGATAAAATCAATCAACAAACTATTTAAAGCCAAAAGGTTTCTTTAGAGTTATGATAAAAGACTTTGAGCCGAGGCTCTATCAGGAAACTATCTTTGCAACATGCGCTGAAAGAAATACATTGGTTGTACTGCCAACAGGAATGGGCAAGACAAATATTTTTCTTATGCTTGCTTCCCACAGGTTAAAGCAGTATCCAAACTCAAAGATATTATTCATAGGTCCTACTCGTCCTTTAATAGACCAGTACAAAGAGGTTTTCAAAAAACATTTTGAGATTGAGGAAGATAAATTAGTCATATTCACAGGAATGGTAAATCCAGAGAAAAGGGCAGAGCTCTGGAAAGATGCAAAGATAGTCTTCTCAACACCACAAGGATTAGAAAATGATATAATTGCAAGAAGAATAAATCTTGAGGAAGTCAGCCTTTTAGGTTTTGATGAAGCCCATAAGGCTGTAAAGGATTATTCTTATGTATGGATTGCAAAGCAGTACAACAAGCTTGCAAAATTTCCGAGAATAATTGCATTAACTGCTAGCCCAGGCTCTGATATTGAGCATATTTCTGAGGTATGCAAAAATCTTTTTATAGAGGATATTGAGGTAAGGACAGACCAGGATAATGATGTAAAGCCATATGTCCAGGAAATGGATGTTAAATGGGTTGAAGTCGAGCTGCCAGAGAGTTTTAGGCAGATTCAGAAATATCTAAAAGATTGTGTTAAATCAAAATTAGATGAGATAAAAAAATATGGTTACATGCCCCAAATAAACGGAAGCATGAGCAAAAAAGATTTATTAGGATTGCAGGGCAGTCTGCATTCAGAAATAGCGCATGGAAACAAAGATTTTGGAATCCTTAAAACAATCTCCTTATTGGCTGAGGTAATGAAAGCAGGGCATGGGCTTGAGCTTTTGGAAACACAAGGGATAATTGCTTTATACAAATACCTGAATAAGCTTAATGAGGAATCAAGAACAACAAAGGTAAAAGCAGTTAAAAATCTTGCAATAGATATTAATTTTAAATCTGCTTTAGTAAAAACTGAGAGCTTATTCAATGAAAAAGTAGAGCATCCAAAACTTGGTAAGCTTAAAGAGATTATAAAAAAAAGCATAGCTGAAAATAATAATATAAAAGCAATTGTATTCAACCAGTACAGGGATAATGCCCTGAATATTGTTGATGAGCTAAACAAAATAGAAGGAATTAAGTCGCAGCTTTTTGTAGGCCAGATGAAGAAAGGTGATACAGGCTTAACCCAAAAAAAGCAGAAAGAAATTTTGGATAACTTCAGGGCAGGCGAGTTTAATATCTTAGTTTCAACTTCTATTGGAGAAGAAGGCCTTGATATCCCAAAAGTAGACCTTGTTATTTTTTATGAGCCAATTCCAAGCGCAATAAGAACCATACAAAGAAAAGGGCGAACAGCAAGGCAGGGAAAGGGAAAAGTTATTGTTCTTGTTGCAAAAAACACAAGGGATGTTTCTTACAGATGGTCAGCTTTCCACAAGGAAAACAGGATGTACAGAACTCTTGATGAATTAAAAAGAAAGATAAGCTCTCCATTAATGGAAAAAAAAGAGCAGACATTGGAAAAGTTTATTCCAGAAGATGATAAGGTAACAATATTTGCAGATGTAAGAGAAAAAGGCTCTGGGACTATAAAAGAATTAATAGAACTTGGTGTTAATATAAATTTAAAAACCCTCAAGGTTGGAGATTATGTTTTGAGTGAAAGGGTTGCTGTTGAGCTGAAAACAGTGAAGGATTTTGTTGATTCAATTCTTGACAACAGGCTTTTGCAGCAGATAAAGGAATTAAAGGTTAATTTTGGGAGGCCGATTGTTCTTGTTGAGGGAACTGAGGATATTTATTCAATGAGAAAAGTCCATCCAAATGCAATAAGGGGCATGCTTGCAACAATTGCTGTGAGTTATGGAATCCCAATAATTTATTCAAAGAATTATAAGGAAACAGCTTCTTATCTGCATATAATTGCAAAGCGCGAGCAGGAAAATGGAAAACATGACTTCAATCTGCATGGTGAGAGAAAACCATTAACACTTAAAGAACAGCAGGAGTATGTTGTAAGTTCTCTGCCAGGAGTGGGGCCAACCTTAGCAAAACCTTTATTGAAAAAGTTCAAAACAGTTAAAAAATTGATTAATGCAAAGGCCGAGCAGCTTGAAAAAGTTGAAAAGATTGGGCCAAAGAAGGCCGCAGAGATAAAAAGGGTTACTGAGAGCGAATATAAAGAATAACTACTTTTTCTCGTAGATTGTAACTTCTCCTAATGAATAAATTTCTTTAAAATTCTTTTTGTTTTGTTCTAGCATTGATTTTGAACTCTTAAAAGTATTGGATCTCCAGGTTTCTTTTATTGGACCAACTAGTGTATAATCAAATTCAAGTGGGTTACAGCCGTTGCCTATCATCTTAGATACAGGATAGTTTTCAATCATAGCATTATAAGGAATGTTTACATCATTAAGCTGAGAAGATTCGGAGGCAATGCAAAGGGAGAATGAATTTTTGTTATTTGAGTTATTAATATTGTCAAGCATTTCCTTTATGTTAAACTCCCCAGTTGATGGATATTTTCCCTTTAAATCAATCAGTTTTATTCTTCCAATTTGGTAATCAAAGTCTATGTTCTTGCTATTGTATGAAAAATTCTGCAAAAAACCAAAGATTACAATAATAAAAATAAACAAATATTTTATTTTCTTCTTATCTAAGTTAGTGATAAATTCTCCTGCAAACAAAGCTAAAAAGATGTAAACAGGAAGTATGTATCTTGCGTCTTTGTTTGATAATATTGTAAAGAAAATGTAAATAAATACTATTTGTAATAAGAGCATGGTTTTTGTTTTGCTTTCTTTAAAGTTTTTAATTAAGAATATCATGCTGATTACAAAAATTATAAAATAAAAAAATGAATAATCATTTATTATAATATTAAAGTAATGTGTCAACCCACTAGTTGATGAAAAAGAAGGATCTCCTTCAACAAACCCTTTTTTTGAATACATTAAGATTGTAGGTATTAATATTTTGATTTTTGAAAAAGTATACCATATTGAAGCTGTAACTATAGTTAAAATTAAAGGAAATACAATGTTTTTTATCTTATTGTAATTCTTTTTTTCATAAAAATTCTTCCTAAAGAATGTGTATAAACTATAACACAAAGGAATAATAAGGTATATTGGATAACTCCATTTTGTTAGAATGCCTAGGCCAAATGCGAGGCCAAACAGTAATGAGTATTTAATATTTTCAAAGTGGTCTGTGTAAAGTAGTAATACAAAACCTAAAGCAACCATGGCACTAAGTGAAAAATCAATAAGGTAATCCCTCATCAATAAGCTATGAATGGGAATTGTGGATATAATAAATGAAATAACAAGTCCTGCTTCAGCATTATAGAGCTTCTTGCCTATGAAAAATGAACTTACAATCAAGATGAACAAGAAAAATAGGTTTGTCAGGAGTGCTGAATCATAATTATTGCCAAAAACAATATAAAAAGGCACAGTTGATATATGGTAGAATGGAGGATAATAGTTATTAGCAAACCTGAATATAGGGTAAATTTCCTCAATTTGTTCTGTAGTTAAATTGGTTTTTCCAAAAAGCTGCATGTATTTATTAGTGCTTATCATTGCATGCCATGACTGGTCCCATGCAGGATTAGAACTGTCTTTATTAATCCAGGAAATAAGCTGAATTGTCTGGGATAGAAAAATAATCAATATTATAAGACATATTTTCTTTTTATCCAATTTACTCTTTTAAATATTCAAAGGATATAAAAGGTTTTTGTAAACTATCAAGAACACTTAGAAATTCATGCTCTTCAGCTTGCTTATTCTTTCGGCCATTGGTGGGTGTGTTGAGAAAAAGTTCAGCAGGCCGCCCCTGAAAGGATTTGAAATGAATATTGCTGATGTTGCCTTGCTGCCGAATCGCATTGGAGTTTTGTAAACCCCTCCTTCAAGCTTCTCAAGCGCTTTTGCAAGGCCAAAGCTGTTATGAAGTGTTTTTGCAGCTGTTTCATCTGCCAAAAACTCCCTTGACCTTGAGATTGCCAATTGCAATAAAGTTGCTATAAGTGGTGTTACTATCGCAAGAAACAATAGTTCAAGCACTGAGCCGCCGTCTCTGTCCCTTCCAAAACCGCCAAAGATTGCTGCCCATCTGGCCATCATTGCAGCATAGGATATAACTCCTGCAATTGTTGCTGCAACAACCTGTATTAATGTATCCCTGTTTTTGATATGGCTTGCCTCATGTGCAATAACACCTTTAAGCTCATCATCATTCAATAACTCTAAAATACCTTCTGTGCATGCGATTGCCGCATTTTTTGGATTTCTGCCTGTTGCAAATGCATTCGGGTTTTTTGATGGCACTATGTAAACCTTGGGCATTGGCAAATTTGCAAGCTGTGTAACCTCTCTCACAAGTTTATGAAGCCTTGGTGCCTCGCTCTCGCTTACCTGTTTGGCATGATACATCCTAAGGACTATTTTGTCTGAGAACCAGTAAGAGCCGAAGTTAAGGACTACTGCAAATATCAGGCCAATAATTAGCCCGGAAGTGCCCCAAAAAGAGCCTATCCAGAGCAGTAATGCTGTTAACAATGCCAAAAGTACAACTGTTTTAATTTGATTTTGTATCATAACCATCCCCTCAGAAAAAAGGATATTTTATGGGTATTTAAGATTGTTGGTTTTAAAATATACAATTCTATTATAGAAATTCCACCACAAAAAAGCTTATATAATGATATCTAAAAAATCAGAAATATGGAAAACAATAAAAAAATCTGCAATTATGCTGTAATAAACCATCTTTTATATGACCCAGAAGAAATAAATGAAACAGAAATTGTTAATAAAGAAGAAACAATTAATTTTAAAATGGATAGAATAGAACATATTTCAAAAATAATTTACAAAAATTATTTATTTCATTTGAAGGAGTCAGAGTATAAAAACATAATTAAAAAATTTAAGTTATTATATAAACATGCAGAAATATTAACAAATAAAATAAAAGAAAGTGAATTGGAATTAAGTTATAAAGAAAATAGGTTAAGAGTTCTTAAGTATATTAAAGAAGATATAGCTGATTTTATTTTAAATTAGTTTATATGATTATAAAACCAAAAACTATTAAATACAGAAAGTTCTGTGTATGATTATGATAAGCCTAAGCACTGCACTAAAGCACTACAAAAGGAAGGATATGCAGGATGAAATACTTCTCGCTGCCCAGGATAAAGAGGTGGTTGCAAGGTTTGGTGACAGGGGTTTTGGAAAGAGGCCGGATGCCTTAAAATACCCAAGCGATATTATCGAGCAGGTAAAAAATGGAGCTACTTCATTTCATATTTCTGAAGAGCAATGGAAAGACCCATTACAGATAACTACCCCGATGACCAAAAATGAAGCAGATAGCTTAAGGAGCGGCTGGGACTTGGTAATAGACATTGATTTTGAGGTATGGGAAATAACAAAGCTCATAGCAAATGAAATAATAAAGGCATTAAAAGAACACGGCGTAAGCTCTGTAAGCTGCAAGTTTTCAGGCAATAAAGGATTTCATGTAGGCGTTCCGTTTAAGGCATTTCCTGAAAAAGTGCATGAACAGGAAACAAAAACACTCTTTCCAGAGGCAACAAAAAGGGTTGTAATCTATCTCGCGGATTATATTGACAGCAAAGAGAGGAGTTTTGCATTATCAAAAAAAATAATTAAAAGCAAGGAGTTTAATGATTTTCTTAAAAAAACAGGAAAAGATGCTGATGAACTCACAAAAAGCATATGCCTTAAATGCGGTACGAGGTTAAAACCAGAAGACAAAAAGCAGGTTGAGTTTATATGCTCAAAATGCGGAAAAACAGTAAGTGTAGATAAGCCTCTTAAATATATGCGTTGTGACAAGTGCAAGGTTTACATGGAAAGGATTCAAAACACTGCTATTAAGAAATGCCCAAAATGTGAGGGGACAAAATTTGGAAAAAAAGTCAATCTTTTCATTGACACCTTGCTTGTTTCTTCAAGGCATCTTTACAGAATGGCTTATTCCCTTCATGAAAAGTCAGGGCTTGTGTCAATTCCAGTTGACCCTGATAAAGTTCTTGAGTTTGATAAGTCTAATGCAAAACCTGAGGTAGTAAGGATTCCTAAATTCAGATTTCTTGACACAAGGAATGTAAAAAAAGGCGAGGCAGGGAAATTAATAATAGAAGCCTTTGACCACAAGCCGCAAGTTGAAGAAGAAAATGAAGTTGAGAAAAAAGAGTATGAGCCATTGGGCTTTGCACTTCAGGAAGAATTTTTTCCGCCGTGCATAAAAAAAGGGCTGAAGGGATTAAAGGATGGAAGAAAAAGATTTTCCTTTTTGCTGATAAATTTTCTCACAAGCGTCGGATGGGATTATGAAAAGATAGAAAAATTAATAGCTGAATGGAACAAAAAAAATGACGAGCCGCTGAGGGAAGAGAACCTGCTGGCCCAGGTAAGATACCACAAAAGAAACAAAAAAAAGATTCTGCCGCCAAACTGCGATAATGCTGCATATTACAAGGATATTGAGATATGCGAGCCAGATAATCTTTGCAGCAGGATAAAAAATCCTGTCAATTACAGCAGGAGAAAAGTAAAATATGTTAAAAAGGGTAGTAGAAAAAAGGATTAAGTAAATTTTATATAGTTTTGACAATTTTCTTTTAATATGGAATACAAAAAATTTGGAAACAAGTATATTTTAAGGATTGATAAGGGAGAAGAAATAGTTGCAACACTTAAGAAATTCTGTGAGGACAAGAACATAAAACTCGGGACTGTTATTGGCTTAGGTGCAACAAACAGTGCAAAAGTCGGCTTGTTTAACGTCGAGGAAAAGAAATATTACTCAAAAGAGCTTACAGGCGACCATGAGATTGCTCCATTGTATGGGAACATATCAACAATGAACAATGAGGTTTATCTTCATATACATGCAAACCTCTGCAACCAAGAGAACAAGGCTTTTGGAGGCCACCTGAACTCAGCAGTTGTAAGCGCAACATTCGAGGCAGTGATAGAAGTTATTGACGGTGAAATTGACCGAGAGTTTAGTGAAGAAATAGGTCTTAACTTATATAAGTTCAAATAAAACTTATATAAAGGACCTTTAAGAGATTTGTATAACTTTAGGCAGTTGTTTCTATAATTTCCTCTAAGCTACTTATAATTTATTCAATTTTCTGTTATCAATTTCTATTTAATTACTACTTTTTAGTTAAGAAAATAGATAAATTTAAATATGAGAACTAAACTCTTTTAACTAAAATGGTAAGTCTATCTGTTTTGGAAAAGAAAGTTAAATCTTTTTTTGGAAAATCTGAAGAAGGTAATGAAAGATTGTTTAATAAAGTTGAAATTTACAAGGAATTTCCAAATGTAGATTATTCAGCAAAGTTCATATGGAATCACTTTAATGAAAAAGGAACTATTAAAAAAATTGCCGGCAAAGTTGGTTATATTGGCAATAAGCTTGTGGATGTTCCTCTCCTGAAAACCTCTGATGATGGCTCTGTTTATCCTACTAAAGCAGCTTTTATAGCAAGCGTGGAAAACTCAACATATAAAGTTATTTTTGATAATTCTTATAGTAATGAATTAAAAGTTACTGTTGAGTGTGATATAAAAGATTCCAAATACATAAATGACCTGCTAAATGACCCAAAGAATTCTGTTGTTTCAATATCAAAGGAGTATAATGACCTTGAGTCAATCAAAACATTGTATAAATTTATAACATCCAAAGCTAAAACATTTAGAATTGGTAAAACAGGATTAAACAAGACTCCTAACATGATAATTGATGATGAAATAGGGTTAGTGCCAGTTGATGCAAGCATTATAGCAACAATTGATGGAGAGAGCTATATTTTTAATATTTCAAGTAAATATAACACAAAAGAAGTTTCTGTGGAATGCCCTTTGGGTAAGACTAATTATATTAATAATCTTCTAGAGAGCATTTTAACTGAGGAAATAAAAGATGAGAAAGGAAAACTTGTTAAAAAATCAGTTAAAGGAGTTGATAGCATTACACAAATTAAAAAATATGATTGGGGTATGGTTGGAGGACTTGGAGATGCCAAAAAAGAAATCCAGCAGTATATTGAATGGCCTCTTAAAAATCCAGAATTATTTAAGAAAGTTAATGCTTCTATGCCAAAAGGAATTCTGCTTATTGGACCGCCTGGAAATGGAAAAACAACAATTGCAAAGATAATTGCAAGTCAGACAGAATCCTCTTTTTATGCAGTTTCACCTAAGGATATTAATTCAATGTGGGTGGGAGGGACTGAAAAAAACTGGGGCATGCTTTTTGATAATGCAAGGCATGATGTCAGGAAGGGAAGAAGTGCAATTATTTTTATTGATGAAATAGATGGTTTATACACTTCCAGAGGAGAAATGGATAAATATTCAAGAATATCATTTGGCCAGTTCTGCCAAGAGATGGAAGGCATTTCTGACTTAGAAAATGTTGTGATTATTGGTGCAACAAATCAGTATCAAGATTTGGATTCTGCATTAGTCAGACCAGGCAGGTTCACAAAAAAGATTTATATAGGAAACCCTAACGAAGAAGGAAGAAAAGAAATACTAGAAATTTACACAAGAAAAAAACCAGTATCACCTAATGTTGATTGGAATCACCTGAAAAAGATAACTGAAGGCTATTCTGGTGCTGAATTAAGAGAGTTATGTGATTCTGCTGCTTTTCATTCAATTGAAAGATATTGTGAAAAAAAAGAAATAGAGATTAAAGATGTTAAAGGAGAATTAATAAAAGAGATAATCATTGAAAAGCAGGATTTTGAATTTGCAATGAAAAAAATATCTGATTACAAAAAAGACTGATAATCTTTAATTAAGCTTTTTTATTTCTGGTTTTATGTTAAAATCTTCTGCATACTTTTTAATAATATAAGTATCTGCATCAGGAAATTCCTGGATAATAGAATCAAGGTCCTTGTTCCTGCTATAAGCAACTGCAAATAAGGCAGCTGCCATTGCATTTGTTCCAAAACTTCTTCCATCATAGCTAGGGGTTGTTGTTATCAGATAAGAAACACCTCTTTTTTTAAGCTCTTCAACATCATCTGCAGTTGTTGTGTTTGTAATTATTATTTTTCCTTCGGGGTTTTTAGGCATGTTCTCTTTTATATAAAGAAAGTCTCCTGCAATAATGTCTGCATTGTTTAAATATTTTATATTGCTTTCCTTGAATTCATCTTGTCTTGCACCTGTTGGATATAAATCACGAAAATCTTTTCTTTTTAATACTGCTGAAAGAATAAGGGGGGCTATGAAATTCACCCATTTTAATGAAGGAAGATAAATAGGAACGTGAAGTCCAGAAGCAAAATCACCATACCACATCTTAACACCTGCTTTTTCAAGTGAATCTGCCATAAACCATCTGTCAACGGCACTGGGCATATAACCTCTCTTTCCTTTGAGCAGTATCTTGCTGTTATTCTCAATAAACTCAGCAATGCTCCATTCCAAGGTTTGCTTAAGGATTTTGCCATCAACTATTTTAGTATTAATATTACTAGTGATTTTTTTAACTACTGGTATGTTATAGTCTCTCCCATTTACATATACGCTAAGAGGCAAACCACCAATACTAAAAAAATCAACTTTGCCGTCAAGTTCCATGAATTTTTCTTTCATCAGGTCAGGATTTCCGTCTGTACCAATTCTTTCAACAAGAATCTTTTCCCCTCCTAGCTCTATCTCAACGCTCTTGTCTCTTTTAGAAGAACCCAAGCTTATGCTTACAACACGCTTCATCTTACCCTTTATATAGTCATGATTAATCAAGAATTTAAATATTATGGTAATATAATGGCACCGTTGAAAATCTAAAAATTTATTAACCCAAACAGCCCGAAGGCTGTCTGGGGGTGGGAGCGTAGCCCACCATGGGAAAAGAAAACAAACTAGTTAATAAAATTAAGCGTTTAATAAGGAAAG
>Ga0210051_1000271_pt1 | contig 45060 bp, 45 predicted proteins | sample CryGey092014_all_FD_185464 | JGI IMG/M metagenome (GOLD analysis project Ga0210051, IMG submission 185464) | Groundwater microbial communities from aquifer - Crystal Geyser CG23_combo_of_CG06-09_8/20/14_all (SPAdes) (version 2) | ecosystem: Environmental > Aquatic > Deep subsurface > Groundwater...
CATCGGCAAACCGGAGCCGCTCAAGCATCAGTTATCAGGCTTCTGGTCGCGCCGTATTGATGATTGCCATCGCCTGGTGTACGCGGTCGAGAATGATGCGATATTGATTGCGCAATGCCGTGACCACAGACAATAGGGGACAGACCACGGTTTTCTGGTAACCCGCAAGGGCGCGGGGTCAGGCCTTACGCAAGTGCGCGGGGTCAGGCCTTACGTTTGACATATCTTCCCCGACCTTCCGCCCGTTTCACCGCAAGGCCTTGCCATCCATGCTTTCTGTTTGAAGCCAAACAGAAGGCAGCCCAAACGACAGGACATGGATGTCAAATGTAAGGCCTGACCCCCTTTCCTTCCGTGCCGGTGAGGTATTCGCCAGTGTCACGGTGACGATTGAAGATGACCGTCAGAACTATGGCGAGGAGCGCTTCACGACCGTCGGCACGCTTGATGGTCGTAGCATTATTTTAGTCTGGACGCCGCGCGGCGAGGCTCGCCGCATTATTTCAATGAGGAAAGCCAATGAACGCGAAATTGCAAAATATGGCCCAACCTTGGGTTGACCCTGACGACGCGCCGGAATTGACCGATGAATTTTTAGAGAAAGGCGTCTGGAAAATCGGTGGCCGCGCGGTTTCCCGCGAGGAAGGGCAAGCCGCGATGCGCGAAGCTGTACGCTGTGGCCGCCCAAAAGCCGAGAACCGGAAATTGGCGCTGACTGTGCGCTACGACGCGGATGTTGTTGCGGCCTTCAAGGCCACCGGTGCAGGTTGGCAGACGCGTATGAATGATGCGCTGCGCGAGTGGCTGAAAACTCACTCTCACGCATAGACCGCAAGGATGGGTAGAGAGCAGCCGGGGACAGCATGGGCAATTATTTGGGCGTCGCCACCCGGTTTTTGGTTGTGCTATGATATGTACAATGAAACACAAAAAAAAATGGAGTCAACCATGGATGCCCTAACTTACAGCTATACGCGCCAGCACTTTGCTGACGTGATGCGCCAAGTCAACGACGACCGCGCACCGGTGGTCGTCACCAGCCAGCGAGGCAAACCGGTCGTCATCATGTCACTGGACGATTACCATGCCTTGGAGGAAACGGCATATCTGCTGCGTAATCCGAAAGGGGCAAAGCGCCTGATAGCGGCGGTTGAAGAACTTCGTAATGGCGGTGGCGAGCCCAGAGAACTGGCACGCGATGATTAAGTTTGCGGCTGAGGGATGGGAGGATTATCTCTACTGGCAAACGACCGACCGAGCTGTTCTCAAGCGCATCAATCAGCTTATCCGCGATATTGAGCGTGACCCTTTTGCCGGCATCGGCAAACCGGAGCCGCTCAAGCATCAGTTATCAGGCTTCTGGTCGCGCCGTATTGATGATTGCCATCGCCTGGTGTACGCGGTCGAGAATGATGCGATATTGATTGCGCAATGCCGTGACCACTATTAAGCAAGGCAGATGGGCGGGCAACTCGTTGCCCACGCGGAACACTCAACATAGATGGATCATCTTGACAATGCATATTAAAATATGCATCATACATCCATGAACTTCACCTGTAACCCGGTCAAGAATGAAACAAATATCCGCGAGCGCGGGTTGCCGTTGCTGGCGGCGCGAGTGATGTTCAACCCGGCCATGCGAGTGCGCGAGGATACGCGCAAAGCCTATCCGGAGCGCCGTTTCATCGGTTACAACACGGTGGCCGGACGCTTGATGGTGGCGGTGTTTTGCACCCCCGACGACGACCATGTCCATATCATTTCTTTCAGAAAGGCGAATGACCGTGAGAAAAGGAAATTTGAAAATCAAATCCTCTGACGTAGCGCCGGGAATCGACTGGACGGCAGTGGATTCCGCACCCATGGCGGATGCGCCCGACGACGACAGCCCGGAATTGACGGCGGCGCAAGTAGCCGAACTGCGCCCGCTGGGAGATGTCCTGCCCACGCTATCAACAGGCAAGACGCGCATTACTATCATGCTGGACGATACCGTGTTGGCGGCATACAAGGCGCGCGCTGGTGGGCGCGGATACCAGACGCTAATAAACGAGACGCTGCGCCATGGGCTTGAAGCCGATGCGGTAAAAGAGGCGCTACGGCAGGTGATACGGGAGGAGTTGCACGCGGCTTGATGAAGGACAAGACAAAGACAAAAAGACAATAGGGGACAGACCACGGTTTTCTGGTAACCCGCGTAAGACAAGGGCGCAATAAGCGAAGCGCATTGCCGCCCTACATGACTTCAAACTGACCAACGATCCGTGCTTATCCGGTTAGCTCCCAAGCTCACTAGATCTAGCCCGGATGTTTCATAAAAATGGCTGTGTCCCTGAAAACAAAAAACGGGGTCAGGCCTTACATTTGACATATCCTCCCCGACCTTCCGCCCGTTTCACCGCAAGGCCTTGCCATCCATGCCTTCTGTTTGAAGCCAAACAGAAGGCAGCCAAACGACAGGACATGGATGTCAAATGTAAGGCCTGACCCCCTTTCCTTTTTCGATGATCCTGTGGGGACCGCCGGGGGTGGGCAAGACCACCCTGGCGCGTCTGATGGCGCACCATTTCAACGCCGATTTCATCCAGATTTCCGCCGTGTTGGCGGGGGTGAAGGCTATCCGCGAGGCGGTGGAACGGGCCAGGGTGAACCAGGCCGCAGGCCGCCAGACCATCCTGTTCGTGGATGAGGTCCATCGCTTCAACAAGTCGCAGCAGGATGCCTTTCTGCCGCATGTCGAATCGGGCCTGCTGACCTTTATCGGCGCGATAATAACGAGTAACAAAGTGACAGGGAGGCGAGGCTTTTTGTCACATTGTCACCATCTTTACCAGGCAGTAGAGCAACCGCTCGCCCATCTCGGCAGACGGCAGCGCGATGCCCAGGTCGCTGGTCTGGGTCACCGCCAGGCCTTCATATCCGCATGGGTTGATGGCCGAAAACGGCGTTAGGTCCATGGCCACATTGAGCGCCAGGCCGTGATAGGAACAGCCGTTCTTGATGCGCAGGCCAAGGGCCGCGATCTTGGCCTCATTCACATACACGCCCGGTGCGCCGGCCCGTCGTTCCGCCACGACGCCAAAGCCCGCTAACAGATCAATCACCGCCTGTTCCAGCCGCCGCACCAGTTCCTTGACGCCATAGCCGCGTCGCCGCAAATCCAGCAGGACGTAAACCACCACCTGGCCCGGACCGTGATAAGTCACCTGGCCGCCCCGGTCGATGGCGATGACAGGAATGCCGAGGTCAGTGAGTATATGCTCACGTTTACCAGCCTGGCCGAGCGTGAACACCGGCGGGTGTTCGAGCAGCCAAAGCTCATCCGGTGTATCCGGCCCGCGCTCTGCGGTGAAGGACTGCATCGCTCGCCAGGTCGGCTCATAGTCGACCCGGCCGAGATGGCGGACGATGGGTGCAAGCAACATCAAATGACGATTTTTACCGCCGGGTGGCCGGATAGCTCCCGATACAGCCCATCCAGTTGTTCCTTCGAGAGCGCATGCACCGTGCAGGTGACCGATAGGTAGTTGCCGCCGCTCGACGCGCGCATCTCGACGGTCTCGGCCCTAAAGCCGGGGGCGTGACGTAGGACGATCTCGACCACGGTCTGGGCGAAGTCGTCACTGCGCGCACCCATGACCTTGAGCGGGAAGTCGCAGGGAAATTCGAGCAGGGTTTGTTCAGCCATCCTGGCCCCGCATGATCCGATGTTTGAAGGCCTGATAGGCGGCGTGCATACGTTTGAACACCGGCCCCGGTCGGCCGCTGCCCACGGCCTGGCCATCCAGGGTGACGACGGCGGTGATCTCCTTGGTGGACGAGGTCAGCCAGACCTCGTCGGCAGCGCGCAGTTCGGCCTCGGCGATCGGCCGCACGGCATGGGGCAGGCCTTCGGCGGCCGCCAGTTCGAGCACCACATCGTAGGTGATGCCGGGCAGCATCAGGTTCGATTTCGGCGGCGCCAGCACGACGCCGTCCTTGACCATGAAGATGTTGCTGGTTGCCCCTTCGCTGAGGAATCCGTCGCGGATCAGTAGGGTTTCGGCGCAGCCGGCGTCCACGGCCAGTTGGCGCAGCAACACGTTGGCCAGCAGCGAAGTGGTCTTGAGGTCGCAATTGAGCCAGCGGTTGTCGGCGGCGGTGATGGCGGCGACGCCTCCGCTGACGAGCTCGGCTGAGGGGGTCTTCAGCGCCGTGGCCATGACAAATACGGTTGGCCGGACGGTCTTGGGGAAGGCATGGTCACGCGGCGCCGGGCCGCGAGTGACTTGCAGGTAGACGCCCTGGTCTAGCCATTCGGCCTCGGCCACGATGCGGCCGATCAGCGTCTCCCATTCGGCCGGGGCGAGCGGATTGGCTAGCCGGATACCGTCCAGGCTGTGCTGAAGACGGTCCAGGTGGTGACGCAACCGGAACGGCTGGCGATCATAGACCGGGATCACCTCGTACACCCCGTCGCCGAAGATGAAACCCCGGTCCAGCACCGGGATGCGGGCCTCCTCCAGGGGCAGGAAGGCGCCGTTCAGATAGACGGTGGCCATATCTCAGCGGATCATCAGCATCAGGCTGTCCCAGCCGCGCCGGATCAGGCCGGAGACGCCGATGCTGGACAGGGCGGTTAGAGTGAAGTCGCCTACCGGCTTGCCGTCCAGAGTCAGGTGCAACGTACCCACGCCCTGACCGCGCGCGATCGGCGCGAGCATCGGCTGTTGGGTGGTGACCTGGGCCTGGATGCGCTGGCTGGCACCGCGCGGCACGGTGATATAGAAATCGCGCTGGAACCCGGCGCCCAGGCTGCCGGAGGTGCCCTTGTAGATGCGCAGGGTGGTGACCGGCTGGTTGGCGTTATAGAGCTTCATCGTTTCGAAGAACTGGAGGCCGTAGTTGAGCAGTTTCTGGCTTTCGGCGGCGCGGCCGTTGTCGGACCCGGCGCCCAGCACCACCGACAGCAGACGCCGGTTGTCGCGTCGGGCAGAGGCAATCAGGCAATAACCTGCGCTGTCGGTGTGACCGGTCTTCAGGCCGTCGACATTGGGGTCCAGCCAAAGCAGGCGGTTGCGGTTTGGCTGGGTGATGCCGTTATAGGTGAATTCCTTGATCGAATAGTATTTGTACTCGTTCGGATAATCCCGGATCAGTGCGCTGGCCAGTTTGGCCAGGTCGCGGGCGGTGGCGTAATGTTGCGGGTCAGGCAGGCCGGTGGCGTTGACGAAGTGACTGCCGGTCATGCCCAGGCGTTGCGCCTCATGGTTCATCATCGCCACAAAGGCGTCCTCGGCGCCACCGATGCCCTCGGCCAGGGCGACGCTGGCATCATTGCCGGACTGGACCACCATGCCCTTAATCAAATCCTCCACTTTGACCTGGCTGTTGACCTTAAGGAAGGTGCGCGAGCCTTCGCTCCGCCAGGCCTTTTCCGAGACCGGCAGGGTCTGGTTCAGGGTCAGGCGGTGTTCCTTCAACGCCCCGAACACCAGATAGGCGGTCATCAACTTGGTCAGCGAGGCCGGCTCGACCCGCGCGTCGGCCTTGTTCTCGGCCAGCGATTGACCGCTGTTGGCATCGACCAACAACCAGGCGCGAGCCGCGAGCTGCGGCGCCGGCGGGGTCGGTAGGGCGGCGTGGGCAGTAAAGACGAAGGCGAAGGACAACAGCAGTAATTTGAACGATTTCATGGCTAGACGGGGACTCCGGGCTCGGTGTGGGGGATAGCAGTATAACGGAGCGACCAGGCAGGTCCGGGCGGGTTCCTCAGCGCGTGACCTTGAAGCCATGGATGCCGGTTTCGCGTTCCACCTGTTGTGCGGCCTGATCGGCCTCGGCCGGACTGGCGAATGGACCCATCTGCACCTTGACCGTAGCGCCGACCTGCAACCGCTGGAGCGCTGGTAGGCCGGTCCCGATCCGTTCCTGGACCCGTTGCATGACCCGATTGGCGCCGGTGCCGTCGGTGAAGGCGCCCAGTTGCAGATAGGTGGCGCCGGCCGGTGGCGGCCCAGCTTGGGCGGTAGCGGTCGGCTCGAGGGGCGGCAGGGCGACCGTCGCGACCGTTTCGGATTGAGTCGGCGCAGGCATCGCCACCGGCGCCGGTGTCGGCGCGCCGGGGTCGATGCCGGTCACGGTCACCGGCGTCACGCCCTTCAGGATGTCCAGCTTCCAGGCGGCGGTGTAGGACAGGTCGATGATCCGGCCATCGTGGAACGGCCCGCGATCATTGACGCGGACCACCACGCTGCGGCCATTTTTCGGGTTGCTTACCCGGACATAGCTGGGTATCGGCAAAGTTGGATGGGCGGCGGTCATGGCGTACATGTCGTAGACCTCGCCCGACGAGGTCGGCTTGCCGTGATAGCGGCGGCCATACCAGGAGGCCAGGCCTTGCCCCTGGTAGTCCTTGGCGCTGGCCAGCGGCGTGTAGTCCTTGCCCAGCGCATTGTAGGGCCGGTTGGCGGCGGCCTTGAGCGGCTCCGCCTTGGGCACGGCGTCGGGGATGGCAGCCAGATTGGCCGGTGGTTGGTCGCCCGGCCCGTCGTCCAGGTAGTAACCGCCGCCATGGATCGGTCGTGTGCCGGCGGTTCGCGGCGAGTAGCTGGAGCAGCCGGCCAAGGCCAGGCCGATGCCAGCCAGGATGAGGTAGCGGGTGACCCGGCTCATGTCTTGACCAGTTTCTTGTGGCTTGCGACGCTCATCACAATACCAAAGCCGACCAGCACAGTCAGCATCGAGGTGCCGCCATAGCTGACCAGGGGAAGAGGCACGCCCACCACCGGCAGGATGCCGGATACCATGCCCATGTTGACGAAGGCATAAGTGAAAAAGGTCAGCATGATGGAACCCGACAGCAGCCGGCCGAACAGGCTGGAGGCGTTGATGGCTAAACCGAGACCTCGCCAGACGATGGCAGAGTAGAGCAGCAGCAGGACCAGATTGCCGAGCAGGCCGAACTCCTCGGAGAACACCGCGAAGATGAAATCGGTGCTGGCCTCGGGCAGGAAATCCAGATGGGTCTGGGTGCCAGCCATCCAGCCCTTACCGCCGAGGCCGCCGGAGCCGACGGCGATGGTCGCCTGGATGATGTGATAACCGGCGCCCAGCGGGTCGCTGGAAGGGTCCAGCATGGTCAACACCCGACGACGCTGATAGTCATGCAGCAGGTACTGCCAGGCGATCGGCGTGAACGCCGCCAGGCCCAGGCCGCCAGCCGCCAGCACGCGCCAGGACAAGCCGCCCAAGAACAAGACATAGAAGCCGGAAGCGAATAGCAGCAGGGCTGTGCCCAGGTCTGGTTGCTTCAGGATCAGCCCGACCGGGATCAGCAGCAACACGGCGGCCAGGGCGAAATCACGTCCGGCCAGCACCTCCTGCCGGCTGTGCAGATACCAGGCCAGCATCAGCGGTACGCCCAGCCGCATCAGTTCGGACGGCTGGATGCGCGTCACGCCGAGATTGAGCCAGCGGCGAGCGCCGTTGACCACGTCGCCGGCCACGGCCACCCCCACCAGCAACACCACGCCGAGCACATAAATGGGCAGGGCGAGCTGCATCAGCCGCTGCGGCGGCAGCAAGGTTATCGCCAGCATCGCGGTCAGGGCGATAGCCATGTTGATGAAGTGCGAGATGAGCTTGTCCATGCCGCCGCCGGCGGCGCTGAACACCACCCCCGAGCTCAAGGCCAGCAGGATCAGCAACATGACGACCAGTGGCGGATCGATATGGCTGAACAGACGGTGCCGCCAGTATTTAACGACCATTTTCTATAACTCCAGCGGGCGCCGCAGTGGCCGTGGCATCGGGTAGCGTGGCGGCAGCCGTTTCCTCGGCCGGGCCGGCGTCTTCCTGTTCATTGTCCGGCGTGACCTCGACCGGGGCGACGGCCTGGCCGGGGAGCTTGCCCAACAGCCAGTAGTCGATGACCTTGCGGGCGATCGGCGCGGCGACAGAGCCGCCATGACCGCCGTTCTCGATCATGACCGCGACCACGATGCGCGGGTTGTCGGCCGGAGCAAAAGCGATGAACAAGGCATGGTCGCGATTACGCAGGGCGACGCGGGCCGCGTTGTAGCGTTCGTTCTGCTTCATACCGATCACTTGGGCGGTGCCGGTCTTGCCGGCGAACTGGTAAGGCGCACCGGCCCCGGCGGCCGCTGCCGTGCCGCCCGGCAAGGTGACCTGCACCATGGCCTCCTTGACCAGTTGCAGATACTCGGGCTTGAGTTCGATACGGCTCAATATCTGGGGCGCGGCATAGTGGCTGCGGCCAGTGGCGGGATCGGTCCAGGCGCGCAGTAATTGGGGCCGGTAGACCACGCCGTCGTTGGCAATGGCCATGGTGGCGGCGGCCAGTTGCAGCGGCGTCGCCAGGGTGTAGCCCTGGCCGATCCCGGTAATGACGGTCTCGCCTGGCCACCAGTGCTGCCGGAAGCGGTTTTCCTTCCACTCCGGGCTGGGCATCAGGCCGGGCAGTTCACCGTCCAGATCGATCCCGGTCTTGGCGCCGAAGCCGAACTTGGCCAGGAAATCGTGTGTCCGGTGTATGCCCATCTGCTGCGCCAGGCCATAAAAAAAGGTATCGCAGGACACGGTGATGGCCTTCTTGATGTCGACCAGGCCGTGGCCGCCCGCCTTCCAGTCGCGGTAACGGTGGCTGCTGCCCGGCAGGGCGAAGTAGCCTGGGTCGGAAATGGTCTCGCCCGGCCGGCGCAGCCCTAGTTGCAACCCCGCCAAGGCCATGAACGGCTTGATCGTCGAGCCGGGTGGGTAGCCGGCGCGTAGGGCGCGATTGATTAGGGGGTGGTCGGGGCTTTGATTCAATTCTTGCCAACTGGCTGGATCGATGCCGTCGACAAACAGGTTGGGGTCGAAGCCGGGCTCGGACACCAGGGCCAGCACGCCGCCGGTCTTCGGCTCCAGGGCCACCAGTGAACCACGCAACTGGCCGAAGGCGGTCTCGGCTACCTGCTGTAATTTCGAGTCCAGGTTCAGGTAGATGTTGTCGCCGGCCATGGGCGGGCTGAGGGACAGCACCCGGACCGCGTGGCCCGTAGCGCCTACCTCGACCTTTTCGATGCCGGTGCGACCGTGCAGCCAGCGTTCGTAACTCTTTTCGATGCCCAATTTGCCGATATGGTCGGTGCCCCGGTAATTGGCGTCCTGTTCGCTCTCCGCCAGATTATCCAGGTCGTCGTCGTTGATCCGGCCGATGTAGCCCACCACATGGGCGAAGGAATTGCCGAAGGGGTATTGGCGGAATAGCCGGGCGCGCACCTCGACGCCGGGGAAGCGGAAGCGGTTGACCGCGAAGCGGGCCGCCTCTTCCTCGGTCAAATGACTGTGGATGGGGATGCTCTCGAAATCCTTGCTCTCGGCCAACAGGCGTTTGAAGCGTTTGCGGTCGGCGGCATCAATCTGGACGATGACTGACAGGCGAGCGATCGTGTCTTCCAGGTCGCCCACCTTGCTAGGCGTGATCTCCAGGGTATAGGCGGAAAAGTTGCTGGCCAGCACAATGCCATTGCGGTCGTAGATGACGCCGCGGGCCGGCACCGCTGGCACCAGAGCGATGCGGTTGCTTTCGGCCAGGGCATGGTAATGCTCGTACTGGATCGATTGCAGCCAGACGAAGCGAGCCAGGAGCAGCAGGAACAATAGGCCGGCAACGAGCATGGCGATGCGGATACGGAAATAAAACCGCTGGAACTCCTCGTGGGCGTTGGGCAGCTTCACCTGGGGCCCCGGCCACCGTGCCCCGCCCTGCCCCTGGTTCGCACCGAAGGGTCACTATCGGCCGGTTCGATATGCATCTTGCTGGTCCAGCCGGTAAGCCAGTCCAGCAGGTGGGCCGCCGGTATCCAAAATAGCGCCGTGGCAACGCCGGCGGCCAGAAAGCGCCAGTCCACGTCAGGCCGGTGAAAGGCCAGTCCAAGTAGCAGGAACAGTAGCTGTTGACCGAAAAAAATCGGCGCCAACTGGAGCGCACGGCCGCCAACCTGGAAGTTTTCCAGACGTCGGCGCAGGCTCAAGGCAGCGAAGGCCGACAGGGTATAGGTCAAGGCATGTTGTCCCATCAGGCCGCCCTGAGCGATGTCGGTGAGCAGGCCCAGGGTCATCGCCAGGCCCAAGCCAGCCCGATGCGGGGCATGTATGGACCAATAGAGCAACACCGCCAGGGTAAAGTCCGGCAGCAGCCAGCTCACGCCGTCGGGCCAGGGCAACTGGGTGGCCAGATAGGCCAGGATCAGGGAACCCGCGACCAGGCGGGTCGAGGCCGGCGTAAGCAGCAGCGGGCCTTGCGGGACGAGTGGCTTGTCGATGCTCATTGGGTCGGTTGCCGCGCTGGGCCAACCTCGGCCCGACCCAGGATCAGCAGATGGCGGTGTTGGCCGATTGCCCCGATCGGCTGGCAGATCGCCTTGGCGAAGGGCGTCTGGCGGGGCGGTTCGACTTGCAGGACGCGGGCGACCGGGATGCCCAGCGGGTAGACGCCGTCGATGCCCGAGGTGACCAGTATGTCGCCCGGTTTGATGTCGGCGTGCATGTCCAGGTAACGGACTTCCAGTCGATCGTCAGAACCGGCGCCGGAGACGATGAGGCGCAGACCATTACGCTGGTTTTGCACCGGCGCCGCCTGTTCCTTGGCGGTGAGCAGGCTGACCTCGCTGTGGTCTGCATAGACCTGGGTGACCTGGCCCACCAGGCCGGCGGCATCGACCACTGGGCGGCCGGCGGTTACGCCATCGGCCGCGCCCTTGTCGACGATGACCCGGCGATTGAACGGGTCGGGCAGGATGCGGACGATCTCGGCCGCGCGCGCCTGAACGCCAACCGGCAGCGGCAGATTAAGCAGACCGCGCAATTGGACATTTTCCGACTTGAGTGCTTCGTAGCCCTGTAAGTGACTGGCGAACACCTGGCTGGCCAGGATCAGACGCCGGTTCTCGCCCAGTACCTGGCCGTGGACCATGAAGAAATCACCGGCCTCATTCAGGAAGCCGAACGGCCTGGCCAGTATGGCTTGAATCGGGTAGACGAACTCAGCCGCCGAAGTCTTGACGGCGGTCATGGCGGCATAGCGGCTATCGACGACCATCAGCGCCAGACTGGCCAGACAATACAAGGCCAGGCGCGCGGGCAAGCCCATGGCGCGGGCGAACATCGGTGCATGGGCCATGGGGGGCGTCTGGAATGACTGGTTAAGCCGGAAGCGTGCCGTCAGTCGTCAGCAAACACCGTGGCCAGGCGATCCATCTCTTCAACGGCCCGGCCGGAACCGCGAACCACGCAGGTCAGCGGGCCTTCGGCGACGATCACCGGCAGGCCGGTCTCTTCCATCAACAGGCGGTCGATGTCGCGCAGCAGGGCGCCACCGCCGGTCAGCACCATGCCCTTCTCGGCGATGTCGGCGCCCAGTTCCGGCGGTGTTTGCTCCAGGGCCGACTTGACCGCCGAGACGATGGTGTTGAGCGGATCGGTCAGCGCCTCCAGGATTTCGTTGGAGGTAATCGTAAAGCTGCGCGGAATGCCTTCGGCCAGGTTGCGGCCCTTGACCTCCATCTCGCGCACCTCGGAGCTGGGGAAGGCCGAACCGATCTGCTTCTTGATCGACTCGGCGGTCGATTCGCCGATCAACATGCCGTAGTTGCGCCGGATGTAGTTGATGATGGCATCGTCGAACTTATCACCGCCGACCCGCACCGAGGTCGAATAGACCATGCCGCCCAGCGAGATAACGCCGACCTCGGTGGTGCCACCGCCGATGTCCACCACCATCGAGCCGGTCGCCTCGGCCACCGGCAGGCCGGCGCCGATGGCGGCGGCCATCGGTTCCTCGATCAGGTAAACCTGGCGCGCCCCGGCACCGATGGCCGATTCGCGGATCGCCCGGCGCTCGACCTGGGTCGCCCCGGACGGCACGCAGATGATGATGCGCGGGCTGGGGTGGAATAGCCGGGTGTCATGAACCTTCTTGATGAAGAACTTGAGCATCTGCTCGGTGATGTTGAAGTCGGCGATCACGCCGTCCTTCATCGGCCGGATGGCCTGGATGTTGCCGGGGGTGCGGCCGAGCATCTGTTTGGCCTCCAGGCCGACGGCCTGGATGGTCTTCTTGCCGGTGGGGCTTGCCTGGCGGATGGCAACGACGGACGGTTCGTCCAGTACGATGCCCTTGCTGCGGACATAGATCAGGGTGTTAGCGGTACCCAGGTCGATGGCTAGATCGGTAGAGAAATAGCCGCGTAGGAAACTGAACATGGTTGGCTTTGCCGAAGTCTGAAAACAAGCATCGTATGATAACCTACAAGCCTTTGTCTTATAAGCCATAGGTGCACCATGTCACTGTCTATCGACGACGTGAACCGCATCGCCCATCTGGCGCGTATCCGGGTGAGCGGGGATGAGGCCGTCCAGTATCAGGGCCAGCTCAACGGCATCTTTGACCTGATCGCCCAGATGCAGGCCGTCGACACCGCCGGGGTTGCCCCGATGGCCCACGCCCGCGATCTATTCCAGCGCCTGCGCGCCGATGTCGTCACCGAGCCGAACCGCCGCGAGGCCTTTCAGTCCGTGGCGCCGCAGGTGGCGGACGGGCTTTACCTGGTGCCGAAAGTAATCGAATAACGAAGTATGCAAACAATCAAATCCATCGCTACCCTCCTCGCCGAGGGCAAAATCTCCAGCGTCGAGCTGTGCCAGGACTACCTGGCGCGGATCGCCGCTCATAACCCAAACCTCAACGCCTTCGTCACGGTCGACGCCGAGCGCACACTGGCCGAGGCCCGCGCCGCCGATGCCCGGCGCGCCGCCGGCCAGGCCAATTTGCTGACCGGGGTGCCGATCGCGCATAAAGACATCTTCTGCGCCGAGGGTTGGCTGACCACCTGTGGCTCAAAGATGCTGGCCAACTTTGTCTCGCCCTATGACGCCCATGTCATCAGCCAGTTCAAGGCCGCTGGTATGCCGACGCTGGGCAAGACCAACATGGACGAGTTCGCCATGGGGTCAAGCACCGAGACCAGTTATTACGGTCCAACCAAAAACCCCTGGGACGTCGCTCGGGTTCCGGGCGGCTCGTCGGGCGGCAGCGCGGCGGCGGTGGCGGCGCGGATCGCCCCGGCAGCGACCGGCACCGACACTGGCGGCTCGATCCGCCAGCCGGCCGCCTTGTGCGGCATTACCGGCCTGAAACCAACCTACGGCGTGGTGTCGCGCTACGGCATGATCGCCTTTGCCTCCTCGCTCGATCAGGGCGGGCCGATGGCGACCACCGCCGAGGACTGCGCCCTACTGCTCAACGTCATGGCCGGTTTCGATGCGCGCGATTCGACCAGTCTGGAACGGAACCAGGAAGACTATGCCCGCGACCTGAATAAACCCCTGACCGGCCTCAGGATCGGTCTGCCGAAAGAGTTCTTCGGCGCGGGCTTGACCGGCGACACCGCGACGGCGGTGCAAGCGGCCATAGAACAATTCAGCAAACTGGGTGCCACCACGGTCGAGGTCAGCTTACCCAACTCCGGCCTTTCGGTCGCCGCTTACTACGTCATCGCCCCGGCCGAGGCGTCGAGCAACCTGTCGCGCTTCGACGGCGTACGCTACGGCTACCGCACGCCCGACTACGCCGACCTCACCGACATGTACGAGAAGAGCCGGGCCGAGGGTTTCGGCGCCGAGGTCAAGCGCCGCATCATGATCGGCACCTATGTGTTGAGCCACGGCTATTACGACGCCTACTACCTCCAGGCCCAGAAACTCAGACGCCTGATCGCCAACGATTTCGCCCAGGCCTACCAGCAGTGCGACGTCATACTCGGCCCGACCGCGCCGACCACCGCCTTCAAACTGGGCGAAAAGGCCGACGACCCGGTCGAGATGTATCTGTCCGACATCTACACCATCGCCGTTAACCTGGCCGGCCTACCCGGCATGAGCCTGCCCTGCGGCTTCGACCGCCAGGGTCTGCCGATCGGCCTACAACTGATCGGCGACTATTTCGCCGAGGTGCGGATGCTCAATGTCGCGCATCAATATCAGCTCGTTACCGACTGGCATCAGCGCACGCCGGGAGGATTCTGAACATGCAATGGGAAACCGTCATCGGGCTTGAGGTCCACACCCAGCTCACCACCCAATCGAAAATCTTTTCCGGCGCCAGCACCGCCTTTGGCGCCGAGCCGAATACTCAGGCCTGCCAGGTCGATATCGCCCTGCCCGGCGTGCTGCCGGTGCTCAATAAGGGCGCGGTCGAACGGGCCATCCGGTTCGGCCTGGCCATCGGCGCCAGGCTCAACCGCATCAACGTATTCGACCGCAAGAATTACTTCTACCCCGACCTGCCCAAGGGCTACCAGATCAGTCAGTTCACCCTGCCTATCGTCGAGGGTGGCGCGCTGACCATCCAGGTCGGCGATGAGGAAAAGACCGTGCGCATCACCCGCGCCCACCTCGAAGAAGACGCCGGCAAATCGCTGCACGAGGACTTCCACGGACTCACCGGCATCGATCTCAACCGCGCCGGTACACCGCTGTTGGAGATCGTCTCCGAGCCGGACATGCGCTCAGCCAAAGAGGCAGTGGCCTACGCCAAGGCGCTGCATACCTTGGTGACCTGGATCGGCACCTGCGACGGCAACCTGCAGGAAGGCTCGTTCCGCTGCGACGCCAATGTCTCGGTGCGGCGTCCCGGCGGGCCGCTGGGCACCCGACGCGAGATCAAGAACCTCAACTCGTTCCGCTTCCTGGAGCAGGCGATCGATTACGAGATCCGCTGGCAGATCGGCGAGATCGAAGACGGCCGGGCGATCCAGCAGGCCACCGTGCTGTTCGACCCGGACAGCGGCGAGACCCGCATGATGCGGACCAAGGAAGACGCCCACGACTACCGCTATTTCCCGGACCCGGACCTGTTGCCGGTCAAGTTAGAGGAAGACTGGATCGAGCGGGTTCGTGCCAGCCTGCCGGAATTGCCGCAGGCCCGGCAAACCCGCTATCGGACCGAGTTCGGCCTGTCCGCCTACGACGCCGCCACGCTCACATCGAGCCGCACCCTATCCGATTATTTCGAGACGGTGACGGCGGCCCTGCCCAAGGCGGACGCCAAGCTGGCCGCCAACTGGGTGATGGGCGAGTTGTCGGCGGCGCTCAACCGCGCCGAGATCGATATCGCCACCAGCCCGATCGGCGCCAACCGCTTGGCTCGTCTGCTCGGCCGCCTCCAGGATGGCACCCTGTCCGGCAAGCTGGCCAAGCAGGTGTTCGAAGCGATGTGGACGGAAGGTGGCGAGCCGGATGCCATCATCGAGGCCCAGGGGCTGAAGCAGATGTCCGACTCCGGCGAGGTCGAGCGGATCATCGACACGGTGCTGGCCGCTAACCAGAAATCGGTGGAGGAATTCCGCGCCGGCAAGGACAAGGCCTTCAACGCCCTGGTCGGCCAGGTGATGAAGGCGACCAAAGGCAAGGCCAATCCGGCCCAGGTCAACGACCTGCTGCGGGCCAAGTTGGCCGGCTGACGGGGCCGGCCTCAGCGCCGGCCGGTCAGCTCGATATAACGCGCCCGGTCGGTCTTGTACTGAAGCAGAATAGCCTCCATGCGCTGGTAGCGTTGCAGTATCAGGGCATCGAGGCGCGCTATTTCGGCCGCCGGCGGGTTCTGCTTGCGCTGGACCTTCAGGCCATTTAGCAAGGTTCTCTCCTGGGCCAGGAGGCGGTCTCGCGCCTGGTCGATCTCCTGGGCGCTGCCGAAGGTCGATAGCAGGGCGTTGTCGCTTCGTTGCCGTTCTTTAGCCGCCAGCGCTTCGGCGGTCTCCTGAGTGGCGATGGCGGCCTGCTTCTGGCGCTCGGCGTAACTCCCGACCCGCCGGATCACCCGGCCCTGGCCATCCAGTTCCTCATGTTGAGCGCCGGCGTATTGGGCCGGGATGCGATCGCCATAATGCACGCCGCCTTGCCCGTCCACCCAGCGATAGGTCGCCGCCCAGCCGGTCGCGGCCATGAGCACGGCCGCCAGGGTCAGGCCGCAGCCGGCGCAGCGATTCAGTCGGCGCCGTACTGTTGGCGATAGCGAGTAATGGCCGAGCGCGTAGCCGCCCATTCCGGTTTCCCTCCCAGGTACTTCATCAGGTCATCCAGGTTGACGATACTGATGACCGGCAGCCCATGCTGTCGGCTAACTTCTTGCACGGCGGACAACTCGCCCTGGCCACGTTCCATGCGGTCCAGGGCGATGGCGACGGCGCAGGGGATAGCGCCTGCGGCCTGGATCAGCTCGACCGATTCGCGCACTGAAGTGCCAGCCGAAATGACATCGTCGACGATCAGTATGCGACCCTTCAGCGGCGCGCCAACGATGCTGCCGCCCTCGCCGTGGTCCTTGATTTCTTTCCGGTTATAGCTGTAGGGCGCATTGCGGTCCATGCCGGCCAGGGCGACCGCCACGGTGGCGACCAGCGGGATACCCTTGTAAGCGGGGCCGAACAGGCCATCGAAGGCCATGCCGGAATCGAGGATGGCTTTGGCGTAAAATTCGCCCAGCCTTTTCAGCGATTCGCCATCGTTGAACAGGCCGGCATTGAAAAAGTACGGCGATAACCGGCCGGCCTTGGTCTTGAATTCGCCAAACAGCAGCACCTGTCGGCGGATGGCGAAATCGAGAAAGGCCTCCTTGAAACCCTGCATCTCTACATCCCTATCGATATTTCGTGCGAATTGTAACGCTGAATCTAAACGGCATCCGCTCCGCCGCCAAAAAGGGCGTAGTAGACTGGCTGGCCCAGTCCGAGGCCGATGTGGTTTGCCTTCAGGAGCTGAAGGCGCAAGTCGGTGACTTGAGCGCCCGGATGCTCAACCCGCCGGGCTATTTTGGTTATTTTCACTACGCGGAGAAGAAAGGCTACAGCGGCGTCGGTATCTGGTCGCGCCGGCAACCGGACCAGATCGTCGAGGGCCTCGGTATCGCCGACATCGACGCCGAGGGCCGCTACATCGAGGCCCAGTTTGGCAACCTGTCCATCGTCTCGATCTATCTGCCATCCGGCTCCTCGGGCGAGCACCGGCAGGCCGCCAAATTCGCCTTCATGGCGCGTTTTCTGCCGCGCCTGGAGACGCTTGCCAAAAGTGGCCGCGAATTTATCTTGTGCGGCGACTGGAACATCGCCCACCGCGAAATCGACCTGAAGAACTGGAAAGGCAATAGAAAGAATTCAGGCTTTCTGCCCGAGGAACGGGCCTGGATCGGTGACCTGTTCGATCGCGTCGGCCTGGTCGATGTCTATCGCCGACTTTATCCCGAGCACGAAGGCGAGGCTTACACCTGGTGGAGCAACCGTGGTCAGGCCTGGGCCAAGAACGTCGGTTGGCGCATCGACTACCAGATCGCCAGCCCCGGCATCGCCGCTCGGGCTATCACTGCCCGCGTCTACAAGGCAGCGCGGTTTTCCGACCATGCACCGTTGATCGTGGACTATGACGCGACGCCAATCGGAATGGCCGGTCAAGTTCGCCCGGTTAAGATTCACCTAAGCTAAGTGGCTAGAATGGCAGCCATTACCACTCCACACAGGAAACGACCATGACCCGCATCACCCTCCTACTCACCGCGCTACTCGCCGTTGTCGCGCAAACCGCGCTGGCCGCATCCCCCAGTGCCCTGCTCGACACCTATCGTGCCGCAGCCACCAAGGAAGAACCGGGGTTCCGCGATTTCTCCGCGCAGCGCGGCGAGCAATTTTTCCACGCCAAGCATGGTGACACCAGTTGCTCGACCTGCCACACCGACAACCCCAAGGCGGGCGGCAAACATGCCAAGACCGGCAAGGCCATCGAGCCTTTGGCGCCGGTCGCCAACGCCAAGCGTCTGAGCGATCCGGTCAAGGTTGAGAAATGGTTCAAGCGCAATTGCAACGATGTCTTGCAACGTGCCTGCACCGCCCGTGAGAAAGGCGATTTCGTCGCCTGGCTGATTTCTGTCAAATAAAGGACGCCTAAACATGAAAACCCTGCTCAGTTTGCTACTCGCCCTCGCCCTCGGCAGTACTGCGGCCCAGGCCGAATCCGGCAACAAGTATGGCGGTGAGGATCGCGGCAAGCCGGTGCTCCCCAGCCAGTCGAACAACCTGTGGAAACAGGAATGCGGTTCCTGCCACCTGGCCTTCGCCCCCGGCCTGCTACCGGCCGAATCCTGGCGCAAGGTGATGGGCGGCCTGGACAAGCACTTCGGCGCCGACGCCTCGCTCAGCCCGGAGGAAAACCGCGAGATCAGCGCCTTTCTGGTGAACAACGCCTCCAATCGCTGGCGCGCGCCCACCGCACCGCTGCGCATCACCGAGACCGCCTGGTTCAAGCACAAACACCGCGAGCTGGCCCCTGGCGTCTGGAAACGCGCCGCCGTCAAGGGTCCGGCCAACTGCGCTGCCTGCCACACCGGCGCCGACCGGGGCGACTTCAACGAAGACCGCGTGCGTATTCCTCGTTAACGAGCGTGACTCATCGCCGCTCCAAAATCATGAAACGCCATAGGGCGGGCATGGCCCGCCCTATGGCTACGTGTGTTTCATGCTAACCACCGTAGCCACTCCTTACTACGGCCACCCGCTCATCACCCTCAATTCAAAAGCCATTTTATGCAATCCACCCTGATCTGGGACCTCCCCCTACGACTGTTCCACTGGCTGTTTGCCGCCAGTTTTCTCGGCGCCTGGCTCACCACCGAATCCGATCAGTGGTTGTCGCTGCACACCTTTTTCGGCTATCTCATGCTCAGTCTGATCGGCTTTCGCCTGGTCTGGGGGCTGACCGGTAGCCGCTACGCGCGCTTTTCCTCATTTCTTTACGGTCCTCGCGTCGGCCTGGATTATCTGCGCCAGGCCATCGCCGGCAGCGCGGCGCGCCATCTCGGCCACAACCCGGCGGGCAGCCAAGCGGTGTTTCTTCTACTTGGCCTGGGCCTGCTGGTGGGCCTATCCGGCCTGTTCACGCAGGGCGGCGAAGAACAACAGGGTGCGGCTGCCATAGGCGGGCTCAGCTTCGCGCTCGGCAAGGCGATCAAAGAAGGGCATGGACTGCTCGCCAACCTGATGTTGCTGGTGGTATTCGCCCATCTGGCTGGGGTGGCGCTGGAGAGCTGGTTGCACCAGGAAAATCTGGCTCGCAGCATGGTCACCGGTCTGAAGGCGGCTGAGTCGGGCGCCCCCGCCGCACGTCCCCACAAGCTGGTCGGCCTGCTGCTGCTGGTGGCGGTCGCGACCTTTGGCACCTGGTGGTTTTTTTATGCCTGGCATGAGCCGGTGGAAAGGCTGGGCGGTCATGACGATGCCGCCAACGAGGCGCCGCATGTCGCCTTCGTCGGCAAGCCGCTGCCCGAAAGCGCCAAGTGGCAGGAGGAATGCGGTTCCTGTCACCTGGCCTTCCACCCCAGCCTGCTGCCGGCGCGCTCCTGGCAGGCCTTGCTGGCCGGGCAGGGCCGCCACTTCGGTGATGACCTCGGGCTGGATGCCGCCACCGTGGCCGAACTGCTCGCTTTTGCCGTGCCCAATGCCGCCGAACAAGGCGCCACCGAAGCCGCTTGGAAGATAAACCGCTCCATACCGACAAGCAGCACACCGCTGCGCATCTCGGAAACGCCGTACTGGACCAAGAAGCACCGCGAGATCGCCGACGTCGATTGGCAGAACCCCAAGGTGAAGAGCAAGGCCAATTGCGCCGCCTGCCACCGTGATGCCGAGGCCGGTACCTTTGAAGACGCGGCAATGCAGGTACGAAACTGATCCTTGGCCACGGCGGGCTAGAGAGAACCGACAGGCTATGGTAAACGGACGTGGTTATCTACATAATGAATCATGTGGATAAAAAGCGTCAAAAAAGAGACAGGCCGGACTTCGCAAGACGTTAGACGTTCCATGGAATGGTTGCTGGCGGTCCTGGTCGGGTCGGTGTTTATTGCCGAATCGCTGACCATGATTTTTCTGTCCAGGCTGCCTGCCATATCCGGCATGACCGAGATATTGCTGGATGCGTCCACCCTGTCCATTCTGCTTTTTCCGCTGTTTTATTTTCTGATCTTTCGGCCGCTGACGCGCAACATCGTCGAACTTGAGCAGGCTGAAGACAAGCTACGCTTGGCGGCCAGTGTTTTCACGCACGCTCGCGAAGGCATCATCATCACCGATACCAGCGGCGCCATAATTGATGTCAACGAAACCTTTAGCAAAATCACCGGTTACAGCCGAGCAGAGGCGCTAGGTCAGAACCCGCGGATGCTCAAGTCAGGTCGGCAAGATCCAGAGGTCTATGCGGCCATGTGGAAGTCGCTCGCTGAAAAGGGCCACTGGTACGGCGAAATCTGGAATCGGCGCAAGGATGGCGAGGTATATGCCGAAATGCTCACCATCAGCGTGGTCAAGAATACTGATGGCGAATCGCAACACTATGTCGCCCTGTTCACCGACATCTCCCCGATGAAGGAACACCAGCAGCAGCTTGAGCACATCGCTCACTACGATGCCTTGACCAATCTGCCGAATCGCGTTTTGCTGGCCGACCGCCTGAGTCAGGCCATCAGCCAAAGTCAGCGGCGCGACCAGCCGCTGGCCCTGGCCTATCTCGACCTGGACGGTTTCAAGACTATCAACGACTTCTATGGGCACAATGTCGGCGACGAACTGCTGATTGCCATTGCCCAACGCATGAAGGCCGTGCTACGCGATGGCGATACCCTGGCCCGAATCGGCGGCGACGAGTTTGTGGCGGTGCTGATCGATCTATATCTGCCTCAGGATTACGAACTCGTGCTGAGCCGTTTGTTGCAGGCCGTCGCGGCCCCGGTGAATCTGAACGAAATGGTATTGCAAGTCTCCGCCAGCATCGGCGTGACCCTCTACCCCCAGGATGGCGCCGACGCCGACCAACTGATGCGTCATGCCGACCAGGCCATGTATCAGGCCAAGCAGGCAGGCAAGAACCGCTACCATCTGTTCGATGTGGCCCAGGATGCGGTGATCCAGTCCAGGCACGAAAACCTTGAAGAGATACGCCACGCCCTCGACCAACGCCAGTTCGTGCTGTATTACCAGCCGCAGGTAAACATGTACACCGGCGAGGTGATCGGCGCCGAGGCGCTAATCCGCTGGCAACATCCGGAACGTGGCCTGCTGGCCCCAGCCGAATTTCTGCCCATTATCGAGTCCCACCCGATCAGCGTGGAATTGGGCGAATGGGTCATCGACACGGCGCTGTCCCAGTTGGCCGAATGGCATTTGGCGGGAATAGACATCCCGATCAGCGTGAATGTCGGCGCTCGCCAGTTGCAGCACGGCAACTTCGTGGCCAACCTCGCCAAACAACTTGCCGCCCACTCTACTGTCCTGCCAGGCAACCTGAAACTGGAGGTGCTGGAAACCAGCGCGCTCGAGGACATGGCCTACGTTTCAGAGGTCATGCGCGCTTGCGGTGAAATGGGCGTGCGTTTTGCCCTGGACGATTTCGGCACCGGCTATTCCTCGCTCATTTATTTAAAGCGTCTGCCGGTGGATATGCTCAAGATCGACCAGACCTTTGTCCGGAATATGCTCGAAGACCCCGAGGATATGGCGATCATCGACGGCGTGCTGGGGCTGGCCTCGGCATTCCACCATCGGGTAATAGCCGAAGGGGTCGAGACCATAGGACACGGCGAACTGCTGCTGTCGCTGGGCTGCCAATTGGCGCAGGGCTATGCCATTGCGCGGCCTATGCCGGCGGCGGAGTTTCCCGACTGGCAGGTGAACTGGCGCACTGACCCCTACTGGGCCACTTGGCGGGAGCGCAGTATCAGCCGCGAAAATCTGCCTGTGCTATTCGCCGAGGTCATGCATCGACAATGGCTGAGCGCGCTCGAATCCTTTCTGGCAGACGAGCGGCAGTCCCCGCCGCCGCTGGACGCGCATGGCTGTCGCCTTGGCCGTTGGCTAGATACCGAGGGGCGATCCCGATATGGCCACGATCCGCTCTTCCACAAGATACTCGATTGCCACGAACACGTGCATTCGTTGTGCGGCAAATTGGTCGATCTGCATGGCATGGGGCGTAAAAACGAGGCCCTGGCGCGGGTTTACGAGCTACATGCGCTACGGGACGAATTGATCGCCAGTTTGAATGGCTTGCTGGGCACCCTGACCGGCTTTGTCCGGTTGCTGTGGCACGATAACTACCGGTCCGGCCATCCGCTCATCGACCGCCAGCACCAGGGGCTATTCGACAAGGCCAACGAACTTCTTGCCGCCGTAATCGACGGTCGGCCGAGCAATGCCGCCGCCGGCCTGATCAAGGAACTGCTGGCCGATGTGACGACTCATTTCGCCGACGAGGAACAGGTGCTACGGGCAATCGACTTTCCCGGCGTCGCCGAACACGAAGGCCGGCACCGCGCCCTGGTCGAGAAGGCGCAGCGTTTGGCCGCGCAATTTGCCGAAGGCAGCTTGGCCCTGGGCGATCTGTTTTCGTTTCTGGCCTACGACCTGGTCGCCATCCATATGCTTGCGGAGGATCGTATGTTCTTCCCCTATATTCAGACAGACTGATTCAGTCGGTGTTTGCATCATGAAGATAAGGAGTAAACGAAAATGAACGAGTTGAAAATCCTGGGCATCGTCGGCAGCCTGCGCAAAGGCTCATACAACCATGCCGCGCTCAGGGCGGCGCAAGCGCTGCTGCCGTCTGGCGCGACGCTGGACCTGATCGAACTGACCGGCATCCCGGTCTTCAACCAGGACGACGAGGCGGCGCCGCCGGAGGGCGTGCTCGAATTCAAACGCCGCATACGCGCCGCCGACGCCATCCTGTTCGCCACCCCGGAGTACAACTACTCGGTACCCGGCGGCCTCAAGAACGCCATCGACTGGGCCTCCCGACCTTATGGCGACAATGCCTGGGCCGGCAAGCCGGCGGCGCTGCTGGGGGCCTCGATCGGCAGCCTGGGCACGGCCCGCGCCCAATACCATCTGCGCCAGATACTGGTCGCCTTCGACATGGCCGTGGTCAGCCAGCCGGAGGTGATGATAGCCAACGCCGCGCAGCGCTTCGACGCGGCGGGGCGGCTGACCGACGAGCCGACCCGGCAGCACATTGCTAAGCTATTGGAGGCCTTGATAAAGCTGGCCAGGAATAGCCGGGCGGCTTGAGTTGAGTCGCTTCGCCGCCTGGCAGCGACTATTCGCCGTACTGCTGCTGGGCTTCGCCTCCGGCCTACCGCTGGCCCTGACCGGCCAGGCCATGCAGGCCTGGCTGGCGGTGGACGGCGTGGACATCGCCACCATCGGCTTTCTCGGCCTGGTCGGCGTGCCCTACACCTTCAAGTTCCTCTGGGCGCCGCTGATGGACCGCTTCGAGCCGCCCTGGCTGGGCCGCCGGCGCGGCTGGCTGGTGGTCACTCAGCTCGCCCTGGCGGCGGCGCTGGCCTGGATGGCCGGCATGTCGCCCAGGGATGGCGCCGGCCTATTCGCCACGGCCGCCCTGCTGGTGGCCTTCCTGTCCGCCTCGCAGGACGTGGTGATCGACGCCTACCGTACCGATGTGCTGCCCGCCCGCGAGCGCGGCCTGGGCGGCTCGCTGTCGGTGTTCGGCTACCGCCTGGCGATGATACTGTCGGGCGGTATCGCCTTGATCTGGGCCGACCAGTGGCAGAGCTGGCCCAGGGTGTACCTGACCATGGCCGGGATCATGGTCGCGGCGGCGGCGGTGTCGCTCACCCTGCTGCCCGGCGTGTCGGGCGAATCGAAACCACTGGCCTCCGAGCCGAGGCGCGAACTGGCCGGCTTCGCCGCCATGCTGAGCGGTTTCGCCGCCGGCTGGTTCGCCGCCCGCTTCATCCTGATCGGCCTTGGCCTCGACCCCGACGACCCCGACAAATGGCTACGCCTGGCCTTCATCCTGGCGCAACTGGCGGCGGCCTTGCCGCTCGGTTACTGGGCGGCGCGCCGGGTCGGCTTCGAGACCCTGAACCGCTCGCTGGAGAATTACTTCAGCCAGTCCGGCGCCTGGGCCTTCCTGCTGCTCATCGTCCTCTACAAACTCGGCGATGCCTTCGCCGGTACCCTGACCACGCCTTTCCTCATCAAGGGCATGGCCTTCACCCAGGCCGAGGTCGGCATCGTCAACAAGATCATCGGCATCTGGCTGACCATCGTCGGCGCACTGCTCGGCGGCGCCCTCATGCTGCGGCTCAACCTGTATCGCTCGCTCATGTTGTTCGGCGTGCTGCAACTGGCCGCCATCGTCGGCTTCTGGCTGCTGGCGGTGCTAGGCAAGGGCGCCTGGGGCGGCTTCACCCTGCCGCCCTTCGACCTGGGCTTCGTGGCGCTCGACCACCCCACCCAGATCGACAGCCTTTTGGTGGCGGCCATCGCCGCCGAAAACGTCACCAGCGGCATGGGCACGGCGGCCTTCGTAGCGCTGCTCATGGGCCTGTGCAGCCATCGCTACACCGCCACCCACTACGCCTTGTTGTCGGCCTTCTCGGCGGTCGGCCGCATCTACGTCAGCCCACTGGCGGGGGTCCTGTCCGAGAGCATCGGCTGGCCGGCCTTCTTCATCCTGGCCATGGTGCTGGGACTGCCTGGGTTATATATGGTCTGGCGGCTGCGGGGGGTGATCGAGCGGCTGAACTCGGGCGATTAGCCTGACGTCTTCGCCGCCGTCATGGCCGGCAAGCGCCGGGCTGCTGCGCCCTCTGCTCACCCATACACCTCGTCATGGCTGCCGACGTCGAGCAGCAGGATTTCGTGCTCGGTAATTTGCAGGGTGAGGGAGATGCGGTAGCTGTAGGTGAGGCTGACGGCCTGCATGCCCTGAAGCTTGCCGGACAGGGGGTGCAGGCGCAGGCTGGGTTCGAAGGGATCGGCGGCGAGTTGCGTCATGGTTTCGATGAAGCTGGGCCGCAGGTCGCGGTGTTTGGTCAGGAACTTGCGCACACGGCGGTCGAAGAAGGCCGTGGTGGTCAGGGCCCAGCTCATGCCGCCGGTTCGCTGTCCAGGTGTTGCATCAGGGCCTCAACACTGTCGTGGCGGGTCACGCGTCCGGCCTTGGCATCTGCCAGCGAGGCCTTGATGCGAGCCAGGGCGGCTTCATCTCGGGACTCGATCAGTTCGCTGTAGCACTGTTCAGTCAGCACGACATATTGGGGGCGGTTGTTCTTGATGATGTGCACCGGGCCTTGTGCCAGGGCTTCATCCACGGCAGCGATGCCGCAACGCTTGATTTCCTGTGCTGGGACTATGTTCATGCTTAACTCCAATACTCTAATTGGTACTCATTAAAGCACCACATAAAGTATACGTAAAGCCAATGATGAGGCCGTGGTTCGCCATGGTTAGTGAACGGCGGACTATGATGACGAGGTGTCAATAACTGCGAGGGGCCATGCGCCATGCGCATCGCCAGCCTGGGCGTCGACGAGGCGCTGACCAGTCTGAATTCATCCGCCAGTGGGCTCGATGCCGCCGAGGCCGAGCGCCGGTTGGCGGAATTCGGCCCCAACCGTCTGGAAGAAGCCGCACGGGAACATGGGTTGCTCCGCTTCGCCCGCCAGTTCAGCCACTTCTTCGCCATCGTCCTCTGGCTCGCCGCCGGGCTTGCATTGTTCGCCGAACATTACGATCCCGGTCAGGGCATGGCGCGCCTGGCCGTGGCCATCGTCGCTGTCATCCTGGTCAACGGCGTGTTCTCGTCCTGGCAGGAATACCGGGCCGAACGGGCGGTGGCCGCCCTGCGCCGACTGTTGCCGCGCAAGGTCAACGTGCTGCGTGGCGGCGCGACGATCGAACTTGGCGCCGAGCGGCTGGTGCCGGGCGATCTGCTGCTGCTGGAGGAAGGCGACGGCATACCGGCCGACTGCCGGGTGATCGATGCCTTCGGCTTGCGCGTCAATACCGCTACGGTGACCGGCGAGTCCCGGCCCAAGGCGCGCAACGCCGAGCCGAGTCTCGAAACATCGCCGCTGGAGGCCCGCAACCTGCTACTGGCCGGCGCCTCGTTGGTGTCCGGGCAGGCGCGTGCGGTGGTGTACGCCACCGGTATGCGTACCGAGTTCGGCCGCATCGCTCACCTCACCCAGACTGCGGGCGATATCGACAGCCCTTTGCAACGCGAGATTGCCCGCCTGTCCCGCCTGGTGGCGGCACTGGCCGCCGGCCTGGGCATCGTCTTTTTCCTGATCGGCCAGATGCTTGGTCTGCCGTTCTGGGAGAACATGCTGTTCGCCATCGGCATCATCGTCGCCAACGTGCCGGAGGGGCTCTTGCCCACCGTGACCCTGGCGCTTGCCCTGGCTACCCAGCGCATGGCCCGGCGCAACGTGCTGGTGCGCCACCTGCCGGCGGTAGAGGCGCTCGGCTCGACCACGGTGATTTGCAGCGACAAGACCGGCACCCTGACCCAGAACCGCATGGCGGCGCGCCGGCTTTGGCTGGACGGCCGTGCCGTTGCGCCGGACGAGATCGCGGCCTACGCGGACAGCCACCGCGAACTCTGGCTCGGCGCCGGCCTATGCCACAACCTCAGACAGATCGACGGTGACTGGCAGGGCGACCCGATGGAGATCGCACTGGCCGAGCTCGGCCGCCGCCAGGCCGACCCGGCCGGCTGCCAGCGTCTGGACGAGATCGCCTTCGACACAGACCGCAAGCGCATGTCGGTCGTCTGCGCTACCCCGGCCGGCCGACGACTCTATTGCAAGGGCGCCCTGGAGACCGTGCTCGATACCTGCGACCGTATCCAGTTCGGCAACACCGTGGCGCCGCTCGATGCAGCGCTGCGGCAGCGTTTGCTGGCGGCTCAGGACGCGATGGCCGACGCCGGCCTCAGGGTGTTGGCCTTTGCCTGGCGGACGCTCGACAGCGATTTGCCGGACCTCGAAACGGGCCTGACCCTGAGCGGCCTGATCGGCCTGGAAGACCCGCCCCGGCCCGAGGTGGCGGAGGCCGTCGGCCGCTGCGCCACGGCTGGCATCCGGGTCATCATGGTCACCGGCGACCATCCCCGCACCGCGCTGGCCATTGCCCGCGAGATTGGCTTGGTGCGCGGTGAGCAGCCGCGTGTGATGACCGGCGAGGAACTGACCCACCTGTCGCCGACGCAACTGCAACTGGCCCTGGATGCCCCGGAGATACTCTTTGCCCGGGTCGCCGCCGAGCAGAAGATGCGCATCGTCGAGGCACTGCGCAAGAAGGGCGAGGTGGTCGCGGTCACCGGCGACGGCGTCAACGACGCACCGGCCCTGAAGACCGCCGACATCGGCATCGCCATGGGCCAGGCCGGTACCGACGTGGCCCGCGAGGCGGCCGACTTGATCCTGCTCGACGACAATTTCGCCAGCCTGGTCGCCGGCATCGAGGAAGGCCGGGCGGTGTTCGACAACATCCGCAAGTTCCTCACCTACATACTCACCTCCAACATCCCGGAGATCGTGCCTTACCTGGCCTTCGTGCTGTTCCGCATCCCGCTGCCCCTGACCGTGATCCAGATACTGGCGGTCGATCTCGGCACCGACATGCTGCCCGCCCTGGCGCTGGGCGCCGAGCGGTCCGATCCGGCGGTGATGCGGCGGCCGCCGCGCGCCCGCAGCGAGCGGCTGCTGACCTGGGGGCTGGTGGCGCGCGCCTATCTGTTCCTCGGTGTGTTGGAAGCGGCGGCGGCCATGGCGGCCTTCTTCCTGGTCCTGGACGCGGCCGGCTGGCATTACGGGCAAATGCTGGCCAAGACCGACCCGCTTTATCTGCAAGCGACGACGGCTTGCCTGGTCGCCATCGTCGCCGCCCAGGTCGCCAATGTTTTCCTGTGCCGGCACCCGACCCGCTCTATCGTGGACTCCGGAGTACGCGGCAATCTGTTGCTCGCACCGGCGCTGGCAGTCGAACTGGCGGTTACCCTGGCTATCGTCTACACCCCGCCCGGCCACTGGCTGTTTGGCACAGCGTCGGTCGGGTTTGGGGTCTGGCTGGCGGCCGGGCTGTTCACCCTGGCCATGCTGGGGCTAGAGGAGGCGCGCAAGGCCTGGCTGCGGCGGCGCCTATCCTTGTGAGGCCAACAAATACCAGCCTATGGAGCGTGCGCTGTCGGGATGAATCCTGACCTACCAATCCAGCGGATCGACATCCAGCGACCAGCGTAGGCCGCCGTTTTTCTGTTCCCGCAGGGCGGCGACCCAGGGTGTCAGGAAGGCTTGCAAGCGGCTTCGGGAGACCGACTGGATCAGTAGTTGCGCCCGCTCGCGGTTGGCGATGCGTGGCATCAGGGCCGGCACCGGATCATATAGCAGCACCCCTTCGGGTCTTTCCCGGCCCAGTTCATGGGCCGTTTCCAGAAAGGCCATGGCCTCGGCCATTGACCTGGCGTCGGCGCGTAACAGCGCTTGGTGACTGTATGGCGGAAACTCGGCTAATTTGCGCTCGCGCAAGGTCCGTTCGGCGAAGGTGGGATAGTCATGGGCCGCCAGGGCCGCGTAGAGCGGGTGATGCGGGTACTCGGTCTGGATCAGTACGCGGCCGGCGCGTTCGGCGCGCCCGGCCCGGCCGCCAACCTGCATGAGCTGGGCGAACAGTCGTTCGGAGGCACGGAAGTCGGCGGACATCAGGGCCTGATCGGCGCCGATCACCCCGACCAGGGTGAGCATTGGGAAGTCATGGCCTTTGGCGACGATCTGGGTGCCGACCAATATGTCCACCTCATGGCCGGCGATGGCCTCGCGCATGGCGGCGAAGGCGCCGCGCCGGGCCGTGGTGTCGCGGTCGACACGCAGTATGCGGGCGGCGGGGAACAGGTCGGCCAGGGTGTCCTCGACCTTTTGCGTGCCCTGCCCGGCTGGCCGCAGGTCCAGACTGCCGCAAGCCGGGCAGGCCTCGGGCGGTCGGCTGGCCAGGCCGCAGTGATGGCAGCGCAATTGGTAACCACCGCGATGGCGGTGGATGACCTGATGGGCGGCGCAGCGTGGGCACTCGCTGACCTGACCGCAGGCGCGGCAATAGAGCACCGGGGCGTAACCTCGGCGGTTTATGAATACCAGGCTCTGTTCACCGCGCTCCAGGTTTTCCAGCAGGGCCTTGCGCAGTGCATCGGACAGCCCCAGCGCCGCCTTGTCGGTGCGCGTGTCGATCAGTCGAACCTCTGGCAGGCTGGCCTGGGCATGGGCGCGCTCGGTCAGACTCAGCAGCCGATAACGATGGCGCTTGGCATTGGCCCAGGTCTCCAGGGCCGGGGTGGCGGAACCCAGGACGACCGTGATGTTCGACTGCCTGGCGCGCCAGACCGCGACATCGCGGGCGTGGTAGCGGAGGCCTTCCATCTGCTTGTAGGAGGCATCGTGCTCCTCATCGACGACGATGAGGCCCAGCCGGGGCAGCGGCGTGAACACCGCTAGACGGGTGCCCAGAACGATGTCGGCCCGGCCATCGAGGCAATCCAGCCAGCCTGCCAGCCGGTCGCCATCCGATAGGCCGCTGTGCAGGCTGACCAATTTGCGATCCGGGAAACGGCGTTTGAACCGCTCCACCATTTGCGGCGTCAGGTGAATCTCCGGGGCCAGCACCAAGGCCTGTTTGCCGGCAGCCAGGGTGCGTTCGATCAGGCGCAGGTAAACCTCGGTCTTGCCGCTGCCGGTAACGCCATGCAGTAGCCAGGCGGTGAAGCCGTCAGCCGCGCCAAGCAGGGTTGCGAGCACGTTTTGCTGGGCCTCGGTTAGTGTCGGCGCGGGTTCAGTCACCAAACGAGACGCCGAACCATGGTCGGCCATGACCAGCCCCTTATTCAACCAGTCGCGCAATGGCGCACGCAGGCCAGTCAAATGTTCGGCGGCGACCGGGCCGCCGGCCAGCAGTTCGGCCAACCGGCGCTGGGCCGTGGCCCGGACCGGAATGGCGGCGCAATAGGCCTGGCCAGCCGGGGTCAGGGCATAGGCCGTTGGGGCCTGGGGGCGAAATTTTGCCCGCTTCAGGGCCGGCGGCAGCAACGCCAGCAACGCCGGACCGAGCGGGTACTGGTAATAGTCTGCGGCGAACCGGGCCAGTTGCATGACCTCCCGCGGTAGCGCGGCCAACTGCCGGTCGATCTCGATGACCGCCCGTAACTGTTCGTCGGGTACCGTGGACGAGTCCACCAGCCCAACGATAACACCCACCAGTTCGCGCTTGCCGAATGGCACCCGGACCCGGCGGCCGACGTCCGAGGTCAGGGCATCGGCCACCAGATAGTCGAACAGGCGATCCAGCGGGGTATCGAGTGCGACCTGAACGACCGTGCGCAAAGTTGATTTCAAGTTATGGGCCAAACTTAAAGTAAATTATCGTTAACGAATGGAACTGCCTACGACTAATAGGGGTTTTAAAGTTCTCCACCAAATCTGTGGATAACTTTGTGGGTAAGCTGTCTTAAAACCGTAAAAAAGCCTTGCGGCTAGGCCACTCCGATGGCCAAGCACAAAAATTAGGCAACTAAAAATACTTTTACAATCAGTAACTTAAAAATACCGCGAGTTATTTTCAGAATTCGCCTTGACAAGCCGGAAAGGCCCGCCAGGCCGTGTGTATAAGTCAACGCTGAATTTGCCGGAAGAATTGACTTTCCGTTTCGATCGGTGCAAGCGGTGCTTGCCGTCCATCGCCCAATGCAGGACTGCGGCCTGGATTGTTTCCGCCTGGCGCGCCGACATAGCGCGCAGGAATAGAACCACTGCCTTACGCTGACCATCGGCATCGAGCACATAGCCCGCCAGATTGTGAATGCCATCCAGACTGCCACTCTTTAGCCAGGCCCGGCCAGCTAGCGGGGTGTCCTTGAGACGATGCCGCTGGGTGCCTTCCAGACCAAGCGCCGGCAGGGAGGCGGCGAATTCATAATAAAGCGGCAGTTTGCTTGCCCGGATCAGTAGACGCGCCATCGAGGCCGCCGAGATGCGTTCGGCACGGGACAGGCCCGAGCCGTTCTCGATGACCAGCTCGGGTATGGCGAGGTCCTGCTCGATCAGCCATTCCCGAATGGCGCGTTGGCCCTTGTCCCAAGTGGCAGGCGCGCCGAAGCGGGCGGCGCCAAGGTCAAGCAGCAGCATCTTGGCCATGACGTTATTGCTGAATTTATTGGCGCCGCGCACGATCTCGGTGAGCGGCGGCGAATTGAAATCCAGCAGCGACGTCGCACTCGCCGGGGTCTCGTTTAGCCGTATCTGGCCGGTCAGGACGCCGCCCAGTCTGGCCCACTCGGCCCTGAACACGGCGGCGGCGGTCGCCGCCGGGGGCATCAGGTTGAGCCACAGCACGCGGTCGCCGCAAGCCGTCGGGTAGCGTCCGGAAAGCATCAACCGATCGCCTTCGCGGCTCGCCGTCAGGCCATGCCGCCAGCCGGCACAGGCCGTTTCGTTATCTGGATCGAGTCTGTTTTCTACCGGCAGATCGGGCGGTTCCAGATGCGCACTGAGGCCGTCCTGCACAGGCGCCAGGCGCAACGGCAAGACGTTGTAATTGACCAGCAGGGCGGCCGGCGCGGCGTTGTAAGGCTTAAGCGGTTCACCGTCGAAGGCGGTGGGGTCCTCAGCGGCGATGGCAAAGAAGCTGTTGTCGAAAATGACATCGCCATCGATCTTGCCAATGCCGCGCGCCCGTATCTCCCGCAACAGGGTGTGGAAATGCTCCAGGGTCAGCGCCGGGTCGCCGCCGCCCCGAATGACCAGATTGCCGGCCAGAACACCATCGGCGATGGCGCCATCGATCAGTATCTGGGTTTTGAAGGTATACGCCGGGCCAAGGGTATCCAGTGCCGCCAGGGTGGTGACCGCCTTCATGACTGAGGCGGGGTTGAATGCTACGTCGGCGTTGAAGCGAGTCATCGCCTTAGTGTGATCCAGCGCTTGTACGACCAGTCCTATGTGGTCGCGCGGTATTTGTGCCTGTCTGAGAGCTACCCTGATTATGTTCGGCAGCGGGTCTGCTTGCGCCGGCCATGTCGTAAACAGGATGAAGGCGAGTGGGGCAGTCAAGAATAATTTCGGCATAGCGGTACGGGACATGATTTCGCCAACACCCTACCCCATACCGATCCACCGGGACAACCCAATGCGCTAACATCCGGCTATGAAAGGCACTGTCTTGACCCTTGAAATAGGCGCTTCGCGCCTGCTGGCCTACATTCTGGTCACGATCCATCTAATGGCCGCCGGCGCGTTGTTATTGGCCGATATGCCCTGGTTGTACCGGGCGTCTTGGTTGATTGCCATCGCGGCCGGTCTGGGCTTTACCGTCCGCGCGCCGGGCACGCTAAAGTTGCGCTGCCGGCCAGACGGCGGTCTCGACGTTTGGGCCGCCGACGATTGGCTGGAGGTCCGGTTATTGCCGGATACCCTGGTGTGGTCCCGGTGCGCGGTGTTGCGCTACCAAAGGCCCGAACGACGCCGGGCCGAAACCCGCGTCATCCTGCCGGATAGCCTGGCCGAGGATGATTTCCGGCGGCTCAGGGTATGGCTAAGATTTCAGGCGTCAGCGGCAGCGGGACGGAGCCATGCGGCTTGACCCGCGCGGCGGCGGCCATTTCTGGATCGCTTACTTTACCGCTTCCTTTAGCTGATCCAGGATTGCCGGATTCTCCAGCGTCGACACATCCTGGGTGATCTCGTCACCCTTGGCCAATGCCCGCAGCAGGCGGCGCATGATCTTGCCGGAACGGGTCTTGGGCAGGTTGTCGCCAAAGCGGATTTCGTCCGGCTTGGCGATCGGTCCGATCTCCTTGGCGACCCAGTCGCGCAGTTGCCTGACAATCTCCACCGCCTCGGCGCCGGTCGGCCGCTGGCGCTTGAGCACCACATAGGCGACGATGGCCTCGCCCTTCACGTCGTGCGGCTTGCCGACTACGGCGGCCTCGGCAACCAGCGGATTGGCGACCAGCGCCGACTCGACTTCCATGGTTCCGAGCCGATGGCCGGACACATTTAGCACGTCGTCGATGCGGCCCATGATGGTGAAGTAGCCGGTCTCGGGGTCGCGCACCGAGCCGTCGCCGGCCAGGTACAGCTTGCCGCCCAGTTCTTCCGGGTAGTAATTCTTGCGATAACGTTCGGGGTCGCCCCAGATGGTGCGGATCATCGATGGCCAGGGTCTCTTGATGACCAACAGGCCGCCCTTACCCCATTCCACGTCATGGCCGGTTTCGTCGACGACGCCGGCCATGATGCCGGGCAACGGCAGGGTGCAGGAGCCAGGTACGGTCGGGGTGGCGCCGGGCAGCGGGGTAATCATGTGGCCACCGGTCTCGGTCTGCCACCAGGTATCGACAATGGGGCAGCGGCCACCGCCGATCTGTTCGTGGTACCACATCCAGGCCTCGGGGTTGATCGGCTCGCCGACGGTGCCGAGCAGGCGCAGCGAGGATAGGTCATACTTGCTAGGGTGTTGTTCCGGATGGGCGCCGGCCAGTTTGATAAGCGCCCGGATCGCGGTCGGTGCGGTGTAGAAGACGCTGATCTTGTGTTCCTGGATCATGTGCCAGAAACGGCCGGCGTCCGGGTAGGTGGGCACGCCTTCGAACACGATCTCGGTGGCACCGCAGGCCAGCGGACCGTAGGCACCGTAGGTGTGGCCTGTGATCCAGCCGATGTCGGCGGTGCACCAGAAGACATCGGTCGGCTTGATGTCGAAGGTCCACTTCATGGTGACCACGGCGTGTAGCAGGAAGCCACCGGTGGCGTGTTGCACGCCCTTGGGTTTGCCGGTCGAGCCAGAGGTGTAAAGCAGAAACAGCGGATGCTCGGCGCCGACCCATTCGGGTTCGCACTGCGCAGATTGGCCGGCGGTCACGTCGTCCCACCACAGGTCGCGCCCGGCCGTCCAGTTGGTGGCCTCGCCGGTGCGCCGGTAAACGACGACGTTTCTGATGGTGTCGCAACCGCCCAGGGTCAGGGCCTCGTCGACGGCCGGTTTGAGCGGGATGTCCTTGCCGCCGCGACGCTGGCCGTCGGCGGTGATGACCATGACCGCGCCGGCGTCCTCGATGCGGTCGCGCAGCGAGTGGGCGGAAAAGCCGCCAAACACCACCGAATGGATCGCGCCGATGCGGGCGCAGGCCTGCATGGCGACGATGCCTTCGATCGACATGGGCAGGTAGATGACCACCCGGTCGCCGTTCTTGACGCCCAGTTTCTTCAGACCATTGGCGAGATGACCGACCCGCGCCAGCAACTCCTTGTAGGTGACCTTGGTCACCTGGCCGTCGTCGGCCTCGAAGATGATGGCGGTCTTGTCGCCGAGGCCGGCCTCGATGTTCTTGTCCAGACAGTTGTAGCTGACGTTCAGCTTGCCGTCAGCGAACCACTTATAGAAGGGCGCGTCGCTCTCGTCCAAGACCTTGCTAAAGGGCTGTTTCCAGACCACATTTTCGCGTGCCAGATCGGCCCAAAAACCCTCATAATCGGCCTCGGCCCTGGCGCACAAGGCCTTATAGGCGGCCATGCCGGAGATCGCGGCCTGGGCCTTGAATGCCTCGGATGGCGGGAAAACGCGAGTTTCGTGCATAACTGATTCGATTGTGGACATCGTGCAAAGTCTCCTAGACGGCAGTAGCAAAAACCCCGGTTGCCTCCCCCTCGGATGGCATCAAGCAACCGTTGAGAGGAAGAAATTAGGACAAAGTCGTATTATTTTCAAACTTCCTGACACCAACCTGACACCATGACCGCATTCCAACCCGACAGTCACATCGCCAGCGCCGCCGATTATAGCCATTATCTGGCTGCGCGCCTGACGGCCAGGCCCGAGCTGGGCGATTGGCTGGCCGCGGCCGGACAGACGCCATTCTCGCGCCAGGCGATGCAGGCATTCCTGGCGGCGACGCCGATCCCGGACGAGGCGGCGCTGAAACACCTGCTGCGCGATTTGCGTCAGCGGGTCATGGCCCTGCTGATTGTTCGCGACCTCAATGGCCTGGCCGACCTGGCCGAGGTGACCGGCGCCTGTACCGATCTGGCCGAGCTTACCCTCACGCTCGCTTGCGACTGGCATCATCGCGATCTGGCGACCATCCACGGCGAGCCGCTCGATAGCCAGGGGCAGCCGCAAAGGCTGATCGTGGTCGGTATGGGCAAGCTGGGCGGCCGCGAACTCAACGTCTCGTCCGACATCGACCCCATCTTCGTCTATCCGGAGGACGGCGAGACCACCGGGCCGCGCAAGCTGGCCAGCCATGAATTCTTCGTTCGTCTGGGCAAGCGGTTAATCAGCGCCATTGGCGAGACCACGGCGGACGGTTTCGTGTTCCGGGTAGACATGCGCCTCAGGCCCTATGGCGACGACGGCCCTCTGGTCTCCAGCTTCGCCATGCTGGAGGACTACTTTTACACCCAGGCCCGCGAATGGGAGCGCTATGCCTGGATCAAGGGTCGGCCGCTGACCGGCGAGCGCCATGACGAGATGGAGGCGTTGCGCCGGCCCTTCGTGTTCCGCAAATACCTCGACTTCGGCGCCTTCGCCGCCATGCGCGACCTGCACAGCCAGATTCGTCGCGAAGTGGCGCGCAAGGATATGGCCGATAACATCAAACTGGGCGCCGGCGGCATCCGCGAGATCGAGTTCATCGCCCAGGTCTTTCAGTTGATCCGGGGCGGCAAGACGCCTTCGCTGCAAGCGCGCCCGACCCGCACCATACTGCACCAACTGGCGGCCATGGACCTGCTGCCGGAAGCCGTAGCCGACGAACTGGAAACCGCCTATGTCTTGCTGCGTAACCTGGAGCACCGCTTGCAATATCGGAACGATAGCCAGACCCAGCAATTGCCGCGCGATGAGGAGGAACGTCGGCGGCTTGCACAGACCATGGGCTATGCCGATTGGGACAGCTTCGCGGCCGCTCTCGACCTGGTTCGGCATAAGGTGGCCGGTCAGTTTGAGCAGGTCTTCGGCACGCCCCAGGAGAACCAATCGGAGCACCCGCTGGCGGGGCTGGGCGACCTGACGCCTGAGGCGGCGCGGGAGCGTCTGGAACAGCTCGGCTACGCTGACGGTGGCGCCATGCTGGAGCGTCTGGGCGCACTACGCGGCGGCAGCCGCTACGCGGGTCTGCCGGCGATCAACAAGACCGCTCTGGACGGCCTCTTACCGCCCCTGATCGAGGTTGCCGCCCGACAAGCCAACCCGGACGATACCCTGGCCCGCATACTGACCCTGCTGGAGACGATCAGCCGCCGCGCCCCTTACCTGCTGCTGCTGCGAGAATATCCGCAAACGCTGGCCCAGGTGGCCCGGATTGTCGGCGCCAGCCCGTGGGCGGCCCAGTATTTGACCAATCAGCCACATCTGCTCGACGAACTGCTCGACCAGCGCAGCCTGATGACGGCCCCGGACTGGGCGCTGAAACAGGGTGAGCTTAAGGCCCGCCTGGCCGCCTTCGACGGCGACCTGGAACGCCAGATGGACGAGATGCGCCATTTCAAGCAGAGCGAGACCTTCCGCCTGCTGGCCCAGGACCAGGCCGGGATGTGGACGGTGGAGCGGCTATCCGACCAACTCGCCGCGCTGGCCGATCTGCTGCTCGCCCAGACACTGGAGAGGGTCTGGGCCGATCTACCGAAGAAACACAGGGAACGGCCGGCCTTCGCGGTGATCGCCTACGGCAAGCTGGGCGGCAAGGAGTTGAGCTATGCCTCCGATCTAGACATCGTTTTTCTATATGACGATCCGCACCCTGACGCCCAGGACATTTACGGCCGTCTGGGCAAGCGCATGAACACCTGGATGAGCACCCCAACCGCCGCCGGCATCCTCTATGAGACCGATCTCAGGCTGCGCCCGGATGGCGCTTCCGGTCTCTTGGTCAGCAGCATCGAGGCGTTCGACGACTACCAGCGCCACCACGCCTGGACCTGGGAACACCAGGCCTTGACCCGCGCCCGTTACGCTTGCGGCGATGTTGCCGTGGGCCAGCGCTTCGAGGCCATCCGCGAGGCCGTCCTGTGCCTGCCGCGCGAGCGGACCAAACTGCGTGCCGAGGTGCTGGAGATGCGACAAAAGATGCACGACGGCCACCCCAATAGCAGCGGCCTGTTCGATCTGAAGCACGATAGCGGCGGTCTGGTCGATGTCGAATTCGCGGTTCAGTTCCTGGTCCTAGCCTATAGCTCGGAGCACCCGGAGTTGACCGCCAATCGCGGCAATATCGCCCTGCTCGGCATGGCCAGCGGGTCCGGTCTGATCCCGGCCGGCAGCGCCGATGCCGCCGCCGACGCCTACCGTGAACTGCGCCGCCGGCAACATGAGGTCAAGCTGCAAGGCGCCGAGCACGCCCGTCTGCCGGCTGCGGAGATGGCCCGCGAAATCGCTGCCGTTCAGGCGCTCTGGCAAAGCGTATTCGGCTAGGAGCCTGTCGGACTTGAAGAATCGAAGCGAAAAATCGGCTGAACGAGGACAGATTTCGACGATTTCGCTGGGCAATAGCCGTTCTATTGCCCGAGAAAGCGGCGGAATATGGACTGTTCCGACGGTTTTGCAGCCGATTTCCTTTAAGTCCGACAGGCTCCTAGGAGCCTGTTGCGCTAGAATTAGCGTTCCATTTTTTGACCGCATTTAAGGAGCTGGGACCATGTCCATGGCCGACCGCGACGGCGTTATCTGGTATGACGGCAAACTGGTGCCCTGGCGCGAAGCCACCACCCATGTGCTCACCCACACCCTGCATTACGGCATGGGCGTGTTCGAAGGCGTGCGCGCCTACAAGACTGAACGAGGCACGGCCATCTTCCGTCTGGAGGAACACACCAACCGGCTGTTCAACTCCGCCCATATCTTCGGCATGAAGCTGCCCTTCGACCGTGACACCATCGCCCAGGCGCAGTTGGAGGCAGTGCGTCAAAACAAGCTGGAATCGGGCTACATCCGGCCGCTGGCTTTCTACGGCGCCGAGGCCATGGGTATCTCGGCCAAGACCTTATCGGTGCATGTGATCGTCGCCGCCTGGCCGTGGGGCGCCTACCTCGGCAAGGAGGGCATGGAAAAGGGGATTCGGGTCAAGACCTCGTCCTTCACCCGGCACCACGTCAACATCACCATGTGCCGCGCCAAGGCCAGTTCCAGTTACACCAATTCCATCCTGGCCCACCAGGAGGCTGGCAACTGCGGTTATGACGAGGCCCTGTTGCTCGATGTCGACGGTTTCGTGGCCGAAGGCTCGGGCGAGAACGTATTCATCGTCAAGCAGGGCAAGCTGTACACACCCGATCTCACCTCCTGCCTGGAGGGCATCACCCGCGACACCATCCTGCAACTGGCGGCCGAGCTGGGCATTCCGGTCATCGAAAAGCGCATCACCCGCGACGAGGTCTATTGCGCCGACGAGGCCTTCTTCACCGGCACCGCGGCCGAGGTAACCCCTATTCGCGAACTGGATAACCGGATTATCGGCGCCGGCCACCGCGGTCCGATCACGGAAAGGCTGCAAGCGCTATTCTTCGATTGCGTCCAGGGTCGAGTGGCCAATCGCGCCGGCTGGCTCAGTCACATCTAACGGGGATCACCATGAGCGAAATTGAACCGCTAGCGCCGGTCGTCGAGGTCTCCGAGGCCGACCTGCCGTTGCACTGTCCAAGGCCTGGTCAGAGTGCCTGGAACAGCCACCCTCGGGTGTTCCTGGCGATCGAGGACAAGGGCGAGGCCCGCTGTCCTTACTGCGGCACGTTATATAAGCTAAAGGGCGGCGCTACGCACCGCCGTCATTGAGATCAGGCAGTACGTGAATAGCGCGGCTGGTCGCTGCTTTGCTGCTTGAGATAGTTGTCGAAGCACATGGCGATGTTGCGCAGGAACAAGCGGCCCAGCTCCGTCACCTCGACGTATTTGGCTTCCAGCCTGACCAGGCCATCGGCCGCGAGCGGCTCCAGGTCCTTGAGGGCATCGGCAAAATAGGCATCGAAATCGATGCCCCAGTGCGCCGAGAAGCCGGCCTTGTCTAGCTCCAGGTCGCACATAACGGTGGTGATGGCATCGCGCCGGATCTGGTTGTCGCGGGTCAGGCGCAGGCCACGCTCGACCGGCAGGTGGCCCTGGGTAACCATATCCTGGTACTTCTTTACATTCTTTTCGTTCTGCACATAGGTATCCGGCGTCTGGCTGATGCTGGAGGCGCCGAAGGCATAGATATCGCACTCCTTGTGCGTGGTATAGCCCTGGAAGTTGCGCCACAGGCTCTTGCTGTTCTGGGCCTTGACGATTTCGTCGTTCGGTTTGGCAAAATGGTCCAGGCCGATGTTCACATAGCCGGCCGCGCCCAGCCGATCATGGATCAACTGCTGTTGATCCAGACGAGTGGCGAAATCGGGCAGGTCCTTCTCCAGGATCAGTTTCTGGTGCTTCTTCATCCACGGCACGTGGGCATAGGAGAACATCGCCAGCCGGTCGGGCGACCAGGCGACCACCTTGTCCAGGGTGCGGGCGAAGCTGTCCAGAGTCTGGTGCGGCAGGCCGACGATCAGGTCCATGTTGATGCTGGAAAAGCCCAACTCGCGCGCCCAGCCGTAGACCTCTTTAATCATGCCCTCGGGCTGGACCCGGTTGACCGCCTTTTGCACCCGGTCGTCCAGGTCCTGGACGCCGATGGACAGCCGGTTGAAACCGGTCTCTCGGAGCGCGACCAAGTGTTCACGGGTCAGCTCGCGCGGATCGGCCTCGCAGCCCATCTCGGCATCCTCGGCGATGCTGAAGCGATTGCGTATCAGACCCATCAGGCGGCGAATGTCCTGCGGTCGCAGGTAGGTTGGCGTACCGCCGCCCCAGTGCAACTGCTTCACCGGCCGGCTCGGCAGGGTCAGGGCAGCCACCTGGGCCATCTCCATATCGAGGTAATCCAGGTACTGATAGGCCTTCTTGTAATCGCCCGTGGCTACCATGTTGCAACCGCAGTAGTAACACAGCGTGTCGCAGAACGGGATATGGAAATAAAGCGACAGACCTCGGTCCGGCTTCTGGGAAGCGGCCAGCTCCGCCCGCCAGTCGGCCTCGGTGAATTCGGTATTGAAATAGGGCGCGGTTGGATAGGACGTATAGCGCGGGCCGGGTTTGCTGTATTTTTCCAGCAGGTCAGTGAGTGCGGACATAATTGTATTTCCAACTGTAATTGGGCCGATTGTAGGCAGTTAGCGCCCACCAAGGCAAGGCGAATACGTGACCATGGCCCGGCTCGCCATTGTTGGCGGCCTTCTTGTGCCGACTATATCGAAAGTATAATTTTTTCTGGACATTTGTGTTTTGCATGGCATAATGAAATCTACCTCCCTGACCGCCGCAACGGCGGTTTTTGATACGGCACCGGTTTACCGGTGCCGTTTTTTTTACCCTCATGGGCAAACGGATCAAGGATAATCGGCCCGTTGCTTCATGGGAGGTTCAAGGTGTCCAACATACCCGCAGAAATATTCAAGGCCTATGACATTCGCGGCGTCGTTGGCCGGACCCTGATGCCGGAAACGGTGGAAAAGATCGGCCAGGCCCTGGGTTCCGAGGCGAAGGCCCGTGGCCGGGATGAAATCGCCATCGGCCGCGACGGTCGGTTGTCGGGGCCGTCACTTGCCGCCGCCCTGGCTCGCGGCATCCAGGCGGCCGGCGCGAACGTGGTCGATGTCGGCCTGGTGACCACGCCAATGACCTATTTTGCCGCCTACCATTTAGGCACTCAGTGCGCGGTCATGGTCACCGGTTCGCACAACCCGCCCGACTACAACGGCCTCAAGATGGTGCTGGCCGATGAGACCTTATCCGGCGAGGCCATCCAGGCCCTGCGCCAGCGCATCGAGACCGGCGAGCTGGCTCGTGGCGCCGGCGCCTACCGGCAATACGATATCGCCCCGGATTACCTCGCTCGCATCGTCGGCGACGTCAAACTGGCCCGGCCGATCAAGATCGTCGTCGATGCCGGCAACGGCGTAGCCGGCGCCTACGCCCCGGCGCTCTATCGGGCGCTGGGCTGCGAGGTGGATGAGTTGTACTGCGCGGTCGACGGCCGCTTCCCCAATCACCACCCGGACCCGTCGGTGCCGGCCAACCTGGCCGACCTGATCGCCCGGCTGAAACAGGGCGACGCCGAGATCGGCCTGGCCTTCGACGGCGATGGCGACCGCCTGGGCGTAGTCACCAAGGACGGCGCTATCGTCTACCCGGACCGGCAGTTGATGCTCTTCGCCGCCGACGTGCTGAGTCGCAATCCCGGCGCGACAGTGATCTTCGACGTCAAATCGACCCGTAACCTATATCGCTGGATTCGCGACCACGGTGGCCAACCCATGCTCTGGAAGACCGGCCATTCGCTGGTCAAGGCGCGAATGCGGGAGACCGGCGCTTTGCTGGCCGGTGAGATGAGCGGCCATGTCTTCTTCAAGGAACGCTGGTACGGTTTCGACGATGGCCTCTATGCCGGCGCTCGGCTGCTGGAGTACCTGGCCAGACAGCCGGACCTCGACGCCACCCTGCATAACCTGCCGGACAGCGTGAACACGCCCGAACTGCACATCGAGATGGCCGAGGGCGAGCCGCGTCGACTGATCGATCGGTTGCGTGACAGCGCCCGTTTCGAGGGCGCGCGCGAGGTCATCACCCTGGATGGCCTGCGGGTGGAATATGACGATGGCTTCGGCCTGATGCGGCCGTCCAACACCACGCCGGTGATGGTGCTGCGTTTCGAGGCCGACAGCGCCGTGGCCTTGGCCCGCATCCAGGCCGACTTCCGACGGATATTGTCGGCCGCCGCGCCCCACGCCAGGTTGCCGTTCTGACCATGGAATTCTGGGTTCACAGCGCAAACCAGTGGCACGCTGTTCAGCCTGCCGAGCTGGCCGGCGCCATCGCCTTGCCGGACAGCTTTGTCTGGCTGGAACTGAGCGGCGACGACCCGTCATTTCTGAACAGGCTTGGCAAGCTGCTGAACCTGCATGAGTTGGCCTTGGAAGACGCCATCTCCGCCGGCCAGCGGCCCAAGATCGAGGAATATGCCAACGGCGGACTGTTCCTGGTAATGCGCACGGCCATGGAATGGAACGACGATATCGAATATGGCGAGACCCATGTCTTTCTCGGTCACCGCTATATCGTCATCATCCGCCATGGCCCCGGACCCGGCTATGGCCACGCTCTGGAACGATTCAAGGGCAACCGGTTCACGCCGTCGCCCGGCGCCGCGCTCTATGTCGTCCTGGATCAGGTCGTCGATGCCTATCGGCCAGTGACGGAAAACCTCGAAGACCGTTACGACAACTATGAATCGGCCTTGCTGGAAACGGCGGTTGCCGAGCAAAATCTGTCCAGGCTATACAGCCTGAAACGTCAAACTCTGCTCCTCAGCCAGGCACTGGAACCGATGGCCGACATGGTGCAGGACATCTTCAGGATACACCCGGATATCGTCGAAAAAGGCCTCAAGGTCTACTACCGCGATGTCCAGGATCACCTGACCCGGCTCAACCGGGACACCTACCAGATACGAGAAATGCTGACCGACGCCATGCACGTCAGCCTAGCATCGCTGGCGCTCAAGCAGAACGCCTCGGTACAGAAACTGGCCGGCTGGGGCGCCATCCTGGCCGTCCCTACCCTGGTATTCAGCCTCTACGGTATGAATTTCAAGGTCATGCCGGAACTGGCCTGGTCCTGGGGCTATCCCCTGGCCCTGGCCCTGACTGGCGCGGTCTGCTTTGGGCTCTACCGCCACCTCAAGAAGCGGGGTTGGATTTGAGGCGACCGGCCGCGCCCCGTATCATCTCAACTTTACCAATCCAGGATTCGCCATGAACCCACTCGTCGGCATCATCATGGGCAGCGTCAGCGACTGGGAAACCATGCGCCAGGCCGCCGATATGCTCAAGGAACTGGGCATCCCCTTCGAGAAGCGGGTGCTTTCCGCCCATCGCACCCCGGATGCCGTGTTCCAATACGCCGCCAGCGCCGCCGAGCGCGGTCTCAAATGCATCATCGCCGGGGCCGGCGGGGCCGCCCACCTGGCCGGGATCGTGGCGGCCAAGACCACTTTGCCAGTGCTTGCGGTGCCGATCCAGTCGCGCGCCCTAAAAGGCATCGACTCCCTGCTCGCCATCGTGCAAATGCCCAAAGGCATCCCGGTCGCCACCTTCGCCATCGGCGAGGCCGGGGCGGCCAACGCCGCCCTGTTCGCCGCCGCTATGCTGGCCAACGACTCCCCAGTCACCCGCGAGCGACTGCTGGCCTTCCGCCAAAGGCAGACCGATAGCGTCCTGGCCATGGTCTTGCCGGAAGATTGATCTGTTCGGCTAACCACCAGGAGTGATAAGGGCCTCTGACCTGATGCGCGACAAGTTCAGACTGGACATGCTGGTTATGCTCACCACCCACGCGGGCCGGCATGTGAAGTTGGCCTTGAGTTGACCTTGGCTGATCCTGCGGAATATCGGGAACCACGGTTTTCCGAAGTACACGTAGCCCGGAGAAGCGTGGCGGTCCGGTCGAGGATAGGGACCCGGACATCATGGACACGATGCCGCTCCTGCTGCCACCCTGACCCGCCCTTGCATGCTGATAATCACTCTGCGCGCCTTGGCTGCGCCCCGCGCATCGCAGAGCTTCAAGGTGTCGTTGTATCCGGAACTGAATCCGCTGCTTTGGTAGGCAATGCGCGGCCGACCGCCCTGCAAGGTGTTGCCTTCGTTCAGTTTGTCGTGGACTCGCAGGATGGTTTCGGTGGCATCGACCGCGCCATTGCCATTAGCGTCGGCAAAGGCGATCCAGCCCGCTTGCCATCGCCCTTCGCCGGAACAAACGGCGCCATCGAGGCTGGGGCAGACGATGACCTTGTAACCGCGTTTGATGGCTTCGCTTCTGGCGTAATTCAGGTGGGCGACGATATCCATGACCTGCGAACTCTGATGCGTATCCCGAATCAGTTCGAGCAATCCGGGAACGCCAATGGTGGCCAGGATGGCCGCAATCGCAACTGTGGCCATGGTTTCCAGCAAGGTGACACCGCGCTGTTTTTTCATTTGCCCCTTCTCCCTCGATGCTAGGAGTCTGTTGGACTCCTAGTGTAGTGTTGCACGTTGTTTGGCACCTATGCGAACGAGGAAGGACCAATGCATCGGACGTGGGTCGGGATTCATCCCGACCCACAAAACCCCGCTGACATGCCCGGCTTGTCGGGTTGAATCCCGACAAGGGCTTACATATAGGCATTCCAAAGAATGCAACACTACACTAGTAAACCTCCTGGTTCGTTCGGTTGCGGGCCTTCTTGTGCGCCCATCGCGTATGTTGTAGTGATTTGCCGGCGAGTATCCTCATGCTGGCGAGGTTGTCAAGTTGCTGACAGGGCAGGCCGCGCCCGACCCAGCGGCGCCGGAGGAACTTGGCAGAATTCTATCGCAGGGTGCGATCACGGCTAGTGTAGTGTTGCACGTTGTTTGGCACATATGCGAACAAGGAAAGACCAATGCGTCGGACGTAGGTCGGGATTCATCCCGACGACGCGGGTTCCATGGGCCGGGTTGTCGGGATGAATCCCGACAAGGGCTTACATATAAGCATTCCAAAGAATGCAACACTACACTAGGCGGTTATTTCGCCGTCCGGTCCCCCGTCTTTGTACCGGCAGTGGTGAATTGTGGCTTCAGTTTGTTCACGGTCGCCTTGCCAAACCCCTTGACCCTGGCGAGTTCTTCCAACTGTTTGAAAGGACCATTTTTCTCACGATAGGTCATGATCGCCTGGGCCTTGGCCGGGCCGATACCCTTGGCAGCTTCCAGCTCGGCCCGTGTCGCGCTGTTGAGGTCGATAGCCGCCAGCGCGGGCCGGGCCGAAATGAGCGAAAGGATCAGGCTAGCGAGCTTTATTTTCATGGCCATATCCCTTGGGTTATCGTTAAATCCATGGCAAAAGTAGGGCCACTGTATGAGATAGCTTGCCTCAGGACAAGATACAAACCTGGCTGGCGGATGGAAAGTTCGGACTAATTAAACCCAGAAACGGCAGTTGACCGCTTCACGAGAGGCTTAATGCAATGAGGCTATTGGGTTTCTACAGGAAATATGGGTTCACCCGTTTGGTGATATCCGTTATCCCCAGGCTA